>ENA-OQKI01000399-OQKI01000399.1-human-gut-metagenome-genome-assembly--contig:-NODE-399-length-9763-cov-2.685450_pt1 | contig 9763 bp, 11 predicted proteins | sample MGYA00242778_ERZ504798 | MGnify/ENA primary metagenome ERZ504798 (study PRJEB26092, sample SAMD00036414) | human gut metagenome | host: Homo sapiens | study: EMG produced TPA metagenomics assembly of the... | reverse complement strand
TCGAAAAGGCCAAGATTGCCACTAAAACGGATAGGCAAGGGTGGTGTGTTCTGACATACGCAGGGCAGCGGAAAATCACTGTCGATGGTATTCTATGCCCATTTGCTGCAGAAGCTTTGGATAGCCCACCATCGTTGTGATGACTGACCGCATTGATCTTGATGACCAGCTTTACACGCAGTTTGCCAAGTGCGCACCTTTCCTGCGTCAGACACCTGTACAGGCAACCAGCAAGGACAATCTAAGCAAGCTGCTGGATGGCCGAGAAGCAAACGGCATCATCTTCACCACGATGTTCAAGTTCGAGCGTGGCGAGAAGCCGCTTTCCGAACGGCGGAATATTGTGGTGATGGCCGATGAAGCCCATCGCGGACAATATGGTTTTGATGAGAAAATTATCATCAAAGAAAATGAACAGGGTGAAAAAGAAGCACATACGGTCATTGGAAATGCCCGAATCATCCATGATGCCCTGCCGAATGCAACCTACATAGGCTTTACGGGAACGCCGATTTCGGCAAAAGATAGAAATACGCGTGAAGTTTTTGGTGATTATATCGATGTTTACGATATGACACAGGCTGTGGAGGATGGCGCAACGCGTCCGGTTTACTACGAGAGCCGTGTTATCAAACTCCACCTCGACCAGAATACACTGGCCTTGATTGATGCGACCTACGACGCACTGGAACAGCAATCGGACGCTGCAACGATTGAAAAAGCAAAAAGATGCTGGGGCAGATGGAGAGTGTGCTGGGGCAGATTCTACCATTCAATCCCTGTGCGAAGATATTGTTGACCACTACGAAAAGTACCGCGCCAATCTCCTGACAGGTAAGGCAATGATCGTAGCGTATTCGCGCCCGATTGCGATGAAGATTTATCGAAAACTTCTGGAGCTGCGCCCGACATGGAACGAAAAAATCGGCGTAGTTATGACGGGTGGCAACAATGACCCGGAGGATTGGAAAGAAATCATTGGCACAAAATCTCACAAAGAAGAACTTGCCAGGAAATTCAAAGACAACGATGACCCGATGAAGATTGCCATTGTTGTGGATATGTGGCTGACAGGTTTTGATGTGCCTTCACTGGCTACGATGTATGTTTACAAGCCAATGCACGGATACAATCTGATGCAGGCCATCGCGCGTGTCAACCGTGTATTCAAGGACAAAGAGGGCGGCTTGATTGTAGATTACGTTGGCATTGCATCTGTCCTCAAAGCCGCTATGAAGGAGTATACCAAGCGTGACCAGTCCCGATATGGTAATATGGACATTGCCAAAGTTGCATATCCGAAGTTTCAGGAAAAACTTCAGGTGTGTAAAGATTTGTTGCACGGCTTTGATTTTAGCGGATTTATTGGCGGTTCTCCGTTGATGATGGCAAAGCTAGTCACTGGCGGAGTGAACTTTGTTCTGGACGCAAATGCAGCCAAGCGCAAAGATCTGTTTCTGCGAGAAGCTCTGCTGCTGAAACAGTCGCACTCTCTGTGCTCTAGCATGACCACGGAGCAGGAGAGACACGAAGCAGCCTACATGGAAGCGGTTCGTTCTACGGTGGTGAAGATCACGTATGGTGGGAGTGGCGGTAAGACACTTTCTTTGAAAGAAATCAATGCTCAAATCAATGAGTTGCTAAAGGCGAGTATCCAGAGCCAAGGCGTTATCAGCTTGTTTGACAGCAAGCAGGCGGATGAAAATATCAGCCTGTTTGACCCGGCGGTGTTGGATGAAATTTCAAAAATGAAAGAAAAGAATATTGCCGTAGAAATTTTGAAAAAACTTATGGCAGAGCAAGTTTCACTGTATAAACGGACAAATGTTGTGCAGTCTCAGAAGTTTTCAGAAAAGATTACACAGTTGATGAACTCTTACTATAACGGTCTGATTACAAACGAGGAGGTCATCAAGGAACTTCTGAAAACGGCACAGGAGATTACAGAACTGTATAACAACGGTAAAAAGCTGGGCTTGACGCAGGAAGAACTGGCTTTTTACGATGCTCTGACAAAGCCAGAAAACATCAAGGATTTCTACCAAAACAATGAACTGATTGACTTAACCAGAGAACTTACGGAAATGTTGCGCAAAAATCGGACAATAGACTGGCAGAAAAAAGAAACTGCCCGTGCGAGTATGCGTAAGATGGTGAAGCACTTGCTGAAAAAATATAAGTATCCACCGGAAGATTATGATACGGCAATCAGCACGGTCATTAGCCAGTGTGAGATGTGGACTGACAACATGGTAGTATGAATTGTATGAAATGTCGTTGATTTGTGCTTGACAATCAGATTTCCTTCCTGTAAAATGATTTTAGAAAATACTATTATTGAAAATACGAAAGGCTGTTTTATGGGAAAGATGATTTTAGACGACCTCCGCAAGCGTCTGGAACGTCTGGACGAAGACGCAGACCTGATGATCGACAATAACGACCGCTATCAGATGGTGATTGTAGGCGGTAGTGCGTTCATTTTGTTGGGAAAGCTGACCCGCGCTACTCATGACATTGATGCCTTGAGTGTTCCGAAAGAACTGTACAGTTTGCTTGGCAAGTACGACATCAACACCGATGTGGAAGCCTACATCGACAATTTCCCGTATAACTTCCAAGACCGGCTTCAGCCGCTACCCTTTGGTGGTACAAAGGTGCAGTTCTACACACCCAGCCTGGAAGATTTGGTGATTGCAAAGCTCTGCTCTTTCCGGGACACTGACAAGGCAGACGTAGAGAGTGAGGCTGTGCGGAATTCGTTGGATTGGGATTTGCTGGAACACCTTGCAACGGATGAAGATGAGTTGAGAGCCAGCATCCTGAACGACTGGCGGTATCGGGATTTCTATATCCGCTATCAGGAGTATGTGGAGAGGTGGAGACCATGCGAAAGCTGACATTCGAAGGCTTTTTGAAGCAGTATGTGGCAGAGCTTTCCGGGATTCAGACGGTAAGTGTCCATAAGCTGGCAGATTGCATGACCGAAAATCCTCGCTTGAAAGAACCGCTGTTTCTCTATGCGCTGACCTTTGATAAAGTAGATCTGTTGCTCCGTTATACTGCGAACAGCACGGTTGTTGCGGAATATGAGCAGCTTTCTAATCGCTATTCGCTGGCGCAAATGCTGCTGCTTTTAGAAAATCAGTCACCTGAACTGCCGGAAGGTTACCGGAAAGTCTGGCGTAGCTATTGCTCCGTCCGGGATGCCGCCCTTGCCGACAATGACACGAAAGCGTTGATCCATCGCCGGGTATTGGAACTTCAGCAGAAAAAGAAACTGACGAATTATCGTCTCTACACAGACTTAAAGCTGAATCCGGGCAACGTGAATGCATGGCTCAAACACAACGATTCCAGCAAGATGAGCCTCGACTGTGCACGGCAAATCTACAAGTATGCAAAAAGCTACCCATCTGTTCGATAAGAAAAAGGAAGTGAGTCTATGACCGCCGTAATCTATGCCCGCTATTCATCGGACAATCAGCGTGAAGAATCCATTGAAGGGCAGATTCGGGAATGCACTGCCTACGCCGAAAAAAACGGCATCACGGTGGTCAAGCACTATATTGACCGTGCATTCTCTGCCAAAACGGACAATCGCCCGGAGTTCCAGCAGATGATCAAAGACAGCGGCAAGAAGCTGTTTGACGTTGTTCTCGTCTGGAAATTTGACCGCTTTGCCCGGAATCGTTTTGATAGCGCAAACTACAAGATGATCCTGAAAAAGAACGGTGTCCACCTGATTTCCGTTATGGAACCCATTGCCGAGGGCTCACAGGGCATTCTGGTGGAAACACTGTTGGAAGGTATGGCGGAATACTATTCCGCAGAGCTGTCCGAAAAGGTGATCCGTGGTCAGACCGAAAATGCTCTGAAAGGGAAGTGTACTGGCGGTACGGGAACCATTGGCTACAAAATCGACGAGGAAAAGTTTTATCACCTTGACCCGTTGACTGCTCCGCTGGTGCTGGAAGCATTTCAGCGGTATGACAACGGCGATAAGATGGTGGAAATCGTAAACTTCCTCAACGACAAGGGTGTCCGCAATATGCAGGGCGGCAAAATGACCCACAGCAGCGTGAACACCATGTTGAAGAACCGCCGGTACATTGGAGAACTGTCTTTCCGGGATATCGTTGTGCCGGATGCGATTCCGGCTATCGTTCCGAAAGACCTGTTTGACCGGGTGCAGAAGCGTATGGACAAGAACAAGCGAGCCCCTGCCTGTGGCAAGGCAGACGAGGAATATCTGCTGACCACCAAGCTGTTCTGTGGAAAGTGCGGTGCTCTGATGTTCGGCGAAAGCGGAACCAGTGCCACTGGGCGCACCTACTATTATTATAAATGCGCCAACGTCAAGCGGCGCAAGGGCTGCAACAAAAAGACCGTTCAGAAGGATTGGCTGGAAGATCTGGTCGTCCGGGAGACCATGAAGCTGATTCGGGACGATGCGGTGATCGACAAGATCGTTCAACTGGTCATGGATGTACAGAATCAGGAGAACACCACGATTCCGCTGCTGGAAAAGCAGCTCCGGGAAGTAGACAAGAAGCTGGACAACCTGATGAAGGCTATCGAGGACGGCTTGTACACCCGGACAACGAAAGAGCGTCTGGAAGCACTGGAAATTCAGAAAGATGAGCTGACTGCAAAAATTGCAGATGAAAAGTTGAAGAAGCCCAGCTTTAATGAGGATTTCATCCGGTTCTGGCTGCTGAAATTTAGAAAGTTCGATATTTCGCAGAAAAAGCAGCGGAAAGCGCTGATCGAAATTTTTGTGAATGCCATTTTCCTGTACGATAACCGAATGTTGATCACGTTCAACTACAAGGATGGCTCCCAAACAGTCCGATTTGAGGACACTTTGACCGCTGATGAGGCAGAAGGAAAAAGTTTGCGGTTGCGAAGCAACGAAAGCCCCAGTGGGGCTTTTGAGCAACAGAACGGTCTTGCGTCAGCAAGATGGAGGGGCCAAGCCCCGACAAGTTCGGATTTGTCCAGTCTTGCTGGACCATAAATCCAACGATTTCACGTTAGAAATCGTTGGATTTTTTTGTTTATAGGCTGGCCTCAATTTGATTTTGACCACAATTTTGACCACAATGCCATAAAGAAAGTTTGGAGAACCATTCAAAGAAATGCTCTGAACAAAAACTGAATACGGTTATTTTTGACATAGCAACGATACTTGTATAGAGCGAAGCACTACTTATAAATAGTGGTGTCAGGAATTGAGATTTTGTGATACCCAAAAAGACACCCTCGCTTTTGATAGGAATCTCATGCAGGGATGTCCTTATCTCAACGCGAAGGTGTCTTAATAACGAGGGTCAGATGCCACGGAACGTAAAGGTGAACTCCACAGGCTTGGTCACATCGGGAATATACTCTGGGTGGACATTGGCACCCCAGCTGTCATCGCCGCCAACGCCCATCTGCTCACCCATAGCACGAATGACCGTGTAATGGACCGGGGGCAGCTCGTAGGGGTGTTTGGCACTCTCCATTTCATGGGGAGTGTAGGGCAGCGCAGAGAAGAACATGGGCTTTGCGGCATCTGCGGTAAACAGCAGCCCGCGACCCTTGCGGTCCACTACCTTTGCCCAGCGCACAGCGGTCTTTGCGCCACACTCCTGCGGCACAAGGTACTGTGCCATGTTGTCTGCGACCTTGTTCTGGTAAATGCCCAGCTTGTCACCACTGCTGACGATCCCACGTAGGTCTCCGCAGGGCCGTTTCCGTACCACTCCACCGTGTCGTAGTCAGCGTCGATCTTGAACAGTACGCCAAACTCCGGCATTGCTGCAAGTCCTTCCACCGGGTCATAGTGCAGGGTGGTCTGGATGCGGCCATCACCGAACACACGGTACTGCAGGCTGCACTCTGCTGCGGGGCTGGTCTGGAGGTTATAGAGATAGGTCACGACCACGCTGTCGGCTTCCACCTCGCAGGTGGGGTTCTGGAGGATGGTGCCGCCATGAACAGACGGAATCTCCTTGCCGATGCCCTTGGCGGTAGCGTACAGGCTTGCCAGCTTCCACTGACCGCGAACGCCGCCCATGTTGTTGCCGCAGTCGTTGTCGGTGGGAGCGCGCCAGAAGTTGGGACGGGGAATCTCCTGAATCATCTCCTTGCCGGCATAGCGGTAGGAAGTCAGACCGCCGTTCAGATCGGAGAACAAAACATCGAAATTCTCACCCCGGACACCGATGTTGTGTGTACCGTGGGTAACGGTAAACGGCGTGACCTTCTTGCTGGGAATGGAACGAACCACAGCGATCACACCCTGTCCAAAGGCGACTTCATGGCCTTTCTTTGCCCAGCTGGTGTCCTCCTTCAAACGGAAGCTGATGGTCACTGCATATTCACCGGGGAGTGCAGGAACCATAAACGGCAGCGGGAAGCTGGAACGCTCTTCGGGAGCAACATCAATATTGGTCAGTTCCTGCTGCTGATACAGCTTTCCATCGCGATGCAGCAGAGCAACGCAGTCGAAAGCATCCGTAGAGGTGAACAGGTTCTTGTTCCAGACTTCAAAGCCAGAGTTGCCGATGGAAACGGCGATGTTCTGATAGCAGAACTTGACCTCCTGCATCTTGGGAGAAGGAGCACGATCACCACCGTAGGCAATGCCGTTTCCGCTGAAATTATAGTCGGTAGGACGCTCACCGAAGTCGCCGCCGTAGGCTTGGAACCACTTGCCGTAGCGGTCTTTTTTTCCAGATGGACTGGTCGATGTAATCCCAGATAAAGCCGCCCTGATAGCCACAGTCCTTCTGGTCGGCAAGTTCCGTGTACTTGTGCAAAGCGCCGTTGGAGTTGCCCAGAGACCAGATCAGAACAGCAGGATGGTTTTTGTCACGCTGGTAAGTGGAATTCATGCGGTCAAACAAGACAGCTTTCCACTCCGGCTTATCATTGGGCAAAACGCCCTCGATGCCGCGAATGCCAGCCTGATGGATGTCCCATGTGCCATGGGATTCCAGATTGTTCTCTGCGATCAGATACAGACCATACTCGTCGCACAGGTCGTACAGTGCATCCTTATTCTGGTAATGGCTGGTGCGGATGGCATTGATGTTGTTCTGCTTCATGGTGATGATATCCCGAAGCAGTTCCTCATGGGTGTGTACGCCACAGCACGACCCGTAATGGAGCTGAACTCATGACGGTTGGCACCCTTGAACACGATGCGCTTGCCGTTGAGCAGCATCCGATTGTTCTTCAACTCGAACTTGCGGAAACCGACTTTCTGCCCGGTCACCTCTACCAGATGGCCTGCATCGTCCAGCAGCTCGATTTCCAGCTCATACAGCACCGGGTCCTCTGCACTCCACAGGTGGGGGTTCTCCACCGCATGGCTGAACAACGCAGAGCCGCCGTTCAGCGGGATTTTTTTCGGAGAACACTTCCAGTTCACTGCGGCGCAGGGTCAGACGGGCTGCGCCCTTACCCTCGCCAACTTCGGGCTGACCTGCGTGGATGATACCCATATCTACATCGGGGAGCATAAACGGCTTCCAACGAATAATATACTTTCAGCTTGCGTTTTCCTGTTCGTCAAGAATGCGCCAGCCGTCCATCAGGTCTGAATTTTCCATAATAAAGGTGTGGGCAGTATCCTGTCCCCACGAGTTGTCGTATTTCAGCATCAGATAATCGCTCAACTCGGTTCGATTTTTGAACTTCAACAAGCGATACGGCTCCTGAAAAGCGACCTTTTCAACGAAATATACTGCATCCGATGTGGAAAGCATAACGCCGACATGACCGATCATAAGAGAATTGTCCGTTTCAGAGAACTGATCGTGCAGGACTACGGAGACGAGACGGATCTTATCATCTTCTACGAAGGAGAGACCGCGTTTCTTCCATTCCTGCTGAATCGTTTTCAAATGGGTAGGAATATCGGTCGTATTGGTGGTTTTAACCGGAGCGAACAGTGCATCAAACTTTTGCCGTTCGTCGCCGCAAAGGGATTCCGGGTCAGAATCCAGTGTTTCATAGTCCATAAACAGGGTGTCCTCGGCTGAGTCAAGGTCTGCCTTGCCCGTGACAGTGATAAAATCACCGAACAGCCCACAAGCAGTGATCCGACAGTTCCAGCCGGGGAAGGTGTCATATTTTTCCGTCCATGCGTCCTGCATGGAGTAAGGATCGTATTTCAGATCCAAAGGCTTGGCGTTTTCAAACCCTGTGGTGAGCCATGCCGGGTCCACAGCATTGTTGAACTTCTGCACATGATCGAAGAAGGTCCGTATCCGCAGGTCGGATACGCCGGCATCCTGCAAAAGTTTGGAAAGAAGAGCTTGTGTATCCGAATCTGCCAAATTGGAGTATTCGATCTGCTGAAGGACAGGCTGAGAAGTTTTTGGAGTGCAGCCTCCTGCCAGAAGCGCACCGCAAAAAAGTGCAGCGGAGCAGACAAGAAAAGTTCGACGTTTCAAAAATGGTCACCTCGTTGTGTTTTTCGGAAAATTTCTTTGAGTGCCGGAGTCTCCACCATAGGCGAAGAGAGCAACGCCGTTGGTCTTGTAACGAATGGTATCACAGATAAACAAAGAAAATCAATGACTTCTGTCGTATTTGACCATATATAATGTTGCAGTGTCCATATCCCATACGGCTAACGCCCATTTGGGGAAAGACAATGCGGCAGTTTTCTGAACGATTTTCTTCATGTCGGACACAACAGGAGTATACCCAAGTTGGAATAAGAATTTTCCGTTTTTTCCGAATGGAAGGTTCAAATCGCTTTCCAGATAGACGGAGGATACCAACTTGCGAAGCGCGGCACGGCAATCCCATAGATTCCCCCATGCTGCAGTGGAAGCTTGAAGAAAAGCCTCGCCCACATTATAATAGGCCGTAATCTTGATGTGCGTGAGGCTTTCCTCTGTATAAGATTTGTAGAGCCAGGAAAATCCATATGGCATCTTTTCCAGACCGATTTCACAGAGATAATGCTGCTCTTCTGAGATGTGTTTCTTCTTTTTCATACATTCTTTCGCTTGTATAATGCCGGGCAGATGTTCTTCGGCGGGGCTTCTTCCAAGAAAAATCACTCGTGAAGATTGAAACGGGAGTTTTACGGTACGCAGTGCCAGCAAGCAGGCTTTTTCTTTGCCGGGATTTATGCTATACTTATTAAATAAATCACATCAATGGGCAGGAGGAACCAGCGTGGAGGATTACCGCACCATCCGGGGCACGGCCACCGGCGAATATGAGGAAAAGAAGAGCCGCTTTATTGCGCAGCTCTCCTTTGCGGACAGCGAGGAAAAGGCGGTGGCTTTTTTGGAGCAGGTGCGGGCAGCCAACCGCACGGCCCGGCACAATGTGTACGCCTACCGCCTGCGGGAGGGCAACCGGGAGCGCTACTCCGATGACGGTGAACCGGCCAAGACGGCGGGGACCCCGGCACTGGAAGTACTGCAGCACAGCGGGTTGACCGACCTTGTCGTGGTCATCACCCGGTACTTTGGCGGCGTGCTGCTGGGCACCGGCGGCCTGGTGCGGGCCTATACCACCGCCACCGCCCGCGCGTTGGAAGCTGCCGAAGTGGTCACGGTACGCAGTGTGGTGGAGCTGGAAGTGACGGTGGACTTACTCACTCTACGAGCGGGCGGCGCTGCTCATCCAGGCGGCGGGGGCAAAGCTTGCAGACCCTCAGTTCACCGACCGTGTCACCCTGCGCTGGCAGATGCCTGAGGGTACGGAGCCGCCCTTGCTGGAGCAGCTCCGGGAGTTGACCCGGGGG
>ENA-OQKI01000398-OQKI01000398.1-human-gut-metagenome-genome-assembly--contig:-NODE-398-length-9765-cov-2.063395_pt1 | contig 9765 bp, 9 predicted proteins | sample MGYA00242778_ERZ504798 | MGnify/ENA primary metagenome ERZ504798 (study PRJEB26092, sample SAMD00036414) | human gut metagenome | host: Homo sapiens | study: EMG produced TPA metagenomics assembly of the... | reverse complement strand
CGAAGCATCGAGCATCTCGTTTTACCGACAACGGAAAACGAGGTACCGTGCCAGTTTTTGGAAAAGCTCCATGCCGAGCGTGTCCCGGTAACGGTTCAGGGCGCCCGAAACCGGCCTTGCCGCCGGTGCCGTGCCCCACGGCGGGCATATCCTCAATACTTCCCGTATGAATCGCTACTTGGGCCTTCGCCGCGATGAACAAGGCCAATTTTTTGCTGCGCGTGGAGCCGGGGCGTTGTGCTCTCGGAGCTGCGCAAGCAGCTGAGCAAGAAGATGCTGCCGACCGCTGGTTGGGACCAGGCATCGCTTGAGGCCTACGAGGAGTTCCAAGAGTCCCCCGAGCAGTTCTTTCCCACCGATCCCACCGAGGCATCTGCCTGTCTGGGCGGCATGGCGGCATGTAACGCCTCCGGTGCCCGCAGCTACGCCTACGGCCCCATGCGCCCACATATCACGGGACTCCACGTCGCGCTGGCTGATGGCGATTTGCTTGAGCTCCAGCGCGGCGAGGCTTTTGCCCAGGGCCGCCACCTGTCGCTCGTGACGGCAGCAGGCCGTGCACTCGAGCTCGATCTTCCCGACTACACCATGCCCAAGACCAAAAATGCTTCGGGCTATTTCGTTGCTGAAGATATGGATGCCATCGATCTGTTTATCGGCGCGTGTGGCACAATCGGCGTCATAACCGAGCTCGAGATTGCCCTGCAGGCGGCACCTTCGGTCGTATGGGGTGTGAGTTGCTTTTTCGATAGCGAGGACAAGGCGGTGTCCTTTACCGATTCCGTGCGCCCTGTCCTGTCCCATGCGGCTGCCATCGAGTACTTCGATGCTGGCGCCCTGGATATTCTACGTCGCCAGCGCGAGCAGTCGACGGCGTTTGCCTCGCTGCCGGCGCTCGACGACGAGGCAAAGGTCTGTGTCTACGTGGAGCTCGACTGCGACGACGAGGCGCAGGCGACCGAGGAGCTGTACCACCTGGGATGGGTGCTGGAGCTTGCGGGCGGCCGCGACGATGCGACATGGGTCGCCCGCACCGAAGTCGATCGCGAGTGCCAGCGGTTCTTCCGCCACGCGGTGCCTGAGAGCGTCAACATGCTTATCGACGAGCGCCGCCGCACGGATCCCACTATCACCAAGTTGGGCTCGGACATGTCGGTGCCCAATGCATGCCTTGCCGATGTCATGGCCCTCTATCGCCGCACGCTGGCCGAAAGCGGGCTTGAGTCTGCTGCCTGGGGACACATCGGGAACAACCATCTGCATGTGAACATCCTGCCGCGCGATGCGCAAGACTACCGTCGTGGTGGAGAACTCTTTGCCCAGTGGGCTTCCGAGGTCACGGCCATGGGCGGTGCCGTTTCTGCCGAACACGGCGTCGGCAAGATCAAGGCGGGGCTTCTTGGAGACGATGTACGGCCACGAGGCCATGGTCGAGTCGGCGCGTCTCAAACTCCAGCTCGATCCTGCCGGCCAGCTGGGTCGCGGCAACCTGTTTACGGAGAAGCTCTTGGATGAACTCGTTCAGAAAGGGGGCGCGTGAAGATGAGTGATTTCCATATGGTGGTGTGCGTCAAGGCGGTGCCCGGAAGCACCGAGGTCAAGATGGACCCCAAGACCAATACTATCGTGCGTGATGGCAAGCAGGCGGTCATTAATCCCTTCGATGCAAGTGCCCTCGAATGTGCGCTAGCGCTGAAGGACGACTTTATCGGCTTTGGCATGGACGTGCGTGTGACGGTGGTGTCGATGGGCATCCCCGCGACCGAATCGCTGCTGCGCGACTGCATCGCCCGCGGTGCCGACGACGCGCTGCTGCTGACCGACCGAGCCTTTGCGGGCGCCGATACCCTAGCCACCACCTATGCCCTCAAATGCGGCATCGAGGCACTCGATGAGGATTTTGACCTGCTCATCTGCGGCAAGATGGCAGTGGACGGCGATACGGCTCAGATCGGCCCCGAGCTGGCCGGCGCCTTTGGGGTCCCCTGCGTGACCGACGTGAGCTGTGTGCAGAGCGCGGGATTTACGACGTGTGGCTCGCTGGCGCTCGTTCACGGCTGCGATGCCGGCGAGGAGACGGTGTACCTGGAGATGCCGTGTGCGATGACGACTGCCAAGGAGATTGGCCAGCTGCGCATGCCGAGTATTGCCGGTATTCGCGCGGCCGAGGATGCAGACGTGCGCGTGGCCAGCGCTGCCGACGTAAACGCCGACCCCTCGCGTTGCGGCCTTGCCGGATCACCGACGCAGGTCGTGCGCTCGTTTGTGCCCGACCGTGACCAAACGTGCGAGGCCGTCGAGGGAACGGCGTCCGGGCAGGCGGTAAAACTTGCCAAGATTATTGAGGGGATGGCATAGATGAGCGGGCTGATTATCGATAGCGAAGCCTGTATCGGCTGCGGTCGCTGCGTTCGCGCCTGCGCCTCGGGCGGCATTGTGGTGGAGGGCGAGCGCCCCAATCGCTGTGCCCGCGTAACCGACGGCTGTATCCTGTGCGGCGGGTGCGTCGACGCCTGCCCCGTCAACGCCATCTCGATCGAGCGCGACGAGGCCGCCGGCGCGGTAGACCTTGACGCATATCGAGACATTTGGGTCTTCGTGCAAACTGACAAGCACGATGCCGTGGCATCCGTGGCCTTCGAGCTCATGGGCAAGGGACGCGAGCTTGCTGATGCCCGCGGCTGTCGCCTGGTGGCACTGGTCGGCATGAGCCCCGAGGGCTCGCTCGAGGACCTCGAACACCTGGTTTGTGCCGGCGCGGACGAAGTTCTGGTCTGTCGTGACGAGCGCCTGCGTCAGAACGACGCGGAGGTCTATGCTCGCCTGATCTACGATTTGGTGGCCGAGCGCAAGCCCGAGGCCATTCTGTACGGCGCGACCGCGTTTGGCCGCGAACTGGCACCCGGCGTTGCCGTGCGCCTGCAGACGGGCCTTACGGCTGATTGCACGGTGCTTTCGGTGGATACGGAGACGGGTCTGCTGCAGCAGACGCGCCCGGCGTTGGCGGCAACCTGATGGCCACCATTATCTGCCCCAACCACCGTCCTCAGATGGCAACGGTGCGCCCCGGCATCTTTAAGGCGCCCGAGTTTGACTATAGCCGCTCCGGCACGATTACCCAGGTAGTGCTTGCGGATGACGTTAAGGCCCGCGTCGAGATCTCGATTCCCGCCGAGGAGTGGGGACAGCAGGCCTCAATTGCCGATGCCGAGCGTCTGGTCGTGGTGGGCCGCGGCATCGGCTCCAAGAAGAATCTGCCCCTGATGCGAAAGCTCGCCGATGCCCTGGGTGCCGAGCTTGGTTGCACGCGTCCCATTGTGGAGGCAGGCTGGTTGGAGTATCGCCACCAAATTGGCCAGACGGGTGTATCGGTCTCGCCCAAGCTCCTCGTGAGCATCGGTGTCTCGGGTGCTATCCAGCATCTCGCCGGCATCGGTGGGGCGGAGTGCATTGTTGCCATCAATGAGGACCCGGATGCCCCCATCTTCGGTGCCGCCCAGTACAAGGTCGTCGGCGATGCCGTTGAGATCGTTGAGGAACTGCTGGCTCAGCTCGAGTGCTAAGCGCTTGCCAGCCAGCGGCGCAGCTCGTCCTTAAGGCGGCTCCAGGTTGCCTGCGCGGCGGGGTCGGTAAAGGGTCGCGTAATGCCAAAGGGCGCGTCGAGCAGGCGATAGATATCGCCTTGCTCGCGCGCCAGTGCACGGCTTGCCGGATGGACGAGCTCAAACATAAAGCAGATGAGCCCCACCAGGTAGTCCGCCGGCTCGTTGCGCTCGTCACGCGCGACGCAGCGATGCTCGTCAAAGGCGGTAAGCGCCGGTGTCGAGAAGTGGCTGGCGAGAAACGTGTCCTCATCCACCTTGAGGATGGTGTCGACGGTGCTGTCGGCGATGGTGCGCATAATGTCAATCTTGTCGCCATCGCGCACGATCTCGCAGAAGCTCCGTGTACGGGTGTCGAGTTCCGTGGGCAGGCGAAAATCACTGTGGTGGGCGATGCTCGCGCGGATCAGTTCGTCCTCTGCCGGGTCATCGATAAAGTCGCGGATGCTCGTTACGGCGGGTGCATCGGCGGGATTCTCGCCAAAGAGGACCTCGATGCCCAGCGCTGCATGGCTCATGCTCTCGGCGTCCTTAAAGGTGTCCCAGCGCCGCAACTGCTCAAAGCGGCCCATATCGTGTAGCAGGCCGCAAAGCCATGCCAGGTCAATATCTTCTGACGACCAGCCCTGCTCGCGCGCTACGGCATCGCATGCCTCGGCCACGTGGTACGTATGCTCGATTTTGAGCGCGATGCGTGGGTTGGTGGCGTCGTAGGCATCGGTGTAGCTTTTGAAGGCCGCGCGCGCCCGGTCTCGATCGATAACTGTCATAATGACTTCCTAAAAAGTTGTGTCTTTCGATCCGGTGGCAATTGTAGGTGAACTTTATTGCCACCGGTTGATATTTCTGCTGCGTTGCAAGGCGCGCTGCAGACGACTTACCAGAATGGGAGTGGCATGGTCCTTAGGATCTTTAAAATCGTCTGGCCAGTGATGCTTACCTATGTTGCAATAGGCGCGCCGTGCGGAATGATCATGGGGCAGACGGGAATGGAGCCCTGGATGGTCTTTGCTCTGAGCAGCACGTTTGTGACGGGCAGCGGCCAGTTTATGATCTGCAACCTGTGGCTGGCGGGCGTGCCTGCAGCATCGATCGTCGCGAGCGTCGCCGCCATCTCCTCGCGCTTTGCGCTGTACTCGGCATCGATCGCACCCCATCTGGCGGGCGCCTCGAAGCGTCAGACGCTGGCTGTTGCCGCGACACTTACCGAGGAGGCATATGGCATCTCGCTTGCCAAGTTGGTTGAAGGGGAGGATTGGGGCCCGCGCGAGTCCTTTGTGCTCAACGTGATCCTTATCGCAACATGGGGCGTATCGTGTACGACGGGCGCCATCGTCGGCGCCGTTGTCGATGTTCCCACCGCTATTGCGAGTTTCGTCTGCACGTCGCTCTTTATCTGTCTACTCTTTTCGCAGCGGTTGTCGCGCGGCAACGTTGTCGCGGCGGTTTCGGGCGCGGTGTCCGTCGCCGTATGCAAGTTCTTGGGCCTCATGAATATTACCGTGCCGGCAAGCGTCGTGGTCGGCATTGCCATTGCGCTGGCGTGCGATGCTGTATTTGACGGAAGAGGTGCCCGCGATGCCCGTTAACGAGTTCTTGGTTCTGTGGCTGTCGTCGTGGGCTGCTATCGCGTTCTTTCGCATCGCGCCGGCGTTCGCCTTGCGCGGGCGGACCCTGTCGCCCCGTATTACCGAGGCCCTGGGCTATATCCCGCCCGCTGCCTTTGCCGCGCTGGTCGCCAACGACTTGGTGAGTCCCGGCGCGTTCGACGCGGGGCTCTGGCCTGCCTTGGTTCCCTGGATTGCGGCCGCCGGCGTCGTGGTCGTGGCGGTCAAGACAAAATCGATGCTGTGGTGCTGCGTCTCGGGCATCGTACTCTATATCGTCTTGAGCCTTATATAGGGGTGGCGTCGCGGGCGCCGAATCTCGTTCCATCCCAACTTGTCGAGTTTTTCACCGAGCTGGTCTATTTCTTCTGGTACCATGGTCAAACTTTACTGTAGCAAAGCGTGACGTGGGCTTTTGTATCCCGTCAGCGGAAATGGGGGTTTCATGGCACAGGAAGCAACCACCAACGAGCAAAAGAAATTCAAGGTCCCGCGCATCCCGGGCGACATCATGATTTATCCGATGATCGTCGGTCTTTTGCTCAACACCTTCTGCCCGCAGGTTTTTGAGATCGGCGGATTCTTTACGGCTGCCTGCCGCGGTGGCTCCAATACCATTGTCGCCGCGATCCTGCTGTTTGTGGGCGCCGGCATCAGCTTTAAGTCCACGCCGGGTGCCATCAAGACCGGTATCGTCGTGCTGATCCCCAAGCTGGTCGTCGCAGCGGCTCTCGGCCTGGGCGTGGCATATTTCTTTAACGACAACTTCCTGGGTCTGAGCTCCGTGTCTATCATCGGCGGCATCACGTTTTGCAACATGGCGCTCTATACGGGCATCATGGGCGAGTTCGGCGATGAGTCCGAGCAGGGCGCCGTCGGTATCCTGTTCTTTACGGCTGGCCCCGCCGTCACGATGATCATCCTCGGTGTTTCCGGCCTCGCCAACATTCCCATTGGCACCATTATCGGCTCCATCTTGCCACTCGTTATTGGCATGGTTCTGGGCAACCTGTTCCCGTTTATCAAGAACCTGCTGGTTCCCGGTGCCAATCCCGCGATTGCCGTCATCGGATTTCAGCTCGGTGCGTCCATGAGCCTGTCGAGCTTTATCACCGGCGGTATTTCCGGCATTCTGTTGGGCCTCATCACCCTCTTTATCGTTGGCCCCATCACCTTTGCCTTCGAGCGCTTGTGCGGCGGCAACGGCAAGGCCGCCGTTGCTTGCTCCACCATCGCCGGCACGGCTATGACCACGCCGGTTGCTCTTGCTGAGGTCGCGCCGCGCTATGCCGAGCTTGCGCCCACCGCGTATGCGCAGATCGCCACCGCCGTCATCATCACGGCCATCATGGCCCCGATTCTGACCGGCTGGGTCGATAAGAAGTTCTGCCACGGCGAAGAGGATCTGTCGGTCGAAGGCGTCGAGGCTATTGAGGAGGCCGTCGCGACCGACATCGACGGCGAGTAATCGTCGACGCGAGTCAATCAAGCCGGCGTGTGCAATTCGCGCCGTATGGGCGCCCGAACGAGAGCTGTCTTGCAGTGACGTTCGGGCGCTCTGCTATTATTCCCTATACCCCTGCGGAGTAGGGGTGTTTATTGCCCAGGCACGAATCGGGCGATTCTGACCACTTGGATATTGAAGGGATGGCGTCTAGTGGTTAAGGCACTCAAGATCGAGATATTCCTGCTGTGCATGATTATTCTTATCGGGCTTGCCGCGCGAAGTCGCCACTCCTTGTTCTCGAGTACCCAGCAGTTATTGTTTAGTACGCTCGGCTACACCTCTGCCGCGTACATGTTATTCGATATAATCTGGACGCTTTCGGACGGTGTGGGCGGCACGCTGGGCATTGCTGCCAACTGGATTTCCAACGCGGTTTCGTTTTCGTCTCTTTGTCCGCCGCGTGCCTTATTTGGTTTATCTATTCCGAGACGGTGCAGGGTTCTCGCCTTTTGTACCGCGCGCTCTAGAGTGGCGCTTGTAACGCTGCCTGCGGCGCTGGTAGTCGTACTGGCGTTTTCGAGCTACTGGACGCATGCCCTGTTCTATATCGATGCGCAGGGCGCGTATCGTCGTGGTTTTGTCTATATGATCCAGCCCATCGTCAGCTACTGCTACGTTATATATACGTCCCTGCATGCGTTTATACAATCTTGCAAGGTCGAGAGCCTACAAAAGAAGGCCATCTATCAAACCTTGGCATTTTTCGCCATTCCCGCTCTGGTGGGCGGTACCTTTCAGGTCGTATACTCGGTGCCCGGCCTTTGCGTCGGCATAATGATTAGCATGTTGCTGCTCTACATCATCTACCAGGAGCAGCTGATCTCGACCGACCCGTTGACTGGCCTCAACAATCGCAATCGTTTTGAGACCTATATACTGTCGCTCTTCTCAAATGTGGCTCAGGCCGAAGATGTGTATCTGCTTATGATGGACGCCGACGGCTTTAAGCAGATTAACGATCGCTATGGACATGTGGAGGGAGATCATGCCCTCCAGGTCATATCTGCTGCGCTCAAAGAGGTCTGCTCGGCGTCTGGTGGCGTTTATCGCACGTTATGGTGGCGATGAGTTCGTGGTGCTTCAAAAGGCGACGGCGGAGGCAGGATATCATGCATCTGTGCGCGACAATCAACGACGAGCTCGCGCGCGCCGAGGTACCGTATCTGTTGCGGATGTCCATCGGCTACGCACGGGTCGGTGATGGTGTCGATACCTGGCAAGACTTGCTTCGCGTTGCCGATGCGGAGCTCTACCGCGTCAAGGCCGAGAAAAAGAAAACCGGCATCCAGATACGCTAGAGAAAGGGCGCACGCTTGCGTGCATGGCGGCCCTCGACTCTCCGATATACTCCATTAAGCTAAAGTGTGCGAACACCCTCCCTAAAAAGGTGAGCTCGCTAGGCCTTTTTAGGCCTGTTGACGATGATGATGCCGCCGCAGACCAACAGCAGGGCAACCATAACGGTAACAGGGCTCGTGCCAGCGCCCTCGCCGAGCAGCAGCGCGCTCAACAGTACGCCAAAGACTGGATTCATAAAGCCAAAGACCGACACACGGCTGACGGGGTTGACGGCAAGCAGACGCGACCATAGCGAGTACGCGACGGCGGAGATGAGTGCCATATAGATAATGAGCGCGATGGCGGGGGCAATCGCTGTGGGGGAGAGCGTGCCGCCCATCAAAAAGCCGATGGCGGTGAGGACCAGGCCGCCGACCAAGAACTGCCACCCTGCAAGCAAGACGCCGTCGTGCTCGCGCGAGAAGATGCCGATCAGGCAGGTCGAAAGGGCACCCGCGATGGTGGAGGCCAGGATAAAGCCCTCGCCGTCGAGTGAAAAGCCAAAGGTACCGTCCGCGCCCGAAAGATTGACGAGTGCGACGCCGGCAAAGCCTAACACACACCCAAGCACCTTGGCCGTATCGAGCTTCTCGGTGCGAAACGCCAGGGCGGCAAAGAGGATGGCCAAGAAGTTGGCGCTGGCCTCGATGATGGAGCTCGACATGGCACTGGCGTGCGAGAGTCCCAGATAGAAAAGAGTACTGTCCAATAGTCTGGAAGAGCGACAGGATGCAGATGGGCTTAATGTCGCGTACCTGTGGGACGAGCGGGCGGCGCTGGGCTGCACTCATACCGGCGATAACCAGGATACCGGCAAGCGTGAAGCGCAAACCTGCAAAGAGTAGCTGCGAGGCGCTATCGTGCGCCGGGATACTAAAGAGTGCGTAGCCGATCTTGATGCAGGGAAAAGCCGACCCCCAGAGCGCACAGCAAACAAGACAGCCCAGGATGAGTCCGGGCAGGGTGGCGAGATGCGTCTTGCGGCTTTCCATGATGTCCTTCTCCTATACGCGCAAAGCAAAAAAGAACCCGCCACCGGGCGTGCCGGTGGCGGGTGTTGTTACCCGAGGGGATTGTACCCGATGGGAAAAGCTTTAAAGCGAAGTAGGCTACGCCGCTCTCAAAGATCGGCATGAACTTGTCGCCGGGGACATGCTCGGGCACGTTGCGGTACAGGTTGTCGCCGCGACGCTCGGCATGGCCCATCTTGCCCAGGACGCGGCCGTCGGGGCTCGTGATGCCCTCGATGGCAAGTGCGGAGCCGTTGGGGTTGACGGAAAGATCCATGCTGGGCTTGCCGTCCTCGCCCACGTACTGCGTGGCGACCTGGCCGTTGGCGATCAGCTGGGCGAGCACCTCGTCGTTGGCGACAAAGCGGCCCTCGCCGTGGCTGATGGCGACGGTGTAGGGGTCGTCGAGGCTGCACTGCGACAGCCACGGGGACAGGTTGGACGAGATGCGGGTGCGCACCAGGCGGCTCTGATGGCGACCGATGGTGTTGAACGTCAGCGTGGGTGCATCCGGCGTGGCGTCGACGATGTCACCGTAGGGCACCAGGCCGAGCTTGATGAGCGCCTGGAAGCCGTTGCAGATGCCCAGCATCAGGCCGTCACGGGCCTTGAGCAGGTCGCGGACTGCCTCGGTGACCTCAGGAGCGCGGAAGAACGCCGTGATGAACTTGGCGGAGCCGTCGGGCTCGTCACCGCCCGAG
>ENA-OQKI01000397-OQKI01000397.1-human-gut-metagenome-genome-assembly--contig:-NODE-397-length-9786-cov-2.323947_pt1 | contig 9786 bp, 10 predicted proteins | sample MGYA00242778_ERZ504798 | MGnify/ENA primary metagenome ERZ504798 (study PRJEB26092, sample SAMD00036414) | human gut metagenome | host: Homo sapiens | study: EMG produced TPA metagenomics assembly of the... | reverse complement strand
TGTATGATTGCAACCGCTCCGTCCGGATTCTGACGATCTATCCCTACACCAATCGTTCATAAGGGAATCTTGCCCGTCCATTCCAAGTGCATTCGTTGTTATAGGGCATTTCACGCAGTTGGTGATAACGCTTTTCCAAATCTGCGATATTATCAAAGAATTCCGTTGGCGTTTGCTTTTCAAATTGTTCCGGGAACGCACGGGTCATAGCATCCGGAATCAAGTAATATCGATACTCTGCCATATCAGCGTTCCTCCTCATGTGCTTGCTCATGAGCCATCTGTCGAAAATAGCTTTCCAGAATTTTCAAGATGCGGTTTTCCATCTGCTGCTTTGTGCAGCCGGTCGGAAAATACTGCGCCACCTTGCTGACGTTGATGTTCAACACCGGCTCACGCGGCGCAACGCTCGGTTTCTGCGCCGACATGATTTCTTCCAACTTGTCCGGTGTCAGGGTTCCTTCTTTGCTGGCTGCTTTCAATTTTTGTGCTTGCGAGAGGGATGGGGTGCAGTCCTGTGCTTCAGCATAATCGAGGAAACTCTGCTGTTCGTCCGGGGTCAGATAGGAAAGTTCGACGGCGGGGTTGAATTTCAGGGTGTTGGAATCGACCTTTTTCTGGAGTTCAGGAATTAGCTCGTTAAGACGGATGTAGCGGAAAATTTGCTTAGGACTTTCTCCAACATCTGCACCGATTTGTGTCGCGGTTTTTGCTTCAGGGAAATGGGTGTCAAGTTGACACCCATTTTCTTTTCGCCGCCCGGCAGATCGTTTCATCGCTTCATTTTTCATTTTCAGCGCTCTTGCTTTTTCCATCGGGCTGATATGTTCCCGCTGGATATTGGCATCCACCATGTCGATAATGGCTTGGTCGTCATCAACATCCCGCACCTGCACCTTGATTTTGTCCAGCCCTGCAAGCTGCGCTGCATGAAAGCGCCGGTGCCCGGAGATGATTTCATAGCCACCCTCGGCGCGGGGGCGCACGGTCAGGTTGGTAAGTACACCGTTTTCCTTGATGCTGTCCACCAGCTTCTGCATATCTTCATCGTCTCGCACCTCGAAAGGGTGATTGACGAAAGGATGCAGTTCAGAAAGCGGTACTTCCGTTACTAGGTCGCCGCTTTCTCGTTGGCGGTCAGCCTCTGAGGAAAACATATCAGCGATCGCGGGCATCTTCATCGCGTTCATAAACTTGTTCTTCGCGGCCATGACCTAATACCTCCTGCGTAAATTCAACGTATGCTCTTGCGCTGCTGCTTTTGGGTTCGTACAGGATAGTGGGTGCTGCAAACGCCTGACTTTCCTGCACTTTGACGTTATAAGGGATCTCCGTAGTAAATACACGGAGCGTTCTCCCATACTTGGCGCGGACATCATGGGCATAATGCTCTGAGACTTTCGTATGCTGGGTCATCGTCAGCAAAACGCCCCTGATATGCAGTCCGGGGTTGATTTTGCGCTGCACGCTGGAAATTGAATTTGTCAGCTGCGACATACCAACTACCGAGAACGGCTGCGCCTGCATCGGGATGATGACCTCATTGGCAGCGGACAGCGCGTTTGTCAGTAAAAGTCCTACGGAGGGAGAGCAATCAATGATGCAGTAATCATACTGGCTGCTGTACTGCTCCAGACAAGTTTTCAGCAGCACCTCGCGGCACATCATGGTGCCCATTGCCAGCTCAAAGCTAGCCAGCCGGAGATTGGATGGGATGAAATCCACCTGTGGTGCAGAGTCATCCGTGCGCTTGCTCTGATAAACGCATTCTCGGTTGGAGAGGGGCTTTTCATAGGCAACCTTCATCAGAAGCTCTGTGATTGTCTGTTCAAGGTCCTGCTCAGGCGGGATACCGCAGTAGCAGGACAGGTTGCCCTGCGGATCGAAGTCTACCATGAGTACACGGTAGCCCTGCTGGGTAAGGGCAATGCCCAGGTTATACGCGGTAGTCGTTTTGCCGGTGCCGCCTTTCTGATTTGCGATAGCAATAGTTTTCATCTGGTTTCCTCCAAAATATCATCCAAGCTGATACAGTGCTTTTGGTATTCCTGCGTGACCTGCACCAGCGTGTCGTTATAGTCCTTGCCGATAGGCGGCGGGCGGTCTTCCACGGTTTTGCCGCTGCCCTCCAAGTGCTTGATAATGTCCTGCGTTCTGGTTCTACCAGCTTCGTCATTATCAAGGCACAGGACAATGTGGGTTATGTTCGGGTAGTATGTAAGAAACGCATCCAGTGCGGCGTAGTCCGTACCGCCCAGCGCCAGATAGTGAACACCGCGCCAGTTTCCGGTGTGCTGCATGATTTTCAGTGATGCGCCTGACATGGCATCTATCGGCGCTTCGTACACTTCCACCGCGTCGGCTGTAGCAGCAGCTTCGATGTAAAACGGATATATCTTTTTACTTCCGGGAATATCGCGGCGAAACTGGATTTGCGAACAACCGCGCAAGCTGCCACCTTTGGGTTCACCGTTTCCATCGCGTCCGACAAATACGCAATTCGGATGATCTTTGAAGCTCGTCTGATACAGGATTTTCTTTTGCTTACAGATCGTCAGAACATTGGGGTGGATGCAGCGCTTGCGAAGATAGGCGGTAGCAGCGTAGTTGTTCTTATCTGGCTTCGGCAGCCTGAATTCCTTTGCCGGTTTCGTCTCGGCAGGGGGTGAGGGCGTTTTTACAGGTTGGAAAGAAGGACGGACACCGCCCTGTATCCGATTGATTTCCCGCACCGCTTCTACAAACGAAACACCTTCAACCGCTATGAGATAGTTCAGCGCGGTACGGCCGGTAGCTTTCGTTTTGAAGTACGTCCACGAACCATCCTCTGCAAAGGTCAACGAACTGTGCCCTTTGTGGCGGAATTGTCCGGGTCCTTCCGGTTTGAAGTTGTCCGGCTCACATAGCTGCATATACTGGTACAGATTCATCTGCTTCGCTTGGGCGATTTCCTGCTCTGTTACACCGGGCATACTCTACCACCTTATTCTGTTTTCCTAACTGTAATTTATATTCTCAGTATCACTATAATCAGTCTAATTATTATCAGTATTAGTTCCGTGTGATTTTCAAGAATCCAGAAGTGTGAAAATCACATATCAAGAATCACCTTTTTCACAGCTCTTGCCATTTATCGTTGCTGCGAAGTTTTTTACATAAATCAAATTCGGTCTACCAAGCCCCTGTCGCTTGCGCTCGATAAGCCCTGCCTGCTTTTCCAGTTCCACCATCAGGCGCGTGGCTTTCTGGTTGGCACAGTTCAGTGCATCCATGATTTCATCCACGGTGAAGATAATGTAAACCTTGTTCTGTGCATCTAACCATTGATTTTTCAGCGACAAACTCATTCGATCCAGCAGAATCCCATACAGTACCTTGGCATCGGTGGACAGCTCCCTGAAGTTCGGCTCTGTAAATAGCGCTTTGGGTATGCGGTAAAAAGAGAACTGCTCGGCTTGAGCGCCGTAAAAATATTCGTATTGCATCTCACTTCTCCTGCCTAAAAATGGGTGCATTTAAGAAAACCCACAAAACTACATTTTGTAAGCTATTACATATTGTATTTTTCTTATCTTTCCAGTTCTTCTTCGTGTTGTGGGCGTTGGCGGCTAGACCGCTTATGCTCCCAATTCCGCAGCAGTGATATGATGACATTTTGCATCTGCTGCGGTGTATAGCTGGATGGGAAGTATTGCTGCACATCCGACTGATTTAAGAAGAACTTCTGTCGCTGGTTCGGCTTTTCTTCTGTCAGTAGGGTATGCAAGTAGTTCTCCGTCAGCGTTCCATTTCGGCTCATATCCTTTAGCGTCCGAGACTGAACCAAAGACGGTGTAGCATCACACATATCCATTTCTTCTTTGAGCCATGTCTGGTGTTCCTCTGTCATATAGGAGATTTCGACCGCTGGGTTGAATGCGATGCGACCGTCATCGACCATTTGCAGAATAGATGGAATCAGATATGTAAGCCGAATATAACGCTTTACTTGATTCCGGCTGTCACCGGTTTCAGCTGCAATTTTTTCGCTACTGAACTTTGGCCCAACTTGGGCCAAAGTTGTTCGGCCTTGATGTTTCAACGCTTCCATGCGCATTTTATACGCAAATGCTTTTTCACTTGGCAGCACATGCTCACGCTGGATATTGCTGTTGACCATCAGAATCGTGGCTTCGTCATCGTCTATGTACTCCACTCTGGCAGGGATGCTTTCGATGCCGAGTTCTTTACAAGCCTCCCACCTGCGATGTCCGCTTATCACTTCATAGCCGACACCAACCTTTGGTCTGACGATGATGGGCGTAATGATGCCACTCTCTGAAATACTGTCTACCAATTCACTGAATTCCAGATCATGTCGGATATGGAACGGATGATTGGAGAATGGATGCAACTTATTTATTGGAATAGTTTCCTCTTTGCTTGCTCTGTAAGCAGGCGATGTTTTCTTTGTCATGCTGCGTACTCCTGCGGTTTTTTGATAGCTCTTAAGTACCCCGATTTGACCCCAAAAATGTACCCAAAAACGTATACTTTTTGCCGAAAATGTACCCAAAGGGCATTTTTGCATAAAAAAAGCCCCTAATCACTGTAGTACAGCGATTAGGGGCTTGCTATGATTTATAGAACGACCTTAACCGTCAGGTCTTTCCATTGCTTCGGCCAAAGCACGCAGCCACGCGAATTTCGATAAGAACGAGCCTTATCGTAATCCACATTTAATTGTAAAAATCTACGTGATTCAAGAACGTGGATTTTTAATTGCTGCCTGTGCGGCGGCCAGGCGGGCGATGGGAACACGGTAGGGAGAGCAGCTGACGTAGTCCAGGCCAACGTTGTGGCAGAACTCGACACTGCTGGGATCGCCGCCGTGCTCGCCGCAGATGCCCAGACCCAGGTTCGGGTTGGTCGCGCGGCCATCGTGGGCAGCCATCTTGACCAGCTTGCCAACGCCGATCTGATCCAGATGCTGGAACGGATCGCTCTCGTAGATCTTGGTGTCGTAGTAGGCAGTCAGGAACTTGGCAGCGTCGTCACGGCTGAAGCCGAAGGTCATCTGAGTCAGGTCGTTGGTGCCGAAGCTGAAGAAGTCAGCTTCCTTGGCGATCTCGCCGGCGGTCAGAGCGGCACGCGGGATCTCGATCATAGTGCCGACCTCGTACTTCATGTCAACACCGGCAGCGGCGATCAGGGCATCGGCAGTCTTGACGACAACGTCCTTGACAAACTTCAGCTCCTTGACCTCGCCAACCAGAGGAATCATGATGTGGGGGGTGATCATCTTGCCGGTTTCGGCAGAAACCTTGAGGGCGGCCTTGATGACAGCGTTGGTCTGCATCTCGGCGATCTCGGGATAGGTAACAGCCAGACGGCAGCCACGGTGACCCATCATGGGGTTGAACTCGTGCAGGCTGACAACAACGTTGTTCAGCTCCTCGGTGGACATACCCATGTCCTTAGCCAGAGCCTCGATGTCCTCGGCCTTGGTGGGCAGGAACTCATGCAGCGGCGGATCCAGATAACGGATGGTCATCGGACGCTCGCCCATGATGCGGTACATAGCGGTGAAGTCGGCCTCCTGGAACGGCTCGACCTTAGCCAGGGCAGCCTTGCGCTCCTCAACGGTACGGGCGCAGATCATCTCACGGACAGCCTTGATGCGGTCCTCAGCGAAGAACATGTGCTCGGTACGGCACAGGCCGATGCCCTCAGCACCCAGGTCAACTGCCTGCTGTGCGTCGCGCGGGTTATCGGCGTTGGTCATAACCAGCAGCTGGCGGGCAGCATCGGCCCAACCCATGAAGCGGTTGAAGTTCTTGTTGCCGGTAGCGGCCACGGTTGCAACCTGCTCGCCGTAGATGTTGCCGGTAGAACCATCGATGGAGATCCAGTCGCCCTCAACGAACTTGTGGCCGTTGATCTCGAAGGTCTTGGCCTCCTCAGTCGATCTTGACCTCGTTGTCATTGCCGCAGCCGGAGACACAGCAGGTACCCATACCACGGGCAACAACGGCTGCGTGGCTGGTCATGCCGCCGCGGACGGTCAGGATGCCCTGAGACACCTGCATGCCCACGATGTCCTCGGGGCTGGTCTCCAGACGGACCAGAACGACCTTCTTCATCTTGCCGGACTTGACCATCTCCTCTGCCTCTTCAGCAGTAAAGACGATCTGGCCGCAGGCAGAACCGGGAGAAGCTGCCAGACCCTTGCCGACGACCTCGGCGGCCTTCAGGGCAGCGGCGTCGAACTGGGGATGCAGCAGGGTATCCAGCTGCTTGGGCTCCACGCGCAGGACAGCCTCCTGCTCGGTGATCATGCCCTCGTCCACCAGGTCACATGCGATCTGCAGAGCAGCCTGAGCGGTACGCTTGCCGTTACGGGTCTGCAGCATGTACAGGTGGCCGTCCTCAATGGTGAACTCCATATCCTGCATATCGCGGAAGTAGTTCTCCAGACGGGTTGCGATCTCAACGAACTGATCGTACACCTCAGGCATCTGATCCTTCAGGTGGCTGATGGGAGAAGGAGTGCGGACACCTGCCACAACGTCCTCGCCCTGTGCATTGATCAGGTACTCGCCCATCAGCTTCTTTGCGCCGGTGGCGGGGTCACGGGTGAATGCAACGCCGGTGCCGGAACGGTCGCCGGAGTTGCCGAATGCCATCTGCTGCACGTTGACAGCGGTGCCCCACTCGTAGGGGATCTCGTTCATCTTGCGGTAAACGTTTGCACGGGGTTGTCCCAGCTGCGGAACACAGCCTTGACAGCCTCGATCAGCTGATCACGGGGATCCTGGGGGAACGGCTTGCCCTCGTTCTCCTCGTAGATCTTCTTGAAGACGCCGACCAGTTCCTTCAGGTCGTCAGCCGTCAGGTCCACGTCGTTCTTAACGCCCTTGGCTTCCTTCATCTTGTCGATCTCGACCTCGAACAGGCTCTTCGGGACCATCATAACAACGTCTGCAAACATCTGCACGAAACGGCGGTAGCAGTCGTATGCAAAGCGGGCGTTGCCGGTCTTCTTTGCCAGACCTTCCACAGCCTCATCGTTCAGGCCCAGGTTCAGGATGGTATCCATCATGCCGGGCATGGACTGACGGGCACCGGAACGGACAGAGACCAGCAGGGGGTTGGTGTTGTCGCCGAACTTCTTGCCGGTGATCTCTTCCAGACCCTTGAGGTGCTCGAAGATGTCAGCAGTGATATCGTCATTGATCTGACGGCCGTCTGCATAGTACTGGGTGCAGGCATCCGTAGTGATGGTGAAGCCCTGGGGAACCGGCATACCGGCAGCAGTCATCTCTGCCAGACCGGCACCCTTGCCGCCCAGAGTATTCTTCATGGTGACCTTGTCGCCGCCGAAGGCATCGTTGCCCTCGCTGAAGTAGTACAGATACTTTTTGCTCATGCGTGTTTACCTCCCATTTGGTGACCCCCGGTGCCACGCCCGGCGGTCTCATCGCACTTTTTTCTCAAAGCTGATGAACATTGTCTTGTGAATGCTAAACTATTATACCAGAAAATTCCCACATTGCCACCGGGCAAAACACCGAATTTGTTTGATAAATTTTGTGCAATTCCCTTGAAATTTACCCAGTTTTCCGCTATTATAAAATGGGAGAAAGTTCGAGAGGTTTTTTGTTTTACAGAGCCATTTTTCCGCATCTGGGATACATGCTGTTATCCATTAAAAATTCCGGCGGAATTCCACCTGCGGAACGGGCCGGAATTTCTCCCTCATGGATACAACAAAATACCACACCTTCCCAAGGAGGGACACTATTTATGGAAACCATTTCCAACGAAGCTCTGGCCGCAGCACGCGCCAAACTGGACGCTGCCGAGAGCCGGCGCGAGAACATCCTGCTTTTTTACATCGCCAACGGCGTGAACATTGAGAGCCGCACCGTCCAGATCGACGAAGGCGTTGTCATCGCCCCGGGAGCCACCATTCTGGCGGGCACCATCCTGCGGGGCAAGACGGTCATCGGCGCAGGCTGCGTCATCGGCCCCAATACCCTGATCGAGGACAGCACCGTGGACGAGGGCACCACCGTCAACGCCAGCCAGGTCTACGGCAGCCATCTGGGCCCCCACAACAACATCGGCCCCTTCACCCATGTGCGGGTGAACACTGTCACCGACTACGGCGTGCATCTGGGTGCCTATGTGGAGACCAAGAACTCCAACTTTGCCCGGGGCAACACCGTGAGCCACCTGACCTACATCGGCGATAGTGATGTGGGCAAGTACTGCAACTTCGGCTGCGGCACCGTCACCTGCAACTACGACGGCAAGGACAAGTTCCGCACTCAGATCGGCGACTACTGCTTCATCGGCTGCAACACCAACCTTGTCGCCCCCGTCACCATCGGCGACGGGGCCTACACCGCCGCCGGCAGCACCATCACTAAAGACGTCCCCCCGCAGGCTCTTGGCATCGCCCGGGAGCGTCAGACCAACCTCGACGGCTGGGCTGAGCCGAAAATGGAGGCGTACATTATAAAGAAACAGAAACTGGAACAGGAGCAGGGCTGACCCCCGCTCCCCACGCCGCCGTGCCGCCCGCACGGCGGCTTTTTGTATAATGAAAACCACTCGCCTAGCGGGTGGTTTTACGAATTACAAAAAAGAGGCCGCCCCGGGTGATTCCCCAAGGCGGCCCCTGTAAGGGGTCTGTATTTTTTTAGCGCATCTGGCACTTCAGGCTCTCGGCCTGAGCTGCGCTCAGCCGCCGGCTCCCAAGGCCGTCGTGCTCCAGAGCAAACCAGCTGCCCCCCTCTGCCAGCAGCTCTGCCACTGACAGGGTGGTCGTTTTTGAAGCTGGTGACAAACTGGATCTGCTCCACCCCCTGCTCCCGCAGGGCCTCCAGCGCCTGCCGGGTGCCGTGGAGCCGGGCGGACAGAGTGTCGGACGTCACCCGCAGGGTGCCGCCCTGCTGCCGGGCGTCAAAGGGCAGGAGGTCGCCCTCCAGCGTCTCCACATGGAGGCCGGGGGTACCCAGATCCACCTCATTGCTCTCCTCCGCCGGGGCATTCGGGTCCTCCGGGTTGGGCTGGGGGCGCTCCGGCTCCCACCACTCCTTCAGGATGCCGTCCGGGTTGTCTTCCGAGACCAGAGCCGGGTCGTAGATGATGTGGTGGATGTAGCCGGTGGTCAGGCCGCTGATGTTCGCCTGGATCTCCTGGCCGCTGCCGGGGGTGAAGGTACCATCAGGGTTCATCGTGCTGCCGCCGCTGCCGCTGCCGATGGTCGCACCGGCACCGTCCCAGCGATCGCCCTTGCCGGCGATCGCTGTCACCTGAGCGGCTCCGCTCACCGTGACATTGCTGCCGCTGCCCTTGGCACCGCCACCGATGCCCGCACCATGGTCGCCTCCCTCAGCAGTCACCGTGCCGCCGTTGATGGTGATGTGGCTACCGTTTCTATTGCAGCCGCCGCCGATGCCTGCACCACCTCCATTACCACGTTGACCGCAACCATTGCTGATGGCAGTCACAGTGCTGCCAGTGATGGTAATGTTGTTGCCGTTGCCGTTGCCGCGGTTCGATTCTCCAGCGCCTCCGCCAATACCGGCACCACCTCTGTCACCGGTAGCGGTCACCGTGCTGCCGGTGATGGTGATGTTTTCGCCATCGCACCTTTCGCCTCCGCCGATGCCCGCACCACCGCTGTTACCGGTAGCGGTCACCGTGCTGCCGGTGATGGTGATGTTTTCGCCATTGCCATTGTAGCCGCCGCAGCCTCCGCCGATGCCCGCAGCACCGATGCCTCCGGTAGCAGTC
>ENA-OQKI01000394-OQKI01000394.1-human-gut-metagenome-genome-assembly--contig:-NODE-394-length-9809-cov-1.715038_pt1 | contig 9809 bp, 11 predicted proteins | sample MGYA00242778_ERZ504798 | MGnify/ENA primary metagenome ERZ504798 (study PRJEB26092, sample SAMD00036414) | human gut metagenome | host: Homo sapiens | study: EMG produced TPA metagenomics assembly of the... | reverse complement strand
GCGTCCAGACCGTCCCGGTCGGGCAGGCCGAGGTCCAGGATGACGAGGTCCGGGTTATAGGAGATGAACATGGTCATGCCCATCACGCAGGTCTGGGCCACCAGTGCCTGATAGCCGTTGGTCTCCAGCAGGGTCTGGATGAAGCTGCAGATGTTCGCCTCATCCTCGATGATAAGTACCTTGAATTTATTATTGCTCATCCTCTGTTTCCTCCGTATCCACTTCTTCGGTCTCCAGCCAGAACCGGATGGTCGTACCCTCGCCGGGCGTGCTCTCGGCCTTTATCTCGCCGCCGTGGGCTTTGATGATGGCCGCGCACACCGACAGCCCGATGCCCATGCCGTGCTTGCCGCCCGACGAGGTATCCTGCGTCAGGGTCGTGCCGGTGAAGAGGGTCTTGAGCCGCTCTTTCGGGATGCCGCAGCCGTTGTCAACGACTTCAAACACCGCCCGCTGCCCCAGCGTGAACACCCGCAGCGTCAGGCGGGTCATCCCCTTGGCGTGGAGCACCGCGTTTTCCAAAAGGTTCGTCAGCACCTGCTGGATGAGCATGGAGTCCATCGGGATGACGATGAAGTCATCCGGAAGCTTTACTTCCACCGGTACGCCGGGGTGGAGCTTCTGGAACCGCACCAGCACCGTATCCACCAGCTCTTCCAGCACGGTGGGCGTCTTCTGGATGGCAACGCCGTCGGCGTCGATGCGGGTGACGGAGAGCAGATTTTCCACCATCCGGTTGAGCCACTGGGCGTCGGCACAGGCCTCGGAAAGGAGCTTTATCTTCTGCTCCCGGCCCAGCGAGTCGTAGTTGTCGATGACCGTAGAGCAGGCCCCGTAGATGGACGTCAGCGGGGTGCGCAGGTCGTGGGAGACAGCCCGCAGGAGGTTGGCCCGCATCTTCTCCGTCTCGCTCTCCATCCGCAGCTGTTCCTGCTTTTTGATGCGGGTGGTCAGGGTGCTCGTCATAAAGGAGACCACCAGCATCACCACGCCGGAGAAGATGTTCTCCGGGATGGTGAAGTTGAAGGCAAAGTAGGGCGTGCGGAACGCGAAGTTGACCGCCAGCACGCTGATGACAGAACCGGCCACGCCCCACCAGTAGCCGTCGGTGTACATGGAAACAAAAAACACCGCCAGCAGGAACACCATCGAGGCCACACCGTCGATGCGGCCGCTGATGAACTGGATGAGCGTCACACAGGCGAACGCCCCGATGAGCGCCGCCAAAAGCACCCAGACGTCCTTTTTCCGGAGCATCTGCTTCATTTGCTGTCCCTCCCGATATATATTCAATCCCACTGTAAAAGTATACCACAAATAAATTAAAGATACAGCAAAGGGTGGGTATTTTTCCATGGTTTCAAAGGGTTGACAAACGTGCGTTCCTGGCTCACAATAGAATCATCTTCTTTATCGTAATAAAGGAAAGGGAAAGAATATGCTGTATTTTGAGAACGACTACTGCGAGGGTGCGCATCCCGCCATCCTGCAGAAGCTGACGGAAACGAACTTCGAGAAGGTGTCCGGCTACGGCACCGACCCCTACTGCGCCAGCGCAAAGGAGAAGATACGCGCCGCCTGCGCCTGCCCCGAGGCAGATGTTTTCTTCATCTCCGGCGGCACCCAGGCCAACTCCATCGTCATCGCCTCCACGCTCCGCCGCTGGGAGGGCGTCGTCGCCGCCGCCACCGGCCATGTGGCCGGTCATGAGGCGGGTGCCATCGAGTTCACGGGCCACAAGGTCATCGGCCTGCCCCAGAAAAACGGCAAGCTGGATGCCGCCACGGTGGAGGATTTCTGCAAGACCTTCTACGCCGACTCGAACCACGACCACATGGTCTTCCCCGGCATGGTGTATATCTCCCACCCCACCGAGTACGGCACCCTGTACAGCAAGGCTGAGCTCGAGGCCCTGTCCGCCGTCTGCCACACCTACCATATGCCCCTCTTCGTGGACGGCGCACGTCTGGGCTACGCGCTGGTGAGCGAAGGCACCGATGTGACCCTGGCAGACCTCGCCCGGCTCACCGACGTCTTCTACATCGGCGGCACCAAGGTGGGCGCACTCTGCGGCGAGGCCGTGGTCTTCCCCCACGGCGCACCGGCCCACTTCATGACCATGGTCAAGCAGCAGGGCGCTCTGCTGGCAAAGGGCCGTCTGCTGGGCATCCAGTTCGATGTGCTGTTCACCGATGACCTGTACCAGACCATCAGCAAAAATGCCATTGAGACCGCCGCCGTGCTCAAGAAGGGACTGGCCGAAAAGGGCTATTCGTTCTTCATGGATTCGCCCACGAATCAGGTGTTCATCGTGCTGTCCAACGAGCAGCTGGCCGCGCTGGAAGGCAAGGCCAAGTTCGGCTTCTGGGAGAAGTACGATGATACCCACACCGTTGTCCGCATTGCCACCAGCTGGGCCACCCGGATGGAAGAGGTGGAGCAGCTGCTGGAGCTGATGTAAGGGCACACCTGCCAAATGGCGGTGCGTCTCTTTGTGCAGGATGCAGATTGTATTTCCTGCGCGGATATGCTATTCTTAACTGGATAAAGGCTGCACTTTGTGCACCGTGGAAGGATGGTTTATATTATGGGCTTTTTTGACAAGCTTTTTGGCGGCAAGGCCGCATCCGAGACGAAATTTTCCGGCCAGAAGATGACGGTCATGCTTCCCATTGACGGCAAGGTGATCCCGCTGGAGCAGCTGCCTGACGAGACCTTTGCCTCCGCGATCCTGGGCCCCGGCTGCGGCGTGGAGCCCACCGGCGACACCGTTTATGCTCCCTTTGACGGCACCGTTACGCAGGTGCCCGAAAGCCTGCACGCCGTTGGTATGATGAGCGATGACGGCATTGAGCTGCTGATCCATGTCGGCATGGACACGGTGGAGATGAAAGGACAGGGCTTTACCTCCCTGACCAAAGAAGGGGCCAAGGTCAAGGCCGGCACCCCGCTGCTGAAGGTGGATCTGGACGCCATCCGCGCCGCAGGCCACCCCACTGCAACGGCCCTCATCGTGACCAACAGTGATGACTTGCCGGAGATCAGTGTTGTTGCGGACGGCGATGCTGCCGCTGGCGCGCCGGTGTTCAAGTTCAAGAAATAAGTGAGCAGATCCCCCGGAGGCAGAGAGCTTCCGGGGGATTTTTGCGGTAAAAAGTCATACTTACTTGCAAAAAAGCTGTATTTTGCGCGGTTTTCTCTTGCATTGCAGGGGGAGCTGTGCTAAAGTAGACAAAGTGTGAGCCAAAAACCGGTACTGTGAGAGGAAAAGTATATGGAAACAAAAAAGAAACACGAATTATCCCTTGCAAAACGCATGGCGATCTCTCTGGTCTGCGGCCTGGTGGCCGGTCTGGCCTTTATGTTCCTGCGGGAGCATCTGAACGCCAGCGGTCAGGCAGAGACCTGGACCACCATCAACAACCTGCTGTTCCAGGATATCACCGCCGAGGGCGCTGAGCGTGCCTTTGGCATCTTCTATATCATCGGCCAGCTCTTCATCAAGGCGCTTCAGCTGGTGATCATCCCCATGGTCTTTACCTCCATTTCGCTGGCCATCGGCAGCATTGCAGACACCCGCACCATGGGCCGCATTTCCGCAAAGACCCTGTTCTGGTTCCTGCTGTGCTCCTTCCTGGCGCTGCTGCTGGCAGGCTGTGTGGGCTACGGCGCCTACTCCATGGGCCTGTTCAACACCCGCATCGAGGGTCTGGCAGAAGCCAGCGGTTCCACCGGTTCCAACCCCCTGAACCGTGGTGCTGAACATCATCCCCTCCAACATCGTCACTGCCTTTGGCAGCAATGGCGCTGTGCTTTCCAGCGTGTTCCTGGCAGTGGCCATCGGCCTGAGCATGAACACCCTGGGCGAGAGCCGCACCGCGACCCTGCGCCGCCTGCTGGGCGAGGTGAACGACGTGGTGGTGGTCTTCCTGAACTTCGTCGTCACAAACTTCGCGCCCTTTGCAGTCTTCGTGCTGCTGACCCGCACCTTCGCCATCTACGGCATTGATTACCTCAAGCCCGCTCTGGTGTATGTGGTGGTCACGGTGGTCCTGCTCTTCGTCTTCCTGCTGGTGGCCTATCCTCTGGTGGTGGCGCTGGGCGCAAAGCAGAACCCCATCACCTTCATTAAGAAGATCGCCAACGTGGCCGTCTTCGGCTTCTCCACCTCTTCCAGCGCAGCCACTCTCCCCCTGAACATCAGGGTCTGCACCGAGGATTTCGGCGTCGATGAGTCCATCGCCTCCTTCGTCCTGCCTCTGGGCATGACCATCAACATGGACGGCACCGCCATCATGCAGGTGGTGGCCACTGTCTTCATCGCAGGCTGCGCCGGTTACACCGTTACTCCCGCCCAGCTGGTCGTGGTCGCTCTGCTGGCTCTGCTGGCCTCGGTGGGTACGCCTGCCGCCCCCGGCGCAGGAGCCGTCATCCTCTTCACCATCCTGTCCGGCGCGGGCTTCGTGAATGACAGCGCCCTGCTGGCCTACTCCCTCATCCTCGCCATCAACCGCCCCATCGAGATGCTGGTCACCTCCCTGAACGTGGTGGGCGACGCTGTGGCCAGCATCTGCGTGGCCAAGAGCGAGGGTCTGCTGAACGAGGAAAAGTTCAAACGCATAATTGACCTGTAACATACAAAAGCGCCTCTCCGTTTTACCGGAGGGGCGCTTTTTGCACAGCAGAAGTCTTCGTTTTTTACAGACGGCCCAAAGCCGCCGCCGGGGTTTTACGCCGATTTTGCGCCCGCATGGTTTCGGGTCGGGCGGCTGCGGCGGTAGAATAAGGCCGTTCCCGATAAATCGAAAAAGAGAAAAGGAGCCATGAGGCTCGTGGAAAGAGAGGACTTTCGCATGAAAGAGAATAAAATGTCCCGCCGCAGCTTTTTGAAGGCCGGTGCCTTTGCGTCCGCCGCCGGTATGCTGGCCGCAGCGCCTGCCGCTGCCAACGCTGCTGCCCCTAATGCGGCCAACGCAGCAGAGGAAGAAAACGGACTGCTGGGTGTGTTCGGCGGAAAACCCAAGTATGTTTTCCTCTTCATCGGCGACGGCATGGGTACGGCCCAGATCCAGTCCGCCCGATTCTAGTAAGGGTACGGTGGAGAACAACGGCGCTGTCGTCGAGGGCGAGCTGAGCTTCACCCGAGTTCCCCGAGGTGGGCAGCGTGACCACCTACGACAGCACTTCTTTCTGCCCCGATTCCGCTTCCACTGCCACTTCCATCGCCACCGGCCACAAGACCGAGAGCGGCGTCATCAATATGTGTCCCTGGACCCGCGATGTGCCCTATGAGACCATCGCCGAGAAGCTCCACGCCCAGAAGAACTACAAGGTGGGCGTCGTCTCCTCCGTCAACATCGACCATGCCACCCCCGCTGCCTTCTATGCACATCAAGAAGACCCGCAAGAACTACTACGCCATCGGCAAGGAGCTGGCCGTCTCCGGCTTCGAGTACTTTGCCGGCGGCGAGTTCCAGAAGGTGAACGGCGACGGCACCGGCCCCAACAACCACGAGATCGCCGCCCAGAACGGCTACAACGTCGTCACCCGTCAGGCAGACGCCGCCGCTCTCAAGGCCGGTGCAGGCAAGACCCTCATCATCGCCGAGGCTCTGGCCGACGGCAAGTCCATGAACTACGCCATGGACGCCGCCGCAGGCGAGTGGCAGCTGACCGACTACGTCAGGAAGGGCATCGAGCTGCTGGACAACAAGAAGGGCTTCTTCCTGATGACCGAGTCCGGCAAGATCGACTGGGCCTGCCACGCCAACGATGCCGCCGCTTCCATCCACGATGTGCTGGAGATGAGCAACGCCGTGCAGGCCGCTGTGGATTTCTACAACGCCCACCCCAACGACACCCTCATCCTCGTCACCGCCGACCACGAGACGGGCGGCATGGCCATCGGCTACAAGACCACCAACTACGACACCTTCCTGACCAACCTCACCCACCAGAAGATGTCCTACGCCAAGTTCGACTCCACCTATGTGAAGGGCTACATCGCCAACAAGACTCCCTTCGAGGCCGCTATGGCCGACGTGAAGGCAAACTTCGGCCTGACCCTGCCCACCGACCCCGATGCTGCCAGTGCAGGCAAGCTGCTGCTGACCGACTACGAGGTGGAGAATCTGCGCAAAGCCTACGAGCGGACGCTGGAAGTCGGCGCTGCCTCCCAGAAGGAGATGAGCCAGCAGGATTATGAGCTCTACGGCACCTACATCCCCTTAAGCATGGCCATCTGCCACACCATCAACCACAAGTCCGGCATGGACCACACCACCTATGCCCACACCGGCGCGATGGTCAACATCTATGCGCTGGGCGTCGGCGCGGAGAAGTTCCGCGGCGTCTTCGACAACACCGAGATCTACCACAAGCTGGCTGAGCTGACCGGCGTGCAGTAAGCCCCTCTCTTCAAACGAAAAAAGCCTGTGCAGACCCTCCCGGGGCGGGAGGCTGCACAGGCTTTCTTGTGTTCACAGGTGGATGGTGCAGCCGCGGCCCAGCATCTGGGCCAGCAGCATAAGGGTCGAGACGCCGAAGCACCCACCCATCATCAGCAGGCAGAGCACCACCGAGCCGAAGTCGCACCGGCATGCGCCGGGCCGGGCCGAGTAGTAGAGTACCTCGCACCCCAGCAGGATGAGCCCCGCCGCCGGCAGCACCTGCCAGATGACCAGCCACGGCAGGCCGGGCAGGAAGCGGGCCAGCAGGAAGAGCGTGCCCGCCGCGATGAGGCAGACGCCCAGCGTCAGGGTGCCCACCCGACGCAGGGGTTTATTCGTCGTGTTCTGTTCCATCATCCGTCACCTCGTTTTCATTCACCACAGGAGAGGAGAGCAGAGCGGCGTTGTCCGGCTCGTCGGCGTGATACTCGCAGAAATCGGCATCCTCGGGGACATCCTTGGAAGCATCCGGCTTTTTGGCCGGATGGGGGCCTTTTACCAGCCAGACGCCGCAGACGATGAGGACCACACAGACCACCACATCCGGCAGGCTGTCCATGACGAGATAGAGGGCGCGGAAAACGGGGGAGGAGTGGCCCCAGCGGTAGACGAGGTCGCCGAAAATGTTCATGATGAGGTTCTGGTAGGCGATGAGCGCACCGAAGGCGATGAGCAGCCAGCCCACCAGCTTGTGGCTGTCCAGCAGAGCCCGGGCCAGCCGCCTGTCGCGGGGGTCGAAGTGGACGAGGTAGTCGTCCTCCGGCGCGGTGTCCGCGATGATCTGCGCCCGGAGGTTGAAGGTGTCAAAGAAGCTGTACATCCACACCACCACCAGCAGGAGCAGTACCGGGTTGAGCAGGGAGCTCACCATCCCGATGCAGCAGGCCGTGAGGATGAGGGAGAGGCCCCGCTTCATGTAACCCTGATACATCTGGCCTGCGCCGGGGATAAACGCGCAGCAGAAGGTCAAAAATCCGTTTTTCAGCATAACGATCTCCTTGTTTTATGATTTTATGTTTTCTGCCGCGTTCAGCAGGCTTTCCAGCACAGAGGAAACGCGGGTATAGATGTTCTCGCCGGGGCGGGAAGTCACGGGTCTGCCCAGCTTTTCGGGCAGAAGCTTCGGGGGCTGTTTTTCCGGCAGGGTGACCTGGACTGTGGGCAGGAGGGCCTGCAGGTCGCTGCCGTGGTCGGTGACGAAGGTCAGCGCTCCGGTACGCCACATGGTCAGCGCCAGCACGGCGGCGACGCCCGCCACCGCAGCCCGGCCATAGGTGCTCTGCATCAGCCGCACCCAGATGGTGCTCATCACGGTAGGGCGGACATCCCGGGGCGGGTCGGCGAGGGCGTCGGCGGTCAGAAGTGCGGTGTAACGGTCGGTGCATTTGTCGCAGTAGGCGAGATGTTCGGCGGCTTCCAGCCGTCCCAGCTCGTCCAGCTGCCCGGCGGTGAGGGCGTGCAGCCCTTCGTCGCTCAGACAGCCGTCTTCACGGAACAATTCCATCTTAAAAGCCCTCCTTTCCGGCGGCGCTCAGCTGCGCGGCCAGCATCTTTTTTGCCCGGAAGACCTGCGCCTCCACTGTTTTCTGGGGCCTGCCGCAGAGCCGGGCGGCTTCGGCGGCGGTGTGCTGTTCCAGCAGCATGAGGCGGCAGGGCGTCTTGTAGGGTTCCCGCAGAGCGAGGATGCGCTGCGTCAGCTCCTCTTCGCCCAGAGCTTCCAGCACCTGCGCTTCCGGCTCGCTGCCGGGCGGTGCGCCCTCAAGTGCAAGCACATCGTCGCCGGGGGTGTTCACCCGGCGCGCCCAGGCGCTGCGTAAGTAATCCTTGGCTTTGTTGGAGGCGATGCGGGCCAGCCATTGCTTTTCGTATCCGGCAGGACAGCGGTCCATGCTCCGCCATGCAGAGAGAAAAGTTTCCTGCGTCAGATCCTGCGCATAGCCCTCATCTGCCACCAGCTGACGGCAGATGGTGTAGACGAGGGACTGGTACTTCTGTACCAGCCTGTCAAATTCCAGTGCATTCAATGGCTGCTCTCCGCCTCCTTTCTGCCCGGCATTTCGAGCGCTCTGTCTATCGATACGAACCAGTGGGGCCAAAACCTGCAAAATCATGGGAAAAATTTTGAAAATGTGGTAAAATGGCCTTATCAAACCTCACAAAGGAGAAAACACGATGGCCTCTGCCACAAAACAGGCACTTCTGGCGGCGCTCTCCGCCGCCCAGGGCGAATGCATCTCCGGCCAGCAGCTGGCGCAGCAGCTGGGTGTGAGCCGCGCTGCTGTCCATAAGGCTGCGGCCGCGTTGGCGGCTCAGGGCTATGCGCTGGAAGCCGCCCCCCGGCGGGGCTATCGGCTGGCGGGCGGCGACCCCTTCTGCGCCGAGGCGGTGGGGGAGTACGACGCCCCCATCTACCTCTACGACAAGCTGGAAAGCTCCAACCGCACGGCCAAGACGCTGGCCCTCGAGGGTGCGCCCCACGGCACGATGGTGCTGACAAGTCAGCAGACGGCGGGCCGGGGCCGGCTGGGGCGGCGGTTCGAGAGCCCGGCGGGGAAAGGCATTTATCTCTCGCTGGTGCTGCGGCCCGGCCTGCCCATGACCGAGGCGCAGGCCGTCACCGTCAGCGCGGCGGTGGCTGTCTGCCGGGCTGTGAAGCGGCTCTGCGGGCTGGACTTGGGCATCAAGTGGGTCAATGACCTCTATTATAACGGCAAGAAGGTCTGCGGCATCCTGACGGAAGCCGGGGCCGACATCGAGAGCGGCCAGCTGGAATGGCTGGTGGTGGGCATCGGCCTGAACCTGACCTCCCGCCCGGAGGACTGGCCCGAGGAGCTGCGGCCCATCGCGGGCAGTCTCTACCCCGGCGGGCCTGCACCGGTGAGCCGGGCGGCACTGGCCGGGGCCATCGCCCGGGAACTGCTGGGTCTCTGTCCGGACTTCGACTGTCTGGACGAGTACCGCACCCGGTGCTTCGTGCCGGGCCACTGGGTCACGGTCTGCACCAGGACGGAGAGCTACGCCGCAAAGGCGGTGGCCATCGACGACGCCGGGCGGCTCATCGTGGCGCGGGAAGGGGGCCGCACCGAGGCGCTCTGCCACGGAGAAGTGAGTATCAGGCCGTCGCCGCTGGCGGTAAAATAATAAGAATTATAGAAAGAAAGCATCGGCAGACACCCGGCGAGGGTGCTGCGGATGCTTTTGCTTTAAGTAGAGCGAATGCCTCTCCCTTTGGGAGAGGTGTCACCGAAGGTGACGGAGAGGGCAAGCCCGGAGAGAAAGTGGCACAGCATGGCGATAAATAAAGGCTTTGCAGGGCGATGCTATCGCAAAGCGGTACTGTCTTTTTAGCTAGCGGTCCTT
>ENA-OQKI01000393-OQKI01000393.1-human-gut-metagenome-genome-assembly--contig:-NODE-393-length-9812-cov-2.937326_pt1 | contig 9812 bp, 8 predicted proteins | sample MGYA00242778_ERZ504798 | MGnify/ENA primary metagenome ERZ504798 (study PRJEB26092, sample SAMD00036414) | human gut metagenome | host: Homo sapiens | study: EMG produced TPA metagenomics assembly of the... | reverse complement strand
GGTAGTCGCGCCAGCCCTGAGTCACAACCCAAGCGTCGTCGGGCAGGTCCTGGGAAAACTCGAGCGCGTGTTGCACCAGCGCCGCCTCGGACGTGCCCATATCCATGAGCATGTACGGCGAGGAGCCGACCGAGGTATGGAAGAAGTGCAGATGAGCGTCATGGAAACCTGGGCAGACAAACTGCTCGCCGTAGTCGATAACCGGCGTGGCGGCAGGCGCGGCGGCAATCACGTCATCGGGCGCACCGACTGCGACGATACGGTCGCCTGCGATGGCAATCGCCAGCTCGCGGGCGGTATCGATGCCGTCTTGCGCGGTAAAGACGTTCTTGGAGCGGATAATCCGATCGATATGTTGCATGGGCATCCCCATCTCTGGCAGGAAATTCAACACCCCCGAGTGTACTCCCCTGCCCTTGTAACAAAACCCCAAGCGGCAAACGGCAACTTTACCAGCCCTAGCGGCAGGTGGCATACTGGAGAGAGCCTGTACGATTTTGCGATCAACCCAGCAAGGAGCAAATCGACCATGACGAAGACCAAGGCACAGCAGATTATGGCGGCGACCGAGGCTCGCGCGGCTGACGACGTCACCGCAGCTATCAAAGATATCGCTACCGAGTTTGAACCCTATATCATCAAGCAGCGCCGGCACTTCCATAAGCACCCGGAGCTGAGCCTTGCCGAGGAGCGCACGACCTCCGACATCGCCAACCAGCTCGACGCCATGAATATCCCCTACGAGCGCCCCCTTAAGACGGGTCTGGTGGCGACCCTTCGCGGCACCGCGCCCGACGCCTATCGCGAGGACGGCACGCCACGCCGCCGCATCCTGCTGCGCGCCGACATCGACGCCCTGCCCGTCACCGAGCAGACCGGCGAGGAGTTCGCCAGCGTCAACGAGGGCTGCATGCACGCCTGCGGCCACGACTGCCATATCGCCATGATGCTCGGAACGCTGCAAATCCTGCGCCATATGACCGACGACATCCACGGCGAAGTCCGCATCGTATTCCAGCCCAGCGAGGAAAACGGCCAGGGCGCTAAGCTCATGATCGGCACGGGTGTGCTCGACGGCGTCGATGGCGCCTACGCCGCGCACATCTGGAGTGAGGTCGACGCCGGCACCGTGAGCTGCGAGCCCGGACCGCGCATGGCCAATACCGACTGGTTCCGCATCGACGTCCGCGGCACCTCGTGCCACGGCGCCATGCCCCAGCGCGGTCACGACGCCGTTATGGTGGCCGCAGAGATCGTCAACGCCCTGCAGACCATCGTCTCGCGCGAGATCAGCCCCTACGAGCCGGCTGTCATCACCGTCGGCGAGCTGCACGGCGGCACCGCACGCAACGTTATCGCCGGCACGGCCTACCTCGCCGGCACAGTGCGCACCTACGGCGATTCGACCCACGAGGAAATGCCGGAGCTCATGCGCCGCATCGTGGAGCATACCGCGGCCGCCTTGGGCGCCGAGGCAGAGCTCACCGACTACACCATCGCCAACTACAAGGTCGAAAACGATGCCGCCTCGAGCGAGCGCTGCCGCCAGGCAGTAATCAAATGCTTGGGCCCCACCGGCCAAGGCCATTACCGCGGCACGCTTTCGGGCGAGGATTTTTCGGAGTACCTGCGCCGCGTACCGGGCGTGCTCGCCTTTGTAGGTACGCGCAACCCCAAGATTGGCGCCACGTACGCCCAACATTCCTGCTTCTACAAGATCGACGAGACCGTGCTGGCAAAGGGCTCCATGGTGGCCGCCCAGTATGCCATCGACTTTTTGGCCGAGCCCACACAAGAAGAGCTCGACGGCCCCACGATTGCCGCGGTCGCCGAAACCAACCCCGATCTGGCCGCCAAGTTGCGCTCTGCCAAGGCGACGACCGCCGAGGCTCGCGACGCCATCCATGATGCCCGAACGGCTCGCCATGCCGCGATCAAGGGCATCCACGAAGCCCGCGCTGCTGCACGCCGCGAGGAGAAGCACGACGAGTAGTCGATTCGCCGGCATCTCGCAGTCATAGCCACATCGCGATGTCAAAGCGGGGCGGACGTTTCGACACGTCCGCCCCCGCTCATTTGTCAAGCGCTATTTCTACCCCGTCCCCAAATAGCAGGCGGCGTGGCTACTCGTCCTGAGGCTCCTCGTCGGAGCTTGGCTCGGACGCCGACTCAGGTGCAGGTGCCGGCTCAGGCTCAGGCTCAGGTGCAGGCTCGGACTCAGATGCCGTCTCAGGCTCGGGCGCCGGCTCAGGCTCGGTCGCGGGAGCGGGTGCAGGTGCCGGCGAAGCATCCGGAGCGCTGTAACCCGAAGGAGCGGACTTCTTCTCGAAGGGCAACACAAAAGTCAGGACGTCGTCCTTATCCTCATCGGCCCACTCGCTTGCATAGCGTGCGGCCCAATAGCCAACGGCACGGTGCTTGAGCATCTTGCCAAAGACCGTAAGGAATACCGTGACAAACGCCGTCAGCACCAAGAACAATACGAGCGTGATGCCACCGCCGGTAACAAGCGCCTCAATAGCCGAAGGACGGTAGTAGTAGCTATACATACCGACAGAGGCAATGGCGCCGAAGACGAGCGTCAGGATCCATGTGACAACGTTGGCGACCAGACCCGTCAAAAACTCGGGAAGGAACGAAGCGCAGAACAGCTTGGTCTTGTTGTGCTTAAACGCCGCCCAGACCTTGTCGAGCGAAAACGCGCTCTCGACGCGACCGGTCACCGCAAAGTGCATCACGGCGATGTCGGCGAACATCTTAAAGAAGACACCCAGAATCGCCGAGGCAATTAGCGCCAGGACAAGCAGGCCGAGCGAACCGAACAGCGCAGCCTCGAGTGCATAAGAGCCGTAATAAGAATACGAGCCCGCGGCGCCAATTACCACGCCCTCCACCAGCGAAAGCACTACACCGATCACGGGAATGGCAGCGATAACCTCGAGTACGACCGAGATAACGCTCGAAAAGACTCCGAGACCAAACGACGTGGAACGCATCAGCGGACGATCCATGCCGTCATCGATCTTAAGCGACAGATCGCGACCCCACTCGATGCCAAAGCCGGAACCGCACACGCTCGCAATGCAAGCTGCCAAAAAGCCGATGGCAGCCGCAGTGCCGCCAATAACGGGAATAAACAACACGAGCACCGACACAACGCAAATCAGCGCCGGCAAAAACGCGATTTGGCATACACGCTGAAGCACACCCGGAGTCTTGGTCATATCTTGGAACGCCTGAGCCACACAGCCCTTTGGCGCATTCGCCACGGGCGGTTGCGGAACAAACTGCTGAGGCTGAGGTTGACCCTGAGGGGCGGAGGCTGCAGCACCGGCATTAGGAGCACCACACACGCCGCAGAACTTGTCGTTATCGCCCATAGGGGCGCCACACTGCGAGCAGAACATCGAAATCATCCCTTCGTATCTAGAGCGAATCACCTGGATCGCAAACGATGTCTTTGGCATCATTATCACCCAATGTGAGGACAAATACTCTTAGATGACGTATTTGCAACGCGCGAGGCGCTTTTCGATTGTTTGATGAGTGTGTCCGCGCTAGTTCGTTCCGCGGAAGCCCTTGCCGACGATCTCGGAGCTGTCGACAATCGTGATAAAGGCACCCGGATCGACCTCGCGCGCATAGCGGCGCAGTTGCACGGCCTCGCGACGGCTCAGCACGCTCATGATCACCGTCACGCACTTGCCCGAGAAGGCACCGTAACCGCGGCTGATGGTCGCCGTGCGGTTGAGATGCTTGACGATAAACTCCTCGACCTTAAGGGGCTCGGAACAAATGACTGTGCAGACCTTACGAAGGTGAATGCTCTCGATGGCCTTGTCGACCACAAGCGTCTTGGCAAACAGGCCGAGCACGCAATACAGACCGACACGCGGGCCATACAAAAAGGCCGCGATGGCCACGATGCCGATATCGACCAACAGCAGTGCGCGACCAATCTCGAGCGTGGTGCGGCGTTTGAGGATCATAGCGAGAATGTCCGTGCCGCCCGTCGAGGCGCCAATATCAAAGACAATGGCGCTGCCGAGCGCCGGCAGGATCACGGCAAAGCACAGGTCAAGCCACATATCGCCCGTCATCGAGACGTCAGTCGGGATAAAGAGCTCAAAAAGCGAAACATAGGCGGACAGCGCAAACGAGGCGAAGACGCTCCACAGGATTGCCTTGCGCTCCAAAAAGATAAAGCCCAAAACGACGAGAACCGCGTTGATAATCCACATAAAGACGCCGACGGGCAGGGTCGGGAACAGCGTGGACAGAATGACCGACACGCCCGAGGTGCCGCCAAAAGCAAAGTGATTAGGGGTTTTAAACGCAACGATGGCGAAGGCCGTAAGAATCAGGCCCAGATTGAGCTCGACAAAAAAGCGCGGGAAGCCCGGCTCCTGGCTGCGCTTTTGACCGGCACGCTCGCCGCGCTCGATATCGGTGCGATCGACCACGCGCTCCATCGGCACTACGGGAGGACGATGCACCTCCTCGGCAGCACGCGATGCCGCCTCTGCCGCGGCGGCCTCAATCGCCCATGCCTTGCTTTCTGTTTCGTGCTCGTCGGGCATTACGGCAACTCCTCGTTAACAATTTGGAAACAATGCGCCCATTAGGGTAACGCGGAACGCGACGATTGCAACCCCTAGTTAGACGAGCGGTATGCCTACATCGGGGGGCATACAAATAACGGCCGGCCACGCTTTTGCTTGCGCGGTCGGCCGTTTAATGTTTTCGCAGATAAAACCTGCCAAAACAAACCTGTCCCTTTTTGGAAGGTTATTCGTGCTGGCTGGTGCGGTGCTCGTACTCCTCGGGGGTGATGACATCCTCGATGCGCAGGTTGACGCCCGCCACCTCAAGGCCAGTCATCGCGGCAAGGCGCTCGGTGACACGTGCCTTAACATCGTCGAAGATCGCGGGCGCATAGGCGCCGTACTCGATGATGACGGAGATGTTGACGACCACGCGATTATCGTCGGTGACCTCGACCGTCACGCCCTTGGTCAGATTCTCGGCACCAAACTGCTCCTGCACAAAATGCATGAGGTTACCCTTCATGCCCAGGACGTGCGGAACCTCGCGGGTGGCCATGGCAACGATCTTCTCGATCACACCGTTGGAATAGGTCAGCGAGTCCTCGGACTCGTCCGCTTCCTCGTCGTCCTCATCCGCATCGGACTCGGCCTCGACGAGAGTCTCGTCCTCAAGCGTCACATCCTCAGCTTCGGCGACGACCGCCTCGTTCTCCTCGAGCTCGGTATCGGCTACATCGACCTTCGTATTAAAAGCCATGGTTCCTCCTTATGCCTGCCGCGGATGCGACAGTCGAATACATATTAGCGACCGCTAAACAGACGGCCGAAGAAGTTGACGATCCCGTTCTCGCCGTCGCGAATTTGGCCGATCACAGCGCCGATCAGCACGAAGAATGCAATGACGAGCGTGTCCCACAGGCCCAACGTGAGCACCAACACAGCGAGGATAAAGCCAGCGACGGCACCGAGCGTGGTGTTGGGATGACGCACAGCATAGCTCCAGATGGCAGCGCCCGTACCCTTGATGAGACCCATAGCCTCGTCAAAATCCGCAGCCGCCGCGTCTTGTAACTCAGTTGCCTCTGCTTTGGAATCAACAGGTTCGCTCGCCGGCGTGGCGCTCTGGTCAATCGTCAGGCGCGGCGTACGAGCGGTCTTATCTTGATTGGTATCACTCACCGGAAACCTCCACGGTCTGGACGGTAGTCTTGGACGGCAAAAAACGGACGCGCGTGGTCGTACCCGGCGTGCCGAGCATGGTGTCGCAAGCTTCCTCGATGCGCTGCTGCATCGCGGTAGCCAAAGATGCCACGTCCTTATCGTCAAGCGCGATAGCCTCGACCTTAAAACGGACGTGCGAATCGTCGGAACCTTGGACGCGGGCCTCGACATGCTCGATCATCACGCGATCGTCGCGCTCGGCAGCAGCCCTGGCGCACGAAGAAAGCGCCGCAAGGGTAACCTCGATATTGCGCTCCCCCGCCGGATGCACGCAGGACGGCTCGCGACGAGCAAACATCAGGCGGAAGAAGCTTACCAGCACGCCGATCGCCACAACTCCGCCGCATGCCGTCACGACAATGCGCGGCATGGGGTCGCGCATCAGCAGCATAAAGCGATACGTATACGGCCCCCAAAACTGGCAGACAAGCGTACCCAGCGCCACGATGGCGGCGGCAAGATACACAATCGCTAGGGCTCGTTTGAGTACGCGCACGTGGCGCTCCCTTCAAATCTCGGCTCTCGAAATGCAAAACGGTTCGCATCATTATAAAAGAGCCGGGTCCGGTGCTCTACGCACGCGGATCCGGCTCATCTATTCCACGAGGCTTGCATGCTCGCTTCATTATGCCCAGATATGCACGGCTTAACCCGTGCGGGCGCTACTCCTCCTCGAGGGCAGCAATGACCTCGTCGGTCATGTCCATGGTGCTGTAAACATCCTGGACGTCGTCGAGCTCCTCAAGACGGTCGATGAGGCGCTGAACCTTCTTGGCGTCGGCGCCGGAGACCTCGGTCGGGGTGGTCGGGACCATGGTGGTCTCGGAGCCCTTGACCTGGACGCCCTGCTCCTCGAGCGCCTTGGAGACAGCCATGACCTCGTTGGCAGTAGTCCAGACGATCCACTCCTCGCCGGCGTCCTCGTAGTCCTCGCCACCGGCCTCGGCGATCGCCATCATAAACTCATCCTCGTCGCCGGCAGCACCGTTGGCGATCATGGTCTCCTTCTTGGCGTTCTCGTCCAGGATCTCCTTGGCGACGACAATCTGGCCCTTGCGCTCAAACTGGAAGGCGACGGAGCCGGAGGTGCCCAGGTTGCCACCAGCGTGGGAGAAGGCGGAACGGACATCAGCGGCGGTACGGTTGCGGTTGTCGGTCAGGCAGTCGACGTAGACGGCGACACCGGCGGGACCGTAGCCCTCGTACACGATGTTCTCGTAGACGGCGGCATCGGCACCCGAACCAAAAGCCTTGTCGATAGCGGACTTGATCTTGTCCTTAGGCATGGACTGAGCCTTGGCCTTGGCAACGGCAGCGGCAAGGCTGGCGTTGTTCTCGGGCAGCGGGTCACCGCCGAGACGGGCAGCAACAGTGATGTTGCGGCTGAGCTTGGAGAAGAGGGCGGAACGCTTGGCGTCCTGCGCGCCCTTACGATGCTTGGTTGTGGCCCACTTAGAGTGTCCGGACATACGTGTCTCCTATCGGTTTCGACCTAAAGCCCAGCGCAGATGCTCGGGCAATATAAACAAACGTCGTTATGATATACCTACTGGCCTGCGAGATAAACCCCAAAATGAAGGCGTCGTGATGATGCCACCCTTTGGTGCAAAGTATCCTGACCCCAATGCACCAAGTTAGGACCAGAGGAAGTCGCTGCGGGTGACGGTGGCGCCGATGGCGAAGGGCATGCAGGCGATGACCGGATACAGATAGCGCATGTAGGTCGAGCCGTTGCACGGGCCAATCAGGCACACGGCGAGTACGCCCAACAGCGGCACCCAGATCGCCAGCGCACGCCATGAATGACGACGCAGCAGGTAGACCACCACGGCGATCATGATCCACACATAGGTGGCCGAGCTCATGGTGAGCGAAATAAACGGGATGCGCTGCACCGCCACACGGTACAGATTGATCAGGTGGTCGCACCAGCGCACCACGTTGCTGTCAACCGGATGGAAGTCGAAGTACTTGAGGTTGTCGGGACGCGCCATGATCTCGGCACTACGCGCCGTGCTGTAGACCCAGGCATCGCGCGCGCTCGGATAAAAATAACCATAGTAGTTATTGATAAGCGCCGAAATATAGCACTCGGGATCCTTTTTGAACATCTGCGCCCAGACCTCAAAATAGGCCTTGATGTCCTCCTGCGAGGCGTACTCGTTAAAGCAGTTCTTGACGGCATCCGACTTATCCGGGTTGTAACGGCGGCCCAGATTCTCGTACTTGAGCACCCGGTCGATCACGGCGCGCTCCTCGTCGGTCACCAAGCCGTCGCAAGGAGCCTCCACGATGGTGCCGTCCTCCTTAACCGTGGGGTTGACACCCGAGTTGAGGCCGTCGTGCTTTTGGACGAAACGAGCCGTCTGCTGGAACGGAATCGAGAGGATTTCGCGCTTGGATCCAGGCGTGATGTCGTGCGCCGGCATAAAGACCTTGGTGAAGTACATATTAGAGGCAAGGCAGAGTGCGAGCACCGCGAGGACGCCAACCCAGCGGAAGCGCGGCGTGGCGCATGAGGCCGCGGTGCCCGTCTGCTTAGCCGCACGACGGGCGACATGTACATCCCATGCGCAAAACGCCGCCGCAATCACGCAGGCCGCCAACGGAAAGACCAGACCGCCATTGCGCAAAAACGTGGAAACCCATGGCAGCCAGCGCAAGCAACAGCCAGTCGTGGCGCGCAAAGAGCACGGGGGCTTTCTCGCCCGCTCGCTCGACATTGGCATCACGACGGGGCAAGCCACATGCCACGAGCTTGACGGTCTGTACCAGCAGCACCAAGAACACATCGGCAAAGAGCACGTCTTTGGTGAGCAACGCCGCGTAGTTAGAGAACATCGGCATAAACGCAAAGAACAGCAGGATCGCACCGCGAACCGGCAGGCTCACGCCCAGTTTGCGCAGCGACGAAATGGAATAGGCCATGCAGGCGGCCGTAATGACGAACTGAGCACAGGTGTAGATGGCAAGACCCGCGTTAGCGCTGTTGAACAGCGAAAGCCCCAGCTGAACGCACGAGCCGATAATGGCCGTGTGCACTACGGGATGATGCCCGTTGAGCAACACATTAGGATTGAGCAGACGCAAGTAGTCGCTCGTGCCGTTGGGATAGTTGAACCACTGGCGAATCTGCGCGCCCGTATCTCCCATAAAAAGGCCAGGCAGCGAAGCGATGAGCGTGGGCGCCCAGGCGATCATAAGCACCAGGAAGGGCCCGGCAAAGGGATGGACCGAGAGCACGGCGTGAGTCACACGCCATACGCGGCCAAAGTGCGCTTCGGAAAACGGAATACGCCGAGAGCTCAGCCAATCTAGACACTCAAAGGCAAGGTAGAAGGCAACGACCGCCAAGAGCATCCAGCCCGCGCCGCCAATCCAGGCGCAGATGATGCGGGCTTTATCGCCAAGGACAATCTCGGCCGAGTCGGTGAGATCGTAGCTGCGGCCGAACACCATGCAGATGGCAAAGAACAGCGACGGCAGAATGATCGATGGACGCCAGGTGTCGCCACGGCCAAAGAACACGTAGCGAAACGGTAAGGTGAGCAGGCAGGCAAGTGCAAGCAGCATGACCGCGTCGGTATGGCCGGCAAACGAGAGGAGCACCTCGTAGCACACGTACAGCATGCCCGATGCTTTGGGGTCAATCGCCAAGACTGAGTCGCTCGACACCGGGGCGGGATCGATGGAAAACGCCGTGGTCGCCAACAGCGCGAGCAAAAATGCGATGAGCGTCTGCTTGGCGGGGTAGCGCTTAAACCAGACGATGCGGGCAGCGTCGCGCGCAGCCGTTGTGGAGAGATCGGAATCCTTCACAGTCCAAAGAGCCTTTCTAGAAACCTGCCAAAAAGGGACAGGTTTATTTTGGCAGGTTTTATCTGGGGAAACGTTACGGTTCTGTCATCGTCGCCCAGCGAACCGCCACAAAGGCGCCTGTCCCCTTTGTAGTGGCATGTGGTGGCTAGGCGTCGAGGTAGATGCGCTGGGGGCGAATTGCGGCGTCGGGCAAAGATGACGAGCGCCAGGCCCGCAATCACGAGT
>ENA-OQKI01000391-OQKI01000391.1-human-gut-metagenome-genome-assembly--contig:-NODE-391-length-9844-cov-1.980241_pt1 | contig 9844 bp, 9 predicted proteins | sample MGYA00242778_ERZ504798 | MGnify/ENA primary metagenome ERZ504798 (study PRJEB26092, sample SAMD00036414) | human gut metagenome | host: Homo sapiens | study: EMG produced TPA metagenomics assembly of the... | reverse complement strand
CCGCGTTCGAGATAGTCAGACCGTTGATGCCCTCTTCGCCGCGCGCGATGAGCGGAGTGCCGTGCAGGATGTGCGCCGCAAATGCGTTTGTGACTGCGACATGCTGCTCGGTGTCCGTGTCAACATAGTCGATATCCTCCCAGTGACCGTTGGGTTTCGCGAAGCCCTCTTCAGCTGTTTTGCTGAACTCGGTCATGGACTGGTCGAGGACATAGGCTCTTATCCTGTCGTTCTCGCAGACTATCTTCGCGCGGTCGAGCGTTATTTCGAGTCTGTTCGTGCCGGGTGCGTCGCCGGTCGTCGTGATGAATACGCCGGTTGCGCCGTTGGGATATTCGGCGTATATGGTCACATCGTCCTCAACTTCAATGTTGTGCCACTTGCCGATGGAGCACTGCGCCTGAATGGATGCGGGCATGCCGGTTATCCACTGCCACAGGTCGAGCTGATGCGGGCACTGGTTGAGCAGGACGCCGCCGCCCTCGCCGCTCCAGGTTGCGCGCCATCCGCCGGAATTATAATATGCCTGCGTGCGGTACCAGTCGGTGATGAGCCAGTTGAAGCGGTGCAGTTCGCCGTATTCGCCGCTCTGCACGACTTCGCGCAGCTTGATGTACATGGGATTTGTCCTCTGATTGAACATCAGCGCGAACACTTTGTCGCTCTTTGAGGCGACTTCGTTCATCTCGCGAACCTGCTTTGTATAGACGCCTGCGGGCTTTTCGCTGAGCACATGGACGCCGTGAGTCAGACCGTATTCGACTATCGGCGGGTGAGAATAGTGCGGCGTTGCAACTATAACAGCGTCGACCTCGCCCGAGTCAATGAGAGCCTCGGCGGAGTCAAAGCATTTTATCTCGCAGCTTCTGTCATGGCATTTCTTCTCGGCGCGCTCAAGCTTTGCGGGGTCGATATCGGCTATCGCGGTGAGAACCATCTCGGGGATGAGACCGTCGAGATAATAGCCGAGGTGAGCGGAACCCATGTTGCCAACGCCGATTATGCCGTAGCGCAGGGTCTTGACTCTTGCGACTAACTTCCTTTATGCCGTTCACTGCGGCGGCAAATGAAGCGTTGTTGTCGGGGTAGGTGAACTTATCCATCTTTGTTGAAAGGCTGTCGTCGCGCTCAATGGTCTTGAGTGCATCAAACACCTTGAGGTGCGGCTCGACGGAGAGGAATCTCTCGCCCTCTTTTTTGTTGAAGCGGCGGATGAGCTCGTCAAAATGAGCATCGCCATGACCTGCGGGGACAACTGTCTCCTCGGCGCCTATCGCGTCTTTTACATGCATATAGGTGATGTAGGGCTCGAGCAGCTCATATGCAGGGAGAATGTCAACGCCGTTGAGAATATAGTTCACGGGGTCGAAAATTACCGCCGATGACATCGCCGTAGCTACCTTGTGGTAGATCGAGGCATCTCTCGGGGATATCGCCGTAAATACCGCGCTCGTTCTCGTGGCAGCAGAGGACTCCGCGCTCCTTTGAATATTCAGCCATGGCTCTGACTCTGCGCATGACCTCCGGGCGGTACTCTTCGTAGCTCTCGCCCTTTGTGAAATAGAAGCTGAACAGGCGGATATACTTCGCTTCGAGTATCTTCGCCACTTCAACTGTGTTCTTGAAGCCCTCAAAATGGGGCTCAAAATCGTCGGTTATCTCGATCTTTCCATAGTAAGAGCCTATGGAAGAGACCTTCATGCCGTTTGCGTCAAGCTTTTCCTTGAGTGCTTTTGCCTCGTCAACGGTGAACTCGGAGATGTTCTTGCCGTCGACGCCGCGCAGTTCCATGTGCGTCACGCCGTTTGCTTTGCAGGCGGCTATCTGGCCGTCGATGCTGTCGGCGGCTTCGTCGGAAAAGGCGGAGTAGAGAAATCTTGCCATCTTTGCACGACCTTTCTTGTTGTGCCCTATAAAAAGCAGCACTTGATTTACAGTCTTATTTTATACATTATTTACTCCTATTTCAAGCCCGAAGAAGTAGGATTTACAAATATTTAACCGTTAAATAAAGAACAAACAACCGACAGCGGAACACATGACCGTCGGCTGTTGCATTTTTCTGTTATGAGCGTTTGCGCCGCCTTGAAACAACTACGGCGGGCAGGGCAAACAGGAGCGGGATAACCGCCGCAAATGAGGCCGAACCGGTCTGCGGAGTCAGGGGCTCTTTCGAGCTGCCCGAACCGCCGTTCGATGCAGCGGGTCTTGCCTGAGTGCCTATGGGAGTAAGCGTCTTTGCGTTTACGTCATTTTGTAAAAACTGCGGATATTTTTCGTTCGACCACACATCTGGCTGAGACTCTGAATAGAAGAACCAGTTGTACATCGCCTTGTGCCCATCGTGAATCTTGCAGTGGAGCATATCTTTTATGAACCAGGTGTTCTCGGGCAGGAGGCAGGTCGATGCGTCTATCACGCCGTCCTTCGAGAGGTGGTCGTGAACACCTGCTTCGTTCTTCTGAACATAGCCGTCTGGGAGAGTTGAATTGAGATCGGCAACGGTCGCGCCGACGGAGGCGTATTTCGTGTCGACGGTCGCGTCGCTGTTTGACATATAGGACTCGACGAGCGGCGTGCGCTGCTTGTTGTAGCCCGCGACTATCATTATTTTTACGCCGTTGTTCTTAGCTCTGTTCAGTATCTCGCCCGCCTTGCACTGGACGTTGTAGTGATACTCGTCGAGGCGGGAGATTAAACGCTTCGAGGTGTTTTCATCAAACGCCATTTTTTTCGCCTGCTCGTATTCGTCGTCCGTCACGAAGCTCCATATTCCGGGCATCGAGCCGAACACGGGGTACATGAACTCGTCAAAGACCCTGTCGGTCAGATTTTCGAGCAGCTTATCCGCAACGCCGACGAGAGCCTTGAAAACGCCCGCAAAATTGAGCATATCGAGAACAACGCCAAGCAAATCGGATTGCCACTGCTCATCGGTCGGGAGCTGAGAGGCGTAGCGCACGAGGGCTTCTGGGTCAATGACGATTTTCTTTGTGAACAGATCGCCTGCCACCTGCGTGCCGAGTATGGGGCAGCACTGGAATATGCAGGCGTCTATGCCGTCGGTGCCGTATTTGTAGAAATACGCCATGGTCATAACGCCGCCCATGGACGAGGCGCGAAGAAGCACGGTGTCGTGTCCGGTCAGCTTCTTTACGCAGGCGATGTACTCGTGCAGCTTATCCGCAACGGTGAGCGGGTCCTCACGGAAATCGTAGGCGAAATAGTAGCTCTTGTCAACGCCGTGGTCGGGGTTGTCGGGCAGCTTGGCGTCCGAGGTCACGCGGTCTGTGGAGTCGCCGTTTTCGTCCATCTGCAAATCGCCGAAGATATCCGAAACTCCGGCAATGAGCGCGTCGCCGAATGCGTCATAATTCTTGTCTATGGCGAGGCGCGCTATCGCCGGGGCGAGACGTGCGGCAAGGCGCAGATAAGCGGCAGTGTCGGGTCTGAACAGCAGTCGCTCGTTCTCCGTGCCCTTGTCAAGATAGAGCTTCGCGCTGCCCAAGGCCGCGACGTAGATTACGGGCGGCGTGCCGCAGGTGCATTTTTCGCTCTTTGCGAAAACGGGCAGGCTCGCGCAGAGCAGCAGTATCGCCGCAAGAATGATGCTGAAGATTCGCCGGATGTTTTTGCGCATGGGGTTTCCCTCCGTTGTATTTTATTTTTTATCGGAGACTTTTGACAAGCTCTCCGAAAGCTTTTGTTATTGTTGACCCCGCGCGTTTTCCCGCCGAGACAGCCTCTTCGTAGTGGTCCTTCGCTATGACGCTGCCGTAGTCGTTGTCGGGCAGGATGTATCCCATCGCGTCGTTGCACAGACCTATAACGCTGAGCTCTCTGCCATCGGGGATCATGTCGCGCATGGGCGGATACTCCCAGGCTGTGCGGTTGAAGCTCTCGTCCGCGCCGTATGCGCCGCCGAGCAGAATCTCGGGCGCAAGCTCGCCGGGGATGAGCGCGAGGGACAGCTCCTTGCCAATTTCTGCATAGCCGACTTCGCTGACGAAGCAGTAGCCGGATTTTTCGCTCGGGTCGTGCAGAACGGTGTTGTCAACGAGTCCCGCCTTTGCGGCGGCGATAAGTATCGGATTGTCCGCAGGGATGAAAATTTCGCGGTTTTTAATATTTATAAAAGTCGCGACGCGCCTCTCGTCCTCTTCGGGGATAGAGAGCAGGAAGCGTCCGAGCGTCTTGCCGTATTCCTGCCAGCCCTCCGAGCCGTCATGCTCGGTTATGCAGTCGCGCTGCTGGGCTATCGCAAGCTCCGCGCCCTGGAAGAATATAAAATTCTTGCCCGCCTTGTTTATCTCATGCTCCATCGATGCGATGTAGTCGGAGCTGAGCAGGGTGTTCTTCGCGCCGAGCGCGGTCGGGTGAGCCGCCATGAACGCAGCTACAGTCTCTTCCGAGCCGTTGTCGGGGATGAAGCGCAGGCGGACTATATCTTTGTCCCATACATAAGGCGGGCGCTTGTCGCGCGCGAAGTCGATAGCGTCGGTGCGCACATAGGTGAGCTTTCCGCGCTGCATGGAATCAAACGCCTCTTTTATCGCGTCCGCAGTTTTCTCAAACAGATTCTCCATGAACTCGGGGTCGCGCCCTGAAATTATATCGTCATATCGTCCGCCCTTGATAGCCTTGACATTGTTCTTGAGCATCTTCGGCAGATCGCCCCAAAGACCCTGCGTGTCAATCGCGCTGTGACAGTGGATTGAAGAAATATTGATGGAAACTATATTATTTTCTTTTGCGAAGTCTGCCAGTCTCTCGCGTATGCGGCGTATGTCCGTGCCGGATATTCCGACGCAGTCAATGACGGCAAAAACTACGCTCCCGCGTCCGCTCGAATCGTCGAGGCAGATAACGCGCACCGCCTGGTCGTCGATAACCCCGCTCATTATATTAGGCGGATAGGAGAGATAGCCCGCTATGTAGTAGTCCTTTTGATTGTAGTCGTCGGGGACAAGACTGCGGCGGGCGTAGCCGAGACGCCATCTTGAACCGCGCTTGCCCGATGATGCAAATTCGCTGTGACCGGGATAGAAATCACGGCTCTGATAGTTCGAGACATTGCCGAAATTCGGCTCGTGGAGTTTGTCGGCAATCTTGCCGACGGCGGCGAGGATACCTTTTCCGACAGCGTCGTCAAAGTCGCGGCGGAAAGCCTTGTCGGTCTTTAATTTTCTGCCGACCGCCGCGCCTGCGCCCGCTGCTGCGGCGAGGACGGCAAAGGGGATGAGACTGCATTTTTTCATGCTTTTTCCTGCCTCCGAAATGTGAAATAAGTTACAGTATAATATTACCATTTCAGCAAGATTTGTCAACCGTGATAAAGCGGGAGAAATGAGCATATATATCAACTATCTTTATAAGCGCGAAGGGGCGGAGAAAAGTGTTTGTGTTTTCAATCAAATCCTCAAAGCTGAAAATTGCCTTGACTGCATTCGCGGCGGTGCTCGCCGTGGCGGCGGTGGTGCTTCTGATAAACCGCGGAAAGCCCGCAGTAAAGGACAACGTGATAAGTCTGAAGGCATCGAATGCCTCGGAACGCACGGCGTTTCTGTCGCAGTTCGGCTGGGATATCGAGGAGGACCCGGTCGAGGTCGCAGAGGTTATAATCCCCGCCGAGTTCGACAGGGGATATGAAAAATACAATGAGATTCAGAAAGCGCAGAACCTCGACCTGACCCCGTATGCGGGTAAGCGCGCAAAGCGCTGGACATATAACATAAAAAATTATCCCGGCTATGAGGGCGACAGCGGAACGGTGCAGGCGAATATTCTCGTCTACGAGGGCGCGGTGATAGGCGGCGACATCTGCTCGACCGAGCTCGACGGCTTTATGCAGGGCTTCGATTTCCCGACAAAAAATGACCGCGCAGAACGAGAGCACAACATGATAAAAACAGCCGGACGGATATCCGCCCGGCTGATATTTTATTGGATTTTTTGTGTTTCAACTCACATCTTTATGCTCTTGTAAAAATCCAGTGTTCTCAGCTTATGTCCGAGCTGGAGAAGCAGGTAGCGCTCGGTGATATCGCCGAGGATTTTCAGCGAGCTGTCCGGCATACGGAACGCGAAAAGCGCGCGGTCATCGCAGGTGCAGATATGGCGCATCGCGTTTATCACGCCGGGAGTCACGGGTATTCCCTCGCCGTCGGGTGCGCAATTACGGCAGAAAAATCCCGCATGGCGCAGGCTGAAAACAGGCTCGTCGGGCAGCTCGTTACCGCAAGATTGGCATCCGGCGAGGTCGGGCATATAGCCCGCGAGCGCGAGCATACGAAGCTCACCGACGGGCTTTAAGAAATCCGCGCTCCGCTTGTCCTCGGACAACAAATGTAGAAGATTCAGCGTCAGGCTCAAAAATTCGTGAGCCTCGGTGTTCTCGGGCGAAAACTCGCCCGCAAGCTCGCAAAAATAATTTGCAAGCGATAATTTTTCAATATCCTCGCGCAGCCCGAAAAATACGTCTATCGCCTTTGCGTCGTCAACTATGTAGCTCTCGCGCCCGCGGTAGAGGGTCAGACGGGAGTATGTCATCGGCGAAACGGCGGCGCTCGCGGTTCGGCTCTTCACTTTCTTCGTGCCGTTGGCAAAGGCGGAGATGAGCCCGAGGTCGCCTGTCAGAATTTTGACGACTGTATCGTTTTCATTTGATATCGCGGGACTTGATTATCAGCCCCTCTGTCTGCGTCTGCACTTGCTGTTTCACCTCCCGCGCGGATATTCGTCTTTGCATAGCGGAGATAGTCCTCGACTCTGCCGCTCATTTCAAAGGCGGTTCCATGCATTCTGAACCGTGTTTTTGTCCGTATTTTTCTATCTATGATAAACGCGCGATGTGCGCTCCTCCATGCAGTGTAAAAATATTTTTTTCACTGCGCGGCGCATTTATGATAGGAAAAATTTTATTCGTTGTCGAGCCCGAAATTGTGTATGAGTCCCTCTCTGTTGCGCCAGCCCTCTTTGACCTTCACCCAGCAGTGGAGATTGATTTTGCACATGAAGAAGCGCTCCATATCCTCGCGCGCCTTTGTCGAAACTTTTTTGAGCATCTCGCCTTTTTTGCCGATTATTATGCCCTTGTGGCTCTCGCGCTCGCAGTAAATCGTGGCGTCGATATCGGTTATATTCGAGTCCTCGCGCTCATGCATTCTCTCTATGCATACCGCAACACCGTGCGGCACTTCGTCGTCGAGGAGATTCAAAAGCTTCTCTCTGATTATCTCGGCGGCGAGCACGCGCTCGGGCTGGTCGGTCAGAGTGTCGTCGGGGAAGAAATGCGGCGAAGGCTGAGCCTGCTTGAACAGCTCGTCTTTTAGATCGCCGAATCCGTCACCCTTGAGCGCGGAGCAGGGGACTATTGCCTCGAAATCATAGAGCGCGGAGAACTGCGCCATGCGCTCGATAAGCAATTCTTTCTGCTTGACGGAATCTATTTTGTTTATGGCGAGAATGACGGGCATTTTCTCGTCCTTGAACTTCTTGAGAAGGTCTTTTTCCGCGTCGCGCAGCTCGCCCGAGGGCTCAACAACAAATAGACATGCGTCAACGCCCGAGATGCTGTCGCTGACCGCCTTTATCATCTTCTCGCCGAGCTTTGTGCGCGGGCGGTGGAAGCCGGGGGTGTCGGTGAAAACGAGCTGAACCTCGTCCTCGGTCAGCACGCCCATTATTTTCGTGCGCGTGGTCTGCGGCTTGGGCGACACGACGGCGACCTTCTGGCCGAGCAGGCGGTTGAGTATCGACGACTTGCCGACATTCGGGCAGCCGACTATTGCGATGAAAGCGGTTCTTGTCTGGGTCATAACTTCTCCTCATATAGATGACCGCTGATATGACAGTCAGCGGTCATTGATTTTTTATATATTATTTGTCTTTTTTCTTGAAATTGAAGCCCGTGAATATGAAAGTGAAGCTCAGCACAAGGCTGGCGATCAAAACGGCTATCATATACGGCTTCTCTGCGTAGTAGGCGAACATCGCCCTGAACGCATCAGGCTGAGCGAGAATCGCAATGCCCGTGCAAACGGCGAATATCGCGCCGACGAGCACGGCTCCCGCCGCGGTATCTTTCGATATTTTAGCAAGGCGGTTGTATTTCTCGCTGAACTTCTCCTCCGCCATGTCAACGACCGCTTCTATAGCGGTGTTGAACAGCTCGCCCATGACAACTATCGCGTTTGCGATAAAAATTATCGCAAACTGGGTGCGCGAGACCTCAAAGAAGTCATAGATCAGGAGATATGAATACATATATATCATGCACACGAGGTGCACGCGCATATTTCTCTCCTGCCTGATGCAGGTGATGATGCCTGACCCCGCATAGACAAAGCTCTTGAGCAGACCTTTCATTTATTCGTCACCCATATAGTAGCTTCCGCTTCTGGGCAGACCAAGCTGAGTCAAGACGGTCTCCTCCTTTTCGCGCATACGCACGCTCTCGATTCCGCCTTTTTCGTGGTCATAGCCGAGCAGGTGGAGCATCGAATGTACGGTAAGGAATGCTATCTCGCGCTGGAGCGTGTGGCCGAAACGCTCGGCCTGGCTGACTGCGTGTGGGATAGAAATGACTATGTCGCCGAGCATCTTTGCGCCCGTGTCAAGATTTGTGTCATACACTCCGTTTTCACCAAGGGGGAACGAGAGCACGTCGGTGCTCCTGTCCACATTGCGGTATTCGCGGTTGAGCCTGTGTATCTCTTCGTCGTCCACAAAGCGGACGCTTATCTCGGCAGGATCGTTAAATTCCTCGAGTGTCAGAACCGCAGTGCATGCGCGGCGCACGAGCATTCTTACTCCTGTCGGTATTTTGACCTCATGCTGGTCGTTTGTGATAATTACCTTAACTTTGCCTCTCATTTTCTTTTTTTCACATCCTCGTGTTTTTCGTAGGCTTTGATTATATCCTGAACGAGCTTGTGTCTGACCACATCGCGCTCGTTGAACCTGACAATTTGAATATCGTCGACATCTTTGAGAATCTTCACCGCGTCGACGAGACCGCTTCGCCTGCCGTCAGGCAGGTCGATCTGGGTGATATCGCCCGTGACGACCATCTTCGAGTTGAAGCCGAGACGGGTCAGGAACATCTTCATCTGCTCGACCGAGGTGTTCTGCGCCTCGTCGAGGATAATGAAGCTGTCGTCAAGCGTGCGTCCGCGCATATATGCAAGGGGCGCGACTTCTGTATTTCCGCGCTCGAGCTGCTTTTGGAAGCTCTCCGCGCCGAGCATATCGAACAGCGCGTCGTAGAGCGGGCGCAGATAGGGGTCGACCTTCTGCTGAAGATCTCCGGGTAGGAATCCGAGCTTCTCGCCCGCTTCAACTGCTGGGCGGGTGAGAATTATGCGGTTGACTTCCTTTGCTCGAAAAGCTGTCACCGCCATGGCGACCGCAAGATAAGTTTTGCCGGTGCCGGCGGGTCCGACGCCGAGAGTGACCGTGTTTTTGCGGATGGCTTCGATATATTTCTTCTGACCGAGCGTTTTCGGCTTGACCGGTCTGCCCTTTGAAGTGATGCAGATGCAGTCCGCAGTCATCTGCGGAAGCTGATCCTCGTTGCCCTCGTTGACGAGCGAGATGACATAGCGGACATTCTGGTCGCTGAGCGCCTCGCCTCGGTTGATGAGCATCAGAAGTCCGTTTATCGCACGCACGCCCTTTGAGACGTTCTCCGCCTCGCCCGTGACTTTTATCTCCGAGCCGCGGCTGACGACGCCGACATCGAACTCTTTTTCTATCATTTTAATATTTTCGTCGAAACTGCCGAACAGGCTGACCGCCTGCTCCATCCTGTCGACGCTGATTGACTGTTCAAACATAGATTATC
>ENA-OQKI01000390-OQKI01000390.1-human-gut-metagenome-genome-assembly--contig:-NODE-390-length-9846-cov-2.376788_pt1 | contig 9846 bp, 8 predicted proteins | sample MGYA00242778_ERZ504798 | MGnify/ENA primary metagenome ERZ504798 (study PRJEB26092, sample SAMD00036414) | human gut metagenome | host: Homo sapiens | study: EMG produced TPA metagenomics assembly of the... | reverse complement strand
TTCAAAAGAGTTAGCAATGGCGGCGCGGAAGTTGTAGTAATTAATTGAATTTTGAGTAAATTCGACGTCGAGGGGCGGCGCATTTTGCGGCGACAAAGCGCGTCAAGCGCAAAAAATATAACTGTGAGGTTTTACAATGTTCAAAGTGGGATTCGATAACGACCTTTATATCCAGAAGCAGTCCGAGCAGATAAGCAAACGCATCAAGGAATTCGGCGGCAAACTCTATCTGGAATTCGGAGGCAAGCTCTTCGACGACTACCATGCCTCGCGCGTCCTGCCCGGCTTCAAGCCTGACAGCAAGCTGCAGATGCTCAAGAATATCGGCTCGGATGTTGAGATAGTCATTGTCATCAACGCGAGCGATATCCAGAACAACAAGATCCGCCGCGACCTCGGCATAACCTACGACAGCGACGTGCTGCGCCTCATCGACGCGTTCCGCGCGATCGGTCTTTTTGTCGGCAGCGTCGTTATCGCGCAGTATAAGGGTCAGCCCGCCGCGCTTGCATTCAAGAACAGGCTTGAAAATCTCGGCGTGCGCGTCTTTATCCACTATCCCATCGAGGGCTATCCTTATAATATCCCGCACATCGTCAGCGAAGAGGGCTTCGGCAAGAATGAATATATCGAGACCGAGCGCCCGCTCGTCGTTATAACCGCGCCCGGCCCCGGAAGCGGAAAGATGGCGACCTGCCTCTCCCAGCTCTATCACGACAACCTGCGCGGCATCAAGGCGGGATACGCAAAGTTCGAGACGTTCCCCATATGGAACCTGCCCCTGAAGCACCCCGTCAACCTCGCATATGAGGCGGCAACCGCCGACCTCAACGATGTCAACGTTATCGACCCCTACCACCTCGAAGCATATGGCAAGACCACCGTCAACTACAACAGAGACGTTGAAGTCTTCCCCGTGCTCAACGCTATATTTGAGAAAATCGAGGGCAAGAGCCCCTATAAATCGCCCACGGACATGGGTGTTAACATGGCGGGCTACTGCATCTCCGACGACGCCGCGACCCGCGACGCCTCTTTGAACGAGATAATCCGCCGCTACTTCAGCGCGCTGTGCGATCACAAAAAGGGTCTTACCGGCGACGCGGAGCTGACAAAGATAGAGAGCTTGATGAATCAGGCGGGAGTCACCGAAGAATACCGCCGCTGCGTGCGTCCCGCGCTCGACAGAGCGAAAGAGACGGGCGCTCCCGCAGTTGCAATCGAGCTGCCCGACGGCAGACTGATAACCGGAAAGACTTCTTCTCTGCTCGGCGCGAGCTCGGCGGCGCTGCTCAACGCGGTGAAACTGCTCAGCAATCAGCCCAAGGAACAGCTGCTCATCGATCCCGGCGTTATCGAGCCGATACAGTCGCTCAAGACGAATATCCTCGGCAACAACAACCCGCGCCTACACACGGACGAGGTGCTCATAGCGCTCTCCATGAGCGCGATACAGAGCGAGCCCGCAAAGAAAGCGTTCGACGCGCTCTCGCTCCTGCGCGGCTGCGAGGCACACTCCTCCGTCATACTTTCACAGGTTGACGCGGATATCTACCGCAAGCTCGGTATAAACCTGACCTGCGAGCCGCATTATCAAGTCAAGAAGCTCTACCACAAAGCGTAAATATAAAAAATCAGCCTGCGGGGATATCCTCGCGGGCTGTTTTTTTGCAAGATGAGTCCTATAAATCACCCAGTGAAATGTAAAGTCGCACAAATGCCTTGAATAAGCAAAAGTGCGTGCTATAATGAAATCAGAAAAGCAAATTGCGGGGTGACCATCAATGATAAAACTCACTATTTTCGGATTTCTTCTTGTCTGCGCCATGTCCGCTTGGTTTCCGGACTACGATTGGCTGACGATTCCCATTTTTGTAGCAGTCGCCCTGATTTGGTTGGCGGCTAAAATACTGCGCAGTCTTTCAGGACCGAACCCGCCCGAAAACAGAAAAGACCCCAGGGATTTTTACGACGAGTTTGACTGGTGGCAGGACAACCAGGGATTATAAATAGAAGCCGCAACCCACGCTAAAACGCAAGTTGCGGTTCTCTTTTTTGCTCTTTGGTCTGCGCCGAGTGCGGCAGTCCTTATTTTGCGGGAACGGTGTGCCAGATGTTCTTTGCATACTCGTTTACCGCTCTGTCGGCGGCAAATCTGCCGGAGCAGGCAGTGTTCATCAGCGACATCGAGTTCCAGCGCGTTCTGTCCGCCCAGAGCTCGTCGATTCTGTTCTGCGCCTGGCGGTAGTCCGCGAAGTCCGCGAGAACCATGTAGGGGTCGTGATAGACGATGGTTCCGCTGATTTCCGGGAACTGCTTGCTGCAGAAGCCGCGGTTTATGAAATCGATAACATTGCGAAGCTCAGCATTGTTGTTGTAGAAATTCATCGGCACATAGCCTCTGCTCCGAAGGTCGTTGACCTCGGGGGTGGTCATGCCGAAGATAACAATATTCTCGTCGCCGACTGCGTCGTGAATCTCAACATTCGCGCCGTCGAGCGTGCCGAGAGTTATCGCGCCGTTCATCATCAGCTTCATATTGCCCGTGCCGCTCGCCTCGGTTCCGGCGAGGGATATCTGCTCGCTGACATCGGCGGCGGGCATCATATATTCAGCCATGGAGACGTTATAGTCCTCCATGTAGACGACCTTGAGCCTGCCCTTGACATCGGGGTCGTTGTTGATGAGATCCGCGAGGGCGCAGATGAAACTGATTATCTTCTTCGCCATGAAGTAGCCGCTCGCCGCTTTTGCGCCGAAGATATAGGTGTGGGGAGTGAACTCGCCCGAGGGATTCGCCTTTATCGCAAGATATTTCGCGAGGATGTTGAGCGCGTTGAGGTGCTGGCGCTTATACTCGTGCAGGCGCTTGACCTGAACATCAAAGATGGAGTTCGGGTCGAGCTCTATGCCGGTCTTCGCCTTGACGCGCTTTGCGAAGTCCGCTTTGTTCGCGGTCTTTATCTTCTCTATCTCCGCGAGCACGGCGGGGTTATCTTTATATTTTGCAAGCTCCGAGAGGCACTCGGCGTTATATACGAACTCGCCGCCGATAAGGTCGCTGAGCATCGAGGTCAGGCGCGGGTTTGCCTGGCAGAGCCAGCGGCGGTGGGCGATGCCGTTTGTGACATTGCAGAACTTGTCGGGCGTGAGGGTATAGAAGTCGTGGAACACGCTGTCCTTGAGTATCTCGCTGTGGAGGGCGGAGACTCCGTTGACGCTGTGGCAGCAGGCGACGCAGAGATTGGCCATACGCACTACGCCGTTCGAGATTATAGCCATTCTCTCGACCTTGCCCGCGTCGTGGGTCTGCTCCCAGACGCTGCTGCGGAAGCGGTTGTCTATCTCCTTGACTATCTGATATATTCTCGGCAGCAGACGACGGAAGAGATCCTCGCTCCAACATTCGAGAGCCTCGCTCATGACGGTATGGTTCGTGTAGGCGAAAACCTTCGTCACAACATCCCATGCGTCATCCCAGCTGTAGCCGCACTCGTCGAGCAGCAGACGCATAAGCTCGGGAATGGCGAGAGTCGGGTGGGTGTCGTTGATATGGATAGCCATCTTGTCGCAGAGATTGTCGAGCGAGCCGTATTTGCGCAGGTGGCGGTTGATGATATCCTGAACGGACGCGGAGACGTAGGAAATACTGCTGGCGCAGACGCAGGCTCTTGCCCTCGGGATGATTGTCCGCGGGATAGAGTACCTTGCTTTATGACCTCTGCCATGGCGTTTTGCTCCATGGCGCGCAGGTAATCGCCCTGATTGAAGGAGTTCATGTCTATTTCCGAGCTCTTTGCGCTCCAGAGACGCAGGACGCTGACGCCCTTGCCGTCCTTGCCGGCGACCATCATATCGTAGGGAACGGCGTGAACCTTCTTCGCGTTCTCTATATCGACGCTGTGATAGCCGTCCTCCCAGCGGTCAACGACATTGCCCTCGAAGCTGACGTCAACGCTCTTCTCCTCGCGCGCAACGAGCCATACCTCGCCGCCGGGGAGCCAGAAATCGGGCATCTCGGTCTGCCAGCCGTCAACGAGCTTCTGCTTGAAGATACCGTATTCGTAGAGAATGGAGTAGCCCATGCCGAGATAGCCGTCGGTTGCCAAAGCGTCGAGATAGCACGCCGCAAGGCGGCCGAGACCGCCGTTGCCGAGACCCGCGTCCGGCTCGCAGTCATAGAGCTTGTCGAGCTTGATGCCGAAATCTTTGAGTGCCTCCTCCATAACGGGAATGAGGTTGAGATTATAGAGCGTGTTCTTGAGCGAGCGTCCCATGAGGAACTCCATGCACATATAGTACACGCGCTTCGAGCCGCTCTCTTCGCAGCGCTGTTCAAACTCATGTCTGCCCTGTCTGAGCATATCGCGGGTTATCATCGCGATAGCCTTGTAAAACTGCTCGTAGTTGGCCTCCTCGGGAGTTACGCCGAAAAAGTGAGAGAGCTTTGCGGTTATCTGCTCCTCGGCGGCCTTCTTTGTCAGTGAATAATCCATTGTATCAAACCTTTCGTTTGCTTGTGCAGCATATACTGCCGGATATATAAAAATATACCAAATGTTATTTTATACCGAAAATGTAAATAATACAACCGAATACTCGCAATTACCGCTCGAACGCCCTCAGAAAAAACGAACTCCCCGGCGCGAATTTTCAATAAAAATGCCTAAAAATGTCAGACACGATTGAAAAAGCAAGTATTGTTTACAATTTGTTCATATTTATGTATACTTGATGCAACACGGCGCAATTATTCTATATCTGTACCCAAGAGGTACCGAAGAGACAACTACCTATCTGGTTTTAATAATTGTCAACTTCTTTTTTCATTTTTATTTTCTCTTTCCCCAAAGCTAAAGCCGAATGCTGCACACATTCGGCTTTAACTTTTTTCGGGGAACTTTTTTATTTTTACAGGTCGTCTACATCCTGCACGGGCTGCGAGCCGTCGAGCGGAGTGCCCGAATAACTGCCGAGAACATCGGTCGGGATAACTCCCTCTTTGTTCATCGGGTCGTTGTACTGCGGAATTTCGATTATCTTTTTCTTCTGCTTTTTCGGCTTGTCCACAAAAAATTCTCCTTTCTCTGCGTTTGCGTTTTTAGCTTTCCGCGCGGGCGCGCCGATATTCCGCGAAGAAGAAAGTTGAATTTGCTCGTTATTTTTGATAGAATCATCTTGTCCGAAAGACGGAGGTGCAAAAAATGAAAAATTTCAAAAAATATATCGCCGCTTTGCTGATTTTTATTCTCGCGCTGAGCCTTTGCTCGTGCTCGCTGATTGATCGTCTCAAGCCCGCCCCCGCGCCGGAGACGGTCAGACTGACCTTTCCCGAGGGTACGACTGTCATTCAGGCGGCGCAGAAGCTCGAAGAGGGCGGAGTATGCACAAAGGACGAATTTATTTCGGCGGTCAACAACACCGAGAGAGATAACAAGTTCGTCCAAGCTATAAACAATTCGCAGGAGCGCCCGTTCCTGCTCGAGGGCTATATCTATCCCGACACATATGATTTCTATGTCGGCGAGGGCGCGGAAAAGGCGCTCGGACGCTTTCTCGCGAACACTGAATCGAAGCTCACCGACGATATGTATGCTAAAGCTCAGGAAATCGGCATGTCCATGGACGAGATAATCACGCTCGCTTCGATAATCCAGCAGGAGGCGTCGGTGCCGTCGGTCATGGCGAATGTCTCCTCCGTGCTCCACAACAGGCTCAATTCATCGAGCTATCCGCGCCTGCAGTGCGACGCGACGATATTCTATTTAAAGCGCAGCGTCAAGCCGTATATAAGCGAGGATCAGGCGGACAAGTACGATGAGTTTTACAATACCTACGACCGCAAGGGGCTCCCGGCAGGTCCGATAACGAACCCGGAATTGAAGCGATAAACGCCGCGCTGAACCCGGCGGACACGGACTACTATTTCTTCGTCACCGACAACGACGGCAACTACTATTTTGCAAAGACCTATCAGGAGCATCTGAAAAACTGCAAAGCAGCGGGGGTCGCGCAGTAAAAATTTTGCAAATATTGCTTTTCGTATCATTGAATTTTTCAGCCGCGCATAGTATAATTGGATTTTAGGCAAATCAAATATACTTCATCACAGGGGTATAAAGAGGTATTATGAACGGTCTTATTGCATCGGCAAAGAAAATAGAAGAATACGGCGCACTGCTCGACTGCGTCAAAAACACCCGTCTGCCCATAGGCATGACGGGTCTTTCCCATATACACAAGGCGCATTTCGCCGCCGCACTGAACGCGGACTGCGGCAGACCCGTGCTCGTGATAACGGCGGACGAGGCGCAGGCTTCGCGCCTTGCGCTCGACATGAAAACGCTCGGCTGCCGCGCCCTGCTCTATCCCGCGAGAGATTTTGCGTTCCGCTCGACGGAGAGCCAGTCGCGCGAATATGAGCACAGGCGGCTCGGCGTGCTCGACAAGATGCTGCGCGGCGAAGCGCAGGCGGTAATCTGCTCCGCAGAGGCGGCGTCGCAGCTGACCCTGCCGCCCGAAGAGCTTAAAAACCGCACGATTGAACTCGCCGTCGGCGACGAGATGCCGCTCGAGGATATAGTAAAAGCGCTGCTTCGCGCCGGCTACTCCCGCTCGGCGCAGGTCGACGGAGTCGGTCAGTATGCGGTGCGCGGCGGAGTGCTCGACTTCTTCACGCCCGGCGAGGAATATCCCTGCCGACTCGAGCTGTGGGGCGACGAAATCGACAGCATGGCGTATTTTGATATAGAAACTCAGCGCCGCACGGACAACATTGAAAAGATAAAAATAGCCCCGTCAAACGAGATTCTCCCGCCCGACACGGACGAATTCGTCGAGCTGCTCGAGCGTTTTCGCTCGGAGATACGCGGCAAGGGTGCTGCCAAGGCGCGCGAGTGCGTTGACAAGGATATAGACAGAATAAAGGGCGGTCTGCGCCTGCAATCGACGGACAAATATATGCCCCTGCTCTACGATGTGGCTTCGATATTCGACTACGCTAAGGGCTATATCCTCTGCGTGAGCGAGAGCTTTTCCGTCAAAGAGCGGTTCAACGCCGCCATCGGGCTCATGCACGAGGCGATGAAGGCGATGTTCGAGGAGGGCGAGCTCTGCCCCGGACTCGACAGATTTTCTCTGCATCTCTCAGACCTGCTGAACAACTATGAGCAGATGGGCGCCATATACATGGACAATCTGCCGCGCGGCGGATTCGACACGCCCGTAAAGGAGCTCATCGGCGTCAACGCAAGGCAGATAACAGCGTGGAACGGCTCGTTTTCCGTTCTCAAGGACGACCTCGACGCGCTGACGGATAAAACTAAGCGCACCTGCGTTATCTTCGCGGGCACGCGCAAGGCCGCCGACGCACTGCGCGGCGATCTTATAGACGACGGCTACAGCGCGCTCTACATGGACGAACTGCCGAACGAACTGGCTCCCGGCACGCTGACCGTTGTGCCCGGCTGTCTCTCGGCGGGATTTGAATATCCGCTGGCAAAAATAACCGTATTCACCCACTCCGGCAGAGCGGCGGTCGCTCAGCCGAAGAGAAATGTCCGCAAAAGCTCGAATGCGTTTCACAGCCTCGATGAACTGCACCGCGGCGACTATGTTGTTCATGTTGCGCACGGCATCGGCATATTCGAGGGCATAAACAAGCTCGAAGCGAGCGGCACGATAAAAGACTATATTAAAATTCGCTATGACAAGGGCGACATTCTCTATGTCCCGGTCACTCAGCTCGACCAGGTCTCGAAATACATCGGTCCGTCCGGCGACGACAAGCCCGTCCGCCTCAACAAGCTCGGCGGCAAGGACTGGCAGAAGACCCGCTCGCGCGTGCGCAGTGCGGTCAAGGATATGGCAAAAGAGCTCACGGAGCTGTATTCGCGCAGGCTCAAAATCGAGGGTCACGCATTCTCGCCCGACACGGATATGCAGAGCGACTTCGAGCGCAGGTTCGAGTTCGATGAGACCTCGGACCAGCTCAGATGCATCGATGAAATAAAGGGCGACATGGAGAGAAGCTGCCCCATGGACAGACTGCTCTGCGGCGACGTCGGCTTCGGCAAGACGGAGGTAGCACTTCGCGGCGCGTTCAAGTGCGTTGCGGACGGCAAGCAGTGTGCCATACTCGTGCCTACGACTATTCTCGCCTATCAGCACTATCAGACGGTGCTCAAGAGAATAGAGGGCTTCCCCGTGGAGGCGCGTATGCTCTCGCGCTTCTGCTCGAAAAAGGAGATAGAGGATACGATAACCGGTCTGAGGCGCGGAAGCATCGACATCGTTGTCGGTACACACAGACTCATATCAAAAGATGTTCAGTTCCGCGACCTCGGGCTGATAATAATCGACGAGGAGCAGCGCTTCGGCGTGGCTCAAAAGGAGAAGCTCAAGGAGCTCTATCCCAAGGTCGATGTTCTGACGCTGACCGCGACGCCCATACCGAGGACGCTCAACATGGCGCTCTCCGGTATACGCGATATGTCAATACTCGAAGAAGCGCCGCACGACCGCTCGCCGGTGCAGACCTATGTTGTCGAGCACAATCCCGAGATGCTCGCGCAGGCGATGAACGCGGAGCTCAGGCGCGGCGGGCAGGTGTATTATCTGCACAACCGCGTTGAGAGCATCGAGCACACGGCTGCAAAAATAAAGATATGCTGCCCGATGCCGTAGTCGGCATAGCCCACGGCAAGATGAGCGAAGACGAACTGAGCGAAGTCTGGCGCAAGCTGCTCGAGGGCGAGATAGATATATTGGTATGCACGACTATAATCGAAACGGGCGTTGATGTTCCGAATGTCAACACCCTTATAATTGAGGACGCCGACCGCATGGGTCTCGCCCAGCTTCATCAGATACGCGGGCGCGTCGGACGCTCGTCGCGCAGAGCGAGCGCGTATCTCACATTCAGACCCGGCAGGGAGCTGACGGAGATAGCCACGAGCAGGCTCGATGCGATAAGAGAGTTCACGGAGTTTGGCTCGGGCTTCAAGATAGCCATGCGCGACCTCGAACTGCGCGGCGCGGGCAATGTGCTCGGCGCACAGCAGCACGGGCACATGGAAGCTGTCGGCTACGAGATGTATCTCCAGATGCTCGAACAGGCGATAAGCGAGGAGCGCGGAGACCAGACAAAGAAGCCGAAGAAGGAATGCCTTGTCGATCTGCCGATAGACGCGCACATCCCGCCGACATATATCGAGAGCGTGCCGCAGAGGCTCGGCATCTACCGCCGCATCGCGGACATAACCTCGCGCGCGGACGCAGACGATGTAACGGATGAGCTCATCGACCGCTTCGGCGAGCCGCCCGCTCCCGTGCTCGGACTGATAAGGACTTCACTGCTCCGGGCGTATTCCGCTCAGCACAACATCTATGAGATCGGGCGCAAAGGCGACAAGCTGTTGCTCTATATCGACGACCTCGACATGCAGGAGATCTCCGCCATAGCCGCGGGCTTCCCCGGCAGGGTGACAGTCAGCGCCGCAGGCAAGCCGCACATAGCAGTGCGCATCATGCCGCAGGATAAGATGCTCGACCTGCTCGAAAAAGTGCTCATGCTCATGAACACCGCGAATAAACAGAAAGACAGCTGACCGAAATCAGCTGTCTTGAGTGTGTCGATAAACCTATTTTTAGGTGGTTTCGCAAAAAAAATCAAAGCCTCCCTTGTGTAAAGGGAGGTGGGCAGATTATAATTTGAAGTGCAACAACTGCAAAAAGAAGAGAGACAACACGCTAACTATAGTGTAGAATGTAGTTACCACACAACATCAAACACGAGGTGAGCGTATTGTCCTACACACATTTTACACTAGAAGAGAGAAAATATCT
>ENA-OQKI01000388-OQKI01000388.1-human-gut-metagenome-genome-assembly--contig:-NODE-388-length-9858-cov-1.578461_pt1 | contig 9858 bp, 8 predicted proteins | sample MGYA00242778_ERZ504798 | MGnify/ENA primary metagenome ERZ504798 (study PRJEB26092, sample SAMD00036414) | human gut metagenome | host: Homo sapiens | study: EMG produced TPA metagenomics assembly of the... | reverse complement strand
GTTGCCACCGACCGCATTTCTGCGTTTGATGTCATCCTGAAAAACAAGGTGACCAAAAAGGGCACTGTGCTCACCCAGATGAGCAAGTTCTGGTTCGACTATACCAAGGATCTGCTGCCCAACCATATGCTGAGCGTGGACGTGAAGGAGATGCCCGAGTTCTTCCGGCAGCCCCAGTTCGACGGCAACAGCATGCTGTGCCGCAAGCTGACCATGCTGCCCATCGAGTGCATCGTGCGCGGCTACATCACCGGCAGCGGCTGGGCCAGCTACCAGCAGAACGGCACCGTCTGCGGCATCCGCCTGCCCGAGGGCCTGCAGGAATCCCAGCAGCTGCCCGAGCCCATCTACACTCCTTCCACCAAGGCTGAGATCGGCGACCACGATGAGAACATCAGCTACGAAAAGAGCATTGAGGTGCTGGAAAAGCAGTTCCCCGGCCACGGCGAGGACTACGCCACCAAGCTGCGGGACTATACCATTGCCCTGTACAAGAAGTGCGCCGCGTATGCCCTGAGCCGCGGCATCATCATTGCCGATACCAAGTTCGAGTTTGGTCTGGATGAGAACGGCAACGTGGTGCTGGGCGATGAGATGCTCACCCCCGATTCCAGCCGCTTCTGGCCGCTGGAGGGCTATGAGGCTGGCCACGGTCAGCCCTCTTTCGATAAGCAGTTCGTCCGCAACTGGCTCAAGGCCAATCCCGACAGCAACTACGATCTGCCTCAGGATGTCATCGACAAGACCATTGCCAAGTACGAGGAGGCTTATGAGCTCCTGACCGGCAAGAAGCTGTAAACACTCTGATCTTCTTTCTCCCCTCTGCTGTATAACGGCAGGGGGGTATTTTTTGTGTCAACGGCTTCCCCCGGAGGGACGGTGGGGTGCTCCACAAAAAACTCCCCCCGCCCATGAACAGATGGGGCGAGGGGAAAGCTAAGGGTTGGCAGTGTTACAGGATGCGCACCCGGATGACAGCAGGGATGGCGGCCAGCTTCTCAGCCAGCCTGCCGTCCACGGCACCGGTCGCGTCCAGCATGGTGTAAGCCATGTTCTTTTTGCTCTTGTTCACCATGTTTTCAATGTTCAGGCCCGCTTCGGTGGTCAGGGCGGTGATCTGGCTGATCATGCCGGGCTCGTTCTTGTGGATGATGCAGATGCGCTTGCCGCCTGCACGGGGCTGATGCACCTCGGGCATGTTCACCGAGTGGGTGATGTTGCCGTTCTTGAGGTAATCGCTGATCTCCTGCACGGCCATTGCGGCACAGTTGTCCTCGGCCTCCGGCGTGGAAGCACCCAGATGCGGGGTGCAGACGATGCCGGGCTTGCCCAGAATGGCCTCAGTGGGGAAGTCGGTCATGTAGCCGGAGACCTTGCCCGTCTCCATGGCCTCCAGCAGGGCTGCGGTGTTCACCAGCTCACCGCGGGCATAGTTCAGGATCTTCACGCCGTCCTTGCACAGGGCAAGGGTCTGGGCGTTGATGGTATCCTTGGTGGTGGGCAGGTAGGGAACATGGATGGTGATGTAGTCGCACAGGGGGAGCATGTCGTTCAGGTTTACGCAGTGGTGTACCTGGCTGGAAAGGTTCCAGGCGGCATCAATGGAGATATAGGGATCGTAGCCGTAGACCTCCATGCCCAGCTCAATGGCGCAGTTGGCCACCCGGGAACCAATGGCACCCAGACCGATGACACCCAGCGTCTTGCCCTTGATCTCGTTGCCCACAAACTTTTTCTTGCCCTTTTCCACGGTCTTGGCCATGGCGGGGTCGCCGGTCAGGCCCTGGCACCACTGGGCAGCGGCGGCCACATTGCGGCTGCCTGCGATCAGCATCCCAATGACCAGCTCAGCCACAGCGTTGGCGTTGGCACCGGGGGTATTGAACACCACGATGCCCTGCTCCGAGCAGCGATCCAGCGGGATATTGTTCACACCGGCACCGGCACGGGCAATGGCCAGCAGGTTGTCGTTGAAGGTGGTGTTCAGCAGGTCGGCGCTGCGCACCAGAATGCCATCGGGGGCATCGGTGTCCACCGAAACATCAAACAGGTTCTTGTTCAGCTTTGCCAGGCCCACCGGGCTGATGGCGTTCAGGGTTTTGATCGTAAACATACTTTCCTATCTCCTATACACAAATCAGGCATTTGCCTTGCGGAATTTCTCCATGAAGTCCACCAGCTTCTCTACACCTTCGATGGGCATTGCATTATAAATGGAAGCGCGCATACCGCCCACCAGACCGGTGGCCCTTCAGGTTGACAAAACCGGCTTCGGCGGCCTCGGCGCAGAACTTCTTGTCCATGTCAGGGTCGGGGCTGGTAAAGGTGACATTCATCGTGCTGCGGTAGCGGTGCTCCACAGGGTTGTGGAAGAACTCCTGACCGTCCAGATAATCGTACAGGATCCTGGCCTTGGCTTCGTTGATCTTCTGCATGTTTTCCAGGCCGCCGATGTCGTTTTCCAGATACTTGAGCACCAGACCGGTCATATAGATGCACCAGCAGGGGGGCGTGTTGTACATGCTGTCCTTGGCCAGCAGGGTGGTGTAGTTCATCATGGTGGGCACGGTGTCGGCGGCGTGGCCCAGCAGGTCGTCCCGGACAATGGCAATGGCCATGCCGGCGGGGGCTACGTTCTTCTGCACACCAAAGTAGATGCAGCCGTACTTGTTCACGTCCACAGGTTTGGAGAGGATCATCGAGCTCATGTCTGCCACCAGCGGCACACCCTCCACCTGAGGTACCTCAACGTACTGGGTGCCGAAGATGGTGTTGTTCTGGCAGATGTGGATGTAGCTTGCATCCTTGTCGTAGTCGATGGCGTTGACATCGGGGATGTAGGTGAAATTCTTGTCCTTGCTGGAAGCAACGATCTTCACCTCGCCGAACTTGGCGGCCTCCTTGGCAGCCAGGTTCGAGAAATTGCCGGTGACCAGATAATCGGCCTTGCCTGTGGTCATAAAGTTCAGGGGCACCATGGCAAACTGCTGGGTGGCACCGCCCTGGAAGAAACCGACCTTGTAGTTGTCAGGGATGTTCATCACCCGGCGCAGGGTGGCTTCGGTTTCAGTGATGATGGCATCGAACCACTTGCTGCGATGGCTCATTTCCATCACGCTCTGGCCGGAATCGCCGTATTCCAGCAGCTCTGCCTGTGCCTGACGGAGCACCTTTTCCGGTAACATGCTGGGGCCTGCGCTGAAGTTGTATACTCGTGCCATATGGAACTCTCCCTTTCCTATCCATACCGCCGCTCTCATCTGCGGCAGGTGTATGCTTGATTTGTCCGTAGTATACCGGTTCCGGGGGTGCAAAAACAAGAGCATCTTTGCACAAAGATGGGCCTGTTCTGCCTACCCTGAACGCACAAAACACACAACTGTCCATGAAGGAAGAGCACTTTTTAAGACAAGTGTAAAAATATGCTGGTTTTACCGCATGGCTCCTCACTTTTACTGCTTGCCTGTTTGTGCCGGGTGTGGTATAATCATGTTGAAATAAGACAAATGTAAAAGCAAAAAATCGGAGGTGAAACCGGTGTATGGACTTTCAGACAGACTGAAACCACTCTCTGCCGCCGAGGAGCAGGTGCTGCTGGCGCTCTGGGACTGCCCCGCCCCGGCCACCCGGCGGGACATCAGCGAAAAGCTGACCGCCACCGGCTGGGCTCCGGCCACGGTGCTCAACTTTTTGTACCGTCTGGAGGAAAAGGGCTGGGTCAAGGGCGGCAAGGCGGGGAGCCAGAACACCTATCTGCCCACGGTCACCCGCCGGGCCTACTGCGTTGCGGCCATGCGCCAGCGGATGGACACCCTGTTCGGCGGCAGCTTGCCCGAAGCGGTCCGCGCCCTTGCCAGCGAGAGCGGCGCTTCCCAGAGCCAGCTGGAACAGGCCATCCGGGTGCTGGAGGAGCAGCATCAGGAGGCAGAAGAATATGACCTGTACGATCCCTATGGGTGACGGAAAACGAAAAAGCTCCCATTACGGGAGCTTTTTCGTTGCATTCGGTCGAAAGATGTGTTAAAATCAAATGCGAAAAGGTACTGCACATAACGGCAGGCGGGGAGCCCACACTTCCGGAAGGAGGTGAGAGCAATGCCGATTACTTTGACGTTCCATATTTTTGGACTGGTATTTACCATCAAGGTGAAAAGCGAAAACCGCCACCCTGGCCGGTGACGGTTTTCTATGCAAATAGATAGCTAAAACCCTTCAGGGCTAACCGCTTGTCGCAGTGCCTTTTCTATTTGTAGTATAGTGATTTTTTTTGTTTTGTCAAGTGGCGGAAGGATATACGATGGAGTGCAGATTGAAAGCAAAAAAATGCGGCGGCTGTCCGATGCTGGGGCTGGATTATGCCGAGCAGCTGAAACAAAAAGAGGCCGCTGTCCGTAAGCTGGTGGGAAAATACGGCCCGGTGGCTCCCATCCGGGGCGCGGAAAACCCCTGCCATTACCGCAATAAGGTGATCTCTACCTTTGCAGCGGGCCCCGGCGGGAAACTGGTGTCCGGCATCTATGCGGCAGGCACGCATAAAGTGCTGCCTGTGGAAAGCTGCCTGCTGCAGGACGAAGTGCTGGACACCGTGATGCAGGCGGTGCGGGCGGCGGTCAGCGCCTGCCGCTACCAGCCTTACAATGAGGACAAGGGCACCGGCCTGCTCCGCCACTGCCTGCTGCGGCGCGGTGTGGTGTCCGGGCAGGTGATGGTGGTATTGGTGACCGCCCAGCCGGTTCTGCCCGGGGCAAAAAACTTTGTCCGCGCCCTGCTGGCCGAAGCCGAAAAGCGCCATGTCCCCGTGACCACCGTGGTGCAGAACTACAACCCCCGCCGCACCAGCGTTGTGCTGGGCGAAGAGGAAAAGGTGCTCTACGGCAAGGGCTTCATTCTGGATACCCTCTGCGGCAAGACCTATGCCCTGAGCCCCCGGAGCTTCTACCAGATCAACCATGACCAGACCGAGGTGCTGTATGGTCTGGCTGTGGAAGCCGCCCGCCTGACCGGCAAAGAGGTGGTGCTGGATGCCTACTGCGGCATTGGCACCATCGGTCTGACCGCCAGCGGCAGGGCAAAGCAGGTGGTGGGCGTGGAGCTGAACCGGGACGCTGTCCGGGATGCCATCGGCAACGCAAAACACAACAACGTGAAAAACGCCCGCTTCTTTGCCGCCGATGCCACCCAGTGGATCACAGAAGCAGCGGCCGCCGGGCAGAGAGCAGATGTCATTTTCATGGACCCGCCCCGCGAAGGCTCCACCCCCCAGTTCATCGAGAGTGTGGCCCGCATGGCCCCCAAACGGGTGGTCTATGTCAGCTGCAACCCCGAGACCATGGCCCGCGATCTTGCCCTCCTGACCGCCAAAGGTTACCGCGCCGAGGGCTTTACCCCTGTTGATCTCTTCCCCCAGACCGCCCATTGTGAGGTGGTCGGCACGCTGGTGAGGGGGCAGACTAGGGTGGATAGCTTACAGTGGAGTTGGGATAACCGGGGAAGGTAAAGCTTGGTGCATAATTGAATCCGCGAAAAATTCATGTTCTCTTATGGTGAGTAGAAATAAACACCAGAAAGGAATGTAATTATGAAAAAGTTGAAAGTAACTGTCGGAAAAAATGCACCAGTGCGGAGCTTTGCATCTCTGCCAGAAGAACAAAAAGATCTTCAGAGATTTAAGAAAAATAAAAGCAATGATGTGCCCTTGTTGTGGAGAGACAATGTTGCTGGTAGATAATGTGTGGGTTTGCCAGAAGTGTTCGTATTGTATTGCACAAAGCGATATGTTATCAGGTGAGATATTCTGATTTTGCGATCATTGTGGACGGTTTCTGAATGTTCAGCCCGGATTTTTAACGCTTTCTGGAGCATGGAAATGCGTGGCCTGCGGATTTGCAAATGATGTAAGTAAAGATAATATCATTGATTGAAACTTGAGAGGAAAGGCTATATGCTGAATATAAAAGACGCATTGTATAGCGGAATCCATACTGTGCAGGAGAATGCAAAAAAGATCAATGAGACTGTTACTCCCGGTATTGTACATGGTATCGAAACTGCTGCAACTAAAACCGGAGATGCATTGACTGCCGGAAAGAACACAGTTGTAAATACAGGTGCTGCCGCAAAGGATGCTGTTATGGATCAACTGGATGCAAATCACGATGGAAAAGTAGATATTGAAGATATCATTATCCTTGGGCTGAGAACGCCGGGTGTGAAAGTGGAGCGAAACAGATTTTTGGCAAACGAGTTCCGCGCACATTATGATGCTGCAACCATTGAAAACGCGGTTAGAACAACCCCGATGAAGGCGGGCATTTCACTGGAGGAAATCAATAAAATTGCAGACGCGGTGATTCAGCATGAGCGGTATTTTGTATCTGGAATCTCAGCCGCATTGGGAGCGCCCGGCGGTGCAGCTATGGCAGCGACCATTCCAACAGATATCATGCAGTATTATGGCTACACGCTTAGGGCAGCACAGGAACTGATGTATCTATATGGCTTTCCAGAAATTATATCTGCTGATAATGAAGCACAGATCGATACTTCTACGATGAACACTTTGATCATTGCCATGGGTGTGATGTTTGGCGTTGCGGGTGCCAACAATGCAATCAAAGCTATGGCGAAAGCGCTTGGCGAAGGTGTTGAAAGGCAACTGATGAAAAAGGCTCTGACCAAAGGAGCAATTTACCCAATCGTAAAAAGCATTGCTAAATGGTTCGGTGTCAAAATGACAAAAGAGGTATTCTCCGGTTTCTTCAAGAAGGCTATCCCGGTTGCTGGTGGGATTATTGGTGGAGGTATTACATATGTCTCCTTTAAGCCATGTTGTGAGAGGTTGAAAACGAGTCTAATGGATACAATGTTGTCGAATCCGAATCACTTGGAAACAAAAGAAGAATCTGAGATTTTTGAATCGATTGCCAGAGAGATAGATGAGCAATCTGAAGAACATAGCGGCTTTTGACTAAGTTCTGGACGGTCGGGATCGTTTCGATGGCTGACCAGATCACAGAAGTCCAAAGGGTGAAACAAGCCACAATGAATGGATATTTTTATGTATTAACGGCCATTGACCTTTTTGTGCTGAGCTTCATGTGCATCCTCACAAAGCTCAGCGAGTCCCTGAACAAAAAGCAGAAGCAGGGATTTTTCCTTGCTTTTGCGCTGATCGCGGCGATCTCGGTGCTGGAGGTGGTGACACTGGCGGTGGATGGAATCCCGGCGGGCTACCGCTGGCTGAACATCCTGTCCAACTATTTGGGGTTCGGCCTGTCCCCGGGAGTGTGTCTCTGCCTTGTGTATGTCATGGACCGGAAAAAGAGGATGAACCGCTGGTTCAGGGCGGCGGTGTGCTGCGAGGCGTGCTACCTGCTGTTCCTTGCTCTGTCCATCCCCGCCGGGCTGGTGTTCTCCGTCAGCGCCGACAACGTTTATTCCCGTGGGCAATACTTCTATATTTATATCATCCTGTATTTTGCGGCCATCGTGTATCTTTCGGTGTCCACCTTCGTTACGGCGCGGGAATTTCAGAACCGCAGCCGGGCGCTGATCTACCCCCTGATGATCTTTCTGCTCATTGAGACCATCATTCAGGTGACACTGCCGGACCTCCACGTTACATGGCTGTGCGTTACCCTGTTGTCGGTGCTGTACTTTATCTACTGCAGCGAGATGTGGAACCAATTGGATGCCCTTACCGGGCTGCTGAATCAGAACAGCTATCTGAACCGCACTGCTGAGATGCGCCGCCGCGGCGGGGTGCTGGTGGTGTTCGATGTGGACGACTTCAAGCAGATCAACGACCGCTACGGCCACCTGCAGGGGGATCTCTGTCTGGCCGAGATCGGCCGCTGCATCAAAAAAGCCTATGCCCGCAGCGGCTACTGCTACCGTACCGGCGGCGACGAGTTTTGTGTGCTGATGGAAAACGCCGACCGGGAGGCCCAGTGCGCGCAGGAGTTTGTACTCCAGCTGGAACAGCGGCGAAAAGCCGTGGACTTTCTGCCCACGGTGTCCTTTGGCTCAGCTCCCTTTTTGGGGGAGGATGTGCTGGCTGTGAAGAATCGGGCCGACCGGGAGATGTACCGCTACAAAAAGGCCCAGAAGCCCGATGCTGCAGGCGAAATAACCGAAGGCGAAAGGGGCTGACCAGAACGCCACCCCGGAGGACATTGATCGGCTCCACCGTCTGCTCCCACTTCAACATCATTACCTCCTATGAAAAGGGACTGCTGCACTGGGATCTTCCCCTGTGCGGCAGTCCCTTTCCTTGTTCTGGCAGGGCACGGTGCGCAATGGCGTGATTTGAACTGGCTTTTTTGCATTTCCTGTACTATAATAAAGAACTGTGAAGTTTACACCCGCTATCACTGGGAAAGAGAATCACCCTTGAATAAAATGCTTACCCACCTGAACGGCTACAAGCGCGAGGCTGTGCTTGCACCGCTGTTCAAGATGCTGGAAGCCACGTTCGACCTGTTTGTGCCGCTGGTCATGGCAGACATCGTCAAACGTGGGCATTGCAGCAACATGATTTTCCAACTATAATCCTTGTGCGGTGCGGCATCCTGCTGCTGCTGGCCGTTGTGGGCCTTGCCTGCAGCCTGACGGCCCAGTATTTCTCGGCCAAGGCGGCGGTGGGCTATTCCACCTCCCTGCGCCATGCCCTGTTTGAGCACATCCAGAGGCTTGGCTTTACCGAGATGGATACCATGGGCACCAGCACCCTCATCACCCGCATGACCAGTGACATCAATCAGGTGCAGAGCGGTCTGAACCTCTTCCTGCGCCTGTTCCTGCGCAGCCCGTTCGTGGTGGTTGGTGCCATGGGTCATGGCGTTCACCGTGAATGTGCGGGCCGCCTGGATCTTTGTGGTCGCCATCCCGCTAGCTGAGCGTGGTGGTGTTCGGGGTCATGGTCATCACCAACCCGCTGTACAAAACGGCCCAGGCCCGGCTGGACCGTGTGCTGGGCCTGACCCGCGAGAACCTGACCGGTGTGCGCGTGGTCCGCGCCTTTGATAAGGAGCAGAGCGAGATCGACCGCTTTGAGTCGGCCAACGATCTGCTGACCCGGATGCAGCTCCATGTGGGCCACATCTCCTCCCTGATGAGCCCGCTGACCTACGTCATCATCAATCTGGCCATCGTGGCTCTGCTCTATGTGGGCAGCATCGAGATCAATGTGGGCGGCATGGCCTCCGGCGATGTGATCGCGCTGGTGAACTACATGAACCAGATCCTGGTGGAGCTGGTCAAACTGGCAAACCTCATCGTGCAGGTGAGCAAGGCGCTGGCCTGTGCCGGCCGTGTGCAGGCTGTGCTGGACACCGAGCCCGGCATGGAGTTCCCCGCGGCCCTCAAGGGTGAGGCACCTGCGGACAAGGCGGGGGATGCTGTCCGGTTCGACCATGTCAGCCTGACCTACGCCGGTGCCGGTGCCCCCAGCCTGACCGATATCAGTTTTACCGCAAAGCGCGGCCAGACCATTGGTGTCATCGGCGGCACGGGCAGCGGCAAATCCAGCCTCATCAATCTGATCCCCCGCTTCTATGATGCCACGGAGGGCACCGTGGAGATCCTGGGCCGTCCGGCGCAGGAGTACCCCCGCGCGGCTCTGCGCGGCAGTGTGGCGGTCGTGATGCAGAAAGCCCAGCTGTTTGGCGGCACCATCCGCTCCAACCTGCTGTGGGGCAACAAGAACGCGGTGGATGCTGACCTGTGGGCCGCACTGGAGACTGCGCAGGCTGCGGATTTTGCAGGGCAAAGCCCTTGGGCTGGACGAGCCTGTGGAGCAGGGCGGCCGGAACCTGTCCGCGGCCAGAAGCAGCGCCTGACCATTGCCCGTGCGCTGGT
>ENA-OQKI01000387-OQKI01000387.1-human-gut-metagenome-genome-assembly--contig:-NODE-387-length-9866-cov-1.712085_pt1 | contig 9866 bp, 14 predicted proteins | sample MGYA00242778_ERZ504798 | MGnify/ENA primary metagenome ERZ504798 (study PRJEB26092, sample SAMD00036414) | human gut metagenome | host: Homo sapiens | study: EMG produced TPA metagenomics assembly of the... | reverse complement strand
AGATATTTTTCTTTTCCTGCGCGCCTTTTTCTATATAATGTAGGAAAAGTGAAAGAAGTGAGTCGCGTGATATTTCAATTCAGAACTTACGAAAACGGGCGTATCTTGTTTCGAGGAGTTCTTCCTCGGAAAGAGATGTATATTTTTGAAGGAAAGTACAGATTTTATCGTTCAGGCGTTCAGCCACCTGCCACATACTTTCCGGTGTCAGATTCTCCGGTTCAGGAATCACCTGCTCAATGATTCCTTTCTCATACAGATCCGATGCTGTCAGTTTCATGACCGCGGCAGTCTTCTTTTGCCTTAGTACTGTCCTTCCAGAGAATACTTGCAAATCCTTCCGGTGAAAGAATAGAATATATGGAATTCTCCAACATCCATACCTGATCACCTGCTGCCAGGGCAAGTGCCCCACCGCTTCCACCTTCTCCTGTCACAATAGACAGAACCGGTGTTTTCAGTCCGGCAAGCTCCCAGAGATTACGGGCAATAGCCTCGCCCTGTCCTCGTTCCTCTGCCTCGATACCACAGAAAGCTCCCGGCGTATCCACAAAACAGATTACCGGACGCTGAAACTTTTCTGCCTGCTTCATCAGGCGCAGCGCCTTGCGATATCCTTCCGGCATCGGCATGCCGAAATTGTGTGCAATGTTTTCTTTGGTGTTGGTTCCTTTTTCCTGCACGATAACAGTGACCGGTTTTCCATGAAATTTTGCGATTCCACCAATGATTGCCTTATCATCTCCGTAATTTCGGTCTCCATGAAATTCCATAAAATCCGTAAAAAGTGCTTCTATATAATCACTGCCGGACGGACGGTCTGTCTTTCGTGAAAGCTGGACACGTTCCCAGGCTGTGAGGTACGGGTTGATGCCTGCGTGGGCAACATCGGATTTCGGTGAAAATTCATCCTTATTTATATAAGAAGCTTTTTCATTTTCCGAAGTACTGTCTGCGCTCTGCCCCTCATGCATCTCCAGGATCTTTCCAAGTGTTTCTTTCAGATCCTCACGTCTTACAATGTCATCCACAAAATCGTGCTCTACAAGAAATTCTGCTCTCTGAAATCCTTTCGGCAGTTTCTGACGAAGAGTCTGCTCAATGACACGCGGACCTGCGAAACCGATCAGTGCACCTGGTTCCGCCAGAATGATATCCCCCAGCATCGCAAAACTTGCCGTCACACCACCTGTCGTAGGTTCTGTCAAAACACTTACATAAAGCAGTCCGGCCTTGCTGTGACGTTCCAGCGCCGCGGAAGTTTTTGCCATCTGCATCAGAGATGTGATCCCTTCCTGCATTCTGGCACCACCGGAACAGGCAAAAATGATAACGGGAAGTTTTTCCTCCGTTGCACGTTCTACTGCTCTGGTGATTTTTTCGCCAACTGCCCAGCCCATGCTTGCCATCAGGAATCTTCCATCGCAGACTGCGATCACAGTATCTCTGCCATTTATTTTGCCTTTGCCTGTGACAACAGCCTCTTTGAGCCCGGTCTTCTCCTGAAGTGCCTGTACTTTTTCCGGATACCCTTTGTAATTTACAGGATTTCCACCGATCAGATCCTGATTCCATTCCTCAAAAGTTCCCTCATCGATCACCATCTGGATTCTGCGATATGCATGTACACGGAAATATCCTCCGCATTTCGGACAGATATAATATTCCTGTTTTACATCTTCTGCAATGATGGCAGCTCCGCACTTGTTACATTTACGAAGAAGTCCTTCCGGTACCTCCGGCCTGGAAGCACGGACCGCACTATGGCTCTGTATTCTGGAAACAATTCTTGTCTTTTTGAACATGTTATCCAACTTCATGATCGTTCACTCCTGTTAATACCAAAACTATACGTTACTGTTCACTCCGTTTACAGTAACACTTTATTTATCTGCTTCCATTCTTTCGATGAATTCTACATCTGTATTTCCTGACTGGAAATCAGGATGCTCCAGGATTTCGTATTGATAATCCACATTTGTATCGATTCCCTCGATGATCACCTCACCAAGGGCACTCTGCATCTTGCGGATCGCCTCTGTTACGATTTTTCGCCCACACGATCACCTTGGCGATCATGGAATCATAATACGGTGGGATCGTATATCCACTGTACACAGCGGAATCAATACGGATTCCTTTTCCTCCCGGAAAATACATGTCCGTGATCGTTCCCGGTGACGGACGAAACCCTTTTGCCGGATTTTCTGCATTGATCCTGCATTCGATCGCATGACCTGTCAGATGAATATCTTCCTGCTTACAGGATAGTGGAAGCCCGGATGCAATGCGGATCTGCTCTTTGACAAGATCCACACCTGTCACCCACTCCGTAACCGGATGCTCCACCTGAATTCGGGTATTCATTTCCATAAAATAAAATCTGCCTTCTTTATCAAGAAGGAATTCAATCGTTCCGGCATTTTCATACCCGGCTGCTTTTGCCGCTTTCACCGCTGCCTCTCCCATTCTGGCACGAAGTTCATCGGAGATCACCTCACATGGGGATTCCTCGATCATCTTCTGATGATTTCTCTGAATGGAACAATCACGTTCCCCAGGTGAATTACATTACCGAATTTATCTGCCATGATCTGAAATTCAATATGTCTTGGATGACGTACAAAATGCTCCACGTACATCGTAGAATCGCCAAAAGCCATCTGCGTTTCTTTCTGTGCGGTACGGAAACTTTCTTCAAAATCTGCCGGTGCATCAGCAACTCGCATTCCCTTGCCGCCTCCACCAAGAGCAGCTTTGATGATGACCGGATAACCGATCGTTTCGGCTTCCTTCATTCCCTCTTCTACTGTATAAATTGGATTTTTGCCACCAGGAATGATCGGAACCCCTGCATTTGCCATTGTATTTTTTGCCGCCTGCTTGTTTCCAAGACTTGCGATCACAGTTGACGGCGGCCCGATAAATGTAATATTGCACTGTTCACAGAGTTCCGCAAAACGACTGTTTTCGGAAAGGAAACCAAATCCCGGATGAATTGCATCCGCACCTGTAACGATCGTTGCACTGATGATATTTTCCATGCTGAGATAGCTCTCGGATGACGGTGCCGGTCCGATGCAGACTGCCTCATCCGCAAGCTGAGTATGAAGTGCATCTCTGTCTGCCTCTGAATAAACAGCAACCGTCTCTATTCCCATTTCTCTGCATGCGCGGATGATCCGTACTGCAATCTCCCCTCGATTCGCAATCAGCACTTTTTTTAATCATAGTGTGTCACCTATCCAATCATAAAAGTCAGTTCTGCATCAACTACCACTTTGCCGTCAACACTTGCAACTGCATGACCGACACCAACCGGTCCTTTGCATTTGATGATCGTGTTTCCAGACGAAGTTTATCCCCCGGAACAACTTTTCCACGGAATCTGCAGTTCTTGATCCCGCCAAAGTATGCAATCTTGCCTTTGTTTTCTTCCAGGCTTAAGATTGCCACAGCGCCTGTCTGCGCAAGAGCTTCCACCATCAGGACACCCGGCATTACCGGTTCCTGTGGGAAATGTCCTTTAAAAAAGTACCTCACGGAAAGTCACGCATTTATAACCGACGGCAAATTTGCCCGGCTCATAATCCTCGATATAATCCACAAGAAGAAATGGATGTCTGTGAGGAAGAATCTGTTCAATTTCTTTTACCCCTAATTTATTCATAATCTATACTCCTACAATGGAAACTTCGTTTATCCACATTAATTTCTCTGTACATTCGAATGATCCACATTTTTTCAGGTTTATACCCTGAATTTATGCAATCCGGAACAACGGCTGTCCATACTCTACTGCCTGTCCGTTTTCCACATAAATTTCCGCAACTTTACCGTCAAAATCACTTTCAATCTCGTTCATCAGTTTCATTGCTTCCACGATGGCAAGCGTCTGACCTTTTTTGACCTGATCTCCAACAGAAACAAACGGATCTGCATCCTCGGCAGGTGCTGCATAAAAAGTTCCCACAAGAGGAGATTTTACGATCATTCCCTCCGGTTCGCTATTGTCTGCCTGAGTATTTGCTGTATTCACCGCTGCAACATTTTCAACTGTCCGAATGTTTTCAAGTCCCATAACCGGTACATTTGAAGAAGCACCAGAAACCACTACTGTTTCTTTTTTCTTCTTCAGTCGGATGCGGGTACCATTTTCTTCGTAATCAAAATCTGTCAGTTCAGAATCTGATACTGTTTTTATTAATGTAAGAAGATTTTCAAATTCCATAATTATCAACCCTCATATTTCTTTACAAGAAGTGTCGCATTGTGTCCGCCAAAGCCAAGAGAATTGCTCATTGCATAATGGATCTCTTTTTCTACCGGAGCACCGATCGCATAGTTCAGATCACACTCTTCGTCCGGATCTGTGGTTCCAACTGTCTGGTGGATAAATCCCTCTTCCAGAGATTTAACGCAGGTCACAAATTCCACTCCACCGGCTGCACCAAGAAGATGTCCGATCATGGATTTTGTAGAATTTACAACCAGATTTTTTGCCGCATCTCCAAATGCTTTGTGGATCGCTCTTGTCTCAAACAGGTCATTGTGATGCGTACTCGTTCCATGCGCGTTAATGTATTCTACCTCAGATGGCTGAACACCAGCTTCTTCCATTGCAAGTTCCATTGCTCTGGCTGCGCCTGCTCCGTCCTCAGCCGGAGAAGTGATGTGGAAAGCATCCGCTGTTGCACCGTAGCCAACCAGCTCAGCATAGATTCTTGCGCCTCTCGCCTTTGCATGCTCCAGTTCCTCAAGAACTACGATTCCGGCACCTTCACCGAGAACAAAACCGCTTCTTTCTTTATCAAAAGGAATGGATGCTCTTGCAGCATCTTCGGTCTTGGTCAGTGCAGTAAGTGCGGTAAAGCCAGCCACTCCTGTCGGACAGATGCAACTTTCGGTTCCACCTGCAAGCATAACCTCAGCGTCGCCATACTGGATCGCACGGAACGCATCTCCGATGCTGTGTGTTCCGGATGCACAGGCTGTCACAACATCTGTACATTTGCCGCGGAGTCCCAGCTGAATAGAAATATTTCCTGCAGCCATGTTGGAGATCATCATCGGAACCATCAGTGGATTTACTTTTCCAGGTCCCTTGGTGAGGATCTTTTCATAGTTGTTTTCTACCTGCGGAAGACTTCCGATACCAGAACCAACAATAACACCCACACGGAAAGAATCCTCTTTTTCCATATCAAGGCCAGCATCCTCAAAAGCTTCTTTTGCTGCTGTCACTGCATACTGGCAGAATGGATCCATACGTCTTGCGGCTCTCGGATCCATATGATCTTTTGCATTAAAATCCTTAACTTCTGCTGCGATCTTTACCTTGTAATCTGTTGTATCAAATTTTGTGATCGGTCCGATGCCGACTTTTCCTTCACGGATTCCTGCCCAGAAATCCTCAACATTATTTCCAATAGGAGTAACGGCGCCAAGTCCGGTTACAACTACTCTTCTCTTACTCATATGACCATTCCTCCATCAACCTGAATTACCTGTCCGGTAATGTATGCTGCATCGTCAGATGCCAGAAAAGCTACTGCTTTTGCAATGTCTTCCGGTCTGCCGAAATGTCCCAGCGGAATCTGCGCAGCAGATGCTTTTTTTACTTCTTCAGATAATACTGCTGTCATCTCTGTCTCAATAAATCCCGGTGCAACTGCATTGACCGTAACACCGCGGGATGCAAGTTCCCTTGCTGCACTTTTGGTCATACCAATGATTCCTGCTTTGGACGCTGCATAGTTTGCCTGTCCTGCATTTCCTGCAATTCCAACTACAGATGCCATGCTGATGATGCGTCCACTGCGCTGACGGAGCATCTGTCTGGAAACAAAGCGCATCATATTGAAAGTTCCTTTGAGGTTGACATCGATCACCTGATCAAAGTCTTCTTCTGACATTCCCATCAGAAGTCCGTCTTTTGTGATTCCGGCATTGTTTACCAGAATATCAATGCTTCCATGAGTTTTTACAATGTCCTTTACGGCACTTTCACAGGCTTTATAATCCGCAACATTCCACTGTCTGATCTCAGCCTCGCCGCCTTTTTCCTCAATCTCTTTCTGCACTTCTCGTGCCCGTTCCTCAGAACCGTTATAATTGATTACAACTGCTGCACCTCTGGAAGCAAGCTCCAGGGCAATGGCTCTTCCGATTCCTCTGGAAGCACCTGTTACAACAGCAACTTTCTTCTTACTCTGCTCTGCCACTTATTTCTCTCCTCTCGGCATCTGCTGTGACCAGATGTACCTTTATCCGGTCTTATCAAATTTTATTTCAATTCCTCACACACCTGAACTGCTTCTTCCCAGCTGCCAATGTGATAAGCTTTTACATTTTTATCAATCTTACGAAGGAAACCTGTCAGGGTTTTGCCGGGTCCGATCTCAACGAAGGTGTCCACCCATTCACGGATCATGGTTTCCACACTCTGCTGCCAACGGACAGATCCACTGACCTGATCCACTAGAAGCCCTTCGATTCTTCCACAGTCTGTGATCACTTCTGCATTAATGTTCGCCACATATGGGATCTTCAGAGGATTCATGCTGACTCTGGCAAAAACCTTCGCCAGCTCTTCTCCTGCAGGTCTCATCATCGGTGAATGGAATGGTCCGCTCACTTTAAGTGGAAGTACTCTTCTTGCTCCTGCCTCTTTTAAAGCAGTTCCTGCCTCAGCAACCGCAGCTGCCTCACCGGTGATAACGATCTGTCCCGGACAGTTGTAGTTTGCAATAGAAACGCCCTCTCGGCCATTTAAAACATTTTCGATCACTGACGCATCCATTCCGAGTACTGCGGACATTGCGCCGCTTCCTTCCGGTGCTGCATGCTCCATAAAGATTCCTCTGGAACGCACTGTGTGGATTGCATCCAGATCACACATACCGCCTGCAACAGCGATCGCGCAATATTCGCCAAGGCTTAAACCTGCTGTCATATCCGCATGAAGTCCCATGGATTCAACCGCTCTTGTCATTGCCAGACAGGCAGTCACCATTGCAACCTGTGTATATTCTGTTTTATCCAGAAGATCATTTTCTTCAAAGCAAAGCTTCTTAAGGTCGAGATTCACTGCCTCAGATGCCTGGTCAAATATTGTCCTGGATAAAGGACTTTTCTCATAAAAGTCTTTTCCCATTCCAACTGCCTGCGCGCCCTGTCCCGGATAAATAAAAGCAATCTTACTCATTTACACTTACTCCATTCATCAGTCTGCATGCATCGGATACAGTAGATTTAATAATATCCTCACAGGAACGTTCCTCTTTGATCATGCCTGCGATCTGTCCTGCCATCAGGCTGCCATTCTTAGCGTCACCCTCCTGAACTGCTCTTCTGAGACTGCCAAGAGTCATCTTTTCCAGTTCCTCAAACGGTGCGCCCTCTTTTTCCATTTCCAGATATTTGCGTGCCATATCATTGCGAAGAACACGGATCGGATGTCCCGTACTTCTGCCTGTTACACGGCTGTCGATGTCTTTTGCTTTAAGAATACTGTTCTTATAATTTTCATGGATCACAGATTCCTTAGATGCTGCAAAAATAGTTCCCATCTGGATTCCTCTGGCTCCCAGCATAAATGCTGCTGCCATACCTCTGCCGTCTGCAATTCCGCCCGCTGCGATCACCGGGATATTCACTGCATCGACAACCTGCGGAACCAGTACCATTGTGGTAAGCTCTCCGATATGTCCTCCGGCCTCTGTACCTTCAGCAACGACTGCATCTGCGCCGCAGCGCTCCATACGTTTTGCAAGTGCTACAGAAGCAATGACAGGAATGACCTTCACTCCGGCTGCTTTCCAGTCTGCCATGTATTTTTCCGGACTTCCTGCACCTGTTGTCACTACCTTGATGTCCTCTTCCAGGATTACCTTTGCAATCTTGTCTGCTTCCGATTCATCAGCATGATGTTCACACCAAATGGTTTGTCAGTCAGCTTTTTGTACTCGCGGATCTGTTCTCTTACCCACTCTGCCGGTGCACCGCCTGCGGCGATCAGCCCAAGGCCACCCGCATTGGATACGGCTGCTGCCAGATGATAGTCTGCAACCCAGGCCATACCGCCCTGGATCACCGGATACTCAATTCCTAATAATTCTGTGATCTCTGTCTTCATAAATTTATGTCCTCTCGATCAGCCAGGTTGACGATTACGCCTGATGCTCTGTCAGATAGTTCATTACATCTGCAACTGTTGTGATCTGCTCAAGATCCTCGCTTGGGATTTCTACAGAAAATTCTTCCTCGAATGCCATTGCAAGCTCAAAGAGATCCAGGGAATCTGCATGAAGATCATCTTTAAAAGATGTCTCTGCTGCGATTGTTGCTGCGTCTGCTCCTAAGTTTTCTGCTGTAAGTTCGATAATTCTTTCTAACATTTTTGTTTTCTCCTTTTTCTGTTTTAATTAAATTTATATAATTTGGGTTTCAGATTTCACTTTTATGATGAAATTCTGTTCCCCTTTTTTCCAATGTTATATGGTCTCTATTCTTCTGTATCTATTTAATATTGAGATATCGGATATCTACGAATTGCTTCATCACTCCGTGATGTCCCACTCCAGCACGCTTGCGCCCCAGGACAATCCTGCTCCAAATCCTGCCAGAACCAGTTTCTGTCCTTTTTTCAGGACACCTTTTCGATTCAGTTCATTCAGCAAAATCGGGATACTCGCGGATGACGTATTTCCATAATCCTGAAGATTCATTGGAAACTTCCCGATATCCAGGCGAAGCCGCCTCGCAACTGCATCCACGATTCTCGCATTCGCCTGATGAAGAACAAACCAGTCGATATCCTCAAGGAAAAGCTCGTTTCGCCCAAGGACTTCCTGTATCACCTGCGGAACCTTGCGGACTGCAAACTGGAAAACATCCTTGCCATTCATGGTAATGTATTCTGTTTTTGTTTCTTTTGGATCCTGATCAATACTGCGTGCTCTTCCAAGCACTCCCGGTCCGGTCAGTGCCGGTCCGCCTCGTCCATCGGAATGTGAAACCGGCTGATAGCTTTTTCCTTCCTTCGCCTGAAGAAGAACCGCTCCGGCTCCATCTCCAAACAAGATGCAGGTTCCACGGTCAGTCCAGTCAACAATACGTGAAAGACTCTCGCTTCCAATGATCAGAATCGTACGGTAGATTCCAGATGCTATGTACGCCTGCGCTGTATTGTAAGCGAAAAGAAATCCACTGCATGCAGCATTGAGATCAAATCCAACGGCACCCAAAGCTCCAAGAGCCTCCTGTACCTGGCAGGCTGTACATGGAAAAACCCGGTCAGCTGAGCCGGTAGCCACCAGGATCATATCGATTTCTTCCGGTGAGATTCCGGCCTCTTCGACTGCCTGGCGACCGGCCTCAACAGCCATGGAAACAGTTGTTTCCTCTTCTGCTATATGACGCCGTTCCACACCTGTCCGCTCCCGGATCCACTCATCACTGGTCTCAACAAAACCAGCAATCTCGTCATTATCCATGACTCGCTTTGGAACACAGGCTCCCGTTCCGCGGATGACACCGGTTAAGGTCTGTTCTTTATTCATAATAATTGTTTCCTCATATTCCTGATTTGTTTTGGGTTTAGAATATTTTGATTATCAAAGTATATATCTAAAAAAAAGAGAATGTCAAGATATTTTCTGTAAAAAAATATCTGCCCTAAACGTGTCCCTAAAAAAAACCCCGGGCTCAATTACTTTTGAAATAATTGAGTCCGGGATCGTTATAGTATCGTTATATTTTATTTTACAACTACTTTGATCGTCTTAGTCGCCGATGCTGCATTATAGTTTGTCACAGCGGCTGCGGAAACTTTGATTTTTACCTTATAGGTTCCTTTTTTCAGC
>ENA-OQKI01000386-OQKI01000386.1-human-gut-metagenome-genome-assembly--contig:-NODE-386-length-9907-cov-1.787219_pt1 | contig 9907 bp, 7 predicted proteins | sample MGYA00242778_ERZ504798 | MGnify/ENA primary metagenome ERZ504798 (study PRJEB26092, sample SAMD00036414) | human gut metagenome | host: Homo sapiens | study: EMG produced TPA metagenomics assembly of the... | reverse complement strand
CCGTGAGGACGAGGACGGCTATTACTACATGGTGGGCCGGAAGAAGAACCTGATCATTCTGGGCACCGGCGAGAACGTCAGCCCCGAGGAGCTGGAAAGAAGGCTCAACGCCTGCCCTGAGGTGCAGGAGTGCGTGGTCAAGGAGATGGGCAAAAAGGTTGGCGCGCTGATCTGCTGTGCCGAGGAAAAGCAGGCGGAGGTCCGGGCTTTCCTCACCGGGCTGAACCGTACCCTGCCGCTGTACCAGCGGATCACGGCGGTGGAGTTCAGTGCCGAACCCCTGCCCCGCAACGCCATGGGCAAGCTGCTGCGCAGGTAAGCGCGGAAATTGTAAAAAAAGCGCAAAACCGGGCGGCCTGTGTGTTGCATTTCCTCCATAAAACAGGTATTATAAAACACAGGAATGTCCCGCCCGGCTGGCTAAACCGGCCCGGCGCGTGGCATACTGAAACTGCGCCCTTGCAGGCGATTAAAAATCCCTCACGGAAAGGAAGATTTTTTGATGGAAAGAGCAGAAATCGTGTCTCAGATCCTGGCAATTCTGGAGGATGTGGCAGAGATCTCGCCCGAGGATGTCAACGAAAACAGCGTGATGATGGATGATCTGGATCTGTCTTCTATGGAGATCCTGACCGTCGTGGCCGATCTGGAAGAGACCTTTGGCCTGCGCATCCCCGAAAAGGAGCTGCGCAACTTTGTGACCATCGGCGATCTGGCTGATTATCTGGCCGAGAACGCGGGGTAATTCCGGATGAATGCAGAGCAGCGTGCGGTGTTTCAGGGCATCGTCTACTATTACCGTGAAAATCAGGTCCTCTGCCGCTATCAGGCCACGCTGAAGGAGGCCGTTGACCCGGCTCTTCTGCAGCAGGCACTGGATGCGGCCCGCCCGCTGGCAGAGTATTATTTCTGCCATGTGGTGTGGGAAAAGCGGGAGGCCCGTCTGGAGCCCAACACTGCCCCCTGCCGTGTGCGGCAGGGCAGCGCCCAGCCAAAGATCCCCGAGGAGACGAACGATTATCTCTTCTCGCTGGGCTATGAGGGGAACACGGTCTATCTGGACTGGTTCCACTTCCTGGCCGATGGCCGGGGCGGCTCGCCCTTTTTCACCCTGCTGCTCAAGCTCTACTGCAACCTGCGCTCCAACGCCGGTTTTGTGTGCGAACCCCTTGCCTCTGACCCGCCCTACGATGTGGAACAGCTGCTGGCCCGCTACCCGGAGAGCCAGGTGGCCAACAACATGCAGAAGGACGTGCTGCAGATCCACGAAGGCACGCCCCATTTTCAGCGGCTGCGGCTGGACAGACAGAGCCTTGTGGATCTGGCGCAGAAGGAGGGCGTGAAGCCCTTCAGCGCCCTCATGGGGCTGACCTGCCAGGCAGCGCAGCGGTATCTGGAAAAGAACGACCTTGCGTACAGCTATGCTGCCGACACCCGCGCGGCGCTGGGGGTGCCGCATGCCCTGTACAACTGCATTGCGTCCTTTCAGCTGCCCCTGCGGCTGGAACCGCAGGCCCGGCTCCACAGCTTTGCAAAGCGGCTCGACCAGGAGATCCGGGAAAGCCTGACCCCGGAGCGCCGCCTGTTCCGCATGGCCGAACAGATGGGCTGGGTGTATCAGGTGTTCCGGCAGAAGGCCGCGCTCAAGATCAAGAAGCGTGTGTTCCAGATGGGTGAGTACATCAGCGGCTTCCCGGCAGATTTCTGGGTCAGCTACATCGGCAGCCCGCTGCTACCGCACAGCCCGGAGCTGGAAGCGTACCTGACTGATTTCCAGACCTGGGTGCTGCCGGACGGTGCGTCCCTTGCAATGGAGGTCACCAGCCTGCACGGCGTGCTGACCTGCTGCATTGAGAACAAGGTGGACAAGCCCGGCTACCTCGAGGCCCTGCGCGACGTGATGGAGCAGGAGGGCATCAGGGTGCTGGAAGCGGTACATATTTCCTGAAGCAACAATAACAGCGAACCCCCCAGTGCAGATCGCACCGGGGGGTTCGCTGTTTAGTTAGCATCCTCACCCTCTCCGTCATTGCTTGCGCAATGCCACCTCTCCCGAAGGGAGAGGTAAGACATCACAGAGGGCAGATGCTGCTAAATCTGGGATTGCCCTTGGCTCCTCGATAGGAGCAACAACGACGACCGCCGCCAGTGGCGGATTGAGGGAGGAGTTGTTGGGGCAGTGGCCAGCAAGGTGCGAGTGCAATTGCACGAAGCAGCTGCTGGGAGCCACAACCTGGGCTGGCGAGCGAATGCGAGACTGAGAGGGCGAGGACGCTAACCAAGGAGGGTATATCTATGGATTCCGAAAAAGTCATCAAGCGGGACAACGAATATGTCCTGCACACCTATAACCGCAATCCCATTGCACTGGAAAAGGGCCACGGCCTGTATGCCGAGGGCCCTGAGGGCCAGAAGTATCTGGATTTCACCAGCGGCATCGGCGTGAACAGCCTGGGCTACTGCGACCTGACCTGGGCCGAGGCTGTCTCCGAGCAGGCCCATAAGCTGCAGCACACCTCCAACCTTTACTACACTGCCCCCTGCGGCAAGCTGGCCAAAAAGCTGTGCAAGCGCACCGGCATGAGCAAGGTGTTTTTCGGAAATTCCGGTGCCGAGGCCAACGAGGGTGCCATCAAGGCTGCCCGCAAGTACAGCTTTGACCACTACGGCAAGGGTCGCGATGTTGTGATCACGCTGGTCAACAGCTTCCATGGCCGCACCATTGCCACCCTGACCGCCACCGGTCAGGAGGTGTTCCACAACTACTTCGGCCCCTTCAACGAGGGCTTTGTCTATACCACCGCCGGCGACATCGAAGGCCTCCGGGAACTGGTGGACCGCCATACCTGTGCCATTATGCTGGAGCTGATCCAGGGCGAGGGCGGTGTGATGGCGCTGGATCCCGAGTATGTGCAGGCTGTGCGCGCCCTCTGTGATGAAAAGGATCTTGTCCTCATCGTGGACGAGGTGCAGACCGGCGTGGGCCGCACCGGCACCTTCCTGTGCTGTGAGCACTACAACCTCAAGCCCGATATCGTCACGCTGGCCAAGGGCCTGGGCGGCGGCCTGCCCATCGGTGCCGTTCTGCTGAACGAAAAGACCGCCGAGGGCATGGGCCCCGGCAGCCACGGTTCCACCTTTGGCGGCAACCCGGTGGTCTGCGCCGGTGCCAATGTGGTGGTGGATCGGATGGATCAGAGCTTCCTGGCCAATGTCAGTGAGCGGGCCGTCCAGCTGCGCGCCGGTCTGGCCAAACTGCCCATGGTCAAGAACCTTTCCGGCATTGGCCTGATGGTGGGCATCGAGTTCTTTGGCGGCATCCAGGCTGCGGATGTACTGGCCGCCTGCCGCGAAAAGGGCCTGCTGGTGCTCACGGCCAAGAGCCGCCTGCGCCTGCTGCCCCCGCTGACCCTGACCGCCCACGATGTGGAAAAGGCTCTGGGCATCCTGAACGAGGTGCTGACCGAGATGGAGCAGAAGGCTCCGAAGGAGCAGGCATGAAACATCTGCTGAAAATGAGCGACCTCTCCCCCGCTGAGCTCCACCACATCCTGGATGTGGCGGAGGAGCTCAAGGCAGAGCAGAAGGCCGGGACGACCCCGGCGCTGCTCAAGGGCAGGAGCGTGGCACTGATGTTCTCCAAAAATTCCACCCGCACCCGCACCAGCTTTGAGGTGGGTGTCTACCAGCTGGGCGGTCTGGGCAACTACATGAACGCCGCCACCGAGCTGCAGTCCGGCCGGGGCGAGCCCCTCAAGGATACCGCCCGGGTGCTGGGCCGCTACTACGACTGCGTGGTCTGGCGCACCTACCGTCAGAGCGATCTGGAAGAGTTTGCCGAGCTGGCCGGTGTGCCCGTGATCAACGGCCTGACCGACTACGCCCATCCCTGCCAGGTGCTGGCCGACCTGATGACCATCCGGGAGCGCCGGGGCACGCTGGAGGGCCAGAAGCTCTGCTTCATCGGGGATGGCTGCAGCATGGCAAACAGCCTCATCGTAGGCGGCCTGCTGGCAGGGATGCGTGTGACCTGCGTCTGCCCCGAGGGCTACCGCCCTGCCGCCGACGTGCTGATGTTCGCCCACAGGTATGGCGAAAAGTTTCACCTGCTCACCGACCCCGCCGAGGGTGTGAAGGATGCCGATGTGGTGGTGACCGCCGCATGGAACACGGCCCCCGGCACCCCCGAGAGTGAGCGCCGCCTGCGGGACTTCGCGGGCTTTCAGGTGACCAGCAGGCTGATGGAGGGCGCAAAGCCCGATGCCATGCTACCTCCACTGCCTGCCTGCGCACCGGGGCGAGGAGATTCTCCACCGCCGTCTTTGAGGAGCACGTCCGACGAGATCTTTGACGAGGCCGAGAACCGCCTCCATGTGCAGAAAGCCGTGCTGGCCATCCTGCTGGCCGGTCTGTAAAAACGAGAAAGAGCCCTGGGACTGCAATTTTCTGCAGCCCCAGGGCTCTTATTGTTTCTCTCAGGGTCTGCGGCTCAGGCCGGGGCCCTCATCAGACCCTGCCAGCGCCCTTGTCCAGGATCTTATTGAACTGGAGGAAGAAGGTGGTGGCGGTCACGGCAGCGGCGATGATGTCACTGACGGGCTCGGCAAGGAACACGCCGAACACGGGGTTCGCGACCACATGGGGCAGAATGAAGATGAGAGGGATGAGCAGGATGAGCTTGCGCAGGCAGGCCAGCAGCAGGCTGACCTTGGCCTGACCCAGCGCCATAAAGCTCTGCTGGCAGGCGATCTGGACACCGGTGGAGAAGATACCCGCCATGTAGATGCGCATGGCCCAGGTGGTGTAATCGATCAGGGAGGCATCCGAGGTGAAGATGCCAGCCACTGCACCGGGAACCAGCATCATCAGCAGCCAGAAGATGGTGGTGTAGCTCAGGCAGAGGGTCAGCTGGAAGCGGAACGCCTGCTTGACGCGGTCCTTCTTGCCCGCACCGAAGTTGAAGCTCATCACCGGCTGGCCGCCCTGGCAGATGCCCGAGATGGGCATGGTGCACAGCTGGGAGGCGCTGGTGATCACGGTCATGGCACCCACGGCCACGTCACCGCCGTAGCGGGCCAGGCTGGAGCTGAAACTGATGGACAGCAGGCTCTCGGTGGAGAGCATGACGAAGGTGGAGATGCCCAGTGCCAGCACGGGCATGATGATCTTCCCTTCCAGCTTCATGTCCTCTTTGCGGATCTTGAGGATGGTCTTGGGGCCGGTGAGGAAGCGGATGACCCAGATGGCACCCACTGCCTGGCTCAGCACGGTGGCAATGGCAGCGCCCTTTACGCCCATGCCCAGCCCAAAGATGAGGATGGGGTCCAGCACGATGTTGATGACCGCACCGATAATGGTGGTCAGCATACTGATCTTGGCAAAGCCCTGCGCAGTGATGAAGGTGTTCATGCCAAGCACGATCAGCACGCAGATGGTGCCCAGAATGTAGATGCGGCTGTAAGCCAGAGCGTAGGGCAGGGTGGTGTCACTGGCACCAAACAACCGCAGCAGGGTGGGTGCGGCTGCGTAAAAGACGATGGTCAGGACGACCGAGAAGATCAGCAGCATGGTAAAGCTGTTGCTGACGATCTTTTCTGCCTGCTTCTTGTCGCCCTGGCCCATGGCGATGGCGGTGCGGGGCGCGCCGCCGGAGCCGATGAGCATGGCAAAGGCGTTCAGGAGCATCAGGATGGGGGTAAACAGGCCCACGCCGGTCAGAGCCGCCGCGCCGATCCCCGAGATGTGGCCGATGTAAATGCGGTCCACGATGTTGTACAGCAGGTTGACCACCTGCGCCACAACGGCAGGGATCATCAGCTGAAGCAGGAGCTTTTTCACGTCACCCGTGCCCATATCCTGCTGTTTTTTCTGCGTTTGTGCCATGGAAAGTGTCTCCTTTGGTTTGGGCGAGACGGAGAGGGCTTCCCTCAGAACGTCAGGCCGAAGTTCATCTCGTAGTAGTTGCCTGCGGCATCACGGTAGGCGTAGGCCTTGCCGTTTTCGTCCTTCATGCTGTCGGGCATGTAGGCATCCTTTGCAAAGCCGGGCACGTCGTTGGGGCTGATGCAGACACCGTCCGCGTTCACAGCCAGCACCTCGTCGCCCTTGGGCAGGGTCAGGGGCAGCTTGCCAACGGGAGCAAAGCGGCCGAACATCACATCCAGCGTTGCGGAGGGGTAGTGTCAAAGCCAACGGTCAGAGCATCGGAGACCTTCTCCACATTGCCGACCTCCCAGGCCAGCGGGCAGTTGATGTTGGAAACGACCTTGCCGCCGTGGGCGTGGACCGCAGCGGCGATACCGGCCAGACGGTTTGCGCCCACCAGAGTGGTCTCCTTGTGGGTCTCGGTGGCGGGCTTGCCGCTCTCGTCCACGTTGCAGACAGTCTTGTCCTCACAGATGTCCAGCTCCAGGTAGCCCGGGGTGGCATTGAAGTATGCACCGGACTGGGGGCTGACCATCAGCAGGGCCACCTGGGCCTCATCGGGGGTGTCCACCAGAGTGACATTGCCCAGCATCTCGCGCAGGGCCTTGGTGGCGGCCTCACCGGCCTCGGCGCTCTTGCCAAAGGCCTCAGCGTAGACCTTGGTGCCGTCCTTCAGGGGCAGGGTGCCGTCGTTCTTCAGCAGGACAACGGACTCGCGGTGCACGCGGGAAGCTTCCTCCCAGTCGGCCTTGGTGGCAACGACCTCGGCGGCCTTCCTGGGGTCGGCGTAGGTGTCCTCGAACATGCCCTGACGGAACAGCTCGGTCAGGGTGCGGCTGACAGCGCGGTTCAGACTGGCATCGGTCAGCACCAGATCTTCCTTCTTGAAACCGGCGGGCACCGCGTGGGTGTCGTAGTAGTCGTTGGTGCCGCGGGCGTAGCTCTCCTCGCCCAGCTCGTTGTCCAGCAGGCCGGAGATCAGGTCCACGCCGCTCTGGGTGACAGCATAGCCGATGCGCTCGGGCTCGTCCAGCATGTCAACGCCCCAGCACATATTGTGAACAATGCCGGTGTCGGAGTTGATGTAGCCCTTGAAGCCCATCTGGCCGCGCAGCAGGCCGTCGATGAACACCTTGTTGTAGGCAAAGCCGTAGGGCTGGAGCTCGATGGGGTTGCCGTTGAAGTCCTCCTGCGGAGCGCTCTTCTCGGCGCTGGGCTTGGAGTAGTAGGGCATGATGGACTCGGCATTGTGGCGGATGGCGGCACGGAATGCCGGGATGTGGTACTTCTGCAGGGAGCCGGGGGTGGCGTAGATGTTCCACTGGCCTGCTGCATAGTGGGGGTCAAAGCCGTTCTCACGGGCACCGCCGCCGGGGAAGTGCTTCACGGTCATGGAAACACCCTCGGGGGTAACGCCGTTGCTGCCGCCCTGGATGCCGGGGATCAGGTGGTCAAAGATCTCCTCGATCAGTGCGGGGTCCTCGCCAAAGGTGCCGAAGGTGCGCTGCCAACGGGGGTCGGTGACGCAGTCGGCCATGTACATGTAGCCCTTCTTCAGGCCGCAGGCATTCCACTCGCGGCGGATGGTGTCGGCGAACTTGTCGATGATGTCGATGCGTGCGGTGCCCTTGACGGCAGCAGCAATGCCCAGGGTGCCGGGATAGGTGGCAAACACGCCGGTGGCATCGTTCATGCCGAACACGACCTCACCGTTCTCGTTGCGGCTGTTGGACATGACCTGCATGGGAACAAAGTGATCGCAGGTCTCGGTCAGGTACTGCAGCTGGTTCAGGTAATCTGCCAGATCCTCGGGCGTGGGGCTCTCGCGCAGGATGACGTGGCGGTTGAAGCTCTTCTTGACCATGTCAGAGGTGCTGGGCAGGGACTGGGAGCCGAAGATGCTGTCGGAGACGTTCACGGGTGCCTCGTCCAGCAGGCCGCTCTCGTCCGCCACGGGCTTGTGGCCGTTGGCTGCCAGACGGGGGGAAGGATACTTGGGGCCCATGCGCCAGTCGGAGGTGAAGATCTGGCCGATCTTCTCGCTGGTGGTCAGAACCTTGACATAGGCCTCGGCGCGCTCAGCCGGGGTCAAGCGCCAGTCGTTGACTGCGCTGACGGTGCCGGTGCCGTCGATGTCCTTGAAATACAGGCCGTCCTGCTCGATGACCTTGCGCTCCACGGTGCTGATGGTGGGGCCGTTGGGGTTCTGGTAGCGCTTTACACGCTCGGATGCTTTCACTGCCATAGTGTTTTCTCCTTTTCTTTTGAACGCAGCGGCCCATGCCACAGAGCCGCAGATGCTATACCTATTATAATAGGCCGCCGCGCGGAACAACTAGAAAATTTTTTGGATATTTCCGCACTTTCCTTGTATTCGTTTTTTTGCGCGCGGTTGGAATACAAGTCGTTTTTTGTGGAATGTGCTGTACTAGTATCTTACAATCATGTGCAAAATGACGAACGCTGTTTTTTAAAACTGTTGATTTCGCCCAAGGAGAGTAAAATTGTCCTGTTTTACCTCAAAATTTTACTAACAGAAATTTGAGGGATAGTTCATAATGTATACATAAAAATCCCCCGGTTCGCGATGTGGCAGCCGCAGCCCACGGGGGACCGAATGAAAGGCCGGAGTGAGTGGCAGCACACCGGCCGCAGAATTGAAAGGAGAGCTTCTCTATGGCAAAGGTCAAACAGCCGCTTGAAGAAAACGGCATCCACAGAGCGAAAATGTGGGAGATCATGATGTACGCTCTGAACAACACCTCCACCAACACCTACATGGTCGTGGTCGGTTACATCAGCTACTTCCTGATCGGTATCGTCGGTCTGGCATCCGTGCTGGCCGGTTCTATTGTTACCATCATGCGTGTCTGGGACGGTGTCACCGACCCGTTCGTTGGTATGATGGTCGATAAGACCAACGGCAAGTTCGGCAAAAACCGTCCGTTCATTGTCATCGGTCAGATCATCATGTTCGCCACCACCTTCGTGATGTTCAACTTCATCCCCAAGATGGGCACTGGTGTCCGCTTTATTGCGTTCATCATCATCTACATGATCTACATCATTGGCTACACCTGCCAGTGCGTTGTCACCAAGTCTGCTCAGACCTGCCTGACCAACGATCCCAAGCAGCGCCCCATCTTCGCAATGTGCGATACTGTGTATAACATTGTTCTGATGAACATCATGTTCCCCATCATTGTCACCGATGTCCTGGTGCCCAAGTTCACCCTGACTGCCGAGGCCAACGCTGCCGAGATCGCTTCTCTGGTGGCACAGAACCCTGCTCTGGCAGGCATCGTGGAGAAGTCCGGCGGCAGCCTGTCCGCTTTCTACAACCCCGGCCTGTTCACCACCATGCAGCTGATGTTCGGCGGCCTGTCCGCTGTCTTTGCAGTCTGCGCCATCATCGCCCTGTGGCGTAAGGACAATCCGAAGTACTTCGGTCTGGGCACCACCCAGAAGGTCGGCATCAAGGATTACGTTGACACCCTGGCTCACAACCGTGCCATCCAGATGCTGGTGGTCTCCGCATCTACCGATAAGCTGTTCATGTCCACCAAGAGCAACGCTACCGTTATGATCTGCCTGTTCGGCATCATCTTCGGCAACTATGCCGCATTCTCCAGCTACTCTCAGATCACCTCTATCCCCATCTGCCTGATTTCTCTGCTGCTGATGAACAAGATCGCTCGTCAGATGGGCCAGAAGGCATCCATGCTGGTGGGTACCTGGGGCGGCATCATCGGCTCCATCGCCATCACCCTGTTCCTGTTCTTCTTCAACCCCAAGGGCGATGCTTCCAAGTTCTCTCTGCCCGCATTCCGCCTGATCCGTCCTGACACCTGGGGCACCCTGTTCACCGGCTGGACCACCACCGCTTTGATCTTCGTGCTGCTGGTCATCGCATCGGTCCGGCGTGCAGGCACTGTCCTCCTCCATCGTTACTCACCATGACCGCTGACTGCGCTGACTACGA
>ENA-OQKI01000385-OQKI01000385.1-human-gut-metagenome-genome-assembly--contig:-NODE-385-length-9908-cov-6.550966_pt1 | contig 9908 bp, 9 predicted proteins | sample MGYA00242778_ERZ504798 | MGnify/ENA primary metagenome ERZ504798 (study PRJEB26092, sample SAMD00036414) | human gut metagenome | host: Homo sapiens | study: EMG produced TPA metagenomics assembly of the... | reverse complement strand
AGCCACGACCGATGCGCTCAGCAGCTTTAACAGGTTTGCGTCAAAGCCGAGGGTCAGCACCAGCTGGATGACGATGTAGTAGATGATGGCACCCAGAGAGACAGACACCATCTTGAGGGCGAAGTTGCTTACGGATTGCTTTGAATATGACGAGAAGACCTACAATTACTACGGTTCATACAGCTTTACCGGCACAAAGATTGAGCAGGCTGTTGTAACGGCTATTCTCAATGTTACAACAGATGACAAGGTTGTTGTTGATATGATTAAGGGCAACAACGAGCAGGATTATTCATCACTTAAAACACTTCTTGAAAACAATGCTTATCAGGTGAACGAGGTTTCACTCGCAACAGGCGACTTTGACAGCAACGCAAAGATTGCAATTATGTACGCACCGTCTGTTGACCTTGACGAGAAGATTGTTGAAAAGCTTTCGACATGGCTTTCAAATGACGGCAAATACGGACGCTCACTCATCTATGTTCCGACTGCCGATATGGGCGAGATGCCGAACCTTGACGATTTCCTCAAGGAATGGGGTATGTCAATTGACAGAGGATATGTGTTTGAAACTGATGAAAGCACCCTTGTAAGCGCAAGCTCACCATATGCATTCACGGTAAGCTACGGTGATTACTACAAAGATAACCTCAAAAACAGCAAGATTCCTGTTGTTGTATCAGAGTCACACGCTGTTAATATTACAGATGAAAACACTGCACACGCATTGCTTAAAACTTCCGATAAGGCAGGCGTATTGCCGATTGACGCCGACAAGAACTGGGACTACAAGGACGCAGTTTCGGGTAACGGTGAAAATGTTGCGGCAGAAGGTGTTATGACAAACGAGGACAAGAACTCATCGAGAGTTATCATATTCGGTTCATATGTTATGTTCAGCGACACAATTATGAAGTACAACAGCTTTAATAACTCCGCTTACTTTATGAATGTAATCAACACAATTGCAGATAAGGAAGATGTCGGCATTACAATTGAGAGTAAGTCGATTGACAATACGGAACTCGGCATCACCGATGTTGCAACACAGAACACAATGCTTGTTGTGTTTGTAATCATTATCCCGATTGCAATACTTGTTGCAGGCTTTGTTTTCTGGTTACGCAGGAGGAACAGATAATGAAAAAGAATACTAAAATATTGATTATTGTCTGCGCAGCAGCATTGATTCTTGCGGGACTTATGTGTCTGCTCATCTTTCTTCCGAAGGGCGACGGTTCGTCATCGGGAGCAGCAACATATGATGAGGGTGTAAAGATGAGCGTTACAACCGATAAAGACGGTGTTCATCAGGCACAGATTCAGACAAACGATAAGGGCGAAATTGATAACAACAGCTACGGCACTCTTATGGATTATATCCCTGCAAAGATTTCAAAGATTCATCTTAGAAAACAAAAAGGGTACTTTGGACATCAAGTCATATACACCGACCGATAAAAACGGCAAAACAAGTGCTACACAGTACACTATTGTAGGTTATGAAGATTTTGACCTTCAGGGCGGTATTGCCGACAATATCGCAAACAATGCCGCAAGCATTGACTTTACAAAGGTTATGACTCTTGACGGCTCAAAGCTTGCAGATTACGGACTTGATAAGCCGAGAGATACTGTTACCGTAACTTATACCGACAAGACAAAGGCTATTATCTATGTCGGAGATGATGCTCCGCAGAATGCCGGAACATATATTAAGTTCGGCAGCAACGATACTGTTTATCTTGTTGCAAAAGATTCTGTTTCTGCATTTGACTACGGCCTTACAGATCTTATCAGTCTTACAATCAACGATGCGGCATCTGACAATGACAACAGTCAGGCATCGTCAATTGAGATTTCAGGTTCTAATTTTTCAAATACAATCACACTCAAGCCAAATTCAGACAATAAGAACTCAGCTTCTTATGTTATGACAAGCCCCGTTGAGTGCTACGCAAACGAGAAAGAAAGCAGTCTTGTTGCAGGCGGCATCAGAGGTCTTTATGCCCTCACGGTAAAAATGGTTAATCCGTCATCCTCACAGCTTTCAAGCGTAGGTCTTTCTAATCCGTATGCAAAGTTAAAGGCTGTTTATCCCGACACAACAGTCAGCCTCAGAGCTTCAAAGCCTGACGGTGACGGCAATGTGTGCCTTATGAAAGAGGGCGGAAATATTGTATATACAATTTCTGCCGAAAAGGTTCCGTGGGTTAAAACAAGCTATGACAGCCTTGTAAACGAATATGTGCTTTATCCGAAGATGAGCGCATTGTCGGAGGTTTCCGTAAATGACGGCAAGAACACTTACACATTCTCGCTGAGCACTGCACAGAAAACAAAGACAGACGATAACGGCAGTGAGTCAACAACAACCACAACAACCGTTAAGAACGGCAAGACAGAAATTGAGCTTGCAACATTCTCGGGTTTCTATGAGAATCTTACAATGGTCGAGCTTGCCGACACAAAGTCTGACAGCAAAAACGGTTCGCCTGTTCTTACCGTTACATATAAATACTCATCTGACGGCTCAACAGACACCGTAAGCTATTACAAGTCTGACAGCAACCGTTATGTTGCGGTTGTTAACGGCAGAGTTGCAGGTCATGCATATCAGTCAAAAGTCAATACTGCTGTCAAACAGGCTTCAAGTGTTGCCGCAAATAAATCGGAATAATCTTTGAGTTAAATTTATTCTTTTACACCCGAACTTTTTAGTTCGGGTGTTTCTTTTGTCTGGTATATACAGGCACAGGTTTTTATAAAATTCAGACAATATATTGCAATGCGATAATTTCTATAGTATAATGATTTTGTAAAAGTGATTTATATTAACTTTAAACGGTGAATGTTATGAATATGATTTTGCATTGTACAATATGTGATGATAACCCCTCGGCGGTTAAACGGGAAAAGGAAATAGCCGACCGTACTTTTTGCGAAATGAACATATCGGCGGATATTTCGGTATACACCGACAGCAGTCAGTTTATGTTTGAGCTTGGCGACAACAAACAAATGGACATTCTGATTCTTGATATTGAAATGCCAAAAATGTCGGGTTTTGAGATTGCGGATTATGTGAAAAAATCAAATCCGAATTGTCTTATTATTTTTATGACCTCCCATGTAAATTATGCCGTTGACGGATATAAACTTGATATTTTCAGATTTGTTCCAAAGCAAGACGGAGATTCTAGGCTAAAGGACGCATTGCTTGAAGCAGCTAATGTCATTGACCTTGAAAGCAAAAAATCGTACCTGATTGAACGGCACGATATGTGCGGTATGTTGCCGTGTAAGTACATTCTGTACATTATGAAAAGAGGTAAAAACAGTGAAATTTACCACCTCAAAAGCAAAGAGCCGATAAAAATACGAAAACCGCTGTCTGTTGTGTTTGAAGAACTTGACTCAAATGAATTTATTTATATTTCCAGAGGCTGTATAGCAAATATGGAGAATGTGGAGAAAGTTGACCGCCGGGAATGGGTGTGCAAAAACGGCGACAGAGTGCCGATAAGCGCATCACTCTATGCGGAAATTAAGGAGAAGCTGCTTGATTTTTGGGGAAATAAAATCATTCATGATTGATGTGTGTTGACTAAAGTATTAAATTAGCGGTCAAAAATCGGCAATTTAAAGACTAATTAATACAAATATGTTTTTGTGCTATAATAATATTGAAAACAGGGTATGTGAATTTAACCGGTCACAAATAAATACACAGACCTTGTTCTTTGAAAGTTATTCCGAAAGATATGTTATTTTGGAAAACCTTATCCTGTTTCGCACATCCTAACCCCGAAACACTTTTAACACTGCTGCATTTACATTTATGCGAAACAGAAAAAGCCTGAGCATTTTTGCTCAGGCTTTTTGAATGCGGAAAATAAATTATTTTGTGCCGAAAATTCTGTCGCCTGCATCGCCCAAACCGGGGCAAATGTATGCGTTTTCGTTAAGCTCACGGTCAAGACAGCCGACATAAAGCTGAATATCGGGGTGTGCCTTCATAAGAGCGTCAACACCCTCGGGAGCTGCGATGATTGACATGAACTTGATTTTCTGACCGCCGTGCTTTTTGATGAAATCAACAGCGGCAATAGCCGAACCGCCTGTTGCAAGCATCGGATCGACAACAACAATCTGACGCTGATCAATCGGATCGGGGAGCTTGCAGTAATATTCGTGCGGTTCGTGAGTTTTGGGGTCACGGTAAAGACCGATGTGACCTACTCTTGCAGACGGAACAAGTGCGAGAATACCGTTTACCATACCAAGACCTGCACGAAGAATCGGAACAACGGCAAGCTTTTTGCCTGAAATAACAGGCTGAACAGACTCCTCAATCGGAGTTTTAACTGTGATGTCCTGAGTTTCAAGATCCGAAAGAGCCTCGTAACCCATAAGCATTGCAATTTCTTCAACCAATTTGCGGAATTCGTTTGTTGATGTGTCTTCTTTTCTGAGAAGTGTAATTTTGTGTCTTATAAGCGGATGTGTCATGTACGAAACTGACATATCATTGCCTCCTTGTTGAATTTTGATTATTTGATTAACTTAATGATACTAAAAACCGTTCAAAATGTCAATGATATGGGAACTTTTGGCATTAAATAAAAAGTTGTTGCTTTTATATCTGTGTAAAGGTATAATTAACAGGAATGGGTTTTTACAGATTTTAAACCCGAACATGAGAAAGAGGGAATTCTAATGGACAAAAACAACGGCGCAATTTATGATGCCCGCAAACTCGGAAAACCGAAGATGATAATTCTCGGTGTTCAGCATATGTTTGCAATGTTCGGCGCAACAATCCTTGTTCCGATTTTAACGGGACTTGACATTTCAACAACTTTGCTTATGGCAGGTTTGGGAACACTTTTGTTCCACTGCATTACAAAGTTTAAAGTACCTGCCTTCCTCGGCTCGTCCTTTGCATTCTTGGGCGGTTATGCCGCAATCAAGGCTTTTTCACCCAATGACCCTAACAGTATGCTCCCGTATGCGTGCCTTGGTGTTGCGTGTGCAGGTCTTATCTACTTCATCCTTGCCGCAGTTATCAAGGCGGTGGGCATTGAAAAGGTAATGAGATTTTTCCCGCCTGTTGTAACAGGTCCTATCATCATTGCAATCGGTCTTGGACTTGCTCCGTCGGCTGTTTCAAACTGCACAACAAACTGGTTCTTGGCTGTAGTTGCTCTTGCTGTAATTGTTGTTTTCAACATCTGGGGCAAGGGAATGGCTAAAATCATTCCGATTATACTCGGCTTGCTCATCTCCTACGGCACAGGTCTTGTGCTTTACTTCATTTCACAGGCAAATCCCGACCTTATTCAGAATGTTCCGTGGCTTTTCGCGGGCGGTGCTGACGCAAACGGTGTTTATCAGCCGATTTTTGACTTTACAAGCCTGAACACAATTTGTGACAACATCTCAAAAGGTCACATTTTCGGCAGTGAGGGGCTTATCGGAATTCCGATTCACTGGGATAAAACAGTATTCGGCGGTATTGATTACTCAAACGGTGCGCTTATCGCATCTTCAATCATTGCCATTGTTCCGATTGCTTTTGCTACAATGATGGAGCATATCGGTGATATTTGCGCCATCAGTTCAACAACAGGCAATAACTACATCAAAGATCCGGGACTCCACAGAACTCTTGTCGGTGACGGACTTGCAACAACACTTGCATCACTTTTCGGCGGCCCTGCAAACACAACATACGGTGAAAACACAGGCGTTCTCGCTCTTACGAGAGTTTATGACCCGAGAGTAATAAGAATTGCCGCTTACTTTGCCGTTGCAGTATCATTCTTCCCGATTGTTTCGGTAATTATCGGTTCAATTCCAAGCTGTATCATCGGCGGTATTTCGTTTGTTCTTTACGGTATGATTTCTGCTATCGGTGTCAGAAATGTTGTTGAAAACAAGGTTGACTTCACAAAGAGCCGTAACCTTATCGTTGCCGCAGTTATTCTTGTTTGTGCGCTCGGTCTTTCAAGTGACACGGTAAGCTTTACAATCGGCAGTGCCGCAATAACACTTTCACCGCTTGCTGTTGCATCAATTGCAGGTATCGTTCTCAATGCAGTTTTCCCCGGTAAGGATTATAAGTTCGATACGGAAGATGTTGCCGATGCCGTAAACTTTGAAAAAGAAGTTAAACCAAAGGAAAAGAAACAGAAGAAGTAATTTTACTTTAATAGTCGTAACACAAAACAGCCGTATTTTTACGGCTGTTTTTTTACGCTTTGTTTAAAGCTATGTGTTCAAAGTTGAACGCCGCTACTGAATGGCATAAAAACAGGGTACTCGAACGAGTACCCTATATATGTTGAATTATTAAGTTAGCCGTGTTCGGGAAATATGCAGATGTTATTTAATCAAACTACCTACACGAACTGCGTGCCGAGGCTCTCGGCTTACATTTCGGTGATGATTTCGTTGATTGTTTTTCCCGGAGGAATCATCGGGAGAACATTTGCATCGGGACTGATGTGGCAGTCAACAACAACGGGCTTGTTCATCTCAAAAGCTTTTGTGAGAATCGGCTTGATTTCCTCGGGCTTTGTGATTCTTAAACCGTCAACGCCGAAAGCGTTTGCAAGCTTTACAAAGTCGGTTGCTCTGTGCGGATCGGTCTGTGAAAAACGACTGCCGTAGAAAAGCTTCTGCCACTGACGAACCATGCCGAGAACCGTGTTGTTCATAACAACTACAACAATGGGGAGTTCATAGGACTTCATTGTTACGAGTTCGTTTAAGTTCATGTGGAAACTGCCGTCACCTGTGATGAGGCAAACCCTGTCATTGGGACGGGCACACTGCGCACCGATTGCGGCGCCCATGCCGTAACCCATAGTACCCATACCGCCCGATGTGAGGAGTGTTCTGCTTTCCATAATCTTGCTGAACTGTGCAACCCACATTTGGTGCTGACCTACATCTGTTGCGATGATGTCTGACGGACACTTGATTTCGTTGATTGTATCAAGAACCTGCTGTGGGAGCGGAAGGTCGCACTCGGGGAGCTTTTTATCGTCAAAATGATGCTTCCATTCTTCAATCTTCGCAAGCCAGTCCGGATGGTTCTGACGGTCAAGACCGATTGTGAGTGCAATGAGAATTTCTTTTATATCTCCGAGAATGTATTCATCAACCTTTACATTCTTGTTGATTTCTTTTTCGTCAATGTCAAGCTGAACAATCTTTGCCTGTTCGCCGAACTTTTCACGGTCGCCTGCAACACGGTCGGAGAATCTTGCACCACACGCAATCATAAGGTCACATTCGGCTGTTGCCATACCTGTTTCGTAACCGCCGTGCATACCGATGTTGCCGATGCAGAGCGGATGATCGGCGGGAATACAGCCGAGTCCCATAAGCGAACAACAAACGGGAGCGTCAATAAGCTCTGCAAATGCCTTGAATTCTTCGCTTGCGTCAGCGCTGATGATACCGCCGCCTGCGTAAATCATAGGACGCTTTGCGTTTTTAATCATTTCCTGAACAACACGAACTTTTTCGGGATTTCTGATTTCAAAGGTTCTCGGTCTTTCGGGAATAGTCTGTACAAACTCTGTTTTGTTTGCTGTTACATCCTTTGGAACATCAACGAGAACAGGTCCTTTTCTGCCGTGTTGAGCAAGAGCAAAAGCCTTGCGTATGGTGTCGGCAAGATCCTCAACCTTTTCAACAAGGAAGCTTGCCTTTGTAACGGGCTTTACGATGTTTACAATGTCAACTTCCTGAAAGCTGTCTCTTCCAAGCTGATCGGTTGTTACATTGCCTGTGATTGCAACAAGCGGAATGCTGTCGATATTGGCTGTTGCAAGGCCTGTTACAATGTTTGTTGCACCGGGACCAGATGTTGTCATAACAACGCCTGTTTTGCCTGTTGCTCTTGCGTAACCGTCAGCCGCATGAGAAGCACCCTGTTCGTGTGCTGTGAGAATGTGACGAATTTTGTCGCTGTATTTATAGAGCGCATCGTATGTGTTAAGTGCCGCACCGCCCGGATAACCGAAAACCGTGTCAACACCCTGTTCAAGAAGACACTCGCAAATGATTTCTGCACCTGTAAGCTGCATATATATCTCTCCCTTGTATATGTAGTGTTATTCCATAAAACAATGTTACCTTTTATTTATCCAAATGTGATTATATTGTCAATAGAAATCGAAAAAGACAACTCATTAAAGAAAAAACGGGGAACAAAAGCGTTCCCCGTTTTGAGTCGGTCGTAATTATTCATTTTTGAGATATTCACATATTGCGCCTACGGTTTTTTTGCTTGCAAGTTTGCAGAATTTTTCATAGTCAACACCCTTGTTTTCATCAAGGTCATCGGAGATTGCCCTGATGATTCCGTAAGGAGTTTTGAGTGCGTAGCAAACATAACCGATTGCCGCACCCTCCATTTCACAGACAAGAGCACCGAATGTATCGGCAATTCTTTTGCGTTTTTTACGGTCGGAAACGAATATGTCGCCGCTTGCGATAATGCCTTGCTCAACCTTGGTGTCGGGGAGTGTCCTGCACGCCTGCGTGAGCTTTTCAACTACTGTTTTGTCGCAGTCAAAAAAGATCTTTGTACCGTCAGGAAACGAAACCTCGCCCTGTCTGTCGCCGAGAGCAGTTGTGTTCATATCGTGCTGAACGGATTTTGTTGCAACAACAATATCTCCGATTGATACAAGAGGGGAGAGTGAACCGCCCACACCGCTGTTGATTACAACATCGGGATTGAACTTTTCAATAAGCACAACGGCACACATGGCGGCATTGACCTTGCCGACTCCGCAGACTACAACGGCTATGTCCTTGCCGTTAAGAGTACCTGTGGTGAATTTCATTCCTGCGATTTCTTCGGTTTGTGTGTTCTGAGAAAGGGCGATAATTCCGTCGGCCTCAATCTGCATGGCACATATAATTCCTGTCATAAATTTTCCTCCGATTTTGGTGTTGAGTTAATGTAATTTGTATAGGCAACTACTATGCTACGCTCGGGCATCATTTGTTGTGCATTGCACAAACTGTCTTCACGAGAGGGGTGCGAGGCACTCGCCGACGAGTCGGTATATGCAACTGCTATGCTACGCTCGGGCATCATTTGTTGTGCATTGTACAAACTGTCTTCACGAACTAAAATTGTCGGTTTCGTACATAATAATGGATAGGGCGGCGAGGGGGGCGGTTTCTGCACGGAGAATTCGTTTGCCGAGGGTTGCCGCCTGACCGCCGATTGCGGTTACGCTGTCAACCTCCGATTGTTCAAATCCGCCTTCACTGCCGATGAACATTCCGACGGTTTTAGGCTTTGTGCCATTCAGAATTTTTCTGACGGATTCTCCGCCCATTTCGTAAAAAAATACGGTCTTTTCGTTCTGCTTTGTCTGTTCTGCCGCCTCTTTAAACGAAATGCACGGAGTTACTTCGGGGATAATGCCTCTGCGACTCTGCATTGCCGCCTGAAGAGCAATTTTCTGCCAGCGTTCACACTTCTTTTTCAGTGATTTTTCATCGGGACGGGAAACACATCTTGCCGAAATCATCGGCACAATTCTGCTGATTCCGAGTTCCGTGCATTTCTGAACGATGAAATCCATTTTATCACCCTTAGGCAGAGCCTGATAGAGGGTTACAAAAACATCGGGTTCGTTTTCACACGGCTTTTGTGAGATGATGTCAACCGTGACTTCACCCTGTGTGATGAGCGAAATTTTACATTCATACTGCGTTTTGTTCGGAGAAACAAGGGTGATGTCATCGCCTGTACGCATACGCAGCACCTTAGAAATATGCTTTGCGTTTTCTCCGACAAGGGTGTAGTTGTTGCCGAATATATTTTTTTCGGTAAAAAACCAAGCCATAAAATTACCTCTTTTTTAAGC
>ENA-OQKI01000381-OQKI01000381.1-human-gut-metagenome-genome-assembly--contig:-NODE-381-length-9990-cov-6.477238_pt1 | contig 9990 bp, 5 predicted proteins | sample MGYA00242778_ERZ504798 | MGnify/ENA primary metagenome ERZ504798 (study PRJEB26092, sample SAMD00036414) | human gut metagenome | host: Homo sapiens | study: EMG produced TPA metagenomics assembly of the... | reverse complement strand
AAATATAAATAATAATCTTTAATATAATTTTTTGTCAAGCATTTTTAAGCTGACATAACACTTTGGATACACTTTTATTATAAGCAAATTTTTTAAAATATTACGAACAAATAAAATAACAACTAAAAACGGCACCCCGATTTTACTCGGAGTGCCGTAATTAATTTTGATTACAGAATCAGAATCGTGTTGAGTGTGGAATATTCCGCATTATTTAGCGTAAGCAGAATCTCCGCCGATCTGACCGTCGATACCTGTAAATCCGCTTGCGCAGCATACATAAACTCTCATGTTAGCCTTAGCAAGTTCCGGAACTGTAAGTGTACCGTCAGTAACATACTTAACATCACCTGTAACAGCGTCAACATACTTGCCGTTAGGAATGTTCTTGAATGTTGCACCTGAAGAAATTGAAACGAGTGCAAGGCTGTCTGTGTTGTCGTCAGTATAACGGCGAACATAAGACATATCGCCACCTGTTACATATGTGCTTGATGCTGTGTACTGTCCCTTCTGGAGAGCGGGGATAGCACGACGAATAGCATTAACCTTTGAAAGGTGCTTACTGAGCGGGCTTGCAAGAGTATCAGCAACAGTGCCTGATGCTGTGTACTCACTGAAGTCAGTAGCGTTTACAGTACCCTCAAGATAATCACCGAAGTATGCACGACCTGAGTTTTCAAGAGAAATAAGTGTACCCTTATCAATAAGCTCACCCTTCTTGAACTCAACTTCCGAACCATAGTATACGCAAGGAATACCACGGAATGTGAACATAAGATCCATATTCTCTGCCCATGTCTGTGTACCGCCTGTGAAACGAGTTGTTTCATCCGGCTGTTCAGGAGCATAGTCGTGTGAATCAACATACATTACGCTGTATGTTGCATCATTGTAATACTGGTCGTTGTTAACAGCGAAGTTATAAGCGTTCTTAGCGCTACCGAACATTCTGTGCATCTGGAAGTCAATTGCATCCATGCCTGATGCCATAGAACGGTCGGAACCGTGATATGTAATACCGTCAAGGTAAGCGTTGTCGCTCTTTGGCTGTGTAGAATCCATATCACCGTTGTAATTATCTTCTTCAAGATAATGCTGAAGAACGAGGTTCATGTTGTCGTTGATTTCTGAAGCTGATGTGCCCCAGTTCCAGCTGTCTGCCCACTTAGAGTTAGACTCTTTCCATGTGTAGTAAGGAGTTGACTCCTCGGCATGGCCACGATACCAAACTGATGTGTATCTTGTGCAGATTTCGCCGAACATATAGAAGTTAGGCTTGCCTGCTGCCTTAGCAGCGTCCATAAGCTGATCATTGAACATAATGTTGAGAGATACTCTCGGAATGTGACGAACAGTATCAACACGGAAGCCGTCAACGCCCATATCCATATACTTTGAATATGAATCTACAACATATTCTGCAACTGCAGGGTTCTCTGTGTTAAGGTCAACGCAGTCACCTGCAATCTGGCTGAACTTTGTTGTCCAGTCATCATAGTTAGGACTCTGGAAATAGCCTGTATGATAGTAGTTGTTCGGGTTGTAAGTATCACTCTGTGAAATCTTATCCATAGAGAAGTCCTTAGCTGCGGGCTGAGGTCCTGTTGAGTTACCGTTGTCGCCTGAGTAAGTAACATTCTTCATAAGATTAAGTCTCTGCTGATACTGAACACCCGGCTTCTGAGCCCAGTATTCCTCAGGTGACTTAAGGCCGTATGTATCAAGAAGATACTGTGTAGGAATCAATGACTCCTGAAGGTTGCCAAGGTCTTTAGTTGTATCCTTTGTGAAAAGATCACAGAAGTGTGCTTCACCAAAGTTACCTGTGTGCTGAAGAACTACGTCCTGAATAATCTTCATGCCCTTCTGGTGAGCATCATGAATAAGATCCTCATATGTGTAGTCTGAGCTTTCATAACGAGCATCAACTGTTGACAAATCCATAGCATGATAGCCGTGGTAGTCATAGCCTGATCCGTTTGTAACAACAGGTGTTACCCAGATTGCGCTGAAGCCGAGAGCCTTGATGTAGTCGAGCTTTTCGCCAAGACCCTTGAAGTCACCACGCCATGCAGGGTCGTCATCACCGTTGCCGGCTGTGCCGTCATCCCAGCAGTGAACATCGTTGCCTGTATCTCCGTCATAGAAACGGGTTGTCATAACGAAGTAAATTGTTTCTTCACGCATATCAACGCTGCCAATCGGATCCGGCTCGTCAGGGTTGTATTTTGACCATTTACCGTTTTCACAGTACCAGTCTGCGCTTGCAGCAGATTCAAGTTTTTTCTCCGAAGAATACTGCTTGCCGTTAGCGTCTGTAACAATGGCATTTACCTTTGTAACATCTGCTACATGGTAGTTATACCACTTGTCACCCTTTGTCATTTTCTCACCGGGGTAAGACTTTGACATGGCGCTGTTTGTGGGGAGCGAGTTCCACAAATATACATATGGCTGTGTACCGTCACTCATTCTTACATGAATTGTGATGCCTGTTTCTGTTGTATCCGCAGATACAGCGTCAGAGTCGGAACTCTGAGCTGCATTTACAGAAATTACTCCTGCGGTTACAACCATCATCACAGCAAGAACAAGTGCGCACAGCTTCTTTATTCTTGTCATAGGTATATCTCCAATCTTTCTTTTACTTAATGTTTGGATTATTCAAGGTTTACAACGATTTTCTGAATGATTGTTGCATCCTTAACACTGATTGTACCGTCACCGTCAAGGTCGCAAATTTTGAGGTCAAGTGTTTCGAGAGCCGGAACATCCGAAATTCCAACAATTGACTTCTGAAGATATGTTGAGTCCATAACAGTTACATCTCCGTCACCGTCAACATCGCCACGAAGTCTTTCGGGAGCTGTTGTAGGCTGAACTGTTGTTGGCTGAGGAGTTGTAGGCTTAACAGTTGTAGGCTGAACTGTTGTTGGCTGAGGAGCAGTTGTAGGAACAACAACTGTTGTAGGCTCAGTAACATCGTCTGCAGCTGTGTAAGTATAAGTCTTGTTTATTGTGCTGTTGTCAGAACTCTGTACATAAACATTAACCTTGTATTCACCCTTCATTGTAGGAACGAATGTGTAAATGTTGTTGAGTGTGTAGTAAGGTGTGTTCTGAACACCGTTAGGATCAGTTACAACATACTTGTAGAAAAGAAGGTTAGTACCTGTCTTACCGCCGCCTGCCTTAACTGTTACAGTAGCAGTTGAGTTAACCTTGATAAGGTTAAGGTTTGCAGGAGTAACGCTCTTGATGATTGGCTTAACAAGTGCTGAGTCGTCCTTAACTTCAAGAGTCATTGTACGGTTGTTTGTGTTGCCGTCTGCGTCCTTAAAGTCAAATGTAATTGTGTATTCACCTGCAACTGTAGGAGTCCATGTTACTGACTTAGCAGAAGAGAAGTCGGAAAGTGTTGATGTTCCGCCCTGTGCGTTAGTAACAGAGAACTTGTAGCTTACTGCTGCGCCGCTCTTATTGGCAGCAGTTGCAGAAAGCTGTACATCTGTACCTGTGTAGATGTTTGATGCAGGATCAGCAGTGAATTCCTTAACCTGGAGAGGGCTTGTATCGTAAACAGACCATTGATTAGTCTTGTTGTTGTATATATAGCCGTCCTTTGCAGTAAGGTCTGATGTCTGTGACTGACCGCTGTTGCTGAAGATGCATTTTGCATATGACTTTGATGCGGTGTACTGATAGATGTTGCCGCCGATGCTTGTCATCTTTACGCCCGGCCATGAGCCGTTGCTGTCAGTACTGCCGTTCCACATATAAACTACCGGTGTTGCCCAACCTGCCTCGTTGTTGAGGTAAACAGTTGTGCCTTCACCGCTGGGAGTTGTTGCTGTTGTAGCAGTTGTTGCTGTTGTTGCGCTTGTAGGCGTCTGAACAGTTGGACCCTGTGAAGGAGCACCTGCATAATCCGACCATGTACCCTTTGAAAGGTCATAGATTTTGCCGTGACCCGGGTATGTAAGGTCTTTTGTCTGATTTGAGCCGTCGTTGAAGATTACCTTTGTATAATCCTTGTCAAGAGTGTAGGAATATACGCCGTCTTCAACCTTTGTCATTGCCTTGCCCGGCCAAGATGCGTTGTTGCCGAGGCCGTCAGTCCACATATAGCAGTTAACTTTTGACCAGCCGTTGTTTACTCTAACGTAAACAGTATCGCCTGTTGCAGCAGAAGCACTGACTACACCGACGAATACGGTTGAAACCGCCAGCATAAGGCAAAGCACAAGGCACATGATTTTGTGTTGTCTTTTTACCATTTTGATTTCCTCCAGAATTATTTTTTTGTTGCACGTGTGAAGCTACTCAACACTACTCCACAATTACTCTTTAATTCTACAATATTGAACCGCTAATAATTTTCCTTTAAAGAATAATAAAATTTCTTGCGTCACAAATTATTCACATTCAAATTGTGCATAATAGACAATGAAACAATAATTAGCAAAAAAACAGGATAATAAAAGCAAATAGTCAGATGTTTGGTTAGCAACATCTGACTTTATTTGCAGTTTCATGTCAAAAAATTTTCATTTGATTACTTCTTTTTGATTTTGTCCCAATAGGCTTTGAACGCCTGCTCGTTTTTATTTCTGCCGTATTCGTAATACTTCTTGTCCTTTAGGGCATCGGGCAGATATTGTTGCTCAACATAATGGTTCGGAAAATCGTGGGGATAAAGATAGAACTGTCCCTTGTTTGGATTGTCATCTCCGTCACAGTGCCTGTTCTGCAATTGTCTGGGTACAGGACCCGAGTTACCTGTTCTTATGTCAGCCAAAGCTCTGTTTATACCCATATATGCCGAGTTGGATTTTGGGGCATTGCACACCATAACCACGGCATCGGCAAGCGGAATTCTCGCCTCGGGAAGTCCGACAGCCTGCGCCATATCAACGCATGACTTTACAATCGGCAAAAGCTGTGGATAAGCAAGTCCCACATCCTCGCTCGCACACACCATAAGTCTGCGACACGCACTCGGCAGATCGCCTGCCTCAAGCAGTCTTGCAAGATAGTGAAGTGCGGCATCGGGATCGCTTCCACGCATACTTTTCTGATAAGCCGAAATAATATCGTAATGCTCATCGCCCTCACGGTCATATCTGACCGCACTTTTCTGCACAAGCTGTTCAACGGTTTCAAGTCTTACAACCTTTTTTCCGTCAATTTCATCTGTTGCAATCACGGAAAGCTCAACGGCATTCATAGCCTTGCGAACATCTCCTCCGCAACCCGATGCTATTTTCTTTGCACATTCTTCGGGCATTTCAATATCCGTACCGCTCTCCTCGGCAAGAAAATCACTTGCACGGTAAACCGCCTTTTCAACCTCATCCGGCTCAACCGGCTTAAATTCAAAAACAGTCGAACGGCTCAGAATTGCGTTATATACATAAAAATACGGATTTTCGGTTGTTGACGCAATCAGCGTGATACTGCCGTTTTCAATGTATTCGAGCAAAGTCTGCTGTTGCTTTTTATTAAAATACTGAATTTCGTCAAGATAGAGCAGAATTCCGTTAAGCCCCGAAAAAGTGTTAAGCTGTGCAACAATCTCCTTTATGTCGGCAGTTGAAGCCGTTGTGCCGTTAAGCTTTTTGAGGGTACGGTTTGTCTTTTTGGCAATATATGTGGCAAGCGTAGTTTTTCCGACCCCCGAAGGACCGTAGAAAATAAGATTCGGAATATCTCCGCTTTCAATAATTTTACGCAAAGGTCTGTCGGGTGCAATAAGATGCTTTTGTCCCACAATGTCATCAATTGTCTTTGGACGAATCCTGTCCGCAAGCGGTTTGTTCATAATATCACCCCGTGCCGTTGGTTTTGTTGTAAAAATAATTATATATCTTATAGTACATTTGTTCGTACATTTTGTCAAGTAAAACTTACAGCTCGTAGGGGCGCTCATTGGGCGCCCGCCCTGATAAATGATTTTGTTTATATAATATGTTTTGATGTAATGAAAATTGTGTATCCTAATGTAGCGGCGTTCAGTGAACGCCAATCGTTTTGGTTGCAAAACCAAAACGAACATATACACAGTTTTTGCTATGCTATATAGATATGTTAATTAACAAATAGTTTGTGTTAAGTCGAACCGATTTTACAATCGGTTCGATTGGTAGCCTTGCGACCGCCGCCGGTGGCGGATAGAGGGAGCAAAGCGCTGTTTGAAATAACGAGCAAAAGGAAGCACATTTATGTGCAACGCATTGCGACTATATTTCAGACGGGAGAACACGGTTCGCCACTACAATATAACAATAACATTGTGCCATTTATAAAATCTGATTTAATATAAAATTTGCACCGTTACTTGCGGGCGTCCAATGAACGCCCCTACGGGTTTGTGACATTTATAAAATTTGTTTTAACATATAATTTGTACCATTACTTGCAGGCATACACGGTTCGCCCCTACAAATGAATACATAACATTGATAATATCAAATGATTTTTTGCAAACATAAATTCATATCAATGCGGGCGGATAATATCCGCCCAAACGGGTTGTGGGATTGTACAGAACCTCGGCTCTTCGTGGTGTCAAGCCTCGTTGTTCTGTACTGTTTCCAAAAATAACTCTCACTCGTCTAATCCGTTCCAATCACTTGCGTGATTTACACGGTTTAGTCCTCGCCGGTCGTTATTTTTGGGTACAGAACCTCGGCTCTTCTGTTTTGCACAATAAATTAAATTTGTATATAGTCGGATTCTTTCTATTTTAGTATTGATTTTAGTATAAAATAGGTGTATTATGACTTTGATATGCGGACGGGTGAATTTTTTCAGTGGTCCGCACCTTGTTTTTAAATATTGGTTAAGAGGAAAATTTATGAGGATTATAATTGTTGGATGCGGAAAGGTTGGCTCTTCAATAGCGTCGGAGCTTAATTTGGAGGGACATGAAATATCCGTAGTCGATATTAACCACGGTGCAGTCGATAAACTTGCAAATTCGCTTGATGTTCTCGGCATAGAGGGAAACGGTGCAACATATGATGTGCTTATTGAGGCAGGCGCAGAGTATGCCGATTTGCTTATTGCCGCAACTGCAAGGGATGAAATCAATCTGTATTCGTGTCTTATGGCTAAGGCGGCAGGCGTTACCCACACAATTGCAAGAGTGCGTAATCCCGAATACACAAACGACCTTTACAGAATCAAAGAGCATCTCGGTCTTTCTATGGCAATCAATCCCGAACAGACCGCTGCTAATGAAATCAGTCGTCTGTTAAGATTTTCGGGTGCGCTTGAAATTGATTCGTTCTCAAAGGGCGTTGTTGAGCTTATCAAGGTAACTGTACCGCAGAATTCGTCAATTGTCGGAACTGCTTTGAGCAGAGTTGACAACCTCAGAGGTAAGGTGAGAATCTGTACGGTTGAGAGAGGGGATGAGATGTTCATTCCTAACGGTGATTTTGTTATTAACGGCGGTGACAGGATTTCTGTTGTTGCAAAGCCCGAAATTGCCGCAAAATTCTTTAAGCGTATCAGTATTGCAATCGGCAGAAGTAAGGATGTTATCCTTCTCGGCGGCGGCAAGGTTTCGTTCTACCTTGCAAAGACGCTTATTAAATCCGGTGCGAATGTCAAAATTATCGAGAAAAATCCCGAACGCTGCAACTTTCTTTCGGAGGCTATACCTGGGGCTGTTATAATTCAGGGCGATTGCATGGATCAGTCGCTGTTGCTTTCGGAGGGTGTTGAACACGCTGACGGCATTGCCGCTCTTATGGATTATGACGAAGAAAATATTATCATAACGATGTACCTAAAGGGCATTACAAAGGCAAAATTGATTACTAAGGTAAATAATGCGTCATTTGATCCGCTTTTGCATGATCAGAATTTTGAATGTATTATTCATCCAAAGAGCCTTACAGGCGAATATATTGCAAGATATATCAGAGCAATGCAGAATACGGGCGACAGCAATGTTGAATCGCTTTACCGCCTTAACGACGACAAGGTTGAGGCTCTTGAATTCAAGGTTAATGCGGAATCAAGGGTTACGAATGTTCCGATTATGAGCCTTAATCTGAAGGCTAATCTTCAGATTATCTGCATTAACAGAGGCGGAAAAATTATTCTTCCGCAAGGTACGGATGTGATTAAACCTGAGGACACGGTAATTGTGCTTACCATGCAAAAAGGTCTTAGCAAGCTTGAAGATATTGTAAAGCGTTGAGGGGAGCATAATGAATAAACGATTAATTGTGTATATCCTCGGCTGGGTTCTTATTGTCGAGGGTGCGGCTATGCAGATTGCAACCGTTACTTCATTTATATACGGCGAACACGAGGGACTTTATTTTCTTGGAGTAGGTGCTTTGTCGGCACTTTTGGGCTTGCTTGCAGTAAAAGTAAAAAAGCCGAAAAATCCCGTGCTTTATCAGAAGGCAGGCTTTGCGGCTACTGCGTTAAGCTGGATTCTTATGTCTTTTGTAGGATGTTTTCCGTTCTGGCTGAGCGGTGAGATTCCGAGTTTTATTGACGCTTTTTACGAAACCGTGTCGGGCTTTACGACAACAGGTTCAACTATACTTACCGATGTTGAGGCATTGAGCCACGGAATGCTTATGTGGCGAAGCTTTCTCCATTGGTTGGGCGGTATGGGCGTAATCGTGTTCTTGCTTGCGATTATCCCGAAGCTCGGCGGTCAGCAGAATATTTTCCTTATGAAAGCCGAGAGCCCCGGTCCGATTGTGGGCAAGGCTGTTCCGAAAATGAGAAATTATGCAATGATGCTCTACGGAATTTATTTCGGCTTGACTGCACTTGAATTTATATTTTTAATTATAGGCAAAATGCCTGTTTTTGACGCACTTAACATAAGCTTTGCAACGGCAGGTACGGGCGGTTTCGGTGTTACCAACGCAGGTATCGCTTCATACAGCAATTATCTGCAAACCGTTATTGCTGTATTTATGATGCTGTTCGGAATTAACTTTTCCGTGTATATCCTCATTCTTGCGAAGAAGTTTAAGCAGGCTTTCCGCATTCAGGAGCTGTGGGTTTATTTCGGAATTATCGTGCTGTCAACAGCCTTGATTGCGTTTAACATCAGGTCACTTTATCCGAGTGCTTATGATGCGGTTCACCAGAGCTTTTTCTATGTTTCGTCAATTATCACGACAACAGGTTTTGGTTTGACTGATGTCAATAACTGGCCTGAATTTTCAAAAACTGTGATTATGATTATCACATTTATCGGTGCAATGGCAGGCAGTACAGGCGGCGGTTTTAAGGTTTCAAGAGTTATTTTGCTCTTTAAGGAAACACGAAAGGAGTTTTCACTCCTCATTCATCCGAGAAATGTTAAGACCGTTAAAATGGACGGCAAGGCGATTGACCACAACGTTATGAGGTCAACTTCAATTTTTCTTGTGCTGTACATCGGAATCTTTGCGTTAAGCTGGCTTGTGCTTTCGCTTGATCAGACGGATTTTGTGACGAATTTCACGGCTGTTGCCGCAAATATCAACAACACAGGTCCGGGTCTTGGAATGGTTGGCCCTGTCGGCAACTATTCGGAATTCAGTATTTTGTCAAAAATTATTTTGATTTTCGATATGTTAGCAGGCAGACTCGAATTGTTCCCGTTGATGTTGCTGTTCGCCCCGTCAGCGTGGAAAAAATCGTAAGTAAATTGAAAAGATTATAATAAAGATCGGGAAGACAGTTTGCAAAATGCAAAACAATGTCTTCCCGACTGTTTTTTATATGTGGAATTGTGCGAATAATTACAATACTACGCTCGGGCATGATATGTTTTTTGATATTTACAAACTGTCTTCACGAATTGGGTACGGCGGCTCGCCGTGCGGGCGCCCGATGTGTGCAGTGTAGTAACATAGTATACAACAGTGCAAAGACATAGTATACAGTTTTATGATAAAATAAATGGCAAGAAAATAGCAAATGAAGGAGCTGTTTTTATGCCGTGGGAGTGTAAAACTGTGG
>ENA-OQKI01000380-OQKI01000380.1-human-gut-metagenome-genome-assembly--contig:-NODE-380-length-10008-cov-3.312924_pt1 | contig 10008 bp, 7 predicted proteins | sample MGYA00242778_ERZ504798 | MGnify/ENA primary metagenome ERZ504798 (study PRJEB26092, sample SAMD00036414) | human gut metagenome | host: Homo sapiens | study: EMG produced TPA metagenomics assembly of... | reverse complement strand
TTTGAACTCTGTTTTAAGTTCTCTGTCTTGCGACAGCTTGTTTATTCTATCAAAATGTTTTGCATTTGTCAAGAACTTTTTTAAAATTATTTTATGTAGAAGATAAAGCGGAGAAGGAGGGATTTGAACCCTCGCGCCGGTTACCCGACCTACACCCTTAGCAGGGGCGCCTCTTCAGCCACTTGAGTACTTCTCCAAAGTCTTTACATAAATTATTTAAATGTTTTACGCACTTACGTGACGCATTGTTTATTCTATAAAATTTTCTTTGTTTTGTCAATAGTATTTTTATATTTTTTTAAATTCTTTTATTGAAGTCTCGTACAAATTGTTTCCTTCACTGTCTATTACCACAATTACCGGGAAATCTTCTACGTATATCTTTCTTATTGCCTCTGCACCGAGATCATCATAGCAGATTACTTCTGATGATTTTATGCATTTTGAAAGGAGAGCGCCTGCTCCACCGACTGCGGCAAAATACACTGCTTTATTGCGAATGACTGCATCTATTACTTCTTTTGATCTTTTTCCTTTGCCAATCATTGCTTTTTCACCTAAATCAAGCAGTCTTGGGGCATACTTGTCCATTCTTGTTGCTGTTGTAGGTCCGGCTGAGCCAATTGGACGACCATCTCTGGCCGGTGATGGTCCCATATAGTAGATTGTCGAATCCTTTATATCTATTGGCAGTTCCTCTTTACGGTCCAGCGCCTCTATCATTCTTTTATGTGCAGCATCTCTTGCCACATACATTTCACCTGTTATGTATACATAGTCTCCTGATTTCAGGTCTTTTGTTATTTTCTGTGTGATTGGAGTTGTTATATGTTTTTCCATTTTTTTCTCCTGATTCTTTTATTTTTACTGTATATTTATTTTTCCAGCATAATATAACCTGTAACAATTATAGCTTTTTTAATTACAGTTCACATTTCATTGTAGCTGTAACAATTAAAATTGCCATTTTCTTTCTTCTATGCAATAATTCTTTACAATTCCTTCACTACATGGCGGTTTACGTGACAGCAAATATTTACCGCAACCGGCAATCCTGCAATGTGGGTTGGATATGTGTTTATGTTTACTGCGAGGGCAGTAGTGCTTCCGCCGAGTCCTCCAGGCCCTATACCCAGATTATTAATTTTTTCAAGCATCTCTTTTTCAAGCTCTGCCACATACTCTATGTCTGAATGTGCGCCTGCTTCTCTTGTCAGCGCTTTTTTTGCCATTATTGCGCATTTTTCGAAGGTTCCACCGACTCCGACTCCGACAACCATAGGAGGACATGCGTTTGGCCCTGCATCTGAAACTGCTGTCAGAATCGCATTTTTTACTCCCTCTATACCATCTGCCGGCTTTAACATAAATACACGACTCATGTTCTCGCTTCCAAAGCCCTTTGGTGCAAAGGTTATTTTGACTTTGTCGCCGGAAACTATTGAGTAATGGATGACTGCAGGTGTGTTGTCCTTTGTATTTTCCCTGATGAGCGGATCCTTTACCACTGATTTTCTCAGATAGCCGTCGGTGTAGCCCTGTCTGACTCCTTCATTTATGGCATCCTCCAATACGCCTCCTGTAAAATGGACATCCTGGCCTATTTCTATGAAAAAAACTGCCATTCCGGTATCCTGACATATCGGTATCATATCCTCGCCTGCTATTTTTAAGTTTTCCTGTAGCTGGTTTAATATTTTTTTACCTAAAGGTGATTCTTCATTTGCTGTTGCAGCTTTAAGTGTCTTGTCCATGTCCGGCGAAAGAAAATGATTTGCCTGTATGCACATTTCCTTTATTGCAGCTGTTATTTCTGAAACGTTTATTTCCCTGATCATTTCTTTTCCTCTCTTTTTATTCTCTGTATTTTAAATTCCGGCACCTTTTATCCACAATTCAATATTATTTTTTGTGTTTTTGTGGATAAACATATTTATTTTTCCGTATTATGTTTATTTATTACTATTCAAAGCCTCTGAAAACGTAAATATGTTGCATAGTGCTTGCATGTATACATTTTTTCTCAATACATTTCAAATAGTATCACCACATTCACAAAAAGCAGGATCTTATGACCCTGCTTTTATGAATTTAGTTATGCTTCTGTGTTATTTTCGATAGCTTCGGCATGTGAATTATTATTCTCTGCTGAGTCTTCGTCACTATTTTCTGATTCGTCAGTCTCTGCCTTAGCTTCCTCAGGTGGCATGAGAGTCTTATCCTCTACTACCTTTGCGATGCTGGCTACGCTGACTCCTTCTTTCAGGTTGATGAGCTTGACACCTGTTGTGATTCGTCCAAGCACTGTTACATCGCTTACCTGGATTCTGATGATAATGCCCTCTGTTGTGATGAGCATGAGCTCGTCATCGTTTTCAACTGATTTAACTCCTACGAGATTGCCTGATTTTTCTGTAATCTTGTAGCATTTTACTCCCTTACCGCCACGGTTTTGTGTGGTAAATTCGTCAATTCGTGTACGTTTTCCAAGTCCGTTTGATGATACCAAAAGCACTGCCTCACCCATTGATGCGGTCTGCATTGCGATTATTACATCATTTGGTGCAAGATTCATTCCGATTACACCCATGGTTGTACGGCCTGTTGAGCGCACATCTGTCTCCTTGAATCTGATACACTGTCCGAATTTGGTGAAGAGCAAAATATCCTCTGAATTGTCTGTGACCTTGACCTCTATGAGTTTGTCGTCCTCGCGCAGATTGATTGCTGCAAGTCCGTTCTTTCGGATATTCTCATAATCCTTTATCGGTGTTTTCTTGACTATTCCGTTTCTTGTAGCCATGAACAGATACTTGTCATCCTCGTATTCTTTGATTGGAATCATGGCTGTTATTTTCTCGTCAGGCTGAAGAGGTATGAGATTGATGATGGCTGTGCCTCTTGATGTGCGGCTAGCCTCCGGTATCTCATATGCCTTGATTCTGTATACTCTTCCTGTATTTGTGAAAAACATCAGGTAGTGATGTGATGTGGTCATGAGCATCTCGACGATATAATCATCCTCGATTGTCTCCATTCCCTTTATTCCCTTGCCACCGCGGTGCTGAGCCTTGAAATTGTCAGTGCTCATGCGCTTTATGTAGCCTACCTTTGTCATTGTTATGACTGTATTTGTCTCAGGAATGAGATCCTCCATCGACATATCATACTCGTCATAGCCTATTTCTGTCTTTCTGTCGTCGCCATATTTATCTGCAATTGCGATAATTTCCTCCCTGATTACTCCAAGAAGCTTTTTCTCATCGGCAAGAATTGCCTTTAACTGCGCAATCTGAGCCATGAGCTCCTTATACTCAGCCTCGAGCTTTTCTCTTTCCAGTCCTGTAAGAGCCTTAAGACGCATATCGACAATTGCCTGTGACTGCTCATCGGTCAGACCAAATCTCTCCATCAATCTGGTCTTTGCCTGCTGTGTGGTCTGGCTTGAGCGGATAATACTTATTACCTCGTCTATGTTGTCCTGGGCAATAATGAGACCCTCTACAATATGTGCCCTGGCCTCTGCCTTGTCGAGATCAAACTTTGTACGTCTGGTCACTACATCCTTCTGGTGGATGAGATAGTAGTTGAGCAGATCGTATAGATTTAATACCTTTGGCTCTCCGTTTACGAGTGCAAGGTTTATCACTCCAAACGTATCCTGGAGCTGTGTATGCTTGAAAAGCAGATTTAAAACTACACTCGGGTTCACATCACGTCGGAGCTCTACCACGATTCTCATTCCCTCACGGCTTGTCTCGTCGCGGAGGTCTGTTATTCCATCTATCTTTTTGTCCTTATGAAGCTCAGCTATTTTCTCAATAAGACGAGCTTTGTTTACGTTGTATGGCAGCTCTGTCACTACAATTCTGTTTTTGCCGTTTTCCATCGGCTCGATATTGGTGACAGCACGGACTCTTATTTTGCCGCGACCTGTTCTGTAAGCCTCTTTGATACCACTTGTTCCAAGAATTATGCCGCCTGTAGGGAAATCCGGTCCCTTTACCACATCGATAAGCTCATCAATTGTGGTTTCTTTGTCCTCGATATCGTTGTCGATAAGGCGCACTACGGCATTTACCACTTCACGCAGATTGTGAGGTGGGATATTGGTTGCCATACCTACCGCGATTCCTGTGGTTCCGTTTACTAAAAGGTTCGGATATCTTGATGGGAGCACTGTCGGCTCTTTTTCTGTCTCATCAAAGTTTGGCTCAAAATCTACTGTATTTTTGCCGATATCCTTGATTAATTCAAGAGAAATCTTTGAGAGTCTTGCCTCTGTGTATCGCATGGCAGCGGCTCCGTCTCCATCGACTGAACCAAAGTTTCCATGACCGTCCACGAGTGCGTATCTCATAGACCAGTCCTGTGCCATATTTACGAGTGCTCCATAGATTGAGCTGTCTCCGTGTGGGTGGTATTTACCCATTGTATCACCGACAATACGCGCACATTTTCTATGTGGCTTGTCAGGTGTATTTCCGAGCTCGACCATAGAGTAGAGTACTCGCCTCTGAACAGGCTTTAATCCGTCCCTGACATCAGGGAGGGCACGGCTTGCAATAACGCTCATCGCGTAATCTATGTAGGAGCTCTCCATTGTTTTTTTCAAATCGACCTGCTGTATCTGGTCAAAAATTTTGTCGTCCACTTAAATTACTCCTCCCTGCTAGATGTCAAGATTTGTTACATACTTGGCATTAGCTTCAATAAATTCTTTTCTTGGCTCTACTTTATCACCCATCAGTGTGGTAAATGTCACATCAAGCTCAGATGAATTTTCTCCGTCTATCATGACCTGTTTCAAAATTCTGTGATCAGGATCCATTGTTGTCTCCCAGAGCTGATCAGCATCCATCTCGCCAAGTCCCTTGTATCGCTGGATCTTGTTATTATTGTCACGGCCTATGTCATTTAAAATCTGCTTGAGCTCGTCATCATCGTAGGCATACCATACACCCTTGTTTTTCTCCACCTTGTAAAGTGGCGGTGTAGCCAAGTATACATGTCCCTCCTTGATCAGATCAGGCATGAATCTGTAGAGGAAGGTGAGCATGAGAGTAGCGATGTGAGCACCGTCTACATCGGCATCTGTCATGATGATTATCTTGTCATAACGCAGCTTTGTTATATCAAAATCCTCATGGATTCCTGTTCCGAATGCTGTAATCATGGCTCTGATTTCTGCATTGTCATATATACGGTCAAGTCTTGCCTTTTCAACATTCAGTATCTTGCCTCGCAGAGGTAAAATTGCCTGTGTAGCACGGCTCCTTGCTGTCTTTGCAGAACCGCCGGCTGAATCTCCCTCGACTATGAAAATTTCACAGTTTTTAGGATCCTTGTCTGAGCAGTCAGCCAGCTTGCCCGGCAGAGTCCCTCCATCGAGAGAGGTCTTTCTTCTGGTCAGGTCTCTTGCTTTTCTTGCGGCCTCTCTGGCTCTCTGTGCTAAAAGTGATTTCTCACAAATATTTTTGGCTACATCAGGATTCTGCTCGAGGAAATATGTGAGTTTTTCCGATACAACAGCATCTACGGCTCCTCTGGCCTCACTGTTTCCAAGCTTCTGCTTTGTCTGTCCCTCGAACTGAGGCTCCTCAATCTTGATACTGATGATTGCGGTAAGTCCCTCACGGATATCATCACCTGTCAGGGCCGGATCTGAATCCTTAAGTATCTTTTTCTCACGCGCATAGGCATTGAAGGTCTTTGTCAGGGCATTTCTAAAGCCTGCGAGATGAGTACCTCCCTCAGGTGTGATTACATTGTTTACAAAGCTGAAGGTTGAATCATTAAACGAATCATTGTGCTGCAATGCAACCTCTACATAAACACCGTTTTGTGTTCCCTCGCAGTAGATTACCTCATCATAGAGAGCCTCCTTGCCACGGTTAAGATACTCTACAAATTCCTTGATTCCACCCTCATAGTGGAATACATGATTGTGATAGCTGTTCTCACGCACATCCTTTAAAGTAATCTTAAGTCCTTTTGTGAGGAAGGCTGTCTCTCTGAGACGCTGCTTTAAGGTATCGTAGTCATACACTGTCTCCTCAAAAATCTCCGGATCCGGCAGAAAATGCACCTTTGTACCGTGAAGTGACTCGTCACACTGTCCAACAATCTTTACTGTATCGTCTGTTTTGCCACGCTTGTAGCTTTGTCTGTAAATATTTCCGTCCTTATAGACCTCAACTGTCAGCCATGTGGAAAGAGCATTTACTACAGATGCACCAACTCCGTGCAGACCGCCTGATACCTTATAGCCTCCACCGCCGAATTTACCACCTGCGTGAAGCACTGTAAAAACGACTTCAAGTGCTGATTTTTTTGCTTTATGATTGGTTCCGACCGGGATTCCTCGTCCATCATCCTGTACTGTTATGGAATTGTCTTCCTCGATTGTAACCTCAATATTTTTACAATAACCGGCTAAGGCCTCATCAACTGCATTGTCCACTATCTCGTAAACCAGATGATGAAGTCCTCTCGAAGACGTACTGCCGATATACATACCCGGTCTTTTTCTGACCGCCTCAAGACCCTCAAGTATCTGAATCTGGTCAGCTCCGTATTCCTGATTGTTCTGCTGTATTTCTTTACTCATCAATAACCTCCACCTGGCCCTTCACGACATGAAAGACCTTGTCCACCTGAAATCTATTTTTACAAATTCATCAAGTCCCGTACAAGTGATAATAGTCTGTGTATCACTTAAGCTGTTGAGCAGATAGTTCTGCCTGTTGCCATCCAGCTCTGAAAGCACATCATCCAGTAAAAGCACGGGAGTGCTGTTTATATTTTTCTTTACAAGACTAATCTCAGAAAGCTTGAGTGAGAGAGCAGATGTCCTCTGCTGACCCTGCGAGCCATATTTTCTGATATCCACACCGTCCACCGAAAAAAGCATATCGTCCCTGTGCGGTCCGACAGTTGTCTGGCATAGCTTCAAATCCCTGCTTCTTGCCTTAAGCAGCTCGTCCTCGAAAAAAATATCCTCAATGCTCGGCTCATATTTGAGTATAAGCTTCTCCCTGCCTCCCGAAATATTGCTGTGAATGTCCTGTATTATCTCATTTAGCTCATTAACAAACTCGCGCCGCTTTTTTATAACATGCCTGCCATACTCAAGAAGCTGCATATCCCACACCTGAAGTGTATCAATCAAATCAGGTCTGTAAGTTATATCCTTTAACAGTCTGTTTCGCTGAACTAATGTCTTATTATACTTACTCAGGTTAGACAGATATATTTTGTCAAGCTGGCAAAGCTCCAAATCTATAAATCTGCGTCTCTCGGCAGGACCGTTTTTGATAATATTGAGATCCTCAGGAGAGAAAAACACAATATTCAAAATACCAAACAGCTCACTCGCTTTTTTGATTGGCATTTTATTGATGGCCACACCCTTTGCACCATTTTTTCGCAGATGCATGTCAATCCGGTATTCCTTGTCATTTTTTTCGACAATTGTCCTGATATGTGCCTCATCCTCGCCAAACCGGATCATTTCCTTGTCCTTGCTTCCCTTATGGGACTTTGTAGTGCCGCTTAAATATGCAGCCTCAAGTATATTTGTCTTTCCCTGGGCATTATCGCCGTAGATTATGTTGGTTTCACTGTCAAAGCTGATATCCAGTTTTTCGTAATTTCTGAAATTACTCAGTTGGATTGACTTAATAATCATTATTTAACAACCTTAACTGTTTCGCCGTCATATGAGAAAACATCTCCGTCGTGAAGCTTTTTTCCTCTCTGAAGCTCAGTCTCACCGTTTACAGTCACCTGACCATACCTGAATAACAATTTTTGCCTTCAACTCCCGAGCTCACAAGGTTGGCCTTTTTAAGAGTCCTGTCCCAGCTTAATGAACTCATCCTGTTCTCTTATAGAAATCTGTTTCATTAAAATCTCCTAGTTTGCTGCTGTATTAAAATTTACCGGAAGAATGAGGTAAATAAACTTGCCCTCATCATCCTTAATGAAGCATGGTGCCTTTGGATTGACCATGTATAAATTAACCTCCTCCTCATCGATAACACGAAGTGCATCTATGAAGAACTTAGGATTAAAGCCTATCATAATATCTTTTCCGTCTTTGTCGATATCGATGTCCTCATGACCGGCTTCCGGGGATTGTCTATCATCAACAAAGCGCTCGCCGGCGGGTTTCTTTGTTGATGCGGTTTGTTGTTCGAGTTCCATGCGTCTTGCCTCGGTGATGATCTCGCGCAGGGTTTGCACCGGGTCGGCGTTGCAGACCTCGCAAATCAGCAAAAACTCTGACAGGCGCACCGGAGATTTCTCTCCATTGTGGATATATCCAATCCGGACATGGCTTACTACTCCGCCCATGCGTTCGGCAATTACCCTATATGCCAAAGCGGAAGCATCGATGATTTTCGCCATCGCATTCTTTGCGGCGTAATCCGCTGCTGTCCATTCGATTTTTGCTGCCATGGCTCAAACATACGTGTAAGCATGTGGAAACACGCCGCACTTGCTCAAATTGTAAGCGTTAGCTAACATGAGTTCCGTAATCACGAGCTTACAGCGGAGGGGATTGAGATGAGATTGAATCTGTCTCGATATAACGGCGTTTCCTTTGATGTCGCTGTTGATGTGTTGGATGCCATGGTGGATGACGTCACTCGTTTGATTGAGGGGTCTCCGGATGGGTGTCTGACGCCTGAACGACTTGCGGAGTATCGTTCGCAGGCGATTCGGGATTTTTATGCGACTCATGGGATTCAATCTGGGCAGGAGAATAGCCCAGATACTCCAGTACCGTCGCGGAATCGGCAGAGAACCCCAACGCGAAACCGACGGCTGCAACGCAAGGGAACACACGCTTCTGCAAAAACTCCATCACTGTTCGCTGTGATTTCTCGTCTTTGGGGGTCGCGGCGATGATGTTCAACGATGTTTGCAATCGGGTGAACGCGATGTCCAGCTTGAAGTCGCCGGTCAAATCGTACTCATCCAATGCGGTGCCGACCTCACGGACGAGACGGGCAACATACTCCTTGAGTTCCTTTGGCAGCGTGACGGTTTTGAGCAAGCCGGGAACGTCGGCGATGAGCTCCCGGATACGGTCTCTTCTCTCCGGCGGATATTCGGCGGCGCTCGCATCCAGCAGACGTTCCGCAATACGTAAAGCCATACGATCCTCGGTCGAGATGGGAATCTTCGAATCCATCATTTCCATACTGCGCTGGTTTCGCTCCCAGGCAACCGAAATGTTGTACCAAATGTCGGCGAGACAACGGCAGGCGAGGTCGGCATCTTCATCTCCGGCCGCAGCAGCCGTTCTCAGCGTGCTATCCACTTCGGCCATCGCACCCGATACGTCCGGGAAACGATATGTTACGCCATCCGCCTTATTAGCCAGCAGGAAACGCTTCACATATGTAGCCGCATTAGCCACGCTCCATACCCCAATCATCAGTCAAAGGAACCAACACATGTCTAACCTACCAGCAGTTGAAGCCACTAAACGTGCCGTACACGACACCCGCACCCGAGTGCTCCTATCCAAAACCAAAATGACCAGCCCCGCGGCCCCTGTATTTCCGCATCGCCTTTCCGGAACAGGTCGCCGTCCGGCTGATCGCTCTCATCGATTTCGTCGAGCATGACCTTGGCATAGATGTCGCGGATGCCGGCGATGCCCGCTCCGCGATAAACATCGTGACGAGACGCAAAGAGACACGATAAACCGCCTCGGTGTTTACGAAGAGCAGTTATAGGCGGTTTCAAGTATGCAGTATTGAGATGGATTATGCGGCGAGTTCCACGGGCGCACGCTCGTCGAGTTTGGAATAGGGGATGACGGTCACTCCGTTGGAGTCCTTCTTCGTGTCATCCCGTCCGAACATGATGTCTTTCACGGCGTCCTTGTCGAATCGGTTCGGTGCCTGGCAGAACCGGGTCAGAAGATATTGCGCTAGAACTCAGCGGTCACCGCACGTGGTCCACGATGTCGTTGACCTTGGTCATATCGAT
>ENA-OQKI01000378-OQKI01000378.1-human-gut-metagenome-genome-assembly--contig:-NODE-378-length-10052-cov-6.463174_pt1 | contig 10052 bp, 12 predicted proteins | sample MGYA00242778_ERZ504798 | MGnify/ENA primary metagenome ERZ504798 (study PRJEB26092, sample SAMD00036414) | human gut metagenome | host: Homo sapiens | study: EMG produced TPA metagenomics assembly of... | reverse complement strand
TTCTGGCTGCTCCGGGCTCCGTGACCCCGCACACCAAGTTCGAGGGCGAAGTCTACGTGCTGACCAAGGACGAAGGCGGCCGTCACTCGCCGTTCTTCTCCAACTACCGTCCGCAGTTCTACTTCCGTACCACCGACGTCACCGGCGTCATCACCCTGCCGGAAGGCGTTGAGATGGTGCAGCCGGGCGATCACGCTACCTTCGGCGTTGAGCTGATCCAGCCGATCGCTATGGAAGAGGGCCTGACCTTCGCAGTGCGTGAAGGCGGCCACACCGTCGGCTCGGGCCGTGTCACCAAGATCATCGAGTAGTTTCTACCCGACATCAAGACACGCTTGAACTAGCGTTTTAAAGAAACCTCCCAAGGATGAGAATCCGAGGGAGGTTTCTTTATATATGGAAGGGCAACGCTCCAAAGTATGCACGCCGTGGCATAATGAGCAAGGCTTTTTGTAAGCTTTTCCGTCAGATGAAGAAATAGGTGAGTTAATTTGGCACAGACTACCAATGACATCAAGAACGGTTCTGTTCTGAACCTCGATGGCCAGCTGTGGACCGTCATCAAGTTCCAGCACGTCAAGCCGGGCAAGGGCCCCGCCTTCGTGCGCACCACCATCAAGAACGTGCTTTCCGGCAAGATCGTCGACAAGACCTTCAACGCGGGCATGAAGATGGAATTCGAAACCGTCGACAACCGCAACCTCCAGTACTCCTATGAAGACGGCGACAACTTCGTCTTCATGGACATGACCACCTACGACCAGATCTTCATTCCGAAGACCCTGGTCGGCGACCAGGCCAAGTTCCTGCTCGAAGGCACCGACTGCGTCGTGTCCTTCCACGACGGCACCCCGCTGTCCGTCGAGCTGCCGGCTTCCGTCGTCCTGACCGTCACCCACACCGAGCCGGGCCTGCAGGGCAACCGTTCCAACGCCGGCACCAAGCCGGCCACCGTCGAAACCGGCGCCGAGATCCAGGTGCCGCTGTTCATCGGCGAAGGCGAGAAGGTCAAGGTGAACACCACCGACGGCTCCTACCTCGGCCGCGAGAACTGAGAGTAAGGACAGCGAAGTTTCATGGCACGTTCCACCGCTCGCAAGAGGGCTCTGAACACGTTGTATGAAGCGGATGAGAAGGGACAGGACATCCTGTCCCTTCTTGCTGAGCGCATCGAGCAGCCCGGCGCTCAGACCCCGCTGCCCGACTACGCCATCGAAATCGTCCGTGGCGTGGCGGAGCATATCGCCGCCATCGACGCCATGCTTGACGAACATTCCACCGGTTGGAAGGTCAAGCGCATGGGCGTCGTCGACCGCAATATCCTGCGCATCGCCGCATGGGAGATCATGTTCAACGATGATGTTCCCAACATGGTGGCCATCGATGAGGCGTTGAGCCTTGCCAAAACGCTGTGCGACGACGATTCGCCGGCGTTCATCCATGGTCTGCTCAGCGCGGTGAGCGCCGATGCGGAAGCCACTGAAGTGGCCGAACAACCGACCGAACCTTCGGCTGAATAAAGCCGAAAGTTAAGCGATTCGGCCGGGTCGCGAGTCCTAACCGGCCGCTATCCTTGGTACGAATACCTTGACTATAAGGGGGTTTTGGTGAACCAGTATGATTCCGAAGCCGTGATGTTTGACCCTCAGGATGCCGTTCTTGTTCTCGAAGACGGACAGGTGTATGTGGGCGAGCCATACGGCGCGATCGGCACGACCAGCGGGGAGATCGTTTTCGCGACCGGCATGACCGGCTACCAGGAAACGCTTACCGATCCCAGCTACGACCGTCAGATCGTGGTACAGACGTTCCCGCACATCGGGGACACGGGAATCAACGGGGAGGATCCGGAATCCTCCAGAATCTGGGTCGCAGGCTATGTGGTGCGCGATCCCAGCCCGAATGTGAGCAACTGGCGCGCCACCGGCAGCCTTGACGACGATCTCGAATCCAACCACATCGTCGGCATCAGCCATATCGACACGCGCAAGCTGGTACGCCACCTGCGTTCCGCCGGTGTGATGCGCGCGGCCATCTTCTCAGGCGACGCGCTGCTCGACGGTGACGGCAAACTGCGCACCATCGACTCCATGCTCGACGAGGTCAAGGCCACTCCGCAGATGAAGGGCATGAGCCTCTACGACGAGGTCAGCACCAAGGAAGCCTATACCATCGAACCCTGCGGCGAATTCGAAGGCAAGGAACCGCTGTTCACCGTGGCGGCCGTCGATCTGGGCATCAAGTCCATGACCCCGCATCGCATGGCCGAACGCGGCTGCCGCGTGCATGTGGTGCCGTCCACCATCACCTTCGACGAGCTCCAGTCCCTTAATCCCGACGGCGTCTTTTTCTCCAACGGTCCGGGCGACCCGGAACAGGCCGATCCTGAAGTGAATCTGCTGCGTCAGGTGCTCGACGCCGGATATCCGTTCTTCGGCATCTGCTTCGGCAACCAGCTGCTGGGCCGCGCGCTCGGCTTCGGCACGTACAAGCTCAAATTCGGCCACCGCGGCATCAACCAGCCGGTCAAGGATATGACCACCGGCAAAATCGAAATCACCGCGCACAACCATGGCTTCGCCGTGGATGCGCCAATCGGCGAAACCGTCGACGCGCCATTCGAGAACGGCAAATACGGCAAGGTGTTCGTCAGCCATATCGATTTGAACGATAACGTGGTCGAAGGCCTGCAGTGCGTCGATATCCCGGCGTTCTCCGTGCAATATCACCCGGAAGCCGCCGCCGGCCCGCACGATGCCGCATACCTGTTCGATCGTTTCGTTGATCTCATGCGTTCCGTCAAGGAGGGAACCCGCAATGCCTAAGCGCACAGACATCAAGTCCGTGATGGTCATCGGCTCCGGTCCGATCGTGATCGGCCAGGCCGCGGAATTCGATTATTCGGGCACCCAGGCCTGCCGCGTGCTGCGCGAAGAGGGCATTAGGGTCATTCTGGTCAATTCCAACCCGGCCACCATCATGACCGATCCGGAAATGGCCGACGCCACCTACATCGAGCCGATCTCCACCCCGATCCTCGAGCAGATCATCGCCAAGGAACGTCCTGACGCGTTGCTGCCGACGCTGGGCGGACAGACCGCGCTGAACGCGGCCATGGCGCTGGGCGAGGCGGGCGTGCTCAAGAAGTACAACGTCGAGCTGATCGGCGCGTCCCTTGACGCCATCGATCGTGGCGAGGACCGCGAACTCTTCAAGAAGGTCGTGGAGGAGGCCGGCGCCGAATCCGCCCGCTCCGACATCGCGCATTCCCTTGAGGAAGTCGACAAGATCGCCGAGAAGTTCGGCTACCCGCTGGTGGTCCGTCCGAGCTTCACCATGGGTGGTCTCGGCTCCGGCATCGCGCACGACGAAGACGAGCTGCACCGCATCGCCGGCGCCGGCATCCACTATTCCCCGACCGACGAGGTGCTGATCGAGGAAGGCATCGAAGGCTGGAAGGAATACGAACTCGAGCTGATGCGCGACAAGAAGGACAATGTCGTGGTCGTCTGCCCGATCGAAAACGTCGACCCGGTCGGCGTGCACACCGGCGACTCCATCACCGTGGCACCGGTCTTCACCCTGACCGACCGCGAATACCAGAAGCTGCGTGACATCGGCATCGCCATCATCCGTGGCGTGGGCGTCGACACCGGCGGCTGCAACATCCAGTTCGCCGTCAACCCGGGCACCGGCCGTATCATCGTCATCGAGATGAACCCGCGCGTGTCCCGTTCCTCCGCGTTGGCTTCCAAGGCCACAGGCTTCCCGATCGCCAAGATCGCCACCAAGCTGGCCCTCGGCTACACGCTGGACGAGATCCAGAACGACATCACCCAGTCCACGCCGGCCAGCTTCGAGCCGACCATCGACTACGTGGTCACCAAGGTGCCGCGTTTCGCGTTCGAGAAGTTCCCGGGCGCCGATCCGACGCTGACCACCTCCATGAAGTCCGTCGGCGAGGCCATGGCTCTCGCGGGCAACTTCCAGGAGTCGCTTGGTAAGGCTATGCGCTCCATCGACAAGCGTCACATGGGCTTCAACTGGGATGGTGACAAGCCGTCCGAGGACGAGGTTTCCCAGCTGCTCGACGCCATCAAGGTGCCGACCGAGCACCGTTATCTGCAGATTCAGCGTGCCCTGTGGGGAGGCGCCACCGAAGAGCAGATCTTCGCGGCCACCAAGATCGACCCGTGGTTCATCCGCCAGTTCGCGCTCATCAACGAGACTGCGCTGGAAGTCAAGAACGCGGAGAAGCTCACCAGGAAGCTGCTGAAGAAGGCGAAGCTCGCCGGCCTGTCCGACCTGCAGATCGCGCACCTGCGCCGTCTGGGAGACGAGGGCGAGAACACCATCCGTGAGCTGCGTTGGTCGTACGACCTCCGCCCGGTGTTCAAGACCGTCGACACTTGCGCCGCCGAATTCGACGCGGCAACCCCGTACTACTACTCCTGCTACGCGGATGAGACCGAGCTGCGTCCTCGCGACCGCGAGGCCGTGATCATCCTCGGCTCCGGTCCGAACCGCATCGGCCAGGGCATCGAGTTCGACTACACCTGTGTGCACGCCGTGCAGGAACTGGGCAAGAACTATGACACGATCATGGTTAACTGCAACCCGGAGACCGTGTCGACCGATTACGACATGTCCGACCGCCTGTATTTCGAGCCGCTCACCTTCGAAGACGTGCTCGAGATCTACGAGGCCGAAAAGAAGATGGGTCCGATCAAGGGCGTCATCGTCCAGCTCGGCGGCCAGACCCCGCTGTCCCTGGCCGCCCGACTGAAGGCCGCAGGCGTTCCGATTCTCGGCACCACGCCTGAATCCATTGATCTGGCCGAAAACCGTGAGCTCTTCGGCGAGGTGCTGAAGAAGGCCGACATGAACGCGCCGCGCTACGGCACCGCGCTGAGCCTGGACGAGGCCCGCGAGGCCGCGCACGCCATCGGATACCCGGTGCTGGTCCGTCCGAGCTACGTGCTCGGCGGCCGTGGCATGGAAATTGTCTACGACGACGCCCAATTGCGCAAGTACGTCGATCGCGCATTGAAGGAAGCCCAGGCCGACACCGTCGTGTCCGGCCGTCTGCCTTCGCCGCTGCTCATCGACAAGTTCCTGCAGGATGCCGTGGAAATCGACGTCGACGCGCTGTTCGACGGCGAGGAGCTGTATATCGGCGGCATCATGGAGCACGTCGAGGAAGCTGGCGTCCATTCCGGTGACGCCGCCTGCACCCTGCCTCCGAGCACGCTGTCCGATGACCAGATCCGTCGTCTGCGTGAAGGCACCTACGCCATTGCCAAGGGCTGTGGCGTGCAGGGCCTGATCAACGTGCAGTATGCCTTCATGGCCAACACTCTGTACGTCATCGAGGCCAATCCGCGTGCCTCCCGTACCGTGCCGTTCGCTTCCAAGGCCACCGGTGTGGCACTGGCCAAGGCCGCCGCCCGCATCATGGTCGGCGAAACCATCCAGCAGCAGCGTGACAACGGCCTGCTCCTGCCCCACGGCGACGGTGGCGACATCCATCGTGGCCAGCAGGTGGCCGTCAAGGAATCCGTGCTTCCGTTCAAGCGATTCCGCACTCCGCTCGGCAAGACCGTCGACGTGCTGCTCGGACCGGAAATGCGTTCCACCGGCGAGGTCATGGGCTTCGACCGCGACTTCCCGCACGCGTTCGCCAAGAGCCAGCTCGCCGCATACGAAGGCGGCCTGCCGACCAGCGGCAACGTGTTCATCTCCGTGAACGACACCGACAAGCGCCAGCTGCCGCTGTTCGCCGCGCGACTGGTCGAGCTCGGCTTCAACATCTGGGCCACCGAAGGCACGGCATCCGTGCTGCGCCGCTACGGCATCGATTCCAAGATCGTCGACAAGATCAGCGTGCGTATGGACTCCGATCCAGACGACCCGATCACCACCTACCATGCGGAGGGCAGCGTCGGCAAGAACGTCGTCCAGCTGATCGAGGAAGGCGCGATCGACCTGATTCTCAACACGCCGAACTCCCGCGGTTCCCGTTCCGACGGCTACGCCATCCGTTCGGCGGCTATCGCAGCCGACCTGCCGCAGTTCACCACCATGACGGAATTCTCCGCCGTGTTGATGGCTATCGAGGCGGTGCGCAATAATGATTATCAGATCATGAGTATTCAGGATCATTCCAAGCAGCTGTTCGAATTGGAAAGCCGTGACTAATGATGAGTAGCCCCAGCAGTGAGGAAGTGAATGCCCAGCGTTCGGATTTCGGTCTGCGACTGAGCAATTCAATGGCCAAATACGGCCCGTTGTGCGTCGGCATCGACCCGCATCGGCAGCTCCTCACTGACTGGGGCTATAACGTCGACGCGTTGGGGGCGGAGCTGTATTCCATGCGCATGCTGCAGGCGGCCAATGGCCGTGCCGCAGCTGTCAAATTCCAGTCCTCCATGTTCGAGCGGTACGGTTCCAAAGGCATCGCCGCGCTTGAACGCGTGCTCTATGCGGCACGGCAGATGGGTGTCATCACCATCGTCGACTGCCTGCATGGCGGCCTGCCGACCACGATTTCCGCGTTCGCGGACGCCTATTTCAAGCCGGGCGCGCCATTGCTGGCAGACGCCATCACCCTGCTGCCGTATTACGGCGCACGGTCATTGGGAGGCGTCATCAATGACGCGCTCAACAACGGCAGGGGCGTGTTCATCGCCTCGTTGACGTCCAACCAGGAAGGCGCCAGCCTGCAGACGGCGATTCGTCAGGCAGGCGAATACAAGGGCAAAACAGTGGCGTACGGCATCGCCAGCACTGCTCAGAAATTCAATAAGGGCAATGATGGAATGGGTTCCGTCGGCCTTATCATCGGTGCCACCATCGGGCAGTGGATCAACGATTCGGGCGTCGATCCGGCCAAGTTCACCGGACCGATTCTTTCCCCCGGCTACGGATGGCAGGGAGCGGAGACACGTGATTTGAAGACCGTGTTCAAAGGCACCAAGGGCAATGTGCTGGTCACGGTATCTCGTTCTATCGCCACGCATGGTCCCGACATCGCAAAATTGACCGAAGCCACCGCGTCGGTCGCCAGGGATATTCGGCAGGCATTGACCGAGGCTCAAAACGAGAACGCCGATGATGCGGCTGACGGAGACGCCGAATAATTTCTTTTTCTGAATAGTTTCCTTTTTGGAAAACAAGACATAACCAAGAGTGGGGATGGAATGGCTGATTCTCAACATGGACGTTTGATTGTGCTCTGCGGACCCGCCGGAGTGGGCAAAGGCACTGTTCTGGGGCGCGTACGCGAACAGCACCCCGAAATCTGGCTGTCGGTGTCCGCCACGACACGCCAGCCTCGTCCGGGCGAAGTGGACGGCGTGAACTATTTCTTCATGACCGAACCTGAATTCCTGGCCAAAGAAAAGGCGGGGGAGTTTCTCGAAACCGCCGACGTGTTCGGCCTCGCCCACTACGGCACACCCGTGAAACCAGTCGTGGAACATCTGGAACGCAATATCCCCGTGGTCTTGGAAATCGACCTACAAGGAGCCCGGACGGTCAAACGGCGCGCGAAGGAACTCGGCCTCGAAGTGCTTACCGTGTTCATTGAGCCGCCGTCCTTCGAAGAACTGAAACGTCGTCTGATCGGCCGTGGCACCGAAACCCCTCAGCAGCAGGCCAAAAGGCTTGAGACCGCCAAGGTCGAGTTGGCCGCTGCGCCGGAATTCGACAAACGCATCGTCAATAACGTGGTCGACGAGGCCGCAGACGAGCTTTGGCATATCATCGCCGAAGAGTTCGGCCTGTAATCCGTCAATCCGACTATCCAGCCAATAAAAACCGGCATACGAAAAGGGCCTGCACGAAATCGCGCAGGCCCTTTTCGTATGTTTTAAACAGAAAGTCGGGGTCTGCGTGGTTCTCCAGATAATGGTGAACGTCGGACATGCCCTACTTCCTCATCGCAGCCCAGCAGCGCGCGGAAGGTATAGCGCGGCACAATGCCGTGTTTGAGCAGATAAGCGCCAGCGTAGAGCGACAGCACCGCCGGGCCCTTGTCGTCGATCACGCCGCGGCCGAGCAGCCAGCCCTCGCGACGCTCCATCGCAAATGGGTCGGTATTCCAGCCGGGGCCGGCAGGCACCACGTCCACATGGCAGATAGTCGCGAGCTGCTTATCGCCGCGACCCGGAATATCGGCGATGCCCACAAAGCCCTCGTCATCGCTCGTCTGGTAGCCGAGCTTTTGCGCAATGCCGAGCGCGCAATCGAGCGCATCACGGACCGGGCGGCCAAACGGCGCACCGGGCTCCGCATCGGCAGCAACGGCCACAGACGGATAGCTCACCAGCTGCTCGATATCGGCGACGACATCTTCCCAGACCTCGTCGACATATTCGGCAACGCTCTGCTCCACCTGATTCATGGACGACCTCCTTACCAATGAGCGGCGAGCGCGCTCGCCCCTCACATTACGTCATTAGATAGCGAAAAGTTTAGCAAGCTCGGCCACCGAGTGCACCACCGCATCGGCACCCGCCGCCTCGTGCTCGCCCGGCGCCGCCGCGCCCGAATAGATGCCGATGCACGGCACGCCCATTGCGTGCGCGCCCTCCACATCGTTAAAGCGATCGCCGATCATCACGGCATCGTCGGCCGTCGCGCCGAGCGCCGCCAGGGCATCGCGGACCGAATCGGCCTTGGTCTCGCGTCCCTGCGGCGGATTCATGCCAATCACCGCCTCAAACTGAGAGAGCCCGAGCTCACGCACCATGTCGATGCACTTGGCCTCCATGCGCGACGTCGCCACGGCCATACGCTTGCCTTGGGCGACCAACCCATCCAGCAGCTCGGGGATCCCATCGAACACGGGGTACTCCTCCGGCCCCAGCTCATCAAAAAAGGCGCGGTACTCGTCGGCCACCACAAGCGACTCCTCTCGCGAAAAGCCGTAAAAGTCGTGAAAGCTCTTCCACAGGGGCGGCCCGATCATGCGACGCAGGTCACCCATCTGCGCCTCCGAAAACCCGCGCGCAGCCAGCGTCTTGCGCGTCGAGGTCATCACCGCCCGGCCCGTATCTGCCACCGTGCCGTCAAAATCGAACAGCACAACCGGCCGCTCGCAAAGTTGCAATGCCGCCATCGGCACCCTTCTTCCCCAGTTGATGATTTCCACACCACCGCTTCAAACTGTTGACTATTCAACAATTGAACCTAGCAATGTAGAGCAACTCCACTATACTTGTCGCACTTTGCTTTCAGAAGGCGGCGCTGCCGCGCCCCAACGAAAGGTGCAATTATGTCTTTTGCCATCATAACCGACTCCACGTCGGACATCTCCCCCGCCCGCGCCCAAGAGCTCGGCATTTACGTGATTCCGCTGCATGTAATTATCGAGGGCGAGGACCTGCTCGACCAGGTGCAGATTACCGCCGAGGAGTACGTCGCCCGCATGGCCGGCTCCGAGCAGCTGCCGCACACCTCGCAGCCGAGCGCCGGCGAGTTCAAGGCACTCTTCGGACCGCGTACGCGCCGACGGCCACGATAGCGCGATCTTTATCTCGCTATGCAGCGAGTGGTCCGCCTGCTATGCCAACGCATGCCTGACGGCCGAAACCCACGAGCTCGACGTGCGCTGCATCGATTCGCGCACCGGCTCGGGCGCCGAGGGTCTGCTGGTGGAGTACGCGCTTGCCATGCGCGAGGACGGCCGCAGCCTGGACGAGACCGAGGCGCAGATCCGCGCGACGTTGCCCGACGCCCATCTGCTGCTGATTCCCCGAACGCTCGAGAACCTGGTCAAAAACGGCCGCGCCCCAAGCTCGCCGGCCAGCTGACGCAGATGCTCAACATTCGCCTGGCCGTTTCGCCGGAGTGGCAGTCGGGCGAGATCAAGGCCATCAAAAAGGGCCGCGGCGCCAAGCGTATCGTCGCCAACACCATGGCTGACTGCCTCGCATTTTTGGCCGAACATCCAGGCTCCAGCGTGCGCGTGCTCACGACCGGCGCCGCCGAGGAGCGGGAGCTCGTCACCGGGCGCTCGCGGGCCAGGACTACGTAGACGCCGGCACCGG
>ENA-OQKI01000377-OQKI01000377.1-human-gut-metagenome-genome-assembly--contig:-NODE-377-length-10053-cov-2.377896_pt1 | contig 10053 bp, 12 predicted proteins | sample MGYA00242778_ERZ504798 | MGnify/ENA primary metagenome ERZ504798 (study PRJEB26092, sample SAMD00036414) | human gut metagenome | host: Homo sapiens | study: EMG produced TPA metagenomics assembly of... | reverse complement strand
GACGGTGAAAACGAGCTTCTTGCCGACCGTTACCGTGCCGTCGGGGTTTGCAATCGCCATGTCGCGCGGAGCGCCGACGCCTATCGCGGCGACCTGCGGCGGGATTATCTCAAGCAGTGCGCAGATGCCGTCCCAGTCCTTGTAGAGCGAACCGAGGTTCGATACGGTTATCGTGCCCTGCTCAATGTCGTATTTTGTGAGCCTGTCGCGCTCGGGAATGTCGTAATATTCCTTCTTCTGCTTTCCAGAGAGCGTCTTGACTCTGTATTTTCCCGTCTTTGAGCCGATGAGGCGCGAGACGGTCTGAATGAGCTTGCCCTTTGCCAGCCCCTGAAGGGTGTCATTCAGGGATACGTCGTACATGACCTGCGACATGTTTGAATTTTTCGCTCTGCGTTGAACATCGGCGAGCGTATCTCTGATATCCCTGAGGTTCTTGTCCTGCATGTTGTGCAGATTTACTGTCATCATCTCACCTGAGTCGAGAAGCATGGGCATCGAGATATTTATTTCGTCGAACTCCGTCACGCATCCGCGGACAAGGCGGGGTTTGAAATCGATATGTGCATTCATCGCGGGGCACTTCTTGAGCGCCTCTGTTATTACTTTTAATATAACTGCGTTGAGCGTGATCTTATCTTCTTTTGCGCGCCCTTCGTTGATTTCTTTGAAAACTTTCAGAAATTCGGACGCCTCAGGCTCGTTTGTAACAACGACATGGGGAATGTCGTGCCAGCTCTGCGCGGTCATGTTTGCGATTATCTTCCTGTTTATGCCGAAGTGCTCGGCTCTTCTGACTGTGAGTGACTGTCTCATTCTGAGGACTCCTTTCATTTTAGCGGTTATGCCGCATTAATAAAAGTATATATTGTCCTCAAACTTAAAAACAAGGAACAGTATCTGGAAGCATGTGCAAAAAGCGACACAAAAAGTGATTTGTGTCGCCAAAAATTATAAACAGTTTAGAAATATTTTCTGAAGCCGTTAAAATATATGCTTGTGGTGAAAGAGACGATAGTCGATGGATCTTCGCGGAAGTCGGAGTTTATCCACTCTGCAATAACGCTGACGATGCCGTTGAAGAACATTATATACATCCAGCGGAACTGCTTATCCGTGATCTCGGGGAAAAACTTCTTCCACTTTATCTGTGTCCTGTCGTAGTTCTTTACGAACAATGAATTGATGAAGCCCTTTCGCGGGCCGCATCTCATCATGTAGCAGCACAGGTCGGAGTTATCCCTGACGATATCAAACAGACCGACCAATACTGCATCGAAAACCTCGGGATCCATTCTCTCGATCTGATTATCGATATCGGAGACGAACTCAGCCTCGATGCTCTTCATCAGCGCGTTGATGTCGTCATAGTGGCGGTAGAAGGTGCTTCTGTTGATGTCTGCGCGCTGACATATCTCTCGCACGCTGATCTTGTCGAAGTCCTTTTCTTCAAGCAGTTCGAAGAAGGTGCGGCGTATTGCCGTTTTTGTGTATGCCGTGCGCCTGTTGTGCGCGGGTCTTCCGGTTGCCGGGCTTGTCATGAAAATCACCTGCGTTCGTTTCTGATTCATATAAATATTACCACTAATATGCCTGATTGACAAGAGTTAGCGCGATTTTACTCATGTAAAAAAATATGTTGACAAAAGTGCTAAACACTGTTAAAATAACTAATTGCCGCAGGAAAAAGGCGGCTAATCCTTGCTGCGGACGAACCGCAGCCAAAAGACCAGAAGGAGGTGCTTTAAGAATGTCAGCAAACAACAGCTATGAAGCAATGATGGTTTTCTCCGTCAAGAACGGTGAGGAGGGCGTTCCCGCTCTCATCGAGAAGTTCAAGGCTCTCATCGAGCAGAACGGCACTCTGGACAGCATTGATGAGTGGGGCAAGCGCAAGCTCGCTTACGCTATCGACGATGAGCCCGAGGGATTCTACGCTCTGTTCAATTTCAGCGCTGCACCTGAGTTCCCCGAGGAGTTCTACCGTATCGCCGGTATAACCGACGGCGTTCTCCGCTCACTCGTTGTCAGAAAGTGAGGAAACAAAGATGCTTAACGTTGCAATAATTATGGGCAGACTCACTGCCGATCCCGAACTGCGTACCACCGCTTCCGGCGTCGCAGTCACCACTTTCTCCGTTGCGGTCGATCGCCGCTTCCAGAGACAGGGTGAAGAGAAGCAGACCGATTTCATCAACGTTGTCGCCTGGAGACAGACTGCAGAGTTCGTTTCCCGCTACTTCCACAGAGGATCGATGATCGCTGTTCGCGGAAGTATCCAGCAGCGCAACTACGAAGACAAGAACGGCAACAAGCGCACCGCGTTTGAAATTGTCGCCGACGAAGTCAGCTTCTGCGGCTCAAAGGCAGAGACGGGCACAGGCGGAGCACGCCAGGGCGATCAACCCGCGCGCGTCCAGCCCGCAGCGTCCTTCGCCACAGGCGGAGCGGACGATTTCGAGGAGATCCCGATAAGCGACGATCTCCCGTTCTGAGAAAAACTTGAACCGGGCTTTTGCGCCCGATGAATAAGCCCGAGCCGCAGGACGGCTTTCGGCTTCCACCTTAGCCAAAGAGGAGGTTAACATCATGGCATATGAGAAAAACGACAGAAGACCCAACCGCAAGGGCCGCAAGAAGGTTTGCGCTTTCTGCGTCGATAAGGTTGAGTGCATAGATTACAAGGACACCGCCAAGCTCCATAAGTATATCTCCGACAGAGCGAAGATTCTTCCCAGAAGAGTCACCGGCAACTGCGCCGCTCATCAGAGAGAGCTTACCACCGCTATCAAGCGTGCCCGTCACGTTGCTCTTCTTCCTTACACGAGCGACTGATAAAGCTGTCTACGGCTGCCGCATTCAGCGCAGACCAAAGAGCAAAAATGTTGAAGGTCACAGTTTGCGTCCGAAAACGCAGATTGTGGCCTTTTTATTTTTTGCCGCAAATGCGTCGGCCTTATTTTTTTCTTTTTGCTTTACATGGCGGCACAGATGTGATAACTTTATATTTATAAGCAGTAATTTAAACGAGAGGAATAACAATGTCTCAGAATATGAACCGCCATTTAACGGCTTTGGAATTTGATAAAATATTGGAGCGCCTCGCGCAGTTCACGGCGTGCCCCGACGCGCGCGAGCTTGCGCTGAGCCTCCGCCCGGAGAGCGATATTGATCTCGCGCAGGCGCAGATGAATCAGACGCGCGACGCGCATATGCTCCTTGCTCGCTTCGGCGGTCCGTCCTTCGGCGGGCTTCGCAATGTCAATAACGCCGCAGCGCGAGCCGGCGCGGGCAGCACGCTTTCCATGCGCGAACTGCTCGATGTTGCCGAGGTGCTCAGAACCGTGCGTGCTCTCGCTCAGTGGCGCAGCACGAACGCTGGAGTCGAGACCGTTCTCGACCCGCTTTTCTCGGCGCTTCAGCCGAACAAATATCTCGAAACGAAGATAACCTCCGCCATAATCTCCGAGGAGGAGATCGCTGACAGCGCCTCGCCCGAGCTCTTTGAAATCAGGCGCAAGATTCGCATGCAGGAGTCGAAAGTTCGTGACCAGCTCGATAAGATGACACACTCCGCGCACTACTCGAAGTTCATGCAGGAGAATATCATAACCCAGCGAAACGGGCGCTATGTTGTGCCCGTCAAGGCGGAATACCGCGGCGAGGTGCAGGGACTTGTCCATGATACATCTTCATCGGGCGCCACTGTGTTCGTCGAGCCGATGCCGGTTGTTGAAGCGAACAACGAGATAAAAGTCCTGCGTTCTAAAGAGCAGGACGAGATTGAACGCATACTTACAGCGCTCTCCGCGATGGTCGGCGAGTTTGAGCAGGGGATAAAAAACAGCTATGAGTGCGCCGTTGAGCTCAATGTTATCTTCGCAAAGGCGCAGTATGCCTATTCGATAGGCGCGACGGTGCCGCTACTCAACTCCGACGGCGAGATTGAGCTGCGCGCCGCCCGCCATCCGCTCATTGACAAAAACAAAGTAGTCCCTGTTGATATAAGGCTCGGCACGGACTTTGACACGCTCGTTATAACCGGTCCGAACACGGGCGGCAAGACCGTCTCGATAAAGACTGTCGGTCTTTTCGCGCTCATGGCGATGTGCGGGCTCATGATACCCGCGGGCGACAGAAGCAGACTTTCCGTGTTCAGCGAAGTCCTCGCGGACATCGGCGACGAACAGTCGATAGAGCAGTCGCTCTCGACCTTCTCCGCGCATATGACAAATATTATAGATATCATGGGCCAGGCGGGCGACCGCAGTCTTGTGCTCATAGACGAGCTCGGAGCGGGCACAGACCCCGTCGAGGGCGCGGCTCTTGCAATGGCGGTGCTCGAAGACCTGCATTTCAAGGGCGCGAAAATAGCCGCGACAACGCACTATGCCGAGCTCAAGGCTTATGCCCTCGAGACTCCGCGCGTCGAAAACGGCTGCTGCGAGTTCAATGTTGCGACTCTCAGCCCGACCTACCGACTGCTTATCGGCGTCCCCGGACGCTCGAACGCGCTTGCGATTTGCGAGCGTCTCGGCATGGATATGCGCGTTGTGGACAGGGCGAAAGAGCTCGTCAACAACGAGAATGTTCGATTTGAAGATGTCGTCGACAAGCTCGAAGAGAACCGCCGCCGCATGGAGGAGGAGCACGAGCGCGCCAAGGAGCTGACCGCAAAGGCGCGCGCCGAGCTGGAGAAAGCCGAAAAGCGGCTCGCCGAAGTCGATTCTCTGCGCGAGGCGGAGATAGAGAAAGCCAAGGCGCAGGCGGCGAAGCTGACCCAGCAGGCGAAGCGCGAGAGCTACGCTCTGCTCGACGAACTCGACAGGCTCAAAAAAGAAAAAGAGAAGACAAAAGATGCCGCAGATCTCGCGCGCCGCGCACGCGCCGCAGTAAGAAAGGGTCTCGGGGCGATAGACGAGGCGGTCGACCCTGTGGTCGCCATGGGCGTTGAGAACGACGGCTATGTTCTCCCGCGCGAGCTCAAAAAGGGCGACACAGTTCTTATAGCCGATCTCGGCAAGGAGGCGACTGTCCTTTCGCCCGTTGACAGAAACGGAAATGTCGAAGTCCTCGCGGGCGCGGCAAAGACGCGTGTAAAGCTCAAAAACCTGCGCCTTATCGAGAACGCGCCGAAGAAGCGCAGCCCGAACTCCGGCGCACGCCGCACGGGAGTTGAGAGCAAGATGAACATGGACGCCTCCGCACGCCTCGATGTCCGAGGACTGACTGTCGACGACTGCATTATGGAGCTCGACAGATATATTGATTACACGCTGCGCATGGGACTCGGCGAGTTCACCGTCGTCCACGGCAAGGGCACCGGCGCACTCAGGAGCGCCGTCAACCAGTATCTTCGCAAGTCGCCGTATGTCAAGAGCTTCAGGCTCGGCGTTTACGGCGAGGGCGAGGACGGCGTGACAATAGTCGTGCTCAAGTGACGCGAAAAAAGTTTTCCACACTGTTTTCCACATGCCTGCGGGCGCATAACGGCACATTTTGTTGTCTTTTGCCGCTCGAAACACAAGCGGTTGATGATAAAAAAAACAATCTTGTTTTTTCGCCGTTTTTCCACATTCGGAATGTTGAAAAAAGTTCGGTTTCGGCGAAAAAATGTGCTTGACAGCCGACGATATTTTTAGTATAATAACCCCCTGCAAAGCGTTTCGACTTTACAGAGGGGTTTGACATTTACGCGATCATGATGAAAAGGGGGAGAAAATAAAGTGGCAAAGAATTTGGAAATAGCTGTTTTGCTTGACCTTTACGGCGATATGCTGACTGAAAAACAGCGCGACTTTCTGGGCTATTACTACAACGACGACCTGTCGCTCTCCGAGATCGCGGAAAACGAGGGGATAACCCGCCAGGGCGTGCGCGATGCGATAAAGCGCGCCGAAGCCCAGCTTTTCGATATGGAGTCGAAGCTCAAGCTCGCCTCGAAATTTGACGAGATACGCAGCGGACTCACTGAAATCATCGACTGCGCCGGCGAGATAGGGGACTACAATCTCAACCACAGCCTGTCGCGCGAAGTGAATGATTATACCGTGAAGATAAAAGCCATCGCCATGTCTCTCATGGAGTGATCGGACTGCGGAAAAATCGCCCATGACCGCGTTGCAGGAACCCGTTCGCTCGGTTGCGTACACAAAGTGCGCGCCCTCACGCCCGGAACCCTGCGCCTTGTCCTGAACAATTTTTCTCAGTCCTCGATTGAGTGATGTGATGCGGAAAAATCGCTCGGTACAATTCGGCTTGAAACGGTAACATAAAAACTACTTACTTTTTATACAGAGGTGAAAACATTGGCATTTGAAGGTCTTTCGGAACGCCTTGAAGCGGCGTTCAAGCGTCTTAAAAGCAAGGGCAGCCTCAACGAGGCGGATGTCCGCGCGGCGATGCGCGACGTGCGTATGGCTCTGCTTGAGGCGGACGTCAGCTACAAGGTAGCCAAGGATTTCACCGCCAAGGTCACCGAGAGAGCTATCGGTGCGGATGTTATGGAGAGCCTTACTCCCGCGCAGATGGTCATAAAGATAGTCAACGAAGAGCTTATCGACCTCATGGGCGGCACGAAGACCCGCCTTGCGACTGCGGCGCATCCGCCGACAGTGATAATGCTCTGCGGTCTTCAGGGCGCAGGTAAAACGACGCACTGTGCAAAGCTTGCGCTCATGCTCAAGAACCGCGGCAGCAGACCGATGCTCGTCGCGTGCGATATCTACCGTCCGGCGGCTATCAAGCAGCTTCAGGTGCTCGGCGAAAAGGTCGGCGTGCCGGTCTTTGAAAAGGGTACGCAGGATCCGGTTGAAACAGCTAAACAGGCGGTCGCGCTTGCAAGGGACGAGGGCAACGACTATGTCATCATCGATACCGCAGGCCGCTTGCATATAGATGAGCAGCTCATGGATGAGCTCAAGCGCATCAAGTCGGAAGTCCGCCCGCACGAGATTCTCCTCGTTGTCGACGCGATGACCGGTCAGGATGCGGTCAATGTTGCCTCGACTTTCAACGAGACGCTCGGCATTGACGGACTTATCCTGACAAAGCTCGACGGCGACACCAGAGGCGGTGCGGCGCTCTCCGCGCGCGCTGTCACGGGCAAGCCGATAAAGTTCGTCGGCGTCGGCGAAAAGCTCGGCGATCTCGACACCTTCCACCCCGACCGCATGGCTTCGAGAATCCTCGGCATGGGCGATGTTCTCTCGCTTATCGAGAAGGCGGAGACAGCTATTGACGAAAAGAAGGCGGCGGAGCTTGAGGAGAAGATAAGAAAGAACAAGTTCGACCTCAACGACCTGCTCGATCAGATAACCCAGCTTCGCAAAATGGGCTCGATTCAGGACACGCTCGCAATGCTCCCGGGCATGGGCAAGAAGCTCCAGGGCGTGGACGTTGACGAGAAGCAGTTCGACCGTCTCCAGGCGCTCATCCGCTCGATGACCCCGAAGGAGCGCGAGAATCCCGACATAATCAACCCCTCCCGCAAAAGGCGTATCGCTGCGGGCAGCGGACAGAAGGTCGAGGATGTCAACAGGCTTCTCAACCAGCACAAGCAGATGCAGAAGCTCTTCAAGCAGTTCAACGGCAAAGGCTCAAAGAAAAAGATGCGCCGTATGGGCTTCGACCCGAGCAAGCTCGGAATGTAAAAACGGATGTTATCCTATAGGTCAGCCTTAGGGTTTACATTATATATTAATTTTGTATTACTTTTGGAGGTACAATTATCATGGCAGTTAAAATCAGACTTCGCCGCATGGGCGCAAAGAAGAACCCCTTCTACAGAATAGTCGTTGCAGATTCGAGATATCCCCGTGACGGCAGATTCATCGAGGAGATCGGCACCTATGATCCGCTCAAGACTCCCGCTGATGTGAAGATCGACGCAGACAAGGCAAAGCAGTGGATCGCCAACGGCGCTCAGCCCACCGATACCGTTAAGGATATCCTCAAGAAGAGCGGCGTCATCGACTGATAACGCTCAGCGTAAAACATGGCTCTCGGCAGTCTGCGGGGAGTTTTGTTTTTCTATGAAAGGAACATCAAAATGAAGGATTTACTTATATCCATCGCTCAGGGTCTCGTTGAAGAGCCCGATGCAGTTACCGTCACCGTTGACGAGCCGGATGATGAGGGCGTTACAGTCTATCATCTTCACGTCAGCGAGAATGACATGGGCAGAGTTATCGGCAAGCAGGGCAGAATAGCCAAGGCTATCCGCACTGTTATGCGCGCTGCCGCAACGCGCTGCGATGAGAAGGTCGCAGTTGAGATAGACTGATGATAAAGGACTATCTTGAAATAGGGCAGATAGTCGGCACCCACGGCGTGCGCGGGGAACTGCGCGTTCAGCCGTGGTGCGATTCGCCCGAATTCTTCAAAAAGTTCAAAACGCTCTACTACGACGCACACGGTGAAAAAAGCGTGGGCGTTGTTTGCGCTCGCCCCCACGGGAATATTGCGCTGCTGCGCCTCGACGGCTGCGACACGGTCGAAAAGGCGGCCTCGCTCAGAGGCAAGGTGCTCTATATGCGCCGCAGCGACGCGCATCTCAAGAAAGGCGACTGGTTCATAGCCGAGCTCATCGGCTGCCGCGCCGAGGACGCAAACAGCGGAAAAGTCTACGGAACCGTTACCGATGTTAGCCAGACCGGCGCAAACGATGTCTGGCACATAACGGATGACAACGGCACCGAGACTCTTATCCCCGCAATTCCCGATGTTGTCTCGAGCGTCGATGTAGAGAACGGAATTGTCCTGATAACACCGCTGAAAGGGCTGTTTTCAGATGAGGATTGATATTCTTACCCTCTTCCCGGAGATGTGCTGCGAGGTGCTCAGGGAGAGCGTCATAGGCAGAGCACGCGAGCGCGGCTGCGTTGAAATAAACTGCCGCAACATCCGCGACTATACGCTCGACAAGCACAACCGCGTCGACGATTCGCCCTACGGCGGCGGGACGGGCATGATAATGCAGGTGCAGCCGATATATGACTGCTACGAGTCCCTTTGCCGCGACACGGGCACACGCCCGCATCTCATATATCTGACCCCGCAGGGAAAGACGCTGACCCAAAAGCGTGTGGTCGAGCTGTCGAAGCTCGACAATATCGCTCTGCTGTGCGGTCACTATGAGGGAATTGACGAACGCGTTATAGAAGAGATAGTCGACGAGGAAATTTCGATTGGCGATTTCGTGGTGACGGGCGGCGAGCTGCCCGCGCTTATGCTTGCGGATGCCGTCGCGCGTATGCTCCCCGGTGTGCTCGCTAACGAAGATGCGTTCGAGCTCGAGAGCCATTTTTCGTCCCTGCTCGAATATCCTCAGTACACCCGCCCTGTCGAATGGCACGGCAAAGAGGTGCCGCCCGTTCTGCTCTCGGGTCACCATGCGAACATCGAGAAGTGGCGCAGGGAACAGAGCCTTGAGCGCACCTACCGCCGCAGACCCGATATGCTCGAAAAAGCGGAGCTGAGCCGAAAAAGACCGAGCGTTTCTCTCGTCTTTGAAGAGTGAGGACTGATTTCCGAAGGCAATAATTTAATGTGCAACCTGCATTAAAAAGATGTGCCTTGTATGGTCAAAATACACAACAAAGCCCCCGCCCGAATTTTTAACTTTGGAACAGGCAACGAATTATCGCCTTTGAGGGCGAAAGTCGCAAGTAAATTGTTGACGGGGACAAGTTTTATGATATAATATATAAGCAGTAGAATAAAATTTGAATTTGTGTGTGGGAGATTATATATTATGTATGTTAAAGATGTTATGGTACAGAATCAGGTAGGACTTCATGCACGTCCGGCAACTTTTTTCATTCAGAAGGCTAACGAGTTCAAGTCTTCCATCTGGGGTGGAAAAGGACGAGCGCAGAGTCAACGCCAAGAGCCTTCTCGGCGTGCTTTCCCTCGGTATCATGGGCAACACCCAGATCCGCATCATCGCAGGCGGCCCCGACGAGGAGCAGGCTGTTGATGAGCTTGTGAAGCTTGTTGAGTCCGGCTTCGCCGAGTAATATCATTTTAATACAGATAAGCAGGTCTTAGGCC
>ENA-OQKI01000375-OQKI01000375.1-human-gut-metagenome-genome-assembly--contig:-NODE-375-length-10071-cov-2.437651_pt1 | contig 10071 bp, 8 predicted proteins | sample MGYA00242778_ERZ504798 | MGnify/ENA primary metagenome ERZ504798 (study PRJEB26092, sample SAMD00036414) | human gut metagenome | host: Homo sapiens | study: EMG produced TPA metagenomics assembly of... | reverse complement strand
GGAAAAATTAGATGTGTGCCGCTTCAGCGGCATCGTTGAGCCAGCCGGGAATGGAAAGGGTTTTCGTTTTACGGGTCTGTACCGCTTTTCGTACTCTTCCATATCGAAAGGCACCATCACCACAAAATCTTCCGGGTCAACGTGGAGTGCAGAAGGGACAGAAGGCTCTGGGCAGACTTTGCAATCTTCCAGCATAAGGCCGATGGCATCCTGTGCCATGCGGACGGCTTCGTCCATGGTATCGCCTTGGGTGAAGCACCCCTCAATATCGGGGATCTCAACAGAGTACCCGGTTTCTTCCGGGTGAAAAATTGCAGGATAGAAAATAGCGTTCATAATGTGACCTCACCTTTATAATTTAACAAACAATCAATGTACCTTTACTTAACAGGCCGACATTATTGGTTGGAAATTGTAGAATAGTCTATGCAGTGCTTCGCAGTTTCAGAATATGAAGTCTACAATCATCATATTCTTACTTTTTGAGTCCGGCTAATTTGAGAATATTTTTCTCGGTACCGGGCTTCAGATCCTTTGCGTGAAATGGAACGACAGTGGTTTTGTTGGTAGTTGGGTTATGATACTTGTAGTGTGACCCATTTGCACTGACTAAAACAAAGCCGTTCTGCTCCAGCAAGCGAATCATTTGCTTGGGAGTCATCGGCATGGTGAGTGCCCTCCTTTCTTTCAGGATTACATCTTCATTGTATACGTATTTTACGTATTTGTCAAGAGGCGAAATAAGCCGCCCAGCGACCTTACGGTCTCGCTGGGCGGCTTATTTTTTGCGTTTCCAGAGCAAGTATTCTTCGTAGCGGTGCATCTCGTTCTGTTCTTCTTCGGTTAGGCGCTGGCGCTGCTTGCGGACTTCGTCCGAGGGGTCGATGTCGGTTAAGCCCAGAAGGTAGTCGGCGGAGGTGCCGTAGTACCTGCAAATGGCAATCAGCATCTCGTGGTTTGGGGAACTCTTTTCATGCTCCCAACTGCGAATGGTAGAAGTTGCAACATTAAGGGCTTTGGCGAGTTCTTCCTGTGTTTGGTTATTCCAACTCTCGCAGGTCAGCTAATCGTGCTCCAATCATCCTTTTCCCGCCTTTCTTTGCCATAAGTATAGATGCTTCTTATCACTTTTGGCAAAAAGCGCCGAGAATCTTGTTAATTTGCTTTGAAAGTGATAAGATACTTATTAGTATAGGCTGGAAGTGCTAAGAATATTATCACTTCCGCCGCAACGCTAAGGCAAAGCGAGGGAATCCCCGTTGGAACAACTGATCGACTTTCACGCACCGGAAGTGCAGGCGGTGCTGGATACGCTACTAAAAGATAAATCCACCGGTAAAAACATCATCTGGGCCACCGACCCGCCGGAGGAACTGCAAACGGTGATGTACGAGCCGGTGACGGATAGATCGCAGATCACCACCCAGCAGCTCGGGCTGACCCACTACGAGGTGGTGCTGCCCCGGATGATGAAGCAGACCGACACCCAGCAGCAGCGCACCCGCAAAAAAGGCGAGGTGTTCAGCCCCGCATGGGTCTGCAACAAGATGAACAACGCACTGGACGCCGACTGGTTCGGTGCGCTGGGGGCAGAGCAGACCGCCGGGCAGTTCACGGTGGAGCTGCCCCAAGGCTGGCAGACGGTGGAAACGCCGGTGCAGTTTCCGGCTTGCGGCGGCAGAGCCCCGGCATGGGTGCAGTATGTGCAGAGCCGCCGCTTGGAGGTGACCTGCGGCGAAGCCCCCTTTCTGGCGTCCCGGTACGATGCCGCCACCGGCGAGATGATCCCGGTGCCCCGGCGCATTGGCATTCTGGACCGCAAGCTGCGTGTGGTAAGCGAGAACGCCGCCACAGAGGACGAGTGGCGCAAATATGCCACCCATGCGGTGCAGTCCACCTACGGCTACGAGTATCAGGGCGATAATCTTTTGCTGGCACGGGTCAACCTTCTGCTGACCTATGCAGAGCATCTGCAAGCATGCTGGCAGCGCAAACCCACAAAAGAAGAGCTACAGCCTATCGCCAACATCATCAGCTGGAACCTGTGGCAAATGGACGGCTTGCACCTGTCCGTGCCCGGCGGCAAACCCCAGCCGGAGGCAGAACAGCTTGACCTCTTTTCCATGTTCGGGGCGGCAGAGCCGCAGCCGCCCACGGTATCCTGTAAAGTGAAAAACTGGCGCAAGGGCAGCCATGGAACCGCCCAGAACTTTGAAACCATTCAGGAAGGGAGTACCAGCATGAAGTTTGATTATGTCATCGGAATTATCTTAACTCCCGTTCTAATGAGTATCCTAAGTTCAGAGAATGCTCAAAGGGTTAATCAATCGAAGACATATTTCACCTTGGATCTCCTAATTGGTTGGCATAGCACCCTTCTCAGAGTGTCAAGACCGTGAGTGCACTTTAGTCTTGATACTCTGAGAAGGGTGCTATATCCTCCAGCAGGAGATTCAAAAAACGTCAAGAACGGATATTCAACGTATGAAGATAGGTGTTACGCAGACTTTTCCATAGTGGGTTAAGATAATATATAACCCGCCGTATCAGGATGAAACCCTTGGCGATAATGGAACGTTTGCACCGCCAGTATATAACAAGTTTCTGGATGCGTCTTATGAGATAGCAGAAAAAGTAGAGATGATTCATCCGGCACGCTTTCTGTTCAATGCTGGTTCTACGCCGAAAGCATGGAACGAGAAAATGCTCAACGACCCGCATTTTAAAGTTTTGCACTATGAAACTGATGCGAGTGTGATGTTTACCAATACAGAAATTAAAGGCGGTGTTGTAATTTCTTATCGGGATAATAATAAAAACTATGGTGCTATCAAAGTATTTACGCCCTATGAAGAACTTAATAGCATTATGAAAAAAGCTGCACCCGCAAGTGAAGCTAAAAGTTTGATGGAGACCATTTACATTCAAAATAAGTTTGATTTGGAAAAGTTATATAAAGACCATCCCGAATATAGAGCAGTCATTGGAAGCGAAGGAAGAGATAAGCGTTTCAGAAACAATATTTTCGAAAAGGTGTCGATTTTCACAGAAGAACGTCAGAACAAAGGCGACATTCGAGTACTTGGCGTAAGCAAAAACAAGCGTGTTTGGATGTATATTCCGGAAAAATATGTAGAAACAGAACATGAAAATCTGAAAAACTGGAAGGTACTGGTTGCAAGAGTAAATGGTTCGGGCAACTTGGGTGAAGTGCTGAGTACACCAGTTGTAGAAGCGCCGAATGAAGGGTATACACAAACATTTATCGGTATTGGCTCTTTCAAGGTGGAAACAGAAGCGCAAAACGCATTAAAGTACATAAAGTCCAAATTTTGTCGGACTATGCTCGGTATTTTGAAAATTACACAGGATAATAACCGCGATACATGGCGCATGGTTCCCCTTCAAGATTTTACCGACCATTCCGACATTGATTGGAGCAAGTCGGTGGCGGAAATTGACCGGCAGCTTTACCGCAAGTATGACCTGACTGCGGACGAGATCGAATTTATCGAGACCCATGTAAAGGAGATGGCATAATGGCTGGCATAATTCTGCGCACTGCCCGGCAGGTAGTGCCCATGATCTACGCCTATACCACCCCGGAGATTGCCCGGCACAACGGCTGGACGAAGATCGGCTACACCGAGCAGTCGGTGGACAAGCGCCTGAAACAGCAGACCCACACCGCCGATGTGCTGTTCCACGAGGAGTGGCGGGGCAATGCCGTCTACGATGACGGCAGCGGCGAGGTGTTCACCGACCACGATTTCCACGCCTACCTCCGCAAGCTGAACGTGGAGAACGACCGCAAAAACGAGTGGTTCCATCTGGATGGGCAGCAGTCCCGGCGGTATTTTCAGGATTTCCGCATGAACCGGGGCCGAGTGCAGCTGGATGCTGCCATCGCCTACACCCTGCGGGAGGAGCAGGCAAGGGCTGTCCATGACACCAAGAGCTATTACCAGCGCCACCCCGGCGGGGAATACCTCTGGAACGCCAAGCCCCGCTTTGGCAAGACCCTTTCCGTCTACGACTTCTGCAAGCAGGTCAATGCACAGACGGTGCTCATCGTCACCAACCGCCCTGCCATCGCCAACAGCTGGTACAGCGACTATGTGCGCTTTCTGGGCAAGGAGTCCGGCTATCTGTTCGTCAGCCATGTGGATGCCCTTGCCGGGCAGCCCCATGTGCTGGACGAGCAAGGCTATCTGGATGCCGCCGCACAGGGCGAGGAACTGTATAAGCGCATTGAGTTCGTCAGCCTGCAGGACATGAAAGGCTCCAAGTATTTCGGCGGCGAGTACGACAAGCTGCGCCACCTGACCGAGCTGAACTGGGATGTGCTGGTCATCGACGAAGCCCACGAGGGCGTGGACACCTACAAGACCGACCTTGCCTTTGAACGCATCCGCCGCCGCTTCACGCTGCACCTGTCCGGCACGCCCTTCAAGGCGCTGGCGAACGATAAGTTTGCCGGGGATGCTATCTTCAACTGGACCTACGCCGATGAGCAGGCAGCCAAGCGGAATTGGCAGGGCGCACCGGGGCAGCAGAACCCCTACGCTAATCTCCCCATGCTCAACCTCTACACCTACCAGATGTCCGAGATCATCCGGGACGAAATTCAGCAGGGCGTGGAGATCGACGGCGAAACGCAGGAATTTGCCTTTGACCTGAACGAGTTCTTTAAGGTGAAGCCCAGCGGCAGCTTTGAGCACGACGTCGAGGTAGACCGCTTTCTGGATGCCATGACCACCCAGAATAAGTTTCCATTTTCCACCCCGGAATTGCGTGCCGAGCTGAAGCACACCTTCTGGCTGCTCAACCGGGTGGACAGTGCCAGAGCGCTGGCAAAAAAGCTGCAGGCGCACCCGGTATTCCGGGACTATGAGGTGATCCTTGCCGCTGGTGACGGCAAGCTGGACAACACGGACGAGAACCAGAAGAGCTTTGACCGGGTAAAAGCCGCCATCGCCCACCACGAAAAGACCATCACCCTGTCGGTGGGGCAGCTCACCACCGGTGTCACCATCCCGGAATGGTCGGCGGTGCTGATGCTCTCCAACCTGAAAAGCCCGGCGCTGTATATGCAGGCAGCGTTCCGTGCCCAAAACCCCTGCCTTTTCCACGAAAACGGCACCTTCCGCCGCAAAGAGAACGCCTATGTGTTCGATTTTGACCCCGCCCGCACCCTGCTGATCTACGAGCGGTTCGCCAACGACCTTTCACAGGACACCGCCAGCGGCAAGGGCGACACCGAGGAGCGCAAGGCGCACATCCAGAATCTGCTCAACTTCTTCCCGGTCATCGGCGAGGACGAGGAAGGGGAGAGTGATCCCGCTGGATGCGGAGAAAGTCCTCAGCATCCCCCGGAAGATCAAGTCCAAGGAAGTGGTGCGGATGGGCTTCCAGAGCAACTTCCTGTTCCAGAACATTTCCAATGTTTTCAGTGCGCCGCAGGAGGTGCTGGACATTCTGCAAAACTTCCAGCCCATCAGCGAGGCAAAAGCAAAGCCCATCCAGATCACCCCGGACACCGGCGCAGACCTCTCCCTGAACGACAAGGGCGAGGTGGATTTGGACGAGGGCTACGTCATCGGCAAGGCAGCGGATGTGTTTGGGGCAAAAATTTATGAGAGCACCCCGGCGCTGGACACCGCCCTGCAAGACCTGACCGATGCCCCGGCTAAAGAGGAGCATCTGGAACCCCTGAAAAAGAGCATCACCAAGGAGATCATCACCCCCATGGTGGAGCAGGCAAAGCAGGAGTATGGTCGGGATCTGAAGCTGTCCGACCAGAAGCGGTTTGAGAGCACCGCCAAAGCCAAAATGGACGTGGCGGTGAACGAAGGTGGTGGACAACTACCGCATCGACCAGAGCCAGCTGGAGACCCAGCGTACCCAGCAGCTGCAAAGCTGCACCACCGCCCAGCAGCGCCAGCAGGTGAACCGGGAGTTTGACGCAAAGCAGCAGCAGAGCACCGCCGCCCTCATGGAAAACCTGCAATCCACCATCCAGCAGACGGCGCAGGAAATGCAGCAGACCATCGTGCGCACCGTGGAGACCAACCAGAAGGAGCAGGAGAAAAAGGGCTACGAGGACACCGTCCGTGACCATCTCCGGGGCTTTTCCCGCACCATCCCGTCCTTCCTCATGGCCTACGGCGACGAGAGCGTGACACTGGCAAACTTTGACCAAATCATCCCGGACAAGGTCTTTCAGGAGGTCACCAGCATCACGTTGGAACAGTTCCGCTTTTTGCGGGACGGTGGCCCGTACATCAACCAAGCCACCGGGCAGCAGGAGCACTTTGCAGGCCACCTGTTCGACCCGGTAGTGTTTGACGATTCGGTGAAGGAGTTTCTGAACCTGAAGGTCAAGCTGGCGGATTACTTCGACGAGAGCCGCACCGAGGATATCTTCGACTACATCCCGCCCCAGAAAACCAACCAGATCTTCACACCCAAGTGGGTGGTGAAAAAGATGGTTGACTTATTGGAACAGGAAAACCCCGGCTGCTTCGATGACCCCGGCAAGACCTTCCTGGACCCCTACATGAAGTCCGGCCTGTACATTACGGAGATCGTCAAGCGCCTTTACCGCAGCGAGAAGATGCGGCAAGCTTTCCCGGACGATAACGCCCGGCTGGAACATATCTTTGCCAAGCAGGTCTATGGGCTTGCCCCTACCGAGATCATCTACCGCATTGCCATCAGCTACATTCTGGGCTTTGCAAAGGGTCACGGCATCACCGCCCACCATATCCGTCAGGCGGATACGCTGGAATTTGCCAAGGCGGGCACCATGGAAAGGGAACTGGATAAGATTTTCAGAGATTGAGAAAACAGAATATAGCGTAAAACCAAAGGCGGCTGTCTGCATGGGTGCAGATGACCGCCTTTTTGTGCTATGCCTGTTACAAAAATGAAAGCTGTTGGATACATCATATCGAACAGGACGAGCTGTCTCATTCTCTCTCTTTTTACCAAGGTTTCCCTTGCGTTTTCTTGCACCCTGCCGAAAGTGGCATGTTTTCAAAACTTTTTGTTGACACGGCTCGATTTTTGTGGTAATCTATCCCAACAATTTAATATAACATATTTATCTTAGAGTTCCAGCTCGGCTCCCGAAGGAGCCGGAGCAAGTTTTTAACTTTCTATCGCTACATAACGAACCCGAACCAAGGCCATCCCGGAAGGGATGGTCAGGTTCAGGTTGTTGTGTGGCGATTTTTTATTGCCAAATCCAGCACCGCACCTTGAAAACCGCATGACCGTCTGCATGGGATACCCGGCGATGACCCCGCAAGGGAGAGCCGGGAAACGCCGCCGAGAGGGGGCAGGAAAGCCATGCAGGGAGAACGGCGCACCCAATATCAACTGGTCAAAATGGCCAGTTGATGTGGTGAATGACACAAAGCGTCATTCACCAGAAAAACCTTATGCGTTACGGCTTACCTCATGTGGACAAATTGTCTACATGAGGTAAATTGGCCGCAGCTTGAACCAATGTAGACAATTTGTCCACATTGACTCCGTTCGTGTTACGTTTGACCTCGACTCGACATTTTGTCAAGCCACGGTGAAATCTGGTAAGTGCTGATTTCCGGTACTTACCAGATTACTGTAACACGATCGTTCTGTGGTGGGTTACGAAAACCGTAACTCACCACTTGGAAGTGGTAAATGGACGAATTGTCCACTTACCACCCAGCCATAACGCACAGATTTTAGTTGGTGATCATTTTGATCACCAACCAGACAATCGCAACACTTTATTGTGCAAAAGTGGCTGTTGCCATTTTGATAACAGCCACGCTTCCGTAACACTTTTGGCAAATAATGCTCTTCATTATCCACCACACACCCGTAACAGCCAAAGGAGGATGCCTATGACAACAGAACAATGGGAACGCGAAAATCAGGACACCCTGATGGAATATTTCATTGATGGCGACCCCAGTGTGCGCAGAATCCAGTGTGAATACTGCCGCAAGGTCATCTACACCCAGACCCGGAACCGAAAATATTGCAGCTTCCAGACTTGCGGTCACAAGATGCTGAATCTGCGGAAAAGCCTTAAAAAGCGTGCCGAACGTGGAACGTATACCTGCGCTTGCTGCGGGGAGCAGTTCTTGCCGATCCGGGCAGATGCCAGATATTGCAGCAATGGCTGTCGGCAGAAAGGCTACCGCCAGCGTAAAGCGAATGCCGGATAAGTATTGATGCTGCTTTTATTTAGTAAAGTGATACTTCCCATTTTGGGAAGTACCAAAATACCGTAACGCCTAATTGCTCACTCCCAAATCCCCACAGTGGGAATTTGGGCTGTCCTCTGAAATCAAGTTCCGCTTTCCGTAACTTGATTTTAGCCGTAACGAAGCCACCGGAGTTATCATTTTGAAAACTTCGGTTTTTCTGTAACACGCCACCCCGCTCCGTAAAAATCAGGTGATCAAAATGAGCACTTGATTCTACCTGTAACGCCTCAAGGTCGTTGAAAATCAGGTGCCGCCATCCGGCACTTGATTTCACCCGTAACGGATTCAGTGGGTCAAAATGGCCCACTGAAAAAGCCGGACGAGCTGGCGGGCAGGGATTCGCAAATCTTTGCCTGTCAGCTTGCCCGGTGCAAGAGTGCAGAGGATGCAGTCCTTTGCCCCAGTGATATGATGCCTTGCGTCATATCCTACTGGGTATTATCTGGCGCAAAACGGCGGCAGATCCAGCAGCTCCGCTGCTGCGTTCTCCCACGCCAAGAAGTCGAAACGGAGGGATGTCTATCTGAAATTAACACGACACAACGGACGAGCCGGGACCCACGGCACCTATAACCCCAAGCACAATGACCGGAGTTTCAACCTTGCCAACAGTGAGCACATCGACCCGGAACGAGTCAAAGGCAACATCTACTGGGACTGTTTCCACGGCTTCCGTTCGGCTCTCGCCCCGCAAGACCCGGATGATCTGGCAGCGACCTTCTCGGAGGTAGAACGACAATTTTACGAGAGCCACTATTCCAACTTTGTGGAAAGCCAGAACGAGCGCAACGCCAAGATCCGGCACACGGAGCGCAACCGCTCCATTTCCGACCTGCTATCCAGCCGCAAGACCTGCCCGGAAGAGACCATTTACCAGCTAGGAACGCTGGATGAACACGCTTCGGCAGAGGACCTGATGAACATCGTCACGGAGTTCATTGACGAGTTCAAGGGCAAATTTGGCGAACACGTTCATGTGCTGGACTGGGCACTGCATCTGGACGAAAGCACGCCCCACATCCATGAGCGCCATGTGTTCGACTGCGAGAACAAGTACGGCGAGATCGCTCCTCAGCAGGAAAAGGCGCTGGAAGCGTTGGGTTTTGAACTGCCTGACCCAAACAAGCCTCTCAGCCGCCGCAACAACCGCAAGATCACCTTTGATGCAGCCTGTCGGAAGATGCTGTTTGAGATCGCCAAGCGGCACGGACTGGAATTGGAGGAAGAAGCAGAATACGGCAACCGGCAGTATCTCGAAAAGCAGGACTTCATCCTTGCCAAGCAGAAGGAGCAGCTTGCCGCCCAGCAGAGCAAGCTGGACGAGCTGACCCTGAAAGTTTCGGACATGGAAACCCTGCTGGAAGATGTTTCGGCTGCGGCCTATGACAAGGCGGTGGAGGTCGTGACGGACGTGGTACGCACCGAGACCCGCAAGGAAGATATGCGGATGATCGAGGACACGAAGAAGTGGGTGCTGTCCCCGGAACGCAAGGCTCCGCAGGCTACGAGAGAGTATGCAGCGCACCGTTTGGACACCGTGCTGGACAAGTTCCTCAAGACCATGCAGACCACCGCCATTCGCTTGCAGGAAAAGCTGCTGAAATCGGAAGTCCGGCAGAAGTGCAAGGAGCAGGTCAAGGAGAAAGCACGGGATTCCGTTCTGCAACTGCTGAACCGCTTGCAGGCAGAGCAGGCGCAAAACAAACCATCGGCACAACCCCACACACAGGAGGGGCACTCGGAAATCTGAACCTCATCGGGAGCGTTTGGGGCAGAAAGCTGGCACTTTCTGCCCCGGCACCCGGTT
>ENA-OQKI01000374-OQKI01000374.1-human-gut-metagenome-genome-assembly--contig:-NODE-374-length-10077-cov-2.486432_pt1 | contig 10077 bp, 11 predicted proteins | sample MGYA00242778_ERZ504798 | MGnify/ENA primary metagenome ERZ504798 (study PRJEB26092, sample SAMD00036414) | human gut metagenome | host: Homo sapiens | study: EMG produced TPA metagenomics assembly of... | reverse complement strand
ATGAAGAATGCATCAAAAAGCACAGAGTGAAGGGCGAATGTAAAGTCCTTGAAAAGCTCAAAGAAAAAGAGCAGCGCAGGCAAAAAAAGAATACCGAAAAATCGTAAAAAGCTGCGGGTCCAAAAGACCCGCAGTAAAAATGTAAATCAGCAGCCGCAGCCACATCCGCATCCGTTATTGCTGCTTCCACAGCCAAAGCCACCACAGCAGAAAAGTAAGATGATAGCCCAGATACAGCTGTTATTGCCGCTTCCACAGTCGTTTCCTCCGAAGAAAGAGCCTCCGTTACCATTTCCGCAACAGCAGCACAGTAACAGGATAATCCATAAAATCGAAGAACATCCGCATCCGTTATCTGTATTGCTGCATGAACAGTTTGTTGCTGCTAAATCACTCATAAGTGACCTCCAATAAAATTTATTTACACTCTAGGTTATGATAGACATAACAAAGTGTTACACTAAGATTTAAATTTTTTATTGACACAAAAAGTATAATTGTATACAATTATTCAAAAGATAAAACTAAGCACAGGAGATGTGAAGATGAGAGAAGTTTTGATGAACGAAAAAACAAATTTACTGCAGCTTGAAGAGCATTTTTATCAGCTCGTGGATGTAGATGAGCCGAATACTTTTAGAAATCTCTTTCCTTATTCAGAAGTTCCTAAGATAGCATTCAATGACAGAATAGTGCCTCACAATATGCCGGAGGACATCTGGATTACAGATACTACATTCAGAGATGGCCAGCAGTCGAGAGCACCGTACACGACGGAGCAGATTGTTACCATTTATGATTATTTACATAAGCTTGGTGGCCCTAAGGGGATAATCAGACAGAGCGAGTTTTTCCTCTACAGCAAAAAGGACAGGGACGCTGTTTACAAGTGTCTCGAGAGAGGATATAAGTTCCCGGAGGTTACATCGTGGATTCGTGCCAGCAAAAAGGACTTTGAGCTTGTAAAGGATATAGGACTCAAGGAAACCGGTATACTTGTAAGCTGTTCGGATTATCATATTTTCTATAAGATGAAGATGACCAGACGCGAGGTAATGAATATGTATCTGTCAGTCATCAGGGAGTGTCTTGAGACAGGAATAAGCCCTAGGTGCCATCTGGAGGATATCACACGTTCTGATATATATGGTTTTGTTATTCCATTCTGTGTTGAGCTTATGAAGCTGCAGGAGGAGTACAAGATTCCGATTAAGGTGCGTGCCTGTGATACAATGGGATATGGAGTAAACTTCCCGGGAGCAGTTATACCTCGAAGCGTTCCGGGTATCATATACGGACTTAACACACATGCAGGTGTGCCTTCATCACAGATTGAGTGGCATGGACACAATGACTTTTACAAGGCAGTAAACAATTCGACTACGGCATGGCTCTACGGAGCAAGTGGTGTCAACTGTTCACTGTTTGGTATCGGAGAGAGAACCGGAAACACACCACTTGAGGCTATGGTATTTGAGTATGCACAGCTTAAGGGCACACTTGATGGAATGGATACGACTGTTATCACTGAGTTGTCAGAATACTTTGAGAAGGAGCTTGGATATGTGCAGCCGAGCCGTACACCTTTTGTCGGAAAGAATTTCAATGTGACGAGAGCCGGAATCCATGCTGACGGACTTCTCAAAAATGAGGAAATTTACAACATATTCGATACAGGTAAATTCTTAAACAGACCACCTCTTGTAGCTGTGTCCAATACATCAGGACTTGCAGGAATAGCGCTGTGGATAAACACTTACTACCGCCTGCCGGATGAACGAAAGGTAGATAAGAACTCAAAGCTTGTGACCATGATAAAGCAATGGGTAGATGAGCAGTACGACGAGGGCCGTGTGACTACCATCACAGATAATGAGCTTGTAGTTCAAATTACTGATTGCTGTAAAAAGCTTAATATAGTATTATAGTGAGGTGGATTAGTACATGTCACATGATAATTACAGCCTGAGTGCCAGAGTATACAATCATATCAGGGATGGTATACTTGCAGGAACATTTGCAAAGGGCGATGAGCTTAAAGAAAAGAATATCGGTGATGAGCTAGGGGTGAGCAGGACTCCTGTGAGGGAAGCACTGCGTCAGCTTGAGCTTGAGGGTCTTGTGTCTATTATCCCCAATAAAGGAGCGTTCGTTGAGGGTGTTTCCACGGACGATATCAGGGATATATACGAGATAAGAGCTCTGCTTGAGGGACTTTGTGCCAGATGGGCTGCAACGAGAATATCGGATGAGCTCATGGCGGCCATGGAGGAGAATATTTATCTCACGGAGTTTCACGAGAAAAAGGGCAATGCAAAGAAGCTTCTTGAGCTGGACAATAGGTTTCATGAGCTGCTGTATGAGGCCGGCGGAAGCAAGGAGCTTATGAGGGTATTAAAGGACTATCATGAGTATGTTGGCAGAGTGAGAAAGGTGACACTCGGCGAGACAAAAAGAGCCAAAAACTCCACTCACGAGCATAAACAGATATGCGAGGCAATTAAGAATCATGACGCACTGCTGGCAGAAAAATGCGCCAGAGAGCATATAAACAATTCAAAGGAAAATATGGAACACCTTGGTTGGGAAAACCTTATTAAGTAAAGGAGATTTAAGAATGAGCAAGATTACGATGACAACACCCCTTGTAGAGATGGACGGAGACGAGATGACAAGAATCCTCTGGCAGATGATAAAGGATGAGCTTTTAATACCTTTTATCGATTTAAAGACAGAGTATTATGATCTGGGCTTAGAGGAGCGAAATCGTACAGATGATCAGGTAACCGTTGAATCAGCAAAGGCAACCATGAAATACGGTGTCGCAGTAAAATGTGCGACAATCACACCAAACGCAGCCAGAATGACAGAGTACAATTTAAAGGAGATGTGGAAGAGCCCTAACGGCACAATAAGAGCCATGCTTGACGGAACAGTGTTCAGAGCACCAATCGTTGTAAAGGGCATAGAGCCAAACGTAAAGACATGGGTTAAACCAATCACAATCGCTCGTCATGCATATGGTGATGTATACAAGGCAACAGAGATGAAGGTAGCCGGTCCCGGAAAGGCTGAGCTTGTATTTACAGCAGAAGACGGAACTGAGACTAGAGAATTAATACATGAGTTTAAGGGCGCAGGAGTTATTCAGGGACAGCATAACCTGGATGATTCAATTGAGAGCTTTGCACATAGCTGCTTTAAGTATGCACTTGATACAAAGCAGGATTTATGGTTTGCCACAAAGGATACCATATCAAAGAAGTATGACCATACCTTCAAGGATATCTTCCAGGAAATCTTTGATGCACAGTACAAGGATGCTTTTGAGAAGGCTGGAATTACATATTTCTACACACTTATTGACGATGCAGTTGCCAGAGTAATGAAATCTCAGGGTGGATTTATCTGGGCATGCAAGAACTACGACGGAGATGTAATGAGTGATATGATCTCATCTGCATTCGGCTCACTTGCCATGATGACATCAGTGCTTGTATCCCCTCACGGATACTATGAGTATGAGGCGGCACATGGAACAGTTCAGAGACACTATTACAAGCATTTAAAGGGTGAGGAGACCTCAACAAACTCTGTAGCTACTATTTTTGCATGGACAGGTGCACTTAGAAAAAGAGGAGAGCTTGACAAGCTTCCGGCACTTTCTGAGTTTGCAGACAAGCTTGAGGCAGCTTGCATAAAGACTATTGAGAGCGGAAAGATGACAAAGGATCTCGCACTCATCACAACAATTGAAAATCCTACTGTTTTAAACAGCGAAGGCTTCATCAAGGCAATCAGAGAGGAACTTGAGAAGACAATTTAATCTGAAATTTGGTTTTTAGCCTTAGAATAAGATATAACCCGGGGATAATTATAAATTTTTTGAATGTTAAATTCTTAACACATTGACAGATGACCTTCAAAAAATTATAATTAATCTTGGGTTTTTGTCTTTAAAAGAGAAATGATATCCTGATGATTGGAGGAATAAGACTTGAGTAAAGAAATATCACAGGCGGTTATCAGAAGGCTGCCACGATACTATAGATATCTCGGAGAGCTTTTGGATGAGGGAGTGGAGCGTATTTCATCAAATGATCTGAGTCACAGAATGAAAGTGACAGCTTCACAAATCAGACAGGATCTCAATAATTTCGGTGGCTTTGGACAGCAGGGATACGGATACAATGTTCAGTTTCTCTACGAGGAAATCGGAAAGATAATGGGGCTTAACACAGAGCATAGAATAATTATCATCGGTGCAGGAAATCTTGGCCAGGCACTCGCCAATTATGTAAAGTTTGAAAAGCTTGGCTTTGTCATAACAGCGCTTTTTGACATAAATCCTGAGCTTTCAGGAAAGAGTGTGCGAGGTATTCCAATCCTTATGCTAAGTGAACTGGATGAGTATTGCAGAACACACAGGGTGGATATTGCGGCGCTCACCATGCCAAAGTCAAAGGCTGACTCTATTGCGTCAAAGCTTGTGGATTTAGGAATAAGGGCTATATGGAATTTTGCACATGTGGATCTTGAAATTCCAAATAAAGATGTGGTTGTGGAGAGTGTTCATCTGTCTGACAGCCTTATGCAGCTCAGCTATAATATTGTTAAAAACTCCAAAAATAAATAGAGGGTGAGTCTTATGAATGATAAAAAGGTTCCTTTACTGGTTTTAGATCTTTTTGATATTGAATATGACGATCCTATGGTTTTCAATGCCAATAATGCAAATGCTGATAATGCAAACAATGAGAATAAGGGGAATTGATATTGGAATATATTGTTACAGGTAATGAAATGAAGCTTCTGGACGATACAACATCACAGGTCTTTTTGGTTCCTTCGGTGGTGCTGATGGAGCAGGCTGCGGCCGGTGTTGTCCGGGAGCTTGTTGCATGTTTTGATAAATCAAAGGAGTTTGCCGTGATATGCGGCAAGGGCAATAATGCAGGAGACGGTATCGCGATAGCAAGACTTTTAAATCAGGCCGGATACAGATGCATGGTGTACTATGCTTTTGGCACAGATGAGGCAGGAAGCGAGCTCTTTGAGCTGCAGAAAAATATATACGCAAGGTATGGCTTTAAGGTGGTCTCTGATATTGAGTGTGTGTGTAAAAGTGACGTAATAATAGATGCACTGTTTGGCACAGGGCTTAAGCGAGCCATAGAAGGCTCTTTAGCAGATGTGATTTCAGCCGTTAACAAGGCAAATGCTTACAGGGTGGCGGTCGACGTGCCGTCGGGAGTGGATTCTGATAAAGGACATGTGATGGGATGCACTTTTAAAGCAGATTTCACATATACTTTTTCTTATAAGAAGACAGGCCTTCTCCTGTGGCCGGGCTGTGATTATTGCGGTCTGGTTAAGGTGGTGCCTATAGGCATAGATGACCACAGCTTTTGTGGTAATCTGCCATCAGTAAGGGCTCTTGATGAGTCTGATTTAAAGAAGCTTGATAACAGACCGGCACACTCCAACAAGGGAACTTTCGGAAAACTGTTAGTTATAGCAGGAAGCCGCAATATGGCCGGTGCGGCGGTGCTTTCGGCAAAGGCTGCATACAAAAGCGGAGCAGGGCTTGTGAAAATTATAACGCCGGAGTGTAACCGCTCAATAATACAATGTGCTTTGCCGGAAGCACTGCTTTGTACTGATATCGCGTCAGCTAAAGCACTTGAGACAGAGCTTGATTGGGCAGATGCAGTGGTGATAGGTCCAGGTCTTTCAAAGTCTGATAATGCCAAAATGTTAGTTGAAACAGTACTAAAAACAGCAGAGATACCTCTTGTGATTGATGCGGATGCGCTTAATATCATATCAGACAACATGACTTTACTTAATGAGCATAAAATGCCTGTCATCGTGACTCCGCACCTGGGCGAGATGTCCAGACTTATGAAAAAGAGCATTGCTAATATACAGGAGGATATCATCGGTGTGGCAGGAGAATTTGCATGCTTGTACAATGTGACTTGTGTGCTTAAGGATTTTCGTACGATTATCGCAGCGGCTGATGGCGAAAAGTTTATCAATCTGTCCGGCAACTGCGGTATGGCAACAGCCGGAAGCGGAGATGTGCTAAGCGGTATCGTGGGAGGTCTTCTGGTACAGTGGCGTGACACCAAAAGGCCGCGGCATACGGTGCATTTATTCATGGACTTGCCGGTGATATGGTATTTGACAATACCGGCTCTTATGGTATGATAGCAAGTGATATTATTGATGGATTAGATAAAGTTTGGATTAAGGTGGAAAAAAATGGCAATTAACAGAATCAGAGCAGATATAGATCTGGATGCAATTTTATATAATATGGAGTCGATGCATAATAAGCTAAAGCCGGGGACAATGATGGCAGCAGTTGTAAAGGCTGATGGTTACGGTCATGGTGCTGAGGCTGTTTCAGAGGTACTGGAGCCGCTTCCGTATCTGTGGGGCTATGCCGTTGCTACAAGCAACGAGGCAATGCAGCTTATCGCAGCAGGCAGAAAAAAGCCGATACTTATTTTAGGACTCAGCTTTCCGGAGCAGTTTGAGGAGATAGTGGACAATGATGTGCGCCCGGCGGTATGTACATATGAGACAGCTAAGGAGCTATCGCGTATCGCTGTCGCTAAGAATAAAACATGTAGGATACATATCAAGATAGATACCGGTATGTGCCGTATAGGCTTTCAGGTGACAGAGGAAAGTGCAGATATTATTGCACAGATTGCTAAGCTGCCGAATATTATGATAGAGGGAATATTCACTCACTTTGCAAGGGCAGATGAGCTGTCAAAGGAGCCTGCCTTTGAGCAGTTTGATCTTTTTAAGAGGATGATAGCTCTTGTTGAGGCAAGAGGAGTCGAGATTCCAATCAAGCACTGCTCAAACAGTGCGGGAATAGTAGAAATCCCTGAGTGCAATATGGATATGGTAAGAGCAGGCATCACACTCTATGGTCTGTGGCCGTCAGAGGAGGTAGACAAGAGTAAAATCTCCCTAAAGCCTGTCATGTCACTGCACAGCAGGGTTGCTTATGTAAAGGAGCTTGAGCCGGGCAGGCATATAAGCTACGGCGGCACATTTACGGTAGAGCATCATATGAGGATAGCAACTGTCCCGGTGGGATATGGTGATGGATATTCAAGAGGACTTTCAAACAAGGGCTGGGTTCTCATAAAAGGAAAAAAAGCACCTATATGCGGCAGAGTCTGCATGGATCAGTTTATGGTGGATGTGACAGACATACCTGACGTGAAAATAGGCGATGCAGTTACTCTGCTCGGTAAAGACGGGGATGAGACAATCACTATGGAGCAGTTAGGTGAGCTTTCAGGCAGATTCAACTATGAGTTTGCATGTCTTATCACACCGCGAGTTCCAAGAATCTACCACAAAACTAAAAAGTAGTAACTTTTAAGAATACACTCGAAAAATCTGGAGATACTTTTTGTATACCATAATATGGAGTGTATTCGTGTATGATTATTCAAAGAGGAGATATTTATTACGCTGATTTAAGGCCTGTTGTAGGCTCAGAGCAGGGCGGGATAAGACCTGTCCTTATAATACAAAATGATGTCGGAAACAGACACAGCCCGACGGTAATCTGCGCAGCAATAACCTCGCAGATGCATAAAGCAAAGCTGCCCACCCATGTGGAGCTTGCCTGCAAGGAGTATGCGCTTGCAAAGGATTCGGTTGTGCTTTTAGAACAGCTTCGCACAATCGACAAAAAAAGGCTTAAGGATAAGGTGTGCCATCTTGATGAGGACACACTGCTTAAAATAGACAGGGCGCTTGAAATCAGCTTAGAACTTATTACATAGGATAATAAAACATTATGTTATATGCAATTATAATTTTATCAATACTTGTAGTGATACTTCTTTTGTGTATTGGAGTATTGCTTTATGGAATGAAAAACAACAAAAAGACTCTCGATGGAATACTTGGAAATGATGATGTCACAGAGGAAGAGATTATTTCCATGGTCAGGGAGGGGCATGAGCAGGGAACAATCCTTGCATCTGAGGCAGAGCTGATACACAATGTGTTTGAGTTTGATGATAAGGAAGTAAAAGATATCATGACTCACCGCAAAAATATCGTAAGCCTCGACGGCAGTATGTCCTTTATTGATGCAATCGAATTTATCATAGATACCGGCAAATCTCGCTTTCCGGTCTATGAGAATGATGTTGACAGTATCATCGGAGTCTTACATATCAAGGATGCTTTTACATTTTTTGAAAAAAATGAGGTTTACCGCAGCAGTATCAAGGACATAGACGGGCTTATCCGGCCGGTTGACTTCATACCCGAGACGGTAAACATCAATGATCTGTTTAAGAAGATGCAGTCTAAAAAGAGTCATCTTGCGATGGTTGTGGATGAGTACGGACAGATATCGGGACTTATCGCGATGGAGGATATACTCGAGGAGCTTGTCGGAAATATCGAGGATGAGCACGATGAGGAAGAAAACTACATAAGAAAGAATGATGACGAGACATTTATAATGGACGGCATGACTGAGTTTTCCGATGTGAAGGAGGCACTGTCACTGCCTGTTGATGATGATGCCTACGAGACGCTTAACGGTTTTATCATATCGCTTTCGGATAAGATTCCGGAGGAGGGGGATAAGACTGTGATTAGCGCATATGGCTACAGATTTTCTGTTATGAGCGTCGAGGATAAGGTGATTAAGCAGGTAATGATTAAGAAACTTGCACCGGAAGAGAAAAAATGATATTATAAGATATAGATTATTTTTAAAAGTAGAAAAGAGGATACAAATTATGTCAGGACATTCTAAATTTGCGAATATCAAGCATAAGAAAAGAAAAAAATGATGCTGCAAAGGGCAAAATCTTTACAATGATCGGTAGAGAGCTCGCAGTTGCAGTTAAAGAGGGAGGACCGGATCCTGCCAATAACTTCAAGCTCGCACAGGTAGTTGCCAAGGCAAAGGCCAACAATATGCCAAACGATACAATCGAAAGAGGTATCAAGAAGGCGGCAGGAGACGGCAACAGTGTAAACTATGAGACAGCTACATATGAGGGCTATGGACCATCAGGCACAGCTATTATCGTAAAGTGTCTTACAGACAATAAGAATCGTACAGCGGCCAATGTCCGCAATGCCTTTACAAAGGGTCAGGGAAGCATCGGTACACAGGGATGTGTATCATACATGTTTGACGAGAAGGGTCAGATCATCATCGACAAGGAAGAGTGCGATATGGATGCAGATGACCTTATGATGCAGGCACTCGATGCAGGCGCTGAGGATTTCGCCGATGAGGAGGACAGCTACGAGATTACAACTGCACCTGCTTGATTTTGATGCAGTCAGGGCTGCTCTTGAGGAGGCAGGCATCACAATGGCTTCAGCAGAGGTCACAATGATTCCACAGACATATGTTACACTGACAGATGAAGCTGATATCACGAATATCGGCCGTATATTAGACCTTCTTGACGATGATGACGACGTCCAGGAAGTATACCACAATTGGGAAGAGTAAACTAAATATTATATATCACGGGTTTTAGCGGGAGGAGAATATGAAGAAGATTCTATTTGTAGCTTCAGAGTGTGTACCATTTATAAAAACAGGAGGTCTTGCAGATGTGTGCGGTGCACTTCCTAAAGAGTTTGACAAGAACTATTGGGATGTAAGGTTGTAATACCTGATTATAGCTGTATACCGGAGCAGTATCGTAATAATTTTGAGTATGTTACCCATTTTTACATGAGCTCAGGTCCATACGTGCAGGACAAGTATGTCGGAGTACTCAAATATGAGCAGGACGGCGTTACATATTACTTTATTGACAATCAGGAGTTTTTTACAGGATTTTCTCCATATACTTCTGACACTAAGTTTGAGATTGAGAAGTATACATTCTTTGACAAGGCTGTACTCTCAATGCTCCCGCTTATTGATTTTAAGCCGGATATTATACACTGTCATGACTGGCAGACAGGCTTTCTGCCTGTATACTTAAAGAATGAGTTTGCCGCAAATCCATTCTTCTGGGGTATCAAGACTATCATCACTATCCACAATCT
>ENA-OQKI01000373-OQKI01000373.1-human-gut-metagenome-genome-assembly--contig:-NODE-373-length-10102-cov-2.698747_pt1 | contig 10102 bp, 10 predicted proteins | sample MGYA00242778_ERZ504798 | MGnify/ENA primary metagenome ERZ504798 (study PRJEB26092, sample SAMD00036414) | human gut metagenome | host: Homo sapiens | study: EMG produced TPA metagenomics assembly of... | reverse complement strand
GCCCTCGCGCACGGCGCGTACCAGAAGATCATCTCCTGCTACGCGCACGAGGACCGGCGCAAGGGGCGGGGCATGATGGCCGAGCTCATCGAATCCCTCGCCGTCAAAAGCGGTGCGCCCGGATGCCCCGAACTCGCCACGCTCGGACGCACCCTCAAACGCCGCATGGGCGACGTGTTCGCGTTCTTCGACCACCCCAACGGCGCGAACGGCCCCACCGAGGCCATCAACGGCAGGCTCGAGACCCTCAGGGACATAGCCCTCGGCTTCCGCAACCTCGACAACTACATCACCAGAAGCCTGCTCCACACCGGAGGCTTCAGACAAGCCATCCAAACCCACCTCTAACCACACGCCATACACACCAAAATGCGAAGAGCCACATAACCAAAGAGCCTCTGCCCGGGAATCAACCGGCAGAGGCTCTTTGCATAGAGAATAATCGCAATCAGTAATTGTTATGAGCGATCCAGTAGTTGTACGCTGCGACGATGCCGCCGTAGCGCTGCTCGCAATAGCTGATGAACCACTTGAACTGGGTCTGGTAGTTGGTCTGCCAGTCTGCACCTGCGGAAGCCATCTTGCTGCCCGGCAGCGCCTGCGGCAGGCCGTAAGCACCTGAAGACGGGTTCGTGGCGGTGGGGCTCCAGCCGGATTCGTGGCTGATGATGAAGTTGGCGGCGGTGAAGTCGGCCTCGGAGTAGCCGTTGGAAATCAGGTAGTCATGCGCCCAGGACTGAATCTCGCCGGCCGGCGTGGTGGTGCCGAGGCTGGCGGCGCTGGGCGAAGACACGGTGGAGGTGCCCACCAGAATCACCTTATCGACCGGAGCCTTCTTGACCCAGGAGGTGAACACATTGGAGGAAACGACCTGATCGCCGGAGCGGGTTACCAGAGACGTGGTCTCCATCACGCCCTTCTCGCCTTCGGTCTCGACCTTCTCCTGGCCCTTGGGCAGGCTCGAGGTCTCCTTGCGCACTTCATTGAAGGCGATTTCGGTGTCGGTGGTCTCCACCGTGGTGTTGGCGCGGTTGATGGAAATGACTGTGGACTCGCTGACTTTGGAATCCAGGCTCGGAGTCACGCTGTCTTCCGGATCGAGGACGATATCGCCGGTTTCCAGCACATCCTTGACGGTGGACATGTTGGCTTTTTCGCCGAGGACCACGCGAGACTTGCCATTGACCTTGACGGTCACGTAGGTGGTGCTCTTGAGCGCGCCGCGGGATGCCGAGCGGGAAGCTGCGCCGTCGGTGGCGGAGAATGAGGTTGGGGTGATGGAAGGTGTAGCGGTGCTCGACTGATAGAAGTCGCGGGATATAACGCCTGCAGTGGCAATGAGACCCACTGCGGCCACGGCCGCTGCGATCTTCGCCCACTGGCCCCGAGACAGGGTTTTGACGAATGAGGTCCGTTCAGCGTGCTTCGACATTGCGCTCCTTGGTTGGGTACACACTGCTCTCTATCATAGGACGTTGAGTGGATGAATAAAAAAACCGTGGTGGGTGTTCGATCCGCCACGGGTGTCATATGTAGTAGTTAGCAGTGCAAGGAAGCGCTATATATGGGCTTTTTCCGTGCTTCCGCTGCCGCAGCGTGATAAGGCTTACTGCTGCTCCTGCGCTGCCTGCTGTGCTTTGGCGGCGGCCAGATCCAGCGCCTTGGCCTGGGCGATGAGGTCGTCCAGATCGGAGGCCTGCAGCGCGCCGGCCTGCTGGAAGATGACCTCGCCCTGCTTGGCAATCATCAGCGTAGGCACAGCTTGAATGCCGGCAGCCTGAGCCAGATCCTGATTGGCGTCGATGTCCACCTTGACGAAAGCGATGTTCGCATTCTCCGGCTCGTTGGACGCGGCTTCGAAAATCGGGCCGAATGCTCGGCACGGACCGCACCAAGTGGCCCAGAAGTCAACGAACACGATTTCGTTGTCAGTAATGGTCTTCTCAAACTCAGCTGAAGTGATGGCGGTGGCGGCCATTGAAGTTCCTTCCTCAAACACAGTGCTTGATGCTGTGTACCAGTTTCCCAGCACCACCCAACATTTCGGCAAAAGCTTGTGCCCCAAGCTGAATGGATTGCGGGCGCATGGAGGCGATGAGGCGCTTTGCTGAGAATTCACAGACAATTTTTCGGTGAATTGTGCCCATGTTCATCAATGCGCGCGATAATGAGACCATGCCAGTCATGAATGATGAAGTGCCCGATGAGGGCGATTACGATGCCGGGCGTGGCCGCGGCGAATTCGACAACATCACGCCCGAGGACTTCATTCACGGGGGCGGTTCGGGCCATGGCAATCCTCCGGGGTGGCTTGGCCCGGCCGATATCAACCGGGCCCGCCACCAAATGCCCATCGCATACGTGGAGATAGTGCCGGTGCGTACCGATGAAATGGGGCGCATTGCCCAGGTCGGCTCGCTGCTGCGCGTTTCCGAAGACGGGTCGATCGAGCGTACGCTGATCACCGGCCGTGTGCTGTACCACGAGACGCTGCGCGAGGCCCATCGCCCGCAATGTGGCCAAGGGATTTGGGCGATATCGCCTTGCCGCTGCTGCCGATCGGGCTCCAGCCGTTCACCGTGGCCGAATCTTCCCCACGCCGGGACTAAGCGAATACTACGATCCGCGCCAGCACGCCATCGCACTGTGCTACGTGGTGCCTATCGCCGGCGACTGCAAGCCGCAGGATGAGACGCTGGATGTGGAATGGGTGGATCCCAAGAGCGACGTAATGGACACGTTCGTGGCGCAGATGGTCAACGGCCATGGGCACATCGTGCGACAGGCGTTGGCCTGGGCCGGAATCTGACAGTTGTTTTGCCTTCCGTTGGAGGGGATGGCGCGTAGCGACGGAGGGCGGTCCGCGTTGAGACCGCTCCCAGCCGACTGTGCCGACAGCTCCGCCAGTGGGGCGCGAATGTGAAGGAGTAATTCATGGCAATCGAATTGGCCAATCATATCTACCGCGACGGCGAAGGCGTGCCGGTGGTGCTGATGAACGCCTACCCGGTGGACCACCGCATGTGGGACGTGTGCGCGAAGGCGCTCGCCGACTTCGCCGACCTGAACGACGTGCCGGACTTCCCGATCTGGGCTCCGGACATGGCCGGCTCCGGCGCATCCCCGGTGCCGAGCGACGCCGATTCGGGCCCCCGCATGGCGAACGGCGCGTACAGCGAGGCGTTGGATCGCCTGGCCGGAGCCTACGTGGACCTGATCAAGGCCGCCGGCTATGAGCAGGCGATTTGGGTCGGGCTGTCGATGGGCGGCTACGTGGCGATGGACATCCAGCGCCTGTACCCCGAAACGGTGGCCGGACTGGCCTTGTGTGACACGATGGCCGCGTCCGACGGCGTGGGCGGAGAGAACCGACTGAAGATGGCGGACGCCGCCGAACAGACGAACTCGGTCGAACCGGTGATGCACTTCGCGCAACCGGCCGATGGCGATTCCACCGTCAAAAAGACTCCTGAATTCATCGCGACCATGACCGGCTGGATCAACGAACAGAACCCGGCTGGTCTGGCCTGGCGTCAGCGCATGACCTACGGACGGCCTGAACTGGGGGCGGTGCCGGAAACGATCAGCGCACCGAGCCTGGTGGTATCCGGCGAACTGGACCCCTCCAGCAATCCGAGTGTGATGCGGCCGCTCGCCGAACGAATCACCGGCGCTGAATTCATCGATATTCCGGACTGCGGCCATTTCAGTGCCGTCGAACATCCGGATACCGTGGCGCGAGCACTGCTCTCGCTCGTCAAGCGCGTGCAGAGCGCGCAGAAGAACGCATAGGAGACCTCGATGACCGCTGACATTCATTTCTCGCCTCTGGCACTGACCCATGCGCTGCCGTTCCTGCCGCTCGCACAAGGCGACATCGACTATCAGGTGGACCGGCGAAGCGAACCCGGCCTGATCGACGAGCTGCTGGCCGAGCCGACCACCAAAGTCGTGCTTACGCGCGGCGGACTTGTCGCCGTACCGCGCGGCCAAGGCGAGCTTGTGGACTATGAGAACGTGAAAATGCGGCTCGCCACGTTGCCGGGCGCCTATGTGTCCGCCGAACTGGCACGCTACCCCGAAGCGGTCGCCATGTTCCTTGGCTCCTATGTCGGGGCGCGCGGCGAATCCGTGGTCGCCGTGGATATCACGCGCGTGCCGGAAGCCGGCGTTCCCGGTGTTGGCGGGATTGCCGGTGTTGGCGGTGCCGTCGGCGGCGTGCTCGGCACCCAGGATTCCGGCACTGTGGACGGCGCGCTGGGCAAGAACGGCATCAGCGGAGGTGCTGCCGCCGGAATACGGCAGTCGGGAAACATCAAGGGCAATGGCGGCGTAGCCGCAGCCAAAATCGCCGGGCCGCTCGGTGTACCGGATTCGGCCGGGCAAGGTGCGGACGATGCCTTCGATGATTCGGTCGGCGCGTCCGTACAGCCCTTGGCCCCGAAGCCCACGCTGCTGCAACAGGCCGTGACCCGGTTCGACTGGGTGGACCTGCGCGGATTCGCCCCTCACGCCAACGCGCGCGAGGCCGGGCAAGCCACCAGTGCCATCACCTTAAGCATCTGGCACAGCCGCCAGCGGTTCTGCCTCACCTGTGGCGCGGCGGTCCGACCGGCGCTCGCCGGATGGGCGCAGCGATGCACCAACGAGGCGGACGGCAACCGTGTGCTGTTCCCACGCGTGGAGCCGGCGGTCATCACCGCCATCGTGGACGGGCACGACCGTCTGCTGCTGCAACACAACGCGGCATGGAAGGATTCGAGGCTGTATTCGGTGTCCGCCGGATTTGTGGAGGCGGGGGAGAACCTTGAACACGCCTGCCGCCGCGAGGCCATGGAAGAGACCGGCATCAAGCTCGGCGAGGTACGGTACCTGGGCTCGCAGCCGTGGCCGTTCCCGGCTTCGCTGATGATGGCGTTCAAGGCACATGGCAAGTCACCACCGACGTGCATGTGGATGGCGAGGAGACCATGACCGCGCGATGGGTCACACGCGACGAATACACGGCCGAGCTCATCGCCGGCCGTATGGCGGCGCCGGGCCGCGCCACCATCGCCCGCTACATGATTGAGGAATGGCTCGGTCGCGAGCTGTGACGGACCGCGAAGATAGGTTAGGCTTATGACTATGAGTGATGACAACGAAAACGAACAGCCGCTGAACCTCGACATTCCCGACCACCTCGAATACTCCGAGGAGCATGCTTGGGTGGACCGTTCGGTCGACCCCGCAATCATCGGCATAACCGAATACGCCGCCGACCAGCTTGGCGAACTTGTGTTCGTGGATCTGCCTGAGCCTGGCGCCCGTGTGGAGGCCGGCGACGAGATCGTGGAGCTTGAATCCTCCAAGGCCGTCCAGCCGCTGATCAGCCCCGTGGCGGGTACGGTCAAGTATGTGAACCGTGACGTGGCGGACGACCCGTCCGTGGTCAACGGCGATCCTTACGGCGAAGGCTGGCTGCTGAAGGTCGAGCTTGACGACGATGAGCCGGAGCTGTTGAGCGCCGACGAATACGCGAAGGTCGTGCGGTAGTTCTACCCATGGCTCCCCTCAGAGAGGGGAGCCAAGAAAAATGAGGCGTATGGCCTATATTGGTGTCTATGAGAAGCCCACGCGAGGATTTTGAGGCGGCAGGCAAGCGACTGCCTTGGGATGCTGCTGCTCGCAATGCAGCGCTGTCCGCCACCGCGCCAGTCTCTGACGTCAAGGCATCCGCCAATGGCGTCGACAATGCCAGCAATGCTGAACATTCCGATGACATGCCCACCGTGCCGATTCCCGCACGCAAGGCTGCCACGACGTTCGACACCCCCTCCAAGCGTGAGCGCATCGAAGTCAAGCCGCCGATCACCCGATTCATACGTCGTGCCGTCACCCGCGTGTTCGGTGTATGGTCACGCATCTCCACTCAGGTGGTGCGCCAATGGGACTGGTATCCGCGAGTGGAACCCTATGTGGGTTATGGTACCGGCGATTACTCGCGTCTGATCTGCCGCACGGTATACGCCCCCAGGCACGCGCAATCCGGCGAACTGATCCGCGGCATCCGCGGCATGCTTGCCATACCCGCGCCGCGCACCCACGTGCAGGCCAGCATTGATGACATGCCGCTCAACACCGTGCAGATCGGCGTCTCCGAGGTCTATGACAAGGTGGACCGCACGCGCGATCTCGGCAGCGAATACGCCATCTCCGATTCCGCCGGATACCTCGACCTCGTGGCCGAGCATCGTCTGGTGCCCGGCATCCATCGCGTCTCCTACAGCGTGGCCAATCGCAAACCCGTGAGCGCCAACCTGTACACCATCCCCGCCAGTGCCAAAGTCGGCATCATTTCCGATGTGGACGACACCATCATGATCACGCAGGCCCCGGTGCCATGGAAGGCCGCGTACAACCTGCTGTTCCTCGACCCCAAGAAGAAAGCCTCCGTGCCGGGCATGAGCGTGCTGTTCACCCGCATCGCCGACCTGTTCCCCGGCGCACCGTTCTTCTATCTTTCGACATCGCCCTGGAATGTGGAGAGTTCGATTCGCAACTTCATCACTGACCATGGTTTTCCCGAAGGCCCGCTGCTGCTGCGCGACCTCGACCCGAGGCCCAAGACCTTCGTACCCACCGGCCCCCAGCACAAACTTGAGTTTGCCGAACAACTTATGGCCGACTTCCCAGACATGAAGTTCATTCTGGTGGGCGATGACGGGCAGAAAGACCCGACCACGTACGCCACCATCGCCCGCAGATATCCCGGACGTGTACTGGCGATCGTCATTCGTGAGTTGAGCCCGCGCGAATCAACCGGATTGGCGTCGGTGACGGGGCTCACCTCGACCCAGCCGACTCCGGTAACCGATGTGCCAGTATTCACCGGCACCACCGGCTCGAACATTCTGAAGACCATGCTGCCGTATCTGAAGACGGTGTTGCAATAGGCGCGGCGTGATGAACACTGAATGCGTCCCGGTGCGGTGCCTCGCCTATAATCGCGTGGTATGACTGACGAGAGCACAAACGCCGCGGCCGCGATGCCGCCTTACGCCAAGCGCGAGCCGAAGCGCCGCGAATTCCACGGTGACGTTTTCGAAGACGATTACGAGTGGATGCGAGACAAAGACTCCGATGATGTGCGCAGCTACGTAGCTGCCGAAAACCAGTACTGCGAGCGTCGCATGGCGCATCTGGCGGATTTCCGGCATACGTTGTTTGAAGAGCTGAAATCGCATGTGGAAGAGACTGATATGTCGGTTCCCACGCGCGTCAATGATTACTGGTACTTCACCCGCACGCAGCAGGGCAAACAGTATGGCGTGCAATGCCGCATCCCCGTGCGCGATGCCGATGACTGGGACCCGCCGGTCGTGGATCCGCAAGGCGCGCCCGGCTCCATGCCCGGTGAACAGGTCGTTTTTGATGCGAACAAGGAATCCGAGGGACATGACTTCTTCCGGCTCGGCGGCTTGGATCTGAGCAAGGACGGCCGTTGGATGCTGTACGGTGTGGATGTTGCGGGAGACGAACGATATGATTTCCGCATTCGCGACCTTGCCGGGCTGGAGACCGGGGAGCCGGTCAGCGAACTGCCCGAACAGTTCACCGGCATTGGCAGCGCATGCTTCACGCCGGACGGCCAATGGGTGTTCTGGGTGGAATTGGACGATTCCTGGCGGCCGCTCGCTGTGTGGCGGCATCGTGTTGGCACGGCGGTCGAATCGGATGTGTGCGTGTACCGAGAAACCGATGAACGGTTCTGGGTGGGCGTTGGCATCAGTTTTGATGAGCGCAATATCGTGATCGGCACCGGTTCCAAAACCACCACCGAAGTGCTGATGCTGCCGGTGGCCACGCCTGAAGGCGAATTCCAAGCTTTCATTCCGCGTCAGAACGATATTGAATATGATGTGAGCTTTGCCTGTTTTGAAGGCGCGGGGGAGAACGGTGCGGATGTGCCACTCGCCGTGGTCTATCACAACGCCGCCAATCCGAATTTCGAAATCGACGTCATTGACATGCGTGGCCATGAGCCGCCGTACCGACTCGGCGAAGGCGTGTGCATTGCCGCCGGGTCGCCGTACGGCTGTGAACATGGTGAGCCGGATAAGCCGATTACCGAGGCATACTTCAACGCCGTCAATCCGGCGATATTGCAGGGTGCCCACGGTCTGGGCATCGAAGGCATTGCGTTGCATCGCAACTTTGTGTCCCTGAGCTACCGTGCCGACGGCCAGCCGCACGTGGCATACATGACCAAGAGCGCGGCTGCCGCCGACTTCCTGGCCGGACGGCCGTGGCGGTTTACGGAATTGCTGCCGCCTGCCCTGGAGGACGACTGGGACATGGTTGCCGACGATCGCGAAAACTTCACCGGCGATCATGGCGAAATCTTGTGGACCGAAGATGAGGCCCCCACGGATCACACGTCATCTTCCGATGGTGCTAGCGACGACCACCTGCCCGGTGAGACCCGGCGCTTGTACACCATCGGCGTCGGCGGCAACCCCTCGTATGAGGCGCCGCGCATGCGCTACTCGTTCGCCAGCTACACCCGCCCGGGCGAGTTGCACGAAATCGATCCCGCCACCGGTGAAGATGCGCTGCTGAAGCGAGCCACCGTGTTGGGCAACTTCAATCCACGCGATTACATGGAACGCCGTGTGTGGATTACCGCGCGCGACGGCGAACGCATTCCTGTTTCCCTCGTCTGGCACCGCGATTGCCCGGCGCAGGATTCGCCGATGTTCATTACCGGATATGGTGCATACGAGATTTCCTCCGATCCGGGGTTCTCGGTCTCTCGTCTGAGCATGTTGGATCGCGGTGTGCTGTACGCCGTGCCGCATATTCGTGGCGGCGGCGAAATGGGACGCGCCTGGTATGAGCAGGGGCGCAGACTGAACAAGAAGCATTCCTTTGAGGACTTCGTGGACGCCACACGCGCGCTGCAGAAGGCGCATTTGGCTGATGCTTGGCGCACCGTGGCCAACGGCGGATCCGCTGGCGGTCTGCTGATGGGCGCGATTGCCAATATGGCGCCCGAATGCTACGCCGGTGTTGAGGCGGATGTGCCGTTCGTGGACGCGTTGACCTCCATTCTTGACCCGGACTTGCCGTTGACCGTCACCGAATGGGACGAATGGGGAGACCCGTTGCATGACCCTGAGGTGTATCAGTATATGAAGTCGTACACGCCATACGAGAATGTGCCGGTCGCCGTGCTCGAGGGCGGCAACGACGAGGCTGCCGGCGACGGCAGTGCTGATGGGGCTGCCACCGGCGCGGTCGCCGCCGCGCAATTCCCGAGAATCTTCATTACCACCTCGATGAACGACACCCGCGTGCTGTACGTCGAGCCGCTCAAATGGCTGGCCCGTTTGCAGTCCGCCGGCGTGGACGCGGTGGCCAAGATTGAGGTCGAGGCCGGTCACGGCGGTCTATCCGGGCGTTACAAGCAATGGGAAGAGGTTTCCTATGAGAACGCTTGGTGCATGGATGTGATGGGGCTCGCTCATTAGGCCATGTCCACTAGCTGAGCGGGTTCGGGCCGGCAGGTGATAGCGCGAGTAGGCTCCTTGAACTATGGCAAAGACATATAAAATCGCCGTTATTCCCGGCGACGGTATTGGCAAGGAAGTCACTCCGTGGGCTCAGAAGGCTTTGGAAAAGGCCGCTGAAGGCGTAGCTGACTTCGAGTACGAGAACTTCGACTTGGGTGCCGAGCGCTATCTGCGCGATGGTGCGATCCTGCCCGAGGACGAAGAGGAGCGCATCAAGGCCAACGACGCGATTCTGCTCGGTGCCGTGGGCGATCCGCGCATCAAGGCGGGCATTCTGGAACGCGGCCTGCTGCTCAAGCTCCGCTTCGACCTGGACCAGTACGTGAACCTGCGTCCGTCCAAGCTGTACAAGGGCGTCACCTCGCCGCTCGCCAACCCCGGCGACATCGACTTCGTGGTGGTGCGTGAAGGCACCGAAGGTCTGTACTGCGGTGCCGGCGGCGCGGTGCGCCGCAACACCCCGCAGGCGGTGGCCGACCGAGGTGTCCATCAATACCGCATACGGTGTGGAGCGTGTGGTGCGTTACGCCTTCAAGCTCGCTATGAAG
>ENA-OQKI01000371-OQKI01000371.1-human-gut-metagenome-genome-assembly--contig:-NODE-371-length-10112-cov-3.007211_pt1 | contig 10112 bp, 13 predicted proteins | sample MGYA00242778_ERZ504798 | MGnify/ENA primary metagenome ERZ504798 (study PRJEB26092, sample SAMD00036414) | human gut metagenome | host: Homo sapiens | study: EMG produced TPA metagenomics assembly of... | reverse complement strand
ATTACTTTGTCTTTTCCTATCCAGTCTAATGTAGGCATATATTGCTCCTTATCTGTAACTACTGTAATGTTTCTATTGTTTCAATTATGTTCTCTGCTTTATCCGTACAAAACATATTTGCCTCTTGTTTTTTGCTCTATATAATCTTGCTTTTGCAAAATACTAAACATACTGTTAATCTTCATTTTACTACATTTTAAAGTTGTCGCTATCTCCTGCTGTGTTAATGGAATCACTTTTTCATCCAAAATCATTACTTCATTATCATGCATAAACTTTAAAAGATCATAATAATCATTCAGAAATAATTTGATACCCATGTTTTCTCCCTACATTGCAAATCATAATCTACTTGAAAATTATATCACATTTTTGTGATGTTATAAATATCATTTTTTTGTTATCTATTTATCTTTTACAGCTAAAAGCAGAGGAATTATCTCTCATCTTTATGATTTATCACCAACAAAAATTGCTATAACATATAAACAACAATCCGCTACACCAAAATCTGGCATAGCGGATTTATTTATATACATCTATCTATTTTTATTTATCAAGCAAATCTGTGTAGAAATCTGCGTAATGTGTCTCACCTGACTTGATGTAGTCAATGGCTGCTGATGGATGCTGATTTAAGCGTCCTGTGAGCAGGTATGGAATATCGTAGCCCCATACAGCACCGCTCTCCTTGAGCGGAAGCATATGCTCTTCAATAAATTTAAGTACAGGGAATACATTGTATTTTGGATTTTTAAGGAAGCTAAGTAAAAGCTCCATCGCACAGTTTCCTGCGCCTCGTCCCATGCCCATCATTGTTGCATCCAACAGGCTGACTCCCTGGGCTGCTGCCTCTATGGTGTTTGCAAATGCAAGCTGCTGATTATTGTGCGCATGCATTCCTACGAACTTTCCGTTTGCCTCAGCAATTTCTGTGTATTTATCGGCAGTGCGGCGAATCTGCTCAGGGTAGAGAGCTCCGTAGCTGTCTACGATGTATATGCCGTCTGCAGAGCTCTTGGCAACCATGTCAAGTGCCTGATCAAGGTCTGATTCCTGTGTATTTGAGATAGCCATGATGTTGCAGGTTACCTCGTAGCCCTTGGACTTGGCATCCTCAATCATCTCGATTGCTGATGGCATCTGATGTACATATGTAGCCACACGCACCATGTCAATCACACTGTCCTCGCGAGGGAGAATCTCCTTCTTGTAGTCACATCTGCCGACATCCGCCATGACAGAAATCTTCATATCAGAGTTGTTGTCTCCGACTATCTCACGGATAGCTGCCTCATCACAGAACTTCCATTTGCCGAATTTATTTACATCAAAAAGCTCCTTAGATGCTTTATAACCAAACTCCATATAGTCGATGCCTGCCTTTACGTTTGCACGATAAAGAGCATTGATAAAATCATCTGTAAACATAAAGTTGTTTACCAGTCCTCCATCCCTAATGGTAGCGTCAAGCACGCGGATATCAGGGCGTGCTGTCATTAAATCACCTTTCTGAGCCATTTTTGTTTCCTCCAAGTATAAATATTATTGTAACAAATATAAATATTACTGTAGCTTGATGTTACAATTTAAAGTTTTAATGCTTCAACGCTTTAAAGCATATAAGTATAATAACACAATTATTTAAAATTGCAAGTAAAACTTTACTTTTTTTGTTCAGACTAATATAATGAATGAGGTTGTAATACAATATCAAAGGAGGACTATATGATTTCTTATTTGACTTCGGCAGATATGTCGATAATAGCTTTCATCGGAGTGATTTTTGCATTCGCACTCACATGTATTGCTATTGCAAAATTAAATAAATTTTTACCAAAGGACCTCGGCAGACAGTTTGCTGTGGACGGAAAGCTTTCAGCCGGGAAGCCGAGAGGAGCCGGTATTATCTTTATATTCACGTTTGTGATATCGGCACTGCTTTTCTCACAAATCAATGCGGAGATTGCCATTTATCTTGTGCTTATAGTTATTGAGATGCTCACAGGCTACTTTGACGATGCGGCAGAAAAGCCATGGGGCGAGTATTTAAAGGGCGCACTCGATTTTGCGGTTGCCATTGTTGTGGCAGTTGTGTATCTGCATTTCAACTCAAGCACAATCACCTTTGCCATATTTGGCGGCTCTGTAAATATTCCACCTGTTGTGTTTGGAATACTCACAGTCATCTTAGTCTGGGTATCAATCAATGTCACAAACTGTTCAGACGGTGTTGATGGTCTTTCCGGAACACTTACCATCATTACCATAATGACCTTCTTCGTGCTTGATTCAGTGCTTAAAATAGCTGATAGCTTCAACTATTGTATTTTATTATTTGCGGTATGTCTGCTCGGATATCTGTGGTACAATGCCACACCAAGCAAGCTTTTGATGGGTGATGCGGGCTCAAGAGCCATGGGTATATTCATAGCTATTTGTGCGCTTAAATCACAAAGCCCATTCATCTACATACTGGCAGCCCTCGTGCTTATCATCGACGGTGGACTTGGACTCGTAAAGGTTTCTCTTCTTAGATTTTTGAAGATACATATTTTAAAGAATACCACAACTCCTATCCATGACCACGTCAGAAAGAAGCTCGGCTGGTCAAATGCACAGGTTGTTTTCAGATTTGCAATTATCCAGATTGTTGTGTCACTCGCGACGGTTTATCTGGCGATGATTTAACAGTTTTAAAACTATATAAAGCAAAAACCGGAGTCTGACAATTTGTCGGCTCCGGCTTTTACTTCTTTCGGCTCGTAACTGTGAATGTACCAAACAGTTACATACTTATATAATTTACTGTGTGGACTCCTTTAACACTACCTCATACGGCAGAAGTGTCCTGTTCTCAGTCTCTTCACCCTCTATCTGTCTGAGCAGATTCTTGCAGGCTCTTGCTCCAAGCTCCTTTGAATCAAATGAAAGTGATGTAATGGACGGCACATTATTTTCCAGCACTGAGCTGTTGTAAAATGAAGCCACCTTCACCTGCTGTGGCACCTTTATATGCCTTTCGCGGAGCCGTCTCATGGCCTGCGCACATACTGCATCATCCATACACAGCAGACAGTCGCAGCCTCTGTCAATTGCATCATCTACAGCCTTTTCGACATATGCTTTTCCTTCAAGGTTTAAAAATACAAGATTGTCATTTATTTTTTTTCCAAACTGCTCATGGGCATCCACTACGCCTGCGTATCTGGTCTGATTTACAACAATATCCTCGCTTCCACCGAGAAGCGCCATATTTTTCATGCCACGCATGAGCATAATTGATGTCAGCTCCCTGCAGGCACTTTTATGGTCATGGTCAATCTGCTTTACATCCTTATATTTGCATGAGCCAGCTGTGACAAACGGTATCCTTCGCTCCTGCAAGAATGTCACCTGTGGATCATCTACCATCGTGCGAAGCAGCACCACTCCATCCACCTTATGATTCTGTATGATACGCCTAAGCCCCGCCATATCATTGCCTGAGCCTATACAAAGTAAAAGGTCGTATTCCATCATACCTGCTATCTCCTGAATTCCCATTATAGCTTCCTGGAAAAATGGCAGATCGACAAGTGCATAATCCCCCGGCATCACCACACATATATTAAATGTCTTTGACTGTGCAAGCCCTCTGGCTATTACATTAGGTTTATAATCATGCTCCTGTATATATTCCAGCACTCTTTTTCTTGTTGCAGCGCCTATCCTGCCCTTCCCCGACTATAGCCCTGCTTACTGTTGTCTTTGAAACGCCAAGTGCCTCTGCTACATCTGATATCGTGATATTGTTACTCATTCTGCCGCCTCTTTCATCTGAATGTGATTAATCACTGAACAACTTTTATTTGTTGCGCAACTCTATTGTTTTTCATTATAACCTATCTTCATACACTTGTCATCCCGGACATGCAATTTTTGCGCAACTGACTCATTCTTCCACGCATATTCGCTCAACATTTTGTTTTCTGATGATTTAACGTTTACACCATTTATTTACTAACGTATATTTATATTATGACTAAAGGGTCAAAAGGTATCATCGATGCATACCTTAGTGACCCGCATATCATATTATAACTATTGGAGGTACATATAAATGAATTTTAACGAAATATTATATGGTGTGGCATATTACGACGAATATATGCCTTACGACCGCATAGAAACAGATTTTAAGATGATACGCGATGCCGGCATGAATGTTATCAGGATTGCCGAATCCACCTGGAGCACATGGGAGCCTGAGGAGGGAGTATTTGATTTTACACACCTGCACCGTATGCTTGACTGCGCAGCAAAATATGAGCTGAAGGTCATTGTCGGAACACCTACATATGCTATTCCATCATGGCTTGCAAAAAAATATCCCGATATTCTCGCTGTAACACATAACGGCAAAGAGCTCTACGGCCACCGCCAGAACATGGATATCACAAACCCTGACTATCTGCACCATGCACAGATTATCATTGAAAAGCTCATGGAGCAGGTAAAGGACTACGACTGCGTGATCGGCTTCCAGCTCGACAATGAGACAAAGCCTTATGACACCTGTTCCAAATACGCTCAGGCTAAATTCGTAGAATATCTGAAAAATGAATTTCCTGACATTGACGAGTTTAACAGGGAGTTTGGACTTGATTACTGGAGCAACCGTGTGGATGACTGGGATGCCTTTCCTGATATCCGCGGCACTATAAATATGAGTCTTGATGCGGAATACAAAAAATTCCAGAGAAAGCTCGTGACAGACTTTTTTGCATGGCAGGCCGATATCGTCAAAAAATACAAGAGAGATGACCAGTTCATCACTCACAATTTCGACTTTGAATGGCACGATTACTCTTACGGCATGCAGCCGGAGGTCAATCAGTACGAGGCTGCCAAGTGTATGGATATCGCAGGCTGCGATATATATCACCCTTCCCAGAGCAGTCTGAGCGGCCGCGAGATTACCGCCTGCGGCAATATTGCAAGGGGCATAAAAGGTGATAATTATCTGGTACTTGAGACCGAGGCAGCCGGAAATCACCCATGGCTTCCTTATCCGGGACAGCTGCGCCTGCAGGCCATAAGTCACATTGCAAACGGTGCATGCATGGTTGAATACTGGCACTGGCATTCTATCCACAATGCCATAGAAAGCTACTGGAAGGGCGTGCTCTCCCACGACCTTAGACCGAACCGGCTTTATAAGGAGTGCAGTGTTATCGGAAACGAACTAAAAAATACGGACACAGGCTGGTAAATTTGAAAAAGACAAACAGGTTTGCGGTTATTGCTGACAACGCTTCTCTTACAGGGCTTAATGAATTTAAGCTGAACAACGAAAGTGACTCCAACTACAATACCGTTTTCAGATGGCTTTGCGATGCCCTGTATCTGATGAACATTGAGTACGACGTGATTCCTGCCGATCCGGCACTTTTTGCTTCATATGAAAATATACTTGTGCCTGCACTCTATAGCGCAACAGATGATGTGCTCAATGCCTTAAATGAATTTGTTGCAAACGGCGGCAATATGGTGGTAACGTTTAAATCTGCTTTTTCGGATGAACATCTTAAAATACGCCATGACGTGCAGCCTTATATTATAAACAAGTCTCTCGGCATACAGTACGATGAGTTCACCCTGCCTGACAATGTCACCGTAACCTGTGGCGGCAAATCCTCAAAAGCTCGTGACTGGATGGAGATGGTCGACTGTACCACTGCCACACCTGTTGCTATGTATGAGCACAAGCACTGGGGAGTACACGCAGCTATCACAGAAAACTCTTACGACAAAGGACGCGCCATGTATCTTGCCACACTTTTTGGTGAGGACACGCTGATAGAAGCTCTAAAGCTTTTCTTCGGCGAGCAAAAAAATGAATTTGATGCTTCTTATCCCGTTGTCATAAAGCGCGGCACCAATATGCAGGGAGAAAAAATCATTTATCTGCTTAACTACTCGGATGATGAGCAGACTGTTACCTGCCATGCAGACGGTCTCAAGAAGCTTTGCGATGACAGTACAGTATCAGCAGGCGATTGTATAGCTCTTGCCCCATGGGATTTTAGCATTCTTTATGCTGATTAAACCATAGCTTATATCCTATGCTTTTTGCTGCAGATAAATATTTCACAAAAAGCTCATTATATAAGGTCTCAATTATTAATTTTTTCATAAATTTTATTAAGTCTTTTGTTTTGGTGTTGTTTGAATTATTTTTCAGTGTTATAATTTCAAGCGGATTAAAAAGGTGGTTTTATGAAGAAAATACAGAATAAGCTTATAGAGCTTTTCAACCGCTACAAGCATGTGTGGATTTTATCATACTTTATCATATATCTGACCTGGTTTGGATATTTAGAGCGCACTGTTACCACACATTATCACTTGATTCATCTTCCGATAGATGATTATATACCGTTTTGTGAATACTTTGTTATTCCTTATATCATGTGGTTTGGCTATGTGGCCTTTGGAATTGCTTTCACGGCATTACATGAACAAAAAAGAATTTTACAGACTGTGTGCGTTTTTATACACCGGTATGACCGTATTTTTGGTTATATCAACTCTCTACCCGAATGGTCACAATTTAAGGCCTTATTATTTCACGCACCACAATATGTTTACAGCGCTTTGCGAGTGGCTTTACTCCACTGACACACCGACGAACCTGTTTCCGAGCATTCACGTATACAATTCGCTCGGCATTCATTTTGCGGTGATGCACAGCAGCTATTTCAAGGATAAAAAGCACGTTCAGCATGCATCATTAGTGCTTTGTGTTCTGATTATACTGTCTACCATGTTTATCAAACAGCACTCAGTATTTGACGTTTCTACAGCCTTTATGCTTGCTTTCGTTATGTACAATGTGGTCTACATCAAAAACTGGATGCATCTGCCACAGAAGAGCGGAAGCTTCCAGGATGCGGCAAACAGCAAGGTTCGTGTTTGATTTAATGATTGCAGCTTTCAACTCAAAAAGACATCAGCCGGAATTTACACCGGTTGATGTCTTTTTATATTTCACTCATAAGAATGCATGACTCTCAAAGTCTGCATATCTGTCCTGTTATCTCACTCTCTCCCTGCTGTAGTCGAGCACCTTGTCCACAGTTGATTTTATTTCTACTGAATTTTTCCTCTGAGTCGAAATTTCTGCGTATGCGTCCTCTATCTGCAGCTTATTGCGCTCCTCAAACTTGATAATCTCCTCCTGTGTATTGCGGATTGACACAATCTGCTGTCTGCATGCTTCTATCATGTCAACTGAAATCTCGTCACACTGTGAAAACACATGATTGAGCTCCACTCCCTGCTTCATGAGCTTTGTCGTGGCAACATTGTTGTCCTTTAGAAGCCCTACAAGGTGGCTCACCTGCTCTTTAAGTGCACTAATCTCAGCTTTTGCCTCTGAAAGCTCCTGTTTAACAGCATCAATTGCACTGTCATATGAAACAGATGCCTCCCTTATGCTCTCAGCAGCCTCCACGAACAGCTTTCCCTGCTCTCCAAGCATGCCCGCCTCTATAGCAGCATTGAGTGAGAGAACGCTCATCTGCTTATTCTGTTCCTTCATCTGCGCAGCTATATCCGCACAGCTATCCACATGCTCCTCAAGCCTGTCCGATGTCTCCGGCAAACTCTTAGCCGGAGCTGTAAAATGCTTATTGTTTTCGACAAGCGCACATGTATCCTCATGCTGTGTGGCAATTGCCTTTGCCGCACTCTCAAGACTTGTAAGATTGTCCGCAGCCGCCTTTACACACTCTGTAAAGCTGTCGTTTAAGGCTGATATGGCATCCATGCTGTCCTTTGAAAATTCCACCACATTATTTGCATTATCATTCAGCTGCTTAAGGGATGACTCCTCAAGCTGTCTTGATTTCTCCAGCTCATCAAAATCAGCCTCTATAAGCTTTGACTTTGCATTTACATTCTCGAAAAATCCCCTGTCATTATCCAATTGTTCCTTCATATACGCTAATTCCTCAGCGGATATTTTTGCTCTGTTCCCAAACACTGATCTATTCTCCTTTACCGGTTACCTTTTTAGAATATAATATCACTTATAATACTGTATTTCAAACTGCAGTGACTCATTTTCCCTGAATACATTTATCTTTGGTGAATATACTACGGACAGCACTATATTATTGAACCTTCCTCTTTGTGCAGCTTCAAGCGCGTCCGAACCAAACCTTTGCCTGATATAGTCAAAAAAGCTTTCTATATCACCAAAATAAATTGCATTGATTGGCGTGCCATATGAGGATATCAAAGAAAGCCTAAGCACATTGTTGTTTTTACCAACTACCCACATGCGGCTCACACGTAGATTTTTATCCGCAAAAACAGGCTTTGGATTGTCCTTTCCAAACGGTGCCAGTACTGAAAACTCAGACACCAGCCTCATTGATACATAATCCACCGGCATCGGCACATCTATATGTATTTTAGGCACGAGGTCATCGTCAGTAAGCGATGCATACTCATTTATTTTCTGACGGAATGGCTCAACGTTTTCTTGTGGCAGTGAAAGTCCTGCAGCCATCGGGTGGCCACCAAACTTCGTGAACAGCTCACTGCATTTGCACATTTCCTCATACATGGAGTACTCCTCTATCGAGCGCCCTGAGCCCTTTACTCCGTCCTCACTCTTTGTGAGTATAAAGGTTGGCTTATTGTATCTCTCCCTGATACGGCCTGCTATGATTCCAGCTATGCTCTCATGCACATCCGGCAGATATATGACAAGCACCCTGTCTTTTTCGTAATTGTCCCTCTCATATATCTCAACTGCGGTTTCCACACCCTTTGCAGTCATTTCCTTCCTGTCATCATTGAGCGCTACAAGCTCTGATGCGATGCGCATGGCCTCCTCCTGCCTGTCGCATAAAAACAGCTCAAGTGCTCTTTTGGCTGTATCCAAACGGCCTGTCGCATTGACACAAGGTCCAAGAACAAATCCAAAATGATATGCATCTACATTTTCAGCCTCTATATTACAACATTCAAGCAGGGCTTTCATGCCGATATTTGTCGTATGATGAATACTCTTTAAACCGGCCTTTACGAGTATACGGTTTTCACCCGTCAGCGGCATGACATCACCGACTGTTGCAAATGCCACATTCTCTATAAAATCCATGGCCTCTTTCTCATCTATGCCGATTTTTCTATATAGTAATATGACAATTTTCCAGGCAACAGCTGCTCCGCAAAGCTCCTTGTACGGATAGCTGCACTCTATCTGATGCGGATTTACAACGGCATCTGCCTTGCTCTCCTTGTAAATCTTTATACCCTTTATATCTTCAAAAGGCACTGCATGGTGGTCTGTTACGAGAACCGTCATTCCAAGCTCCTTTGCATGTGCGATTTCCTCAATCGCCGCAATTCCGTTGTCACAGGTGACCACAGTGTCTATCCCGTCCTCATATGCCTTGTCAATCAGATGCACATTCAAACCATAGCCATCCTTCACTCTGTCTGGAATCATATAATCCACACATGCCCCGGCTCTTTTAAGTGCCTTCACAAGAATATATGTAGACATCACTCCGTCTATGTCATAGTCACCGATTATCCTGATTTTGGCCTTGTCAGCTATCTTTTGGGCAAGAATGTCAACCAGCCTCTGACCATCCTTTAAAAGAGCCGGGTCTGCAATGTCTGAGATTTTGCCGTTTAAAAATTCATTTACCGCGTCATCTCCTATAACACCTCTGTTTCTGATTATCCGCGCCGTCACCTGATCTATTCCAAACTTCGCTCCGATTGCCGCAAAATCAGCCTTCTTCGCACTAACATACCACTTTGCCATAATCTACCCTTTCCAGTCTCAGCCCACACGCCGGTGCTGTGTAGCCTGCCTGTGCCCTATCCTTTGAAGCTAAAATTTCCATCACAGCATCCGGATTTTTCCTTCCATCGCCCACCTCGATAAGCGTTCCTGTGATGATTCTTATCATATTCTGTAAAAATCCATCTCCGGTGTAGCTGATAACAATATCAGCGCCTGTTTTTTCTATATCAATAGAAAAAAATTGTCCTGACCGTTGACTTTTTCATATGTCTGTTGCCACAAAAAGGCTTTAAAAATC
>ENA-OQKI01000369-OQKI01000369.1-human-gut-metagenome-genome-assembly--contig:-NODE-369-length-10130-cov-2.602119_pt1 | contig 10130 bp, 10 predicted proteins | sample MGYA00242778_ERZ504798 | MGnify/ENA primary metagenome ERZ504798 (study PRJEB26092, sample SAMD00036414) | human gut metagenome | host: Homo sapiens | study: EMG produced TPA metagenomics assembly of... | reverse complement strand
ATGATGTGGTCGCGCTGCGGGCCGGTGCCGATCACGGAGATACGGCAGCCGGACAGTTCCTCAAGACGCTTGACGTAATCCTGACAGGTCTTCGGCAGATCATTGAAGTCGTGGATTTGGGAAATATCCTCGTCCCAACCCGGCATGGATTCGTAGATCGGCTTCGCTGCCGCGAATTCGGACTGATCAGTAGGCATATCGTCGCGGCGTTCGCCGTTGACATCATAGGCCACGCACAATGGGATTTCCTTCAGGCCGGTAAGCACGTCGAGCTTGGTGAGCACGATGTCGGTCAGGCCGTTGACCTGAGCCGCATAACGATTGACGACCGCATCGAACCAGCCACAACGACGCGGACGGCCGGTGGTCACGCCGTACTCGTGGCCCTGGGCTCGCAGCCATTCGCCTTCCTCGCCGAACAGCTCGGTCGGGAACGGTCCTTCGCCCACGCGGGTCACGTACGCTTTGGAAACGCCGATCACGCGGGTGATCTTGGTCGGGCCGACACCGGTACCGGTGCATGCGCCGCCGGCAGTCGGGTTGGAGGACGTGACAAACGGATATGTGCCGTGATCCACATCAAGCATGGTCGCCTGACCACCCTCGAACAGCACGGTCTTACCCTCATCAAGCGCCTTGTTCAACACCAGCGAAGTATTGGCAACATACGGCTTCAGGCGCTCGCCAAGACGAAGCAGCTCATCCGTGGTTTCGTTCACATCAATCGGACGACGATTGTACAGCTTCACCAGCATCTGGTTCTTCTGATGCAGGCTTGCCTCAACCTTGTCGTGCAAATGCTTCGCATTGAACAGGTCGTGCACGCGGATGCCCACGCGATTAATCTTGTCGGCATACGCAGGTCCAATGCCGCGACCGGTGGTACCGATCTTGTGCTTACCAAGGAAACGTTCCGTCACCTTATCAAGCACACGATGATACGGCGCAATAATGTGCGCACCCTCACTCACCAGCAGTCGGGAGCAGTCCACACCGCGGCTTTCCAAGCCGTCGATCTCTTCGAAAAGCACTTCAGGATCAACAACAACACCGTTGCCGATAACCGGAGTCGCGGTCGGGCTGATGATGCCGGAGGGCAGCAGGTGCAGCGCATACGATTCGTCGCCGACCACCACGGTATGGCCCGCATTGTTGCCGCCGTTGAAGCGGGCAACATAGTCGACCTTCGTGCCGATCAGGTCGGTCGCCTTACCCTTGCCTTCGTCTCCCCACTGGGCACCGATCAAAACAATTCCAGGCATGTTGTTGCACCTCCGCGCGTATGCGATTTCGCCTCAAAGCCTTACCAAGGCCTTACAAAGACTATCCTGCGCCCTCTACCGGATATCTGCCGGATATGCACCGATCGGCCGTTGAAACTAGTCAGTTCCATCGTTTTCGTCTCATACAACGCGACACACCCACCGTGCCGCCACACGCCGCATGCATTACGCGGCGCGTGCGGCATCACACTACTTCAACGCCTTGCCCGCGCTGCCAAGCTGCCTGCAAGCCTCCACCACGCGTGCGGCCATGGCGCTTTCCGCTTCGCGCCCCCACGAACGCGGGTCGTACATCTTCTTGTTGCCCACCTCGCCATCGATTTTGAGCACCGAATCATAGTTGGAGAACATGTGACCGGCCACCGCACGGCTGAATGCGTACTGCGTATCGGTGTCGATGTTCATCTTCACCACGCCGTAGCTCACGGCCTGCGCGATCGTCCTCCGGCGCGGAGCCGGAACCACCGTGGAACACCAGGGCGAACGGCTTACCGGGAGCGACATCCAGCGAGTGCGCGGGGTCGGGCATTTCGCCGGCCTTAATCGCGAGCGCGACCGTGGTCTGGATTTCGTCGAGCAGTTCGGGGCGCAGTTTCACCACGCCCGGTTTGTATGCGCCGTGCACGTTGCCGAAGGTGAAGGCGGCCATGTAGCGTCCGCGCTCGCCAAGGCCGAGTCGTTGCGCGACGGCGATGCCTTGCGCGGGCGTGGAATACAGTTTGTCGTTGATTTCGGCGCTGTGCCCGTCTTCTTCGCCGCCGACCGCGCCGATTTCGATTTCCAGCACGGTGTGCGCGGCTTGGGATTTGTCGAGCAGTTCTTCTGCGATGTCGAGGTTTTCACCCAGCGGCACTGTGGAACCGTCCCACATGTGTGACTGGAAGGTCGGTTCCTGACCGTGCTTCACCTGTTCGGCTTCATGGTCGAGCAGGGGGCGCACCCATTCGTCCAGATACTGTTTGGCGCAGTGGTCGGTGTGCAGGGCGATGGTGATGTTGGGGTATTTCGCCGCGACTTCGTGCGCGAAGGCTGCGAAGGCAAGCGAGCCGGTGACGCGGTCGTTGACGCGTTGCCCGGAGAAGTAGGCGGCGCCGCCTACGGAGACTTGGATGATGCCATCGGATTCCGCCTCGGCGAAACCCTGGAGTGCGGCGTTCAGGGTCTGTGTGCTGGTCACATTGATCGCGGGATAGGCGTAACCGCCGCGGCGTGCGGCGTCCAGCATTTGCGCATAACGTTCCGGCGTTGCAATAGTCATGCCTCCATTATCGCCCGACCCTATCCCACTTGTCATGTGACAACATTCGCCATCTTTCCTTTCCGTTTTCCCGACCGTCCGCTCCATATCCAGGTCGCCCGCCCCACTAGGGCCATATGCCGAGCGTTCTCGTCTCATATCCCGACACTTGCGGGACCGACCAATAAACATGGCGAAACCATTGCGATCGCTCCATCGGAAGTCATAGAATATCCACCGGATCGCGCGACGAAGAGCCCAACCGGGTGTTCCCGCACGGGCATGCCGCCGCACGTAGATGTTGCGACCAATACCCGCGAGGAGGCTTGATGCACCAGGTTTTCGCCATCTTCCTTCGAGACGTGAAACGCATTCTGAAGAACCCCGTGGCGCTCGTCGTCACGCTGGGTGTGGCCATCATCCCATCACTGTACGCATGGTGCAATATCCTCGCCAACTGGGACCCGTACGCGAACACGGGCAACATCCAGGTCGCTGTGGCGAACGAGGACAAGGGCACAACCTCCACGCTGGTCGGCCATCTCGACGCTGGCCAGCAGACCGTCAACCAGCTTAAGAAGAACCATCAGCTCGGCTGGCGTTTCGTTCCCAAGCAGCAAGCCATCGAAGGCGTGGAATCCGGCAAATACTATGCGGCGATCGTACTGCCGGAAGACTTCAGCTCCAGACTAATCGGCACCGTCACCGGTAAAGGCGACCGACCGTCGATCACGTACTACATCAACGAAAAGCTGAACGCGATCGCGCCGAAAATCACCGATACGGGTGCGACCACGATCGACGAGCAGATCAACACCACTTTCGTTTCCAGCGTGGCCGACGCCGTGGCGAAGGAAGTGAAGGAGGCAGCGGGAGAAACCACCGGCAGCATGAAAAGCGCGCAAAGCGACGTCATCAACGATCTGACCGACACCATCAACCAGCTCGAAACCGTCCAACAGCAGCTGCGCGGCACGCGTTCCACGCTCGACAAGGCCCTCACCACCATCGATTCGGCCAAACAGTCCAACATCGCGCTCGCCTCGGGAATCACCAACTCGCTTGACACCGTCGGCAAGGCGTCCGACTTGCTGAGCGAGACGCGCACACAAACCGAACGATTCTCGAACACGCTGGTCGGAGCGCTCGACAACGGCAGCACGCAACTGTCCGGTCTGCAGGTCAACGTGAGCAATGCCACCGGCACCGTGCTCAGCGGGCTGAACACCACGCAGGACGCGCTCGACCAAGTGTCCAGCACCATGCATCACGTCAACACCACCACCGGCAATGTGCTCGACGGCGTGGAGAAGGCGTTGCAGGCCAGCCAGCTGGATCCGAACAACCAAACGTATAAGGATCTTTCCGCGCAACTCGCCGAAGCCCGCAAACAGCTGACGTTCCAGCAGCAGCGCATCGACGCCTTCGATCAGGACACCACGGCTGCGATCGAACGCGGGGAAGAACACCGCGAACGGGTTCAACGACGATGTCACCACGCTGGCGAAAAACGGCACGGCGTCGATGGCGAGCGCACGCACGACCATCACCGGCACGGTCATGCCGAATCTCAACACCGGGCTCGATACACTCAGCCTGGCCAATGGGTCGCTGTCCGGCACGCTTACCACGCTGCAAAGCACACTGGAACAGGGCAACGGGCTGCTCGACCAGTTGTCGCGCACCGTGACCCAAACGAACACCACCATTGCTGGCACGCAGACGCAGCTCGCCAATCTCGCCAAACAGCTCAACACCACGCGCACCGATGTGGCCGCGTTGAGCAGTTCGGCGATGTTCCAGCAGCTTTCCCAAGCGCTCGGACTTGACGCGAGCGAGGTCGGCTCGTTCGTGGGCGAGCCGGTGCATTTGGACGAACAGGTCCTCTACCCGGTCAAAAACTATGGTTCCGCGGTCACGCCGTTCTACACGAATCTTGCGCTATGGGTCGGCGGATTCGTGCTCGTCGCGATCTACAAGCTTGAAGTGGACCGCGATGAGAAGATCCGCATGTACACGCCGCGCCAAGGCTATATGGGCCGTTGGCTGCTGTTCGTCACGGTCGGATTCCTGCAGGCGATCATCGCCACGATCGGCGATCTCGCGCTGGGCATCCAATGCGAGCATCCGTTCCTGTTCATCCTCGCCGGCATTTTCGCCTCGTTCGTCTACGTGAACATCATTTACGCGCTCGCCGTGGCGTTCCGGCATATCGGCAAGGCCGTCGCCGTGATTCTGGTGATCATCCAGATTCCGGGCGCGGCAGGCCTCTACCCCATCGAGATGATGCCGGTAATTCTTCCGCCGTCTGAAACCGTTCCTACCGTTCACCTACGGCATCAACGCGATGCGCGGGCCGATCGGCGGCATGTATGCCAACCATTATTGGATCGACATGCTCTCGCTGTTCTGGTATCTGCCTGTGGCGCTGTTCATCGGCTTGGTCGTCCGCAAGCTGGCGTTGAACCTCAACCGCCTGTTCGACAACCGTCTGGCGGACACTGATCTGATGATCACCGAACATAACGAAGGCACGGTGGAACCGTTGCGGCTCACCGAGACCGCGCAGCAGATCGCCGAGGAGTTCCCCGAACTCGCCCGCAGACGGGCGATTCATTTCTTCCGCCTGTACCCGCGCCTGGTGCGCTGGGGATTCCTCGCGCTGGCGGTACTGCCGTTCGTGTTCCTGCTGTTGCTATTCATCACGCGCATGAAGCTCGCCATGCTGCTCGGTTGGATCATTTCGATCATCGCCATCGACACGTATCTCATCGTGGTGGAGTATCTGCGCGAACGGTATGCGAATTAGTCTGGGGCGAGGAAGCGATGAGTGCGGAAGAGTTCCGCAGCGCGATCCTGCACGAGAACCTGCTATTCCGGCCGGGCATGCATTACAAGCCGATGCATGCCGTACGCACGAGGCTGTATGAGGCTGCGCATGGTGGTTCGGCCGGACATGCGCCTGAACATGCGGCTGAGTATGCGGCTGGAAACACGGACGGAAATGCTGGCAGGAGTCTGCGTGAGGAGGGGAACGAACAGTGAAAATGATCTGGGGCATCTTCAAGCGGGACATGTGTCACGCCACCCGCAACGTGATCGCCGTGATCGTCTCGATGGGTCTGGTGGTGGTGCCGGCGCTGTACGCCTGGTTCAACATCGCGGCCAGCTGGGACCCCTACGGCAACACCAAGGCATTGAAGGTCGCCGTGGCCAATAACGACAAGGGTTACAAGTCGGATCTCATACCGGTGCGCGTCAACGTGGGCGAAACCATCATCAGCACACTGCACGCCAACGACCAGCTGGACTGGCAGTTCGTGAAAAGCGACAAGGCAATCGACGGGGTGAAATCCGGCGAATACTATGCGGCGATCGTAATTCCGAAAGGTTTCAGCGCCGACATGATGACGCTGTTCTCCCCCGACATCAAACACGCGCAGCTCAAGTACTATCTGAACGAGAAAATCAACCCGATCGCCCCGCATATCACCGATCAGGGCGCGACAACCGTGGTCAACACAATCGACAAAACCTTCGCCAAAACGATCGCGCAAGTCGGACTCGACCTGGCCTCAAGCATCCTACACTATTCGCAAAGCCCGCAAATGGCCGAATACATGCGCAACCTCAACGGCAATCTCACCACCATGGCGGATACGCTGAGCGGCGCATCGCAGCAGGTAACGTCGTATTCGCAGCTGCTCGGCTCGGCGAACGACATCGTGGATTCCACGGGCAAACTGCTCGCCTCGGCGACCAAGGCGGGCAAACAGGCCCAGAACGCGTTGAAGCAAGGCAAATCAGGTGCCACGTCGTTCACTTCGGCAGGTGCGAACGTCACCTCCTCAGTGAACACCGCGCTCGACCAGGTGTCAGGCGCGTTCGACCAAGTAGCTGCCAAGGTGAACAAGGCGTTCGACGCGATCGGCAAGGACTCAGACACCGCAGCCAGCCAGTTGACAACGTTGAGCGAACAAGTCTCCCAGCAGCGAATCGCTGTACGACACGTACATCACAAGCCTCAACCACATGCACGAATCGGTGGAACAACTACCGGACAGTGATTCCGCGAAACAGGCGCTGCTGGAAGCCATCGACCGGGAGATCACGCTGCTGGAAGCCGCCAAAGGCGATTCGCAGAAGCTTGCGCAGCAGCTGAAAGACGCTTCCACGCAGGTCACGCAGGATACCGCAGCCGCGGAACGCTCCCGCAAGGAGATCCTGAACCGCATCACCTCCGCGAAGCAGTCGATCAGCAATGTGCGCGACGATTACGCCACGAACGTCAAGCCGAAAATCGACGCGCTCGCCTCCACAGTCAGCACGCTGATCTCCCAAACCGACAGCATGATCACCCAGCTGAGCGGCACCGCCGACGATCTGGACGATGTGACGGGCGATAGTGGGGACGAATGTGACATCCATCCGTTCCACGCTCGGCACGATCGCGAAGAAACTCGACTCGTCGGCAGCGACGGTGAAGGAACTGATCACGAAGCTGGAGACGGGCGGGAACGCCGGTGACGGCAACAGCGATGGTGGCGACGGTGACAACGACGCCAGTTCGTCCGATTCGGGTGAATCGGACGAACTACGTGCACTGGCCACCGCCAACGCGTCCACACTGTCCACGCTGATTTCCGCGCCCGTCGCACTGCATCGCGTCTCAGTGTACCCGATCGCGAACTACGGTTCGGCCATGGCGCCGTTCTATACGATCCTGTCAATCTGGGTGGGTGCGATCATCCTGTGCGCCATGCTGAAAGTGACAATTTCGGACCGCGAGAAGGCGCATGTGCTGGGCTTGGGCGACACGCTGCCGCGCGTCGCCGGCCCGTCCGGCCCGGGGAACGCCTCACGTTGGGGACTGCGCCTCGACCACGAGTATTTCGGACGGTACGCGATCTTCGCACTGCTCGCGTTGCTGCAGGGCACACTGGTTTGCCTGGGTGACATGTATTTCCTTGGCGTGCAGGCGAATCATGCGCTGCAGTTCCTTGCCGTGGGGTGGCTTGCCGCGCTCGTGTTTTCGAATATCGTATATACGCTGACCGTGTCGTTCGGCGATATCGGCAAGGCCGTGGCCGTGGTGCTGCTGGTGATGCAGGTCGCCGGTTCGGGCGGTACGTTCCCTATCGAGACACTGCCGAAGTTCTTCCAAATGCTCTACCCGTTCCTACCGTTCCCGCACGCCATCGATGCCATGCACGCCGCGATGGCCGGATCGTACGGCAATGAGTACCTGCTTGACATGGTGTATCTCGCCTTGTTCCTGATTCCTTCGCTGCTGCTGGGATTGGTGTTGCGCAAGCCGGTGATCCGGTTGAACAACTGGGTGAGCCGCAATCTGGAATCCACCAAGGTGATGTGACGAGGTGGATTTGAACGGGCTGGTTTAAGCCGGTTTAGATCGGTTTCGGCTGGCACACATGGATGCGTCATTGGCGACGCATCACCATCACCGCCAACGGCAACACACACCAAATACCAGCCGGCAAAAACCTAAGCTAGCGTGGATGCGTAGGGCATTGTCCTGCCCAGTCACTTCCCTTACGTACCGCTGCGCCATCCCGGCGCTCCTCTGCGCCGCCACTACCCCACATGTCGCCTCCTCACACACCAACAAGCGTCCGATTCTGCAGAATCGGACAATCAGCGGCGTCGCGCAAACCACACGTTGATCAGCGAGCCGACCACCACCAGCGCGACACCGATCCAGAATGGCATGCCCAACGTCACGCCCAATAGGAGCGTGCTGGAAGCAGTGGAGAACAGCGGCGTCGCATACGAACCGATCGCAAGCGTTTCCATACCTGCCATGTAGCATGCCCATACCCCCAGCACGCGTACGCCGCCAGCAATCGACGCGGCACATGCGAGCAGCGAAATATAGCCGCCGATGCCAGGCGCTACAGCTGGCAAACCGTCGCCCGAAACGAAATGGATAATCCACAGCACAACAGCAACGCAACAGAAGAAAATCGTCGTACCATCGTAACCATCGGACATCGATGGCGTCACGGTCGCGTAAATCGCCCAAATAAAGGCGCCTGCGAACGCGAGCGCGTACGGCAATGGATTGCTGGCGATATTGGCAACCGCTTCCTGCACGTCAAGGTTTTCACCGCCGACCGCCATTGCCACGCCGACGGTGGCTACGATTGCACCCGGCAGCGCTTCGGAGACCGAGCCGCGTTTGTGCGACACGGCGGCGGTCATCAGTACCAGCAGCGTCGGCCACAAATAATTGACGAGGCTGACTTCCACAGATTGCGCGTTCGTTGTGGCCAGACCGATCGACAGCGAGATCGACGCCTCGTATGCGATGAACATGAGTCCGCCTGCGACGAGGTACTTGCGTGGCGCTTGGCTAATCGGTTTCGGCCGTCGCACGATGAGCAGGAGCATGCCGCCGACAGTGTAGATGAGCGCCGAGCCGAGCGTGGCGCCGAACGATTCGGAAACGAGTCGCACGAGGCCGGCCATGAAGCCCCACAGGACGATTGCGAACAGGCCGATGAGTGTCGCCGCGTGTGATATGGCATGACCAAATAGGGGGGTACTGGGGCGTTCGCCTGCGGATTCGGCGGGAAGTTTCTGATCCGTATTCACGGATTCCAGCCTACCTGCCGCCCACCCCGCATGTCCGATTCTGCAGAAACGGACACTATTTGTTGGTTTACCGCCGCCTGGCCTCCTTAACCAATGGCACGATGATGCCCACGACGCCACACAGCACACCGCCGATCGGCCACGGAACCCAGAACACCTTCATCCACGCGTCAACATCACTGCCCGCCATTCCAAGAAAAAGCATAAGCAACGCGACAACAGTCGCTAACAACATGATCACGCACAAATTGCACCGGTAAGTCTGCTGTAAAATCTGTCCGACTCGCTCATCGTCGAGTGCGGCACGGAACGTCCCTCGCGCACGCTTTCCTCTTCGGCTTCACGATTGTATTTGTCCACATTCACCTTGTCATGCGTCATCCCGGACATAATGAAACAGAACACCGCCGCGGCCACGCAAGCCAGCAGAACGCTGTCCGGCCACCCCGCGTCTCCGTCGGCAACAAGCTCGTCACAGAACACTAGCACGCACACGCCCGCCAAAATCAGCACGGCACCAATCGCAACACCAATCGCCAATACGACCGACGCACGTGACTTGTCCTCATCCGTGTAAAAATCCTGCACATACGGGTGGCGACGGCGGAAATCGCCATGCATGATTCCGGCCGGTATCAGCAAAGCGAGACCGACAATCGCGCCAACCAACGTGCATACCGTGACCAGCACGTCGTTCACCGGCGACGGCCCCAAGACAGATCCCTCCGGCGAAAACAACATGCCAACCGCGACGCCGAGGATGATTGCGGCCACACCAATCGCAATAAGCCACGTAAAACGTCTCATATGACTGTCGTAGCCAACCACATCCTGCACGATATGTCGGGGCACGCTTTGCGGAATCGTCCGTCCCATCTCGCGTGTCCGATTCTGGAGAAACGGACAATTCGAACGACCGGTTTTGGCACCTTGTGCGTCCGATTCACCAGAACGGACGCACAAACATTCGGATTCGTATCCCTCACGTCCGATTC
>ENA-OQKI01000368-OQKI01000368.1-human-gut-metagenome-genome-assembly--contig:-NODE-368-length-10146-cov-3.027448_pt1 | contig 10146 bp, 8 predicted proteins | sample MGYA00242778_ERZ504798 | MGnify/ENA primary metagenome ERZ504798 (study PRJEB26092, sample SAMD00036414) | human gut metagenome | host: Homo sapiens | study: EMG produced TPA metagenomics assembly of... | reverse complement strand
CAGTTCACATTTTTCTTCGGAACACACCGTGTACTCTCCGGCTAATTCAGGTTTATGAGCGAGGCGCTTTGCTGCCTTGCATTCTGGCAGTGCCGGACTTATTTCACTGGCGTGAAATTTTGTCCGGCACTTTTTACTTTTTAAATTTTAAAGCTTCATTTCACTTATGCGAAATGAGCTTTATTTTATATCATATTCTTATGGTTCATATTTGCTGCCGGACGGGTCGGTTACTGTGTAGTCGCCGCCGGATATGTCGGCTGTGGTTTCAAAGTCTGTGATGTCCTGATTTACGGTACCCTCGAACAGGTCATATGTGAAGGTGTAGCCCTGTGCCGATACTGCTTTGACATATATTTTGATATTGCTTGCAGCTGTGACAGGGATTAAGTCTTCGATTTTGACTGTGCCTTCGAGGCTATGGAGCTTACCGTCGTCCTCTTTTGAGGCATCAGAGGTATCATTTTCCGTGTTATTCTTTGAACCATCTTTTTTGGCATCATCCTTCCGGCTTAAGGCGGATGTGATGGAGTCTGTGTCTGCAGAGTCTGCACTGTCCGTGCCGTTTTCTGCCAACAGCTGTCTGATATCGTATGTCTTTAGCTCTGTATCTGAGCTTGCAACTACGAGCTGCACACTGTTAAAGTCAAAGTAATCATTTCCCATGACCGCTACATCTACATCCGTGCCAAGCTTTATGCTGCCATTGTCAAAGGTTGGTTTATCGGCAAGTATGCCGGATGCTACATTTTTGAACACTGATGTCACACCTTCAAACTTATCGAGCACCTCTGTGCTTCTCTTATTTCCGTCAACAAACAGAAATGTCACATTGCCTGCATAGTCATCTGACAGCGGAAGTGTGGCCTCACCCGTATACTTGATGCCGTCTAGCTCGAGCGGTATCTCGTTTGTATCGAAAAATACACTGGTTTTTGTATCCTCTGTGTACTCCTTTGGCACCACCGAGACAGAGACTGTGTATGTCTTATCGGTAAAGTCTGCACTTTTTAAGGAAATATCCCAGTCTGTTATGAGGCTGGCCTCCTCCTCAAGGGTGGACTTGATATCATCCTGCATGGTCTGCACATCGGAAAGTATCACCGATGTGTTGTCTGAGGTATATGACATCTGTGTCTCGAGCTTTTTTATCCTATTATTAAGCAATACTGCCCCCGCAATAAGTGCGGCGAGCAGTATTATGGTAATCGCATTGAAAATTATTTTTTTTCAAATTCATATTATAGTGTTATTCCTCATCTTCCTCTGCAGCTACAGCTATTCCAAGCTCCTCAAGCTGCTTTGGATCTACAGTTCCGGGTGCCTCTGACATGAGGTCCGAAGCATCCTTTACCTTAGGGAATGCAATAACCTCCTTGATATTGTCTGTATGCAGCATATGCATGCAGATACGGTCAACACCGAAGGCAAGTCCTGCGTGTGGCGGTACGCCATATGAGAATGCATCAAGCAGGAATCCAAACTGCTCATGTGCACGCTCCTTTGTGAAGCCAAGCACCTCAAACATCTTCTCCTGGATGTCATCCTGATGGATACGCACTGAACCTCCACCGAGCTCTGTACCATTGAGTACGATATCATATGCCTTTGCACGAACTGCGCCCGGATCTGAGTCTATCTTGTCCCAATCCTCCTCCATAGGCATAGTGAATGGATGATGCATTGCCATAAATCTGTTTTCCTCATCAGACCACTCAAGGAGTGGGAACTCTGTTACCCAGAGGAAATTGTACTTGTTCTCATCAATCAGGCCAAGCTCAGCTCCGAGCATGAGACGAAGCGCTCCAAGTACATTCCATACTATTTTATTCTTGTCTGCTGCGAAAAGGAGTAAATCTCCCGGCTTTCCGTTCATCTTTGCAACAAGTGCATCAAGCTCAGCTTCTGTCATAAACTTGGCAAATGATGACTTGTATGTGCCATCCTCATTGATGCACAGATAAGCAAGTCCCTTTGCTCCACAGCCCTTTGCGTGCTCTACAAGCTTGTCAATCTTCTTACGAGGCATCTTTGCCTGTCCCTCTACATTGATACCGCGGACAGAGCCACCGTTTTCAAGAGCTCCTGTGAATACTCCAAAGCCACAGTCCTTTACCACATCCGAAACATCGCAAAGCTCCATACCAAAGCGTGTATCAGGCTTGTCAGAACCAAATCTGTCCATAGCCTCCTGCCAAGGCATACGCTTAAACGGAATCTCAACATCCACATTTATGACCTCTTTAAAAAGGTGCTTTAACAGTCTCTCATTTACCTCGATTACATCATCGATATCTACAAATGAAAGCTCCATATCTGCCTGTGTAAACTCAGGCTGTCTGTCTGCACGCAGATCCTCGTCACGGAAGCATCGTGCAATCTGGAAATATCTGTCATAGCCTGAAGCCATCAGAAGCTGCTTAAAGAGCTGTGGTGACTGTGGAAGCGCATAAAAATGTCCGTGGTGTATACGGCTTGGCACGAGATAGTCTCTGGCGCCCTCCGGTGTAGACTTGCAAAGGATTGGTGTCTCTATCTCCAAAAAGCCCTCGTTTGCCATAAAGTCACGCATCACGCGAAGCACATTGCTTCTGAGCATGAGATTTCTCTGGATATCAGGGCGGCGAAGATCCAGATAACGGTATTTAAGTCTGATGTCCTCGCTGGTCTTTGAATTCTCCTCAATATGGAATGGAGGTGTCTGTGCCTCTGAAAGCACTCTGATTGATGTAGCGATAACCTCGATATCACCTGTCTTTAAGTTCTCATTGACAGCAGCTGTTCTCTTCTGAACAATTCCCTCAACTGCGATGACGAACTCACTTCTTAAGGTGCCTGCCTTTTCAAAGCCCTCTGCACCTACATTTTCCTCACCGAATACTATCTGAAGTATTCCGCTTCTGTCCCTTAAATCTACGAAAATGAGACTTCCTAAATTTCTTCTCTTCTGTACCCAGCCCATGACGGTGACCTTCTCACCGATATTGGCATTTGATACCTCTGTACATCTATGGCTTCTATGTAAGCCCTGCATTGATTCTGCCATTTTATGCTCCTTATATTTCTACTATATATTTATTCTAATGTCTGTCTGGTACCGCTGCTGCACAGCTAATCTGCTGCTTATCAGATTTCTATCTGTTAAAGAACTCAACAAACTCCTCGTAGCCCTCTTTCATAAGCTGCTCCTTCTGGAATTTCTTGTTCTTGTTCATGCGCACAACAAGCACCTGCTGTCCGTTTGCTCTTGCGTCTTTTGCCTGGTTCATGACATCAACAAGCTTGTCTGCCGGATATTTCTTCTCAACCAGATAAACCACCTTCTTTGGACTCTCAGGAATCTTGAAGCCGCTCTCCATGAGAAGCAGGATAATTCTCTCAAAACCGATTGAAAAACCACAGGCAGGTACATCATTTCCGGTGAACTTTCCAATCATCTTGTCATATCGTCCGCCACCGCCACAGGCTGCGCCAAGCTCAGGCATTGATATCTCAAAAATAGTTCCTGTGTAGTAGCTCATTCCACGAACAAGTGTAGGGTCAAATACGAGCTCAAACTTTGCTCCCTTTGTGGCATTGACAGCAGTAGCTATCTCTGTCATATTTGTAACCACTTCTTCGTCTAAATATTCACCGAGCTTTTCTGAAAGTATATTTACACCCTCAGTGACATCCCTTGTCTGCTCCAAAAGCTTGAACAAATCAAGATATTTGTCAATATTTTCCTGTGGATAGCCATCCTGTGCAAGCTCACTTGCAACGCCTTCCACTCCTATCTTGTCCATCTTATCGAGTGTGATAAATACGCTGTCGTAGTCCTCCTCAGCAAAACCACTGTAAGCAGCCATTGCCTTTAGGATTCTTCTCTCGTTGATTCTTATCTCAAAGTTCTCGAAGCCGAGTCTGCCGATTGTGGTAGTGGTTGCTGTAATCAGCTCTATCTCTGCCAGATTGCTTGGCTCTCCGAGTATATCTATATCACACTGTGTAAACTGTCTGTAGCGGCCTCTCTGAGGTCTGTCTGCTCTCCACACACTGCCCATCTGAAGTGCCTTAAACGGCGATGGCAGGTTGTTGGCATTGTTTGAATAATATCTTGAAAGTGGCACTGTAAGGTCATAGCGCATTCCAAAGTCTACTACATCCGACTCTTCCTTTGCTGTCTCCAGATTCAGCTTCTCGCCTCTCTTCATTACCTTGAAGATCAGCTTTTCATTTTCTCCGCCCTGCTTGCTTGTGAGATTTGCTATATTCTCCATGCATGGTGTCTCTATCGGTGTAAATCCGAAGCTTCTGTATGTATCCTTGATCACGCTTGTCACATAATCACGGATTTCCATCTCTGCAGGTAGTATATCCTTCATGCCGTTGACCGGCTTTTTGCTCAGTGCCATTTGGTTCCTCCATCTATATTAAAATATTGAATTCATTAGCTATTCTATTATACTTTTCGGTTTTGCAATCGTCAAGGGTTTATGGTAATTATACGGACTGCAAAGATAACGAGCATCTGCTGTGAACGGTTACAAATGCTAATGCACATCTACTGCGGCGGATTGCAGATGCCACACGGAGACAAGCCCATGGATTTTGCTTCATCAAGCGTTACCTCTGTGTCACTCTTTTTCAAGGTCCGACAGCCCGCACGGTGATATTTCTTGCCGGTTGCAGTGATATGAACCATCGTCTCGCTGTTTGAAGAATCTGCAGCGCTATTTTCTGCTGCTGAGCTATCTGAGCCTGATGATGCACTTCCTGTGGTGCCATCCAGCCAGCTGTCACCATTCTCATAGTTTATTCCGACTCCGGGCTGCACATTATAGCAATAGACATTAAAAAGTATGCCGCCACCGTTATCCTCAACCGACTTTGCCTCTATGAGAACGCCGTTTGCAACTAGATTGCTGCCCGAAAACATCGGAGTCACTCTGTAGAGTACATGATTGCCTGTATTGTTTACATAATCCGCTACCAGATTCTCAAACGGAAGCATCCCCTCCACATTCAGGTATCTCGTACCGGTAATAAGATTCTTCGGATTGGCATTCTCGCCGGCAAGCTGATAGCCAATAAGATGACAGCGATTATATAAATACCTGTCCTTTATCACATCATACTTCACCGTATGCCAGCCTGATGGCTTTATCATGCCTATCTTGCCACGCTCCTCAGTCGGCATAATATCCTTGCAGATATTGGCATAAGCCACACCGCATCTGCCAAGTGAATCCAAATCACTGTAATTTCAAAAGCAGTGTAGTCATATCGCTAATCCGTAAAAAAGCTCATTATTGTTGACAGCCACGTATGCCTTGCCATCATATGCCGGAATCGCATCGAGGGAAACGTAGGAATTGTTGTTTACAAGATCCTCCTGTGGCCCATCCACTTTATCCTTGCTGCCTAAAGCACCGGAAGAATCCTCACCTGCCACTACAGCTCCTGCGGCATGCCCGGCACCTTCAGTGCCGGATAAATCAGTGGAGGCACAGCCTGTAAAAATTGTAGCAATTGCAAGTAACTCACATAGTGCAATTGCTGCTGTTTTCCTTAACTTTAGCCATATGTTCATATAAAATCACTCTTTCTATCAATCGATTGATATTGGATTTTCCCTAATTACAATAAATTAAATGAATACTTAAATTACTAAACCTAATATACTTTTATTTCCTCGCTTCATTTATTATAGCAAACATTTGTTTGTTTTTCAACCCTTGCTGTAAAGCTATACATTTCCGTGTGCACCACGACCGGGCGGGGCTTACGGCCCGAACTCAAAAAAGCCACCCCAGGCATAACACCCGGTCGTGGCTTTTAATTCATGTATTATGAAATTAATGTGAATACACCTAACTAGTGAATCAACACTGCTATATTGCAGAACAAATACTACTCGCAAAGCTTAGAAAACTCATCCGCAACAAACTGAACCTTGGTTCCGATAATAACCTGAACAGAATTCTTGCCAGGCTTCATAACGCCTGCAACACCTGCAGATTTAATCTTCTTGTCATCAACCTGAGTGATATCCTTAACCTCAAGTCTGAGTCTTGTGATGCAGTTGTCAATGCTTGCAATATTGTCTTTGCCACCGCAGCCCTCAAGAATAGTCTTTGCTACTGCTGTGTAGTCATTGTTAGAAAGCACTGCCTTCTTCTCTGCCTCGACATCATCGTCCTCTCTACCAGGGGTCTTAAGATTCCATTTCTTGATAGCGAAATAGAATACAATGTAGAATACGATAAAAGCTGCGATTCCAAGAGGAATGATGAGCCATGTCCTTGCTGCAGCCGGAAGTGAAGATGAGAATAATAAATCCATCGCACCGGCTGAGAATGAGAAGCCTGCTCTAAATCCAAGAGCTACTGTAACCATTGTGAAAATACCATAAAGTAAAGCATAAATCACATAGAGACCAGGAGCAAGGAACATAAATGCAAACTCGAAAGGCTCTGTAACACCACAGATGAATGCACAGATAGCTGCAGAAGCAAGGATACCGATGGCAGCCTTTTTCTTAGCAGGCTTTGCGCACTTAACCATAGCAAGTGCTGCACCAGGAATACCAAACATCATACATGGGAAGAAACCTGACATGTACATTCCGAGGCTCCATGAAACATCCTTTGATGTCTCGCCTGCCCAGAAATGTTTGAGGTCTCCAAGTCCGATAGTATCGAACCAGAATACATTGTTTAATGCGTGGTGTAATCCTGTAGGAATTAACAGACGATTCAGGAATGCATAGATACCTGCACCGACTACATCAAAACCAACGATTGCTTTACCGATAGATACAAGAGCACCGAAAAGTAATGGCCATACAAACAGTAATACTACAGATACAAGGATTGAAACAACACCTGCGATAATTGCTACGCAACGCTTGCCACTGAAGAATGACAGCCAGTCAGGAAGCTTTGTATCCTTAAATCTGTTGTAACACAAAGAACCAATAATACCGGCCAAGATACCAATAAATGGGTTTTGAATCTTGTCGAATGCAAGTGTCTTTGTAGCGCTGTCAGCGATAGATGGCATGATTGTGGTAACAAAGCCTGTAGACAGGAGTGTTGTCATCATCAGCCATGAAGCTAAAGCTGCAATACCGCCAGTACCGTCGTTCTTATCCGACATACCGACACCAACGCCGATTACAAAAAGGATGGCCATGTTGTCAATCAAAGCGCCCCCTGCTTTAACTAAAAACAGACCTATTAAATTACGTACACCCTCGATGTCACCACCCTGCATGGTTGCAGGACATAAATAATATCCAATACCCATGAGGATACCACAGATAGGAAGTACTGCTACGGGAAGCATTAAAGCTTTACCCAGTTTTTGAAGAAATTTCATAAATTTCCCCTCCTTTACATTATGTATACTAAACTGGAGATACTCCAATAAAGTTCGTTATTATTATACAAATCTACGCGAGACTTAAAATCTCATCACCGGCGGATACATTTCCCTCTTTGAGCATCTTTATCTCACTATAATCAGCAGTGTTGCCAATTAAAACCGGAGTAATGACATTAAGATCTGCTGCCTTAATCTGCTTCAGGTCAGCCTCCATCAAAAGGTCACCCTTCTTCACCTGATCACCAACGGAAATATGTGATGTAAAAGGATCACCCTTTAGTGTCACTGTATCCAGACCAATGTGCAAAAGCAGCTCGACTCCCTGAGTGGTCGTCATGGTAAAAGCATGAAGCGTATCAAATACAGCTGTCACCTCGCCATCCGCCGGAGCGTAAAACCTGCCCTCAGAAGGAATCACGGCCACGCCGTCTCCCAATATCTTCTCAGAAAAAGTAGGATCCGGAACCTCTGTAATAGGAACCACTCTGCCGTTGCACGGAGAACAGATCACCTTTCCCTTTGACTTATTCTTAAAAAACCTAACATGATATCTCCTTTCCGTCGATATACACACTCACAATATCCAAATCATCATTGAGAAGCACAAAATCTGCTCTCTTTCCTGCAGAAATGCTGCCTGCTTCATCATAGATGCCAATCTCCTTAGCCGGATTGGCTGTAGCACACATAATTGCCTCCTCAAGCGGAATACCTGCCTGCCTTACTGTGAAACGCATACAATCCATCAGATTGGTTGCCGAGCCGGCAATTGTCCCATCATGAAGTGTGGCAAGCGGACCTCTGACCGTCACTGCCTGTCCACCGAGTGTATACTCTCCATCCTCAAGCCCTGTGGCTCTCATGCTGTCACTTATTAAAATCATGCGCTTCGCACCAAACATGGCAAATGTCGCCCTGATAACCGACGGATGAATATGCACTCCGTCACAAATGAGCTCCGCATGACACTTTTCTGAATCTCTCACAGCCCCGATAACTCCGGGATTCCTGTGATGAAGCGGTGGCATCGCATTATACAAATGTGTGGCATGGCTTGCACCATGCTCAATAGCCTCTACCGCTGTGTCATAATCAGCCGCTGTGTGTGCTATTGAAACCACAACACTTCCTCTTACCCTGTCTATAAAATCAATCGCGCCCGGCTCCTCCGGAGCAATATCTACAAGCTTTATCAAGCCATTGGCCGCATCCTGAAGCTCACAGAAATAATCATAATCACATCGCATGATATTCTCTGCCGCCTGTGCGCCCTTTTTAGAAGGACTGATAAAAGGTCCCTCCATATTGATACCTACAAGATGTGCACCACCATGATAAGTATAATCACCGGCATTTTTCATGACACTCAAAAGCTCATCCCTTTGAATGGTCATAGTAGCCGGACACACGCTCGTCACTCCGATAGAAGCCTCGTATGCTGTAATCACATCAAGCGCTTCTTTGGTGCCGTCACACATGTCAGCTCCCTTGCATCCATGAAAATGAATATCCACAAGACCCGGTATCATGATAAGACCTGATGCATCTATAATCTCCTGCGATGCGCTGTCATTAGCCGCGTCCGTGTCAGCTGTTCTCTCCAAAACACTGTCAAAACGGCCATCCCTAACGACAACATCACCTTGCATAAAGCTGCCATCCTCTGTAAATACCCTTGCATTTTTTATTATCATATACATGCACCTTCTCAACTAAAAAACATCTACAAATAACTCAGTGCAGCCTCATCCGCTACAAGCGTAACATCATTGTGCAGCTGTAATACAGAAGCCGGCACCTGTGGTGTAATCGGTCCAAAGAAAGCCTTGTGCACAATCTCTGCCTTATCCTCACCACTTGCAACAATAAGAATCTTCTTAGCCTGCATGATGGTCTTGATGCCCATTGTATAAGCCTGCTTCGGAACATCATCAGCCGATGCAAAAAAGCGCTTATTGGCCTCAATAGTAGACTCTGTCAGATTCACACAGTGTACCTGCTTGTCAAAAGACTCTCCCGGCTCATTAAAACCGATATGACCATTGTGCCCGATACCAAGAAGCTGTAAATCAACACCGCCAAGAGACTGAATCAGCTCTGTATAGCGCTTGCACTCCTTCTGTGAATCCGGCTCCATGCCGTTTGGCAGGTGAGTATTCTCAACCGGAATATTAACATGATCAAACAAATTCTGATGCATAAAATAATAGTAGCTCTGGTCATTCTCACGGCTTAATCCCTTGTACTCATCAAGGTTCACCGTCATAACCTCTGAGAAGTCCAAATCCCCCTTCTTGAACCACTCAACGAGCTGCTTATACAAGCCGATAGGTGTAGAGCCTGTAGCCAGTCCCAATACACAATTAGGCTTCATAATCACCTGTGCCGATACGATATTTGCAGCCTTTCTGCTCATATCTGCATAATCTTTTGCTTTGTATATTCTCATGAATCTCTCACTCCATTTCGCATATTTTACTACGGACATTCAGTACCATGGACGGTGCCACACTGAGTTCATCAATTCCCATCTGCACAAATCGTGTGGTCAGTGTCGTATCCGCTCCCAGTTCTCCGCAGATGCCGACCCATTTTCCATGCTTATGCGCTCCGTCAACAGTCATCTGTATCATACGCAGGACTGCCTCATGATGTGGATTATAGAATCTGTCCAGTCTGTTGTTCTGTCTGTCGATAGCCAGGGTATACTGTGTCAGATCATTCGTGCCGATACTGAAGAAATCAACATGCTCCGCCAACTCCTCACTCATCATGACA
>ENA-OQKI01000367-OQKI01000367.1-human-gut-metagenome-genome-assembly--contig:-NODE-367-length-10147-cov-5.248703_pt1 | contig 10147 bp, 10 predicted proteins | sample MGYA00242778_ERZ504798 | MGnify/ENA primary metagenome ERZ504798 (study PRJEB26092, sample SAMD00036414) | human gut metagenome | host: Homo sapiens | study: EMG produced TPA metagenomics assembly of... | reverse complement strand
GTCACCTAAAAATGGAGGTGGAGCGTGGAACGCTAATGAAGAATACACATGGTCATGGTGGTTGGCGCGTAGCGAAGGCGGAACGTGGAAATTAATGACTTGGGGATATTAACGGTCGGTTCCTAAGTAACAAATAACAGTTTGTCTAAGAAAAAAAGATACCAACCATTCTCAAAAATGCTTAGTATCTTTTTTCTTTTGTTCTGTCATTGTCCTATGCTGAAAGCTTTTCCACCAATTCCGGCAGGCACTTCTCAAATAATTCCCGATATCTTCGATACCCTTCATCCCGGAGTGGACCTTGCAGTGATGTCAGAGACCAAAGGAGAAGCTCTTCCTCTTCCACAGCATACGGAGAGGTATAGACAAATTTTTTCCCGTCAAAATGCGGTTTTGATAACTTCAGTATTTCCGTAATCTCTCCTTTTGTTTCCGCCTGCATAATCATTTCCACTTTCTTCCGATGGAACTCGCAGACGATGCTCTCCAGAAATCCCTGCTTCAGATAAAATTCCGCCCTTCTATAAAGTTTTACAAGAGCCTCCACTCTTTCATCAAATAACTTGTCCTTTTCACTGACTATCATCTGTGCCAGTGCGTTTGCATGTTCCATAACCAATGCTGTTCCCATTACATTTCCTCCCATAATAAAAGCTGGCATAAGAAATTTCTTCTCACACCAGCACGATTCTTTTATTCCTCTGTGATGATCTCACTGCTTAATTTTCCATGTACCAGATAGCGATAATTCCGTCTGGAATTGACACAGGTAGACAGCGTAACTATCCGATCCATTGCCGACAGCTCGGTGCCGGTATCATAATCCCTATAAGAAGACACCGTATCCAGAAACGTCTGAAAATCTTCCGCTTCCGGGAAATGATACCTATATCCCTCACTTCCGGTTCTTCCCGCATAGCAGGAAAAGATACGATACTTGAGGATCTTGTCCGGCAAATAGAGATAAAACTCCGGATGTTGTTCAAATAGCTCTTTGTCTTGGTACTTATCCAGAGTTCCGAACATGCTCCCGTTTTTCATATTATGCCCGTACACGATCGTATTCTGATCCGTAAAGTCCGGCTGATTATGGCAGTCCACAAAGATGCTCCCGTTGATATTGGATTCTCCCGAAAAAAGGTGATGAAGATAATATGCATTATCTTTCCCCTGTACCACCGGATAACTAATATCCAGTGCCGGAATCTGAATCCACGCTATGACATCCGGATTAACCGCTTTTAAACCTGCAAAATCAATTTCTAGATACCTATTCTTAGGTTCCTCCTTTTCTTTCTCAGACTCCGGTGATTCTTCTTCCTCTGGTTCCTGAACATATTCCTGCAGTTTCTCGTAACTTACGTCCCCTTTCTGATACTTCAGATAAGCACCAAAGAGTTTTCCTGCCGCTGCGAGAAAAACAAGCAACAGGCAGATAATGAGTCCTGCAAGAACCGTATTTCCTTTTTTTCTCATGATTGTTCTCCTTTCGGAAGAGCCGAAGTCTGTGCCCCGGTTCCTTCCTTCTGTTTGATGGCGGCTAAATAGTCATCAATCCCCTTGTGTTTCCCGTTCCACTCCCCGCTCTCGTCCATATCCCAGACCATCCGGTTCATCGGCAGGGAAAGCTCCCGGCAGATTTCATAGACCTTATTGCAGCCGTTCTGGATAATCCTCCGTTTCTCCGCCTTATGCTGGCAGATAACAGGGGAACGCTCAAAACAGACCGCACACTTACTGTCATGCTTATTGCAGGCTACTTTCATCTTCTTATCCATGTCATACGCCTCCAAAAGCTGTTTCATCCCATATCCTTTCATCCGCTCCAGCACCGGTTTCAGATTCCGGTACTGGTTCACTCCGGCAACGCACACAAAGGTAGCGCCGGACAGATAATGGGCTATGGTCCCTTTTAAGGCTCCTTCGGTCAGATAGACACGTTCTGCGGCAAGATCACCGATCACATGTACCGGACTTCCGGAGGAAACTCCCTGGTCATAATTGACACTGGACAGCCAGATATATTTTTTCGTGTCAGTCACATGATCTACCCGGATCTGAAAACCCTGGATGAACCCGTCCAAAGAAACTATGGGAATCAGGATTCCTGAGTTTTCTGCTTTGAAGTTAATCGTCCAGTTTCCGTCTGTATCCCGGTAGAATCCCGGCACGCCTTTCACCATATATCCTTCTTCTGCCAGCCTTTTGACCAGCTTCTTCATTCCAAACAGCGGGACACTCCGGTAACGCTGTGCTTCGATCTGTTCCGGTTTTAATCCTCGTCTTTGCAGATCCTCCTGATGCTTCCTGTTAAGCGTGAGCATGGACAGCATTCTCTGATACGTCCGGTGGATTTCCTCTATGGGTGCAAGCTCTGCCGTTGCCTTTTCTTCCTGTACCGGCGTTGCTTTGATATAATCCGTCCGGTATTCTCCTTTTCCTAATGCTTCCCGGATCTGCTGATTTGCTTCGGAGAGTGTAACATTGTGCAAATCCGCATAAAGCTTCAGCATCCCCCCGGACGCATCACAGCGGTTGCACCGGAATACATTCTTTTCCACATTGATATTCAGTTTTCCATGCGTCTCTCCACAAAACGGGCAGTCATAATAGTTTCCCCGCCGCTTTCTGAGATGCAGCACCTGCACCACATCCAGTATTCCATAATCAAACCCAGACATATCATAATACATCCCGGTCTCTTCCTCCTTTCCCCCGCAGAAAAAAGCTCTCTGCGGGGTTCTTCCTTAACCAGCCATCGGCATTGCTTTTTGTAAAATTACCTTTGCTGCCGCCGGAACCAGATTGTTCGGTCCGGAATATTGCTCGGCAAACCACTGGATCGTTGACGGGCTTTCAACTGCCACCTGTCCCATGGTCTTTCCGCCGTATTTTCCCTTTCCCGGAATCACAGTCCCGACTGCCATTTCATAGTTCATGTGTTTCATCAGTTCTTCTACCGGAAGGGACGTATCCAGATTCTGTAATGCTCCCTGCAGCATCTGTCCGGTCTTTGGCGGCGTAGAGGCAGCCGGAGCGGAACCGTAGCCAGGCATTTGTCCACTGCCATGGTAAATGGTGCTTCCCGCCGCCTGTGCCTGCTGATAGAACTGATTCATCATCTGCTGGCCTGCATATTCCGGCTGACCTGGCATCTCTCCATAAGTTGGCATAGGGGCATTTGGCATGACACCCGAATCCGGCATGGCTGCATTTTCCATGGCACCTGAATCCGGCATCTGTGGATTCTGATATGGAATTCCGGCATCTACCTGTGCAGGATCATTTTCCTCTCCCACATCCGCAAACTGCACACCATATCCGGCATCCGATAATGCCCTTCCTACGGCTGCTGTTTCTGCCATTTCCAGAAATTTGTCTCCAAACTTCGGGTCATCGCTCCGGAATTTCTGCGAAAAGGAATTGGCTACATAATTGTCTTCCTGATCACATTTATCCAGATAGATACGTGCTTCCACAACTGCCATGTTCTCTGTGAAAGTGATAATCCGGCTGATGATCTTTCCTGCCGGATTGACCAGACGAAACCATAGCTTCCGGTATTTCACATCCAGATAAAGCTGCTCCTCCTGCCCTTCTTCTCCAATCTTTCTTGCCAGTTCCATCGGATGGAAGCCATCCACACGGTTCAAAGCGGCAACTGCCTCTGATTTCTTATACAATAATTCTTTCATTCTCTGCTCCTTTCATTTAGAAAAGCAGACGTTCCCCTATATAAGAGTAATAGTCCGCTTATTTCAAAAATTGAAAAATATTTTTAAACAACAAGTTTTAACTGCTCCATTTCCGGTTTCTGTTCACTCTGATACTGATCGTAATACTGTACGATCCGCTCACTCAGAATGGTGTTCCTTGTCCCGCTGTCATCCGTATGGATTGCCTGACAGACTGCAGCCCATTCCCCTACCAGATAAACCTTGCTTTTCGCTCTGGTCACTCCGGTATAGAGAATATTGCGCTTCAGCATCATATAAAAGGCTTTTACCCAAGGGATGATGACAACCGGACATTCGGAACCCTGTGCCTTATGGATGGTTGTTGCGTTAGCATGTTCGATCATTTCCATCTGGTCAGCTTCATATTGCACCTGCCGCCCATCCGGGAATCCGATCACTGCCCTGGCATTTCCATCCTCATCCGTGATACAGTCCAGTATCCTGCCCAGATCGCCGTTACTCGCCATCTCGGTATTTTTATTCTGTAAAATCTTATCGCCAACCCGGAACACCTGACTGCCGATATGCAGTTCCTTCTTCCCTGCGATTGGCGGATTTACAAAATCCTCCAGAGATTTGTTCAATTCATCCACTCCGGCAGCACTGCGTTTCCGATACGGAGTCAGGATCTGTACCTGATCCATGCCGTTTTTTGCAATCTCGTCCAGATAAATCCTCCGGACAATCTCTGCCGCTTCATCTGCTCCTTTACAGGCAATGAACTGAAAATCCTCCCCAAAGCTCAGATTAGTCTTATTCTCCTGCATCAGTTTTGCATTATAAGGTATGCTGCTCAAAGCGCCCTGCCGGTAAACCAGATCCAGTACCGTGACCGGAATCAGCCCGCAGGCAATCAGTTGCCGGAACACATCCCCGGCTCCTACGGATGGAAGCTGGTTCTTATCCCCGACTAAAAGGACTCTGGCATGTCTGCTAACCCGCCGGAAAAATTCATAGGCAAGATGCATGTCCACCATGGACACCTCATCTACATTTAGAAATCCGGCAGACAGGTACTCAAAATCCGGTTCAAAATCCGTATCATCTCCCAAAAGCCCCAGGGCCAGATGCATCGTGGATGCATTTTCACAGCCGGTACTCTCCACCATACGTCTTGCCGCACGTCCGGTCGGAGCCATAAGCTGTACCTCTGACCTGCATAACGCCTGATGGATATAGAGAATCACCTTGAGAACCGTTGTCTTTCCGGTTCCGGGACCTCCGGTAATAATACTGATGGGATGTGCAAACACCATCCGCACTGCCTGTTTCTGTGTTTCTGACAGCGTGATCCCCAGTGTCTTCTGTGCCTTTTCCAGCTCCGGTTCAATGGACAGCAAAACCGGCTTCTCCAAAAGCCGTCTGGCTATCATGGAAGCGGTCTGTGTTTCTTCTTCATACTGCCGGATAGAATAGATCCGTTCTTCCTCCACAACAATGCTTTTTTGCAGCACCAGCCGGTAAAGCACCTGACTGACATCCTGCTCCGATACTGCCATGACCTGCAGATCCCGGTTCAGCATTTCCAGTGCTTCCCTGATAACCTCCTGACGCTGCTTAAACAGATGTCCTTCTTTCATTGCCTGATTCATGATATGTCCGATGCACCCGGATATCCGCATGGGATCATTGAGTGCACAGCAGCACTGTCTTCCGATCGCATCCACAGTCAGAAACCCGAAGCCTTTGACTGCACTCAGCATGTAAGGGCGGTGCCGGATAATATCCACCGATTCATTTCCGAATTTCTTCAGAATCATATTCACTTTTTTGGGTGTTACCTTAAAAGGCGCCAGAAACGTCATCAGTTCCCGGAACACCTGGTTTTTTCCATAGGACTCCACAATAGCAGCCAGCTTCTTCTCGGAAATTCCACGGATCTTCAAGAGTTCCTGCGGGTTGTTTTCCATGATTTCCAGTGTCTGAAGCCCAAACTTCCGGAAAATAGTATCTGCCATCTTGGGACCGATACCTTTGATTGCACCGGAAGAAAGGTATCCTAAGATACCCTCCTTTGTCCGTGGTACAACCTCCATGAAATTTTCCACCTGATACTGAGTTCCATGCTCTCCGCTCTCCCATCTGCCTTCCATCTCAAGCTCAATCTCGTCTGTAAGCGGAAGACCGAATCCAATCGCTGAGAAGCCGATGATATTCCGGGATGCCAGATATTTGTCTCTGGCTGACAGGGGGACAGACGTATCCTGTGTGGTGAATATGGCAATCGTATACCCATTCTCCTCATTCTGGAAAATCTTATGTTTAAATCTGCACCTCATTGTTTATATCCCTCCAGCTTTTTATCCGCATCCGTTCATTTGGTTTTCTCATTACGCCGCCTCCTTCTTAATTCGGAAAGTACGGCTCTCCGTTGTTTTTGTATATTCCTCATAGATATCCGGATGCTGGTTTTTCAGCTTCTCCATCTGGTCTTTCCCAACCGAAGTACGTCTGGTCGGATTATAGGTAATACGGTAACGGTTCGTACCGTCCTCCAGCACTGCCTTGCAGCCCTGCCCCAGCTGTTCCACAAAAGGAACACTGATTGCCCGCTGTTCTGCTTCGATTTCCTTTTTCCGTTTTTCCAACTGTGACTTTTCCTCCGAAAGGGTAAGATACTTCTCAAGATTTTTTGATTCCAGACCGGAAAGCACAATTTCCGGAATAGATTTGTCTGCAAAACCACCATAATTACGGATATTTGCCAGAACCAGATCGGAATTCCCGTTATGCGGCGGTACTACATTTTTCAATACATGTTCCTGCCAGAAATACGTTTCCTGATCAATGATGTCTTCTTCCTCAATCAGATCACGCTCAATGGTGCGATACACAAACTCATTCTCGTTATTTCCATACAGGCATGCGATAAAGGCTTTCTGCATATTCATCACAGACAGATAATGCCTTACCTGCAGCACATAATGAGCTGGAATACCCTCATCAGCCCACTTATCTTTCGCATTATAATTGCAGGTTTTACATTCCAGAATCGCAAATGTCCCATCCGGCATACGAACAAAAAAATCCACATCTGCAAGCATGAACGGATATAATGGATGCCGGAACATGACACGTACCGGAAATACTTCCAGTCCGGTCTTTTTGGAAAAGATTTCTGCCACCAGATCTTCCAGCCGGTGTCCGACTTCCTTGGCAACCCAGTTGCTTTCCTCTTCCTCCTGAATGACCGGCTGCACACCTGTTTTGTTGTAAAACAGATCCCGGATAGTGGCAAATGGAGAGATCCCCATGATTGCCGCTACATCACTGCCGCCGATTCCTTTTTTGCGGTATTCCAACCAGTCTTCTCTTGACAGGTTACTGATATCCACAACCTTTTCCGGTGTATACTCTGCTTTGTTATTCATTCCAATTCCTCCTAACATTTGACTGCTCCATAAACGTCATATTTTTTCCAGTCTTTTATAAGCGCCTTCGTAATATCCTCCTCCAGCTTCAGGATGCCCTGTCCGGACATTCCTTCACAGGCTGCAAAAAAGGAGGCTTCATTCATGGCATAATAAAGATCATGTGCCGTACAGGCACCTTCCCCGTTCTGGGATACAAATAGCTCCACCACCTCATTCCGGATCTTCTGTTTAATGCCAAGTTCCTTCATCAGCAGCTTCAGGCAGTTCACCGGATTACGGATCTCAATGTCCATAAGCTGAGTAAGATTCTTCATCGCATCCACATAGCGGGCGCATACCTGCTCCAGATTTTTCCGGAAGTCCAGAATCGTTGCCCCTTTATCGTGAGCCAGCTTGATTGGACTTCCCAGACTGATAACGCCGTTTGGTCCGTCTGTCAAAAGCATCGGATACAGATTTGCACCGCTCGCTGCCACGTCAGATGTGGTAAAACGAAGTGCCGGTGACAGGATCTTCTCATCCATTCCGTGTGCATCCAGTGCTTTTCGGTAAGTATCCAGAAGTTCCTGACTTCCTCCGAGCTTCCACATGGCAGATACAATGGAATGGTCATAGATACCAGAGCCCTCCATGTAAACACTGCCTTTGAAATTCAGATTCAGATATTCGCAGGTTGTCTCAAACATGGCTTTCATATCAAGGATGCAATAATCATGTTTATCCCCGCCATGTACTGCGGAAACCTTTCCGTCCGCAATCTTAATCAGGGCATCCCCTTTTGCAACCCGCAGGCAGTAATTGACTACCTTCGCATATGTTGCCTTATCCAGCTTGCGAAGCCCGTCTCCATTGACACCTGCGCGGCTTAAAATGGTGCGGATGGCACAGTCACGTACCGGATAGGATTCTCCTCTCATTTTCAGTACAAGCTGCGTATTCTTCTCTGTATCCTCCAAAATTTCTTCCATGGATGCATCTGCCGCATCCAGATTTTGAGCCTCCTTTTCCAGTGGTGCCAGCCGTAACGTATTCGTTGGCTTTCTGATCCATTTGGCATTTCTTCCTCTCTCTGCCAGAAACTCCAGCAGATCTTTTACTTCTGCAAAGGATCTCTCAAATCCATCTGCATACACTCTTGCTTCATTCATGTTCTTATTCCACCTTTCTTAAAATAATATTTATCCATCAACAGCCGAAGCTGGTTGTGGCATGCAACTATGCCGAAACCTAAATGTAAGCACAAAAAAAGAATGAAAAGAGAGTCTTTTCTCTGTTCATTCTTAAAAGTCTGGTTTCTTCCTGAAAAAACAAAAGTGCCACGCAGCCAAAAAAGGCATACCGTGACACTCACTACAAACATAAACTACTTATGCCAGGAATCAGCTCCTGCTGTTTCCTGTAAGTTTGGAGATTCTTATGAATCCCGAAACTCCCCAAAAAGGGTGTGCATAAAATAAACTATATCAGTATACTAGCACAAGATATTCCTCATGTCAATTCAGACTTATACTATATATGGTGTTTATATTTGTTCAAAATACTACATCTATTTTTCTACTACGAATTCAATCTTCTCTTTCAGATACTCCCGGCAGCCAAACCGAACCGTTCCACACTGCTTTGACTCCTCTTTCGCCTTTTCATTACAGCAGTCCAAGTAGGGACAATCGTTACATTGATTCCGCAGTGCTTCCTTCGCCCATTCAATTTCCTGCTCATTTCCTATAATCCGCACAGACATCCACTTCCTTTGCTATCATCATACCCCAAAATCCATTTTCTATCATCCATAATTTCTTTTTTTGTATCATTTTAGTAAATTACGGTTATATTACGGAATAATCACTATATTTCAAATATATCTCTATTTTATTCCGTAATTTGCTGTAAGTAAATAGTTTAAAATGTGGAAGAGAGGTGTAAATGTATGGATAAAAACTTTATTGGAGAACGCATCAGCGAACTGCGTTTAAAGAAAAATGTATCTGAATATCAGATGAGTCTGGATCTTGGCAAAAATAAAAGCTACATCCAGTCCCTCACTTCCGGACGTTCTCTGCCTACCATGCAGAGCTTTCTGGATATCTGTGACTATCTGGAAGTCACTCCTCAACAGTTCTTCGATTCAGAGCTGCACAATCTTCCTCTGATTGACAAAGCAACTGATCTGATGAAACAACTCGATGACGAGGATATGCTTGCGCTCATTTCCATGCTGAATCGTCTGGCTCTAAAACGCAAATAGATTTCCGTAGCTGCCAAATCAAGGCAGCTTTTATTTTTATCATTTTTTCTCAAAATTTTTCAATCTTAAAGAAAAGTCCCCTATTCCTTAATTGAATGGGTAATATATCCATTCGCCGTACCTTGAAAACAAAAGAAATCTTTCGGGAGATTGATATAGGTGACTGCAGATAGTTTGCATCTTCGCACGCCTGCAGCTTAATAGTTACAAAGTAACACCGTTTTACGTGGCCGGAACGGGCATAGGAACTGGCTTCTGAAAGAATAACATAGACTTTTGGGATTTTAGCTTATAGCGCTTTTATTAGAGAACTTTTACTCAAAATTTGATATAATAATAGACAGGTATCAAGTTGATTCCCTGTCTGTGGAAAGGAGATTCATGATAACTGTAACAAAAAGGGATTTGATTGAATTAGGCTACGGTCCTTCCTTTGCTGCTGATATTATTAAAAAAGCAAAGGAACTTATGGTAGAAAAGGGGCATACCTATTATCAATCCAGAAAATTAGACAGGGTTCCAAAAGAAGCCGTTGAAGAATTATTAGGGATTTACTTTGCCCGATAAGCAAGAATGATCGTGCTTTTTGCATTTTAGTAAGGAGTGAAATCATGGCAAAAGATCCAATTAAAAAAGCAGAAAACGGCACTTATTATTTTCGAGCCAATCTCGGATATCATCCTGTAACCGGAAAACAGATTACAAAAATACCGCAGCGGATTCTCAAACAAAAAAAGAAGCCCGTGCCGAGTATTCCAAATTGATTCTTGCATCAACGGAAGAATTAGCTA
>ENA-OQKI01000365-OQKI01000365.1-human-gut-metagenome-genome-assembly--contig:-NODE-365-length-10150-cov-2.519306_pt1 | contig 10150 bp, 8 predicted proteins | sample MGYA00242778_ERZ504798 | MGnify/ENA primary metagenome ERZ504798 (study PRJEB26092, sample SAMD00036414) | human gut metagenome | host: Homo sapiens | study: EMG produced TPA metagenomics assembly of... | reverse complement strand
TGCGCGACGTCGTCAAGATCTACCCCGGCTCCACCGTTCACGCGCTCGACGACTTCAACCTGGACATCAAGCCCGGCGAAATGGTCGTGCTGCTCGGCGGCTCCGGCTGCGGCAAGTCCACCGCGCTGCGCTCGCTCGCCGGCCTCGAAGACATCCAGGGCGGCCGCATCATGGTCGGCGGCCAAGACGTCACCGGCGTGCCGGTCAACAAGCGCGAGATGGCCATGGTGTTCCAGGCCTACTCGCTGTTCCCGCACATGACCGCGTTGCAGAACGTGGAATTCGGCCTCGAAGTGCGCGGCATGGGCAAGGCAGAACGCCGCAAGATCGCCATGGAACAGCTGGAGCTCGTGGGACTTGCCGATCAGGCCAAGAAGTACACGCAGCAGATGTCCGGCGGCCAGCAGCAGCGCGTGGCCCTGGCCCGCGCGCTGGCCGTCAAGCCGCGCGTGCTACTGCTCGACGAGCCGCTCTCCGCCCTCGACGCCAAGGTGCGCGTCCAGCTGCGCGACCAGATTCGCCGCATCCAACTCACCACCGGCACCACCACCGTCTTCGTGACCCACGATCAGGAAGAGGCGCTGGCCGTGGCCGACCGCATCGGTGTGATGAACAAGGGCAAGATCGAGCAGATCGCCGCCCCGCAGAACCTGTACCAGCGCCCCGCCACCGAGTACGTGGCCACGTTCATTGGACTCACCAACCGCCTGCCCGGCGCATCCAATGGCGACGAGGCCGTGGTCTTCGGCCAGCGCGTGCCGCTGCTCGCCGGCTCCGCCAAGGGCGATTCCGTGGCCGTGCTCGTGCGCCCGGAGAACCTGACGCTGGCCTTGGCCGGCAGCAGCGATTCGCACGTCGGCGAACGCGCCCGCGTGGAGGTCATTCACTTCCTTGGCTCCTTGGTGCGCGTGGATACGGTCATCACCTCCGGCGAATACCAGCGCTGGAACAAGGGCGAACAGCTCAAGGCCACCGTGCAGCTGCCCGCCAGCGAGCTGCCGGCCGGTCTGGCGGTGGGCGATGACGTGATTGTCACCCCGCGTCCGGTCGCCGCGCTCGCCTGCTGAATGGCGTTGCGATGATCGTGCGGTTCTGTTCTGTTTTTGTGACTGTACGATCGTCGAATGGCTTATCGGCAATGACGTGTGTGGGACGGCGGCGATTTTTGGGCGATTATCGCGTGCCGTCCCACAGCAATCTTGCAGAGTAGGGGACTTTCTCGGCATTGGGAATGATTGACGTTGATCATTCCTTGCCCATTGATGATTTCCTCCCCCATTCCCAATGCAATCGAAACGCCGTGCCGTATTCTTGAAGAGTATTGCACGTGTGATCGGTCCGTTTGCGGCCAGTAACTATGGGGGATAAGTATGAGCGAACCAATGCCGCCGGCGCAGCAGCCGCAGGCACCTCAGCAATCGCAGCAGCCGCAACAATCTCCACGCGATTGGTGGTTCACGGCCCATCGCCGGTTTTCGACAATCGGCTCGGCGCTCGCCATTATGATGGTGTTCTGGATCGGACTGAATATTCTGGCCACTGAAGCACTACGAACGCTGCTTGGCACCGATGTGCCCGCTTGGGCTGTGCTGCTCGCCTCCTCCGGACCGCTGTATGTGGTGGCCATGCCGCTGAGTATGTTGGCCTTCACTCGCGTACCGGTTATTCGCACCCGGCAGTACCCCATGAAGCGGGGAGTTCATTCAGATTTTCGTCATGTGCATTCCGGTAATGTTCTTGGGCAATATGATTGGCAATATATTGTCTGCCGGAGCCACTGATGGTCAGGCCACCAATCGCATCAACGACGTGATTCTTGGCAGCGACTGGCGGGTGAACGCATTGTTCATAGGCCTGTTGGCACCGGTTTGCGAAGAATGGATTTTTCGCAAGGAGATTATCTCCCGCCTGCGCCGGTACGGAGAGAAGACCGCAATCATATTCTCCGCATTGGCATTCGCGCTATTCCATATGAACGTGTTCCAGTTCTTCTACGCCTTTGGCCTAGGACTGATGTTCGGATATGTATACACGCGCACCTCCCGACTGCGGTATTCGGTGGCTATGCACATGCTGATCAACCTGAACGGGTCAGTACTCGCCCCATTGGTGATACAACAGATCGATCCCCGCATCCTCGATGGCACGGTCAGCGAGGCCGAAATCATGCGTATGGCTGAAGCCGGCAACATGGGCGACATGGGCATCATGATGTTGTACGGCACAGTGATGTTGGGCCTCTGCATTGCCGGTATCGTGCTGCTTATCACCAAGCGCAAGAGCTGGGAGTTCTATCTTGCGCCAGAGGAGTTGCCTGCGGGGCTTAAAATACGCACCGCCTATGCCAATCCCGGCGTTATCGCGTACCTACTGTTGACTGTGATGCTTACCGGTTGGATGCTGTTCGCATGACTGTCATAGCCGGACCCAGAGAGGCGAGCCGGGAGATATCACAGATTGCCTGACGAGCCGCCATCTTCAACAAGGTATTCGGTGCCCGAACCGGCGATGGCTCGCGCCGCCATATCTTTGATGGTGGAAGGCAGCACACCCTCGCGCGCGAACACAAGCACTTGGCCGGTCATGCCGTAAGGGGAGAAGCCGGTGAACTTGACCAATGGCGGCTGACCCTCCAGCGCCACGTCGGCGGTGGCTTTGGTTACGCGGTCGAGAATATCCTGACTGATCGCAGACGGGTCGCCGGAGGCCTTGGCCGTGAACTCAAGCGTGGCCATGCCTTCGCTGACCGGCGTGAGCTTGGTCAGGGCGGCCGTATTGAGTACCGAATTGGGGATGACCATCATGTCTCCGGAACGGGTGCGCACCACGGTCTGACGCCAGGTGATGTCGTGCACGGTGCCTGTGACGCCTTGAATGGTCACCAGATCGCCGGGTTGGATTACGCGGCCCAGCATCAGGCCGAAGCCGCCGATGATGTTGGCGATTGTATCCTTCAGACCCAGCGAGATCGCCACACCTCCAACACCAAGGGCGGTGATAAGTGTGGTCGGATTGATGCCGAATACGGGCTGCAGTACCATCGCTGCGCCGGTGACCCAGATGGTCACGCGCGTGAGGTTCACGAAAATCGAGGCGCTGGGAATCTGAGAATTGTCCAGAATCTTGCGCAACACGCGGCTGATGACGCGGTCGGCCACAAATACGATGGCCAATACAATGGTCAGCCAGATGAGTTTGCCGGCGTTCACCTGAAACCAGCGTGCGATGTCTTCTGCATATTCAGTCATACGCCTACTGTATCGGTCGTTTCTGGTGAAGTCGTGGAGACGGGGTGGCAGAAAGCGGAATCGGCCTACGGTCGATTCCGCTACTCCTGGCGTTCGCGGCAGGTCTGGCCGAGGCCGCGGGCCAGTCGAATCGGATCGAGAATCTCGTCCAACTGCTCGGCGGGCAGGTCGGTGCGTTCGCCGGCCACCTCGCGCACGGTACGGCCGGTATGTACGGCTTCGGCGGCGATGTCGGCCGCGTGCTCGTAGCCGATGTAGTGGTTGAGCGCGGCGGAAATCGACGGTGAGGACTGGGCGTATGAACGCCCCAGGTCAGCATTGATTTCGATGCCTTCCACGCAGTTGACGCGGAACGTCTCCATGGCGTGCGTCAGCAACGCCATGCCGGTCAGCAGCTCATGCACCATCACCGGGTCGAAGGCGTTCAGCTGCAACTGTCCCTCGGCCACAGCCCAGTTCACAGTCACGTCCATGCCGAAAATCGTGAAGCAGCACTGGTTGACGCATTCGGGGATCACAGGGTTCACTTTGGCCGGCATGATCGACGATCCGGCCTGGCGAGCCGGCACGTTGAGATCGTTGAAACCGCAGCGCGGCCCGGAATTGAGCAGTCGCAAATCGTCGGCGGCCTTCTTCAGGTGCACGGCGAGGCTCTTGATGGCAGCCGACGTGGCCACGTACGCGCCCATATCCGTCATGGCGGCCACCGGATCGGGCGCGGCGGTGACTGGCAACCCGGTGATTTGCGCCAGATGCTTGATGGCGGACTTGCGGAACCGCAGATCCGCGCAAATGCCGGTACCGATGGCGGTGGCACCGAGGTTGAGCTGGGCCAGCAGCGGCACCACGCGATCGAATGCAGCCAAATCAGACTTCAACAGCGTGGCAAACGCATGAAATTCCTGACCATAGGTCATTGGTACGGCGTCCTGCAGCTGCGTGCGGCCAATCGTCACGTCATTGATATGTTTGTCGGCCAGATCGTGGAAGGCCTTGGCGAGTTTCTTGGTGGACTCGGCGAGCGGCCCGATCGCGTCGATAAGCGCGAGTTTGCAGGCGGCCGGGTAGGTGTCGTTCGTGGACTGCGACTTGTTGACGTCGTCGTTCGGATGGATGTATGTGTAATCGCCGCGCTGGCGGCCGGCGATTTCCAACGCACGGTTGGCGATCACCTCGTTCATGTTCATGTTCGACGAGGTGCCGGCACCGCCCTGCATCACATCGACCGGGAACTGATCGGCCAGTTTGCCGGCCTCAATTTCTAGGCAGGCGGCGCGAATGGCCTCGGCCTTGGCTGGGTCGATCAGGCCTAATTCCTCATTGGCGATGGCGCAGGCGCGCTTGACCGTGGCATAGGCGCGAATCAGCTCGGGATGTTGGCTATCGGTGATGCCGGAGACCGGGAAGTTGCCGATAGCGCGCTGGGTGTGAATACCCCAGTAGACGTTCGCCGGCACCTCCATCTGGCCGATGCAGTCATGTTCCAGACGGGTCTTGTTCGATGTTTCGCTCATGCTTCCATCTTCCTGTGCGTGGGTTGGAAACGCCAGCATGAGAGGCTGATTGCGCCTTGTGAGAAACCTCACGCGAGGTTCGTGCGGCGGAAACAATCCAGACTCGCTGGTTTTCGGTCAAGCGGTGTACCCGGGGAATCCTGCGGGGCCGTTCGACGATGAGATGGTGGATGGCGCGGCATGCGTGGCGGCGACCGGCATGCCGGGGGCGGTCGAATCCTGCGCATTGTGCACGAAGATGCGATTCCAGTAATTAAGCATGTCCTTTTGGCTCATGGCCAGGTATATGCCCATGGCCAGCACGGCCACATCTTCTTTAAGCAGGTCTTTGATTTCGATGGTGTCGCTCAATTCGGGCCAACGTTGCAGCACGGCGAGCATGCCGCCCACGGTGAACTCGACCATGAGATCGGTTTTTCAGGTCAAGGTTCTTGGGGTCGCGTTGCAATGTGCTGAGCATTTGCAGACGGCAGAAGTCGCGCAGCGATTCGGTCAGTTCAAGCGTGCTGTGCGGGCCTGCCAACAGGGCCAGGTGGTCGAGGCGCTGACGCTGCTCTGGATCGGAGAGCGTGGCGGTGACGCGGTCTCGCCATTGTTCCTCGGGATTGCCGTTCGGATCGGGGGTGCGGTTGATCGGAATCGATTCGACCTGATGCAGGATGGCTGAATCGGCCAATTCGGGCAGGCTGGAGAAGTGATAGTAGAACGAATTACGGTTCACGCCAGCCTCACGCACCACGTCGGTAACGGTGATCTTGCGATAGTCGCGGTCGGCGAGCAATTCCCAGAAAGCGTTCTCGAGGCGTTCTTTGGCGGGCAGCACCTCGGAATCATGGCGTGGACGTGGCATCTCTTCCTCCTGATGCACCAGCGTGATATGGTCACGCTGTCTAATAACTTATTGGGCAGTATAACTATTATTTGTGGACATGTCTATGAGCTAATCGGCGATTTCAGTTGCGTCCTCCGCTGATGGCGAAGCTGTGGTGCCGGCATCGGCATCAGTATCGGCTCTGGCCAGAGCTGCGCTATCTGCTCCTGCTGCAGTTTCTGCTGGGATCTCGGCTGTTGCTTTGGAGGTCGCAGAACTTGGTGCGGAAGCCGGGGCGGGCGTCGGCTTGCGTTTGGCCGTGGACGCCTTGAACAGTATCGCCAGGGCCTCAACCAAATGACGCCGGTCTGCGGGGGTCAGCCCAACGTACGCGCCAAGCATCGCCGGAATCGAAGCGGGGAAGTTGCTCATCACCTCGCTGAAGCTGGTGGCGCCGTTGGCGTGCAGCACGGTGAACAGCGCATCCACCGCACGCTCGCGCTGTTCGGGCGTAAGCGTGGCGATCCAATGGTTCAGCTCCTCGTTAAACAACTGCGAGCTGGAACTCAAATCCGGCTCGGTGATGAACTGGTCACCATCCAATAGCCAGGTGAAGGCGGAATGCTGCATGATGCCATCCGAATCGGAAGAGACCACGCGGCAAGGCTCCGGGGTCTCGAAAATCATGCCCACAATCGACGAACTCGGCACGATTTTCGTCACCTTCGGCTGGATGGTGCGGTAGGCGGGGCTGGTCACAATCTCCGGCGGGAAACCGGGGCCATCCAGTGAATAGACATGCTGAATGCGCTTGCGCACCTTGGGATCGGCGTTCATGGCCGCGTAAATCGCCAGATTGCCTCCCTTGGAATGGCCGACCAGAATAACTCGGACCCTCCCACAGTCGCGCCACCATATCCAGATAGGCGCTGGCTGAACGTTGCGCCGGCACCGGATACTGGAAAGCCATATTGAAATCTTCCTTCCATCCGATGAGCGAATCATCGGTGCCGCGGAAGGAAATAACCAACGTGCCTTTGAGGTCGGCTTTCGGCGCTTGTGGCCGTCGGGCAGTTGGAAGGTGGCGGCGGCGAATTGGGTTTGCTCACCCTGATTGATGTGCTCGACCACCGCGCCCAGGCGAACGTTGGCGTAGCGGGGGTTCTCGCCTGCGGCCTGGAACAGGTCGTGGGTCAGGTCCGGATTGACCACTGAAACCATTTGGGCTTCGTGCGGCTTGTCGTCGGCATGCGTTTCCGGCGAACGATGCAGCTCGCGGTTGGCCTCGTCAAGGCTTACCGATTCAAGCTCGGGATGCCAGATACCCTTCAGCCAGATCAGTGGATGCTTGGGCTCGAAAGCGCGAATGCGTGCGGCGAACGAGCCTGACTGCGTCTCATCCAGCATCAACGTCGGACAGATACTGGCCACATCCTCATAGATGAGCGTGGAGATGATCAAGGCGTCGATTTCGTTGAACGGCAAGTCGGCGAAGGAGCGCGTTTCGGTGTGCGCGTAATCGATAATGCCGGTCATGCGCACCTCCTGCTTCCGTTGATATTGCATATCCCCTTGGGCTGCGTGGTCTTGCGATCGCGTGCGGCCGTGCGGCTGCGCGCAGCAATTAACCATATGCATTCCATTGTAGGGATTGTACGGTTTTGGCCGGCGCGATCGAGCAAGACTGCACCGACGGCGAACAATTCGTGGAAGGATTCCCGTCGGCTTGTCGAAAATTGTCGGGTAGCAGGGTTGCGATGCCAGCCAGCCGACCACCCTCCGGCGCTACGCGCCATCTCCCGCCGGCGGGAGGGTTAACCACTCAATCCTTTTTGACGAGGCGGACCGCTGGGCCCGTCAAAGGTTCGGCAGATCGAAGCGCGCCAGATCCACGCCCTCGAGTTCAAGCAACTCGGCCTTGATGTCGAGTCGGCCGCCGTAGCCGCCAAACGCGCGGCCCGAGCCGACTACGCGGTGGCAGGGCACGATGATGGTAACCGGATTGCGCTTCACTGCGCCTCCGACCGCCTGCGCGGCCATGCGGCCGCCGCCGCGTCGTTCGGCCAATTCGGCGGCGAGTTCGCCGTAACTTACCGTCATGCCATAGGGGATTTCGGCCACCAGATTCCACACTTCATGTTGGAATGGCGTGCCGGCGGGATGCAAAGGCGGCACCTGATCCGAGCCGGGGCGTTCGCCGGCGAAATAGGCGGTCAGCCATTCGCGGGTTATACGGAATACGTCGGGTTCACTATCGGATTCGCGATTCGAATCGAGAACGGCTTGGTGATCGGTGGCCCACCACCAGTCTTCAAGACAGAGTTCGGTAAGTCCCTCGCCGTCGGAGGCCATCATCATCCGGCCGATGGGCGTTTCGACTGTGGCCCGCATCAGTTGTCGTTGCGTCATACCGCCATTATCGCGCGTTGAGGGATGAAGCCCATACCGTGCCTGATTCCATGAAGGACGGCATGTCGGCGTAGTCCGGGAACTTCACTTCGGCGCTCGATAATCGTTGGAAAACCGGTGGGACACGCGGGGGCTTGGCTTTTTCCTGAGATTGGCGTATCTTTGTCACCTGTTGCCTGTGAAGGTAACACATGCGGACATAGCTTAGTTGGTAAAGCGCAACCTTGCCAAGGTTGAGACCGCGGGTTCGAGTCCCGTTGTCCGCTCTCGGATGGTTGATTCATGCTGATTGATTCGACCGGATGATGACCCGGGCGGTTGGCGCAGAGGTAGCGCACTTCCCTGACACGGAAGGGGTCACAAGTTCGAATCTTGTATCGCCCACTCGATGAATCGCCGGCAGAATGTTGCCGGTTTTTTCATCACAGGCTCGGGCGATTGGCGCAGCGGCTAGCGCACTTCGTTCACACCGAAGGGGTCGTAGGTTCGATTCCTACATCGCCCACCCGAGATTCACGCTCGTTGGCCATGTGGCCGCGAGCGTTTTTTCATAATCGATGTATTCCGATTATGCCGGTCCAATCGGGGTGCGGGCTAGAATGCCGCGGAGCCGGCAGAATGGCGGGATTCCGCCGATGCAACCTGTGGTTGCGCGCGAATATGCAACCTGAAGATGGTGGCGCGGAACTGGTTTGCCGTGGCATAGTGAGGGCATCGGCCGAATATGTCATGATGAGCATTACCTATGAAGGGACACTCCGATGAGCTTCCGCGCCAACCTGCAATACCTGCGCGCACAACGCAACATGCCCCAGGAACAGCTGGCCATGTTGCTCGGCGTCTCGCGCCAGGCCATCTCCAAATGGGAATCCGAGAAGGCCTATCCCGAGATGGACAAGCTGCTTATGATCTGCGACCTGTTCGGTTGCACGCTTGATGACCTGGTACTTGGCGATGTGAGTGCGAGCGTGAACGTGGGTGCGGCCGCGCGCGGCGCAGCGGAGGGCGACCATGGCTCGGCTGCCAGAACCGTAACCGGGGAGGGAGCCGGGGAACCCGCGTATATGAAGGATGCTGATGGGAACATCGGTGAATCAGCGCGGTCCGGCGGTGACGGCATCAATGGCCCGAGCTCCGCAAATGCATTGCCCGGCGAAATGTTGCACGGAACCAGTTCATCACGTCCCGGCACGCTGGCTAATGTGGCTGCCTTACCGCAGGATCTGACCGGCTACGATGAACACCGCTGCCGATTCGCGCTACTGATTGCCGGCGGTGTCGCGGCGATTATCGCGGGAGCCGGCATCGGCAACCTGTTCGATTCCGATAATTCCATTCTCGGCGTGACGCCACTCAACGATTTTCTGACATTCCTGGGCATCTGCGTGGGCGTGATTATCGGGCTGGCGATGCTGATTCCGGGCGGCATGTCACATACCGACTTCAAACGGCGGCATCCCTATGTCGAGGATTTCTATGCTGCGAGATGTCGCCCTCGGCACAGAGTTGCCGAGGGCCGGCAAATCACTCCCGCGTCGGGTCCTTTTGCAGGAGCAGGAAGACGAGTGCCGCGACGAGCAGGACGGCGATGGAGAGCACGCCGAGCGAGGCGTTGCCGGTCAGGGACGTGGTGGTGGCCACCAGGAAGGTGCCGATGATCGAGGCGGTCTTGCCGAAGATATCGTAGAAGCCGTAGTACTCGTTGGCGTGATCCTTGGGGATGATCTTGCCGTAGTACGAGCGGGAGAGCGCCTGGATGCCGCCCTGGAACATGCCGACCAGAATCGCCAGAATCCAGAACTCCACGGCCGACTTCAGGAAGAACGCGGCGAAGAACACGATGCACATGTATGCCACGACCGCCGCCGTGATCATCACTTTGCAGCCGAACCGGCCGGCCAAACGACCGTAGAGAATCGCGCAGGGGAAGGCCACGAACTGCGTGACGAGCAGTGCCACCACCAGCTGGGTGGAGTCGATGCCAAGCTCGGCACCGTAGGAGGTACTCATCGAAATCACCGTGTTCACGGCATCGATGTAGAAGAAGAACGCGATCATGAACATCCACAACGGCTTGTTCTTCACGATTTTGCCGAACGTGCCCGCCAGTTCGCTGAACGTGCCGCGCACGGCCGAGCCCAGCTGGTCACGGGTGGCGCGATAGTGCA
>ENA-OQKI01000364-OQKI01000364.1-human-gut-metagenome-genome-assembly--contig:-NODE-364-length-10167-cov-2.897610_pt1 | contig 10167 bp, 10 predicted proteins | sample MGYA00242778_ERZ504798 | MGnify/ENA primary metagenome ERZ504798 (study PRJEB26092, sample SAMD00036414) | human gut metagenome | host: Homo sapiens | study: EMG produced TPA metagenomics assembly of... | reverse complement strand
CCTTGCGGTCCTTGCTCTGAGATTTACTACGACGCGGTGAGAGTACGGCTGTGGCAAGCCTGATTGTAAGGTAGGCTGTGACTGTGACCGTTTCATGGAGGTGTGGAACAATGTATTCACACAGTTTAACGGTGACGGACACGGTGGATACACTGAGCTTGAGCACAAGAACATTGATACAGGTATGGGACTTGAGCGTCTTGCTGTTGTAATGCAGGATGTTGATTCGGTATTCGATATTGATACAATGAAGGCTATCCGTGACAAGGTCTGCGAGCTTTCAGGCAAGAAATATCATGTCGATGAGATGGACGATGTTTCTATCCGTCTTATCACAGACCATATCCGTTCGTCTACATTCCTAATTTCTGACGGAGTTATGCCATCTAACGAGGGCAGGGGCTATGTGCTTCGCCGTATCATCAGACGTGCCGCTATGCATGGACGTACACTTGGCATACAGGGAGCATTCCTTGGTAAAATCGCGCAGGTTGTCATTGATGAGAGTAAGGATGGCTATCCGGAGCTTGAGGAGAGAAAGGATTTCATTCTTAAGGTGCTCACTCAGGAAGAGGAGAAGTTTGCGAAGACTATCGACCAGGGACTTGGTATCCTCGCAGATATGGAAGAGCATATGAAGGCTGACGGAGTCAAGGTGCTTTCAGGAGAGGATGCATTCAAGCTTTACGATACATACGGCTTCCCTGTAGACCTCACTGCAGAGATTCTCGAGGAGAAAGGCTTCACATATGATGAGGCTGGCTTTGAGAGTTGTATGGAGGCTCAGAGACAGAAGGCAAGAGGAGCCCGCAAGGAAACAAACTATATGGGTGCTGATGCCAATGTTTACAATGATATAGATTCTGAAATTACTACAGAGTTCACAGGCTATGACAAGCTTACTGACACAGCTGAGATTGCTTTCCTTACCACATCTGATGATGTAGTCGAGGCTCTTTCAGATGGTGATAAGGGCTCTGTAATCGTGCCGAACACACCTTTCTATGCCACAATGGGTGGTCAGCAGGGTGACAAGGGTATCATAAAGACTGAGAGCGGTACATTTGTTGTCGAGGATACAGTAAAGGTAGTCGGCAACAGATATGCACATGTAGGTTATGTGTCAGAAGGTATGATCCGCACAGGCGAGAAGGCTACACTTTCTGTTGATACAAAAACAAGAACAAACACATGCAGAAATCACTCTGCCACTCATCTGCTTCAGAAGGCACTGCGTGAGGTACTCGGCACACATGTAGAGCAGGCAGGTTCTTACCAGGATGCTGAGAGAACACGTTTTGATTTCTCTCATTTTTCTGCTATGACTGCTGAGGAACTTAAAAGGGTTGAGGATATCGTAAACGAGAAAATCAACGAAGCTATTGAAGTTCGCACAGATATCATGACTGTCGATGAGGCTAAAAAGACAGGTGCCATGGCTCTCTTCGGCGAGAAATACGGTGAAAAGGTACGTGTCGTATCAATGGGCGATTTTTCTAAGGAATTCTGCGGTGGTACACATGTAAAGAATACATCTGATATCAAGGTATTCAAGATCCTTTCAGAGAGCGGTGTAGCTGCTGGCGTAAGACGTATCGAGGCTATCACAGGCGACAATGTATTCGCTTACTACAGCAATATGGAGAAAGAGCTTGAGGAGGCTGCTAAAGTTGTTAAATCAACTCCTGCCAACCTCAAAGATAGACTTGAGCACCTGATGGCTGAGATGAAGGCACTTCAGAGTGAGAATGAGTCTCTTAAGAGCAAGGCAGCAAAGGATGCACTCGGCGATGTTATGGATCAGGTAGTTGATGTAAACGGCATCAAGCTTCTTGCAACAAGTGTTGACGGCGTTGATATGAACGGACTGCGTGATCTTGGCGATTCCCTCAAGGAAAAGCTTGGCGAGGGAGTTATCGTGCTTGCTTCTTCAAATGAAGGCAAGGTAAATCTTGTTGCCATGGCAACAGATGCTGCCATAAAGAGCGGTGCACATGCAGGAAACTTAATCAAGGCAATCGCCTCAAAGGTAGGCGGTGGCGGCGGTGGACGCCCTAACATGGCTCAGGCCGGTGGAAAGAACCCGGCAGGTATTCCTGATGCTATTGCTTCAGTAAAGGACGCACTTTCAGGTATGATTAAGTAACAAAAATGCATATATAGTGCTTTAACAAGCTTGATTAGAGTCATTTTGGAGTGATGTTTTACCTGATATAATTAAAATAATAATTTCTTTAAAAAATATCCGGATTTATCTTGACAAATCCGGATATTTTGATAAAATACATGTTAGTGCAATTAAGTATAGATACCTAACAGTTGATGCACAATACACAACTGGAGGGAGGTTAGGTTTTAGGTTATGTCTAGTGTAATAGTTAAAGAAAACGAGACTTTAGATAGCGCATTACGCAGATTCAAGAGAAACTGTGCAAAAGCAGGCATCCAGCAGGAGATCCGTAAGCGCGAGCATTACGAGAAACCAAGCGTAAAGCGTAAGAAGAAATCTGAAGCAGCTAGAAAAAGAAAATACAATTAATGTATTAGAGAGGACTACCGCGTGCGGTAGTTCTTTTGTTATGTGTCAACATAATTTAATAATAAAAATTTAATTTGCATATTTGTATTATTGCTAGTAAAATAGGACTTAGTGAAAAGAAAAGGAGTGAATTACAATGACAAAAATTGACATTATTTCAGGTTTCCTTGGAGCTGGAAAGACTACATTTATCAAGAAAATGATAGATGAGGCTTTTAAGGGTGAGCAGATAGTTCTCATAGAGAATGAGTTCGGTGAGGTTGGTATAGACGGTGGCTTTTTAAAGGATGCCGGCATTCAGATTACTGAGATGAACTCAGGCTGTATCTGCTGTTCACTGGTTGGTGATTTTGGTAAGAACTTAAATGAGGTTATTACTAAGTATCATCCGGACCGTATCTTAATCGAGCCTTCCGGCGTAGGCAAATTATCAGATGTCATGAAATCAGTTATAGATATCGAAAAAGAGCAGCCGGTCAAGCTCAATGCACTTGTTACAGTGGTAAATGCGCTTAAGGCAAGCAAGCAGATGAAGGCCTTTGGTGAGTTCTTCAACAATCAGATAGAGTATGCCACAACAGTTATCTTAAGCCGCAGCCAGAATGCTACACCTGAGCAGCTTGAGTTTTGCGTAAAGCAGATTCAGGCTTTAAATCCAAAGGCTTCAGTTATCACTACTGATTGGGATGCTATTAAAGGAGAGCAGATTCTTAAGACTATGGAAGGTCAGGACAATCTCGAGATGAAGGTGCTTGCTGAGGCACGTCATGCACAGGATGAGGCAGAGCATCATCATCACCATGACCATGACGAGCACGAGCATCATCATGACCATGATGAGCATGAACATCACCATGACCACGACGAACATGAACATCACCACGACCATGATGAACATGAGCACCATCACGAGCATGGCGAGGGCTGCACCTGTGGCTGTCATGACCATGATCATGAGCACGGACATCATCATGCTGATGATGTATTTACAAGCTGGGGCAAGGAGACACCTCACAAGTTTGAGCGCGCTAAGCTCGAAGAAATCCTTAAGCAGTTTGTGGAAGATGACAAGATTCTCCGTTCAAAGGGCATGGTAGAGGGCACAGACGGCAAGTGGATTTACTTTGATATGGTTCCGGGCGAGTACGAGATTCGTGATGGCGAGCCTGACTATACAGGACGTATCGTTGTTATCGGAACAGATATCCACGAGCATGAGCTTGAAGAGCTCTTCGGACTTGCTTAAATGTATTTAATATAGTTACACAATAATCAGAAAGGAACTAACAAAATGGCTGAAGAGATTCCAGTATATTTATTTACCGGATTCATGGACAGTGGCAAGACTTCACTGATTAAGGATACCATTTTCGAGAATGATTTCGCTAATGGCTCAAAGGGGCTTATCATTATGTGCGAGGATGGTGATGTGGAGTATGATAAGGATAAGCTAAAGGCTGCCAATATCCAGGTTGCAGAGATCGACTCGGAGGATGAGTTCACAGCTGCAAAGCTGAATGAGCTCAACATGCAGTATTTGCCTGAACAGGTGTTTATCGAGTACAACGGCACATGGGGCATTGATAAAATAATAGAGGCCGAGCTGCCAAAGGGCTGGGTTATCGTGCAGTCGCTCGCCACAGTTGATTCCACTACATTTGACCTTTATATGAACAATATGCGTGCGATGATGCAGGAGCAGGTATTTGCGAGTGATGTTGTCATATTTAACAGGACGGACGATGATACAGACAGAGGACACCTAAGGCGTACCATAAAGAATATCAACCGCAAAGCTCAGATAGTCTACGAGCGCAAGGACGGTACTATTGATGAGCGTCCGGAGGAACTGCCGTTTGATATAAATCAGGATGTGATTGAGCTTTCGGATGCAGATTATGCCATCTGGTATATGGATGCCATGGAGAATTACAAGAAGTACGACGGCAAGATTGTCAAATTTCTTGCCCTTGTATACAATCCTGATAAGCTTAGAAAGGGTGTTATGGTACCGGGCAGGTTTGCGATGACCTGCTGTATAGAGGACGTGACCTTTATAGGCTTTAAGTGCAAGTATGAGGATGAGAGCAGTATTCCTCACAAATCGTGGATTACCATCACCGCAAGGGTGCATGTGGAGTTTGCAAGAGAGTATAAGGGAAAGGGACCGGTGCTTTATCCGGTTTCCATCGAGCCTGCCGAGAAACCGCAGGATGAGCTTGTATACTTCTCATAAAAGCTGATAAATACAGGAACCGGTTCATTTTTTGCATGAATTGGTTCCTGTTTTATTATTATTCACAAGTAACTATTCAAAACCACTGAGAGCTATCTTGATTACATATTACATAATATGATTTTATAAAGTACCGGACGGATATCAAAAGATAACACAATTTCATAAGCATATAACATATTTTTATGGAATATCTAAAGAAATATATTGAAAAATTATATCATTTCATTTAAAATTAAAAAAGTATGAAATAATTGAGTATCAGATTACATATGTAATGGGATAAGATTTAACTAGGAGGAAGACTATGTATCCAATAGTTCGAAAAGAAAAATTGGCTGACAATATTATCCTTATGGATATAAAGGCACCACGAGTTGCAAAAGAGTGTCTGCCTGGTCAGTTTATCATCGCAAAGACAGATGAGGTAGGAGAGAGAATCCCACTTACCATCTGTGATTATGACAGGGAAAAAGAGACTGTTACTATTGTAGTGCAGACTATCGGTGCAGGAACAGAGAGAATGATGGCTCTTAATGAGGGAGAGTTCATTAGAGGATTTCGTCGGACCACTCGGCTGTCCATCAGAGCTTTGTCAGGAGGATAACCTCGAGGAGACAAAGAAAAAGCACATCGTATTTATCGCAGGAGGTCTTGGTACAGCCCCTGTATATCCACAGGTTAAGTGGCTTAAAGAGCATGGTGTGGATGCTGATGTCATCATGGGCTTTAGAAATAAGGATATCCTTTTCTTTGAGGATGAGATGAAAGCTGTTGCAAAGAATCTCTATGTTTGTACAGATGATGGCTCATACGTCTTCCACGGCAACGGCAGCCAGCAGCTTCAGGCACTTGTTGATGCCGGCAATACATATGACTGTTGTGTAGCTATCGGACCTATGATTATGATGAAATTCACATGTCTGCTCACAAAGAAGCTTGAAATTCCTACAATTGTTTCAATGAACCCAATCATGGTTGACGGAACAGGTATGTGTGGTGCATGCCGGCTGATCGTGGACGGAAAGGTTAAGTTCGCATGTGTTGACGGACCTGAGTTCGACGGACATCTTGTTGATTTCGATCAGGCTATGAAGAGACAGCAGCAATATAAGACAGAGGAAGGCAGAGCTAAGCTTGCCTATGAAGAGGGCGCAACACATCACGGTGGCTGCGGAAACTGCGGAGGTGACAAATAATGGAAGTCGATGTATTAAAGAGAGTACCTGTCAGAGAGCAGGATCCAAAGGTTCGTGCCACAAACTTCGAAGAGGTTTGCTACGGCTACAATAAAGAAGAGGCAATGGCAGAGGCAAGCAGATGCTTAAAACTGTAAAAATGCACAGTGTATGAAGGGCTGCCCTGTTTCTATCAATATTCCTGCATTTGTTGAGCAGGTTAAAAATGGTGATTTCACAAAGGCTTATGAGATTATTTCAGAGTCATCAGCACTTCCTGCTGTATGTGGACGTGTATGCCCGCAGGAGAGCCAGTGTGAGGGTAAGTGTATCAGAGGCTTCAAGGGCGATCCTGTCTCAATCGGAAAGCTCGAGAGATTTGTTGCTGACACAGCCAGAGAGAATGGCATCAAGCCAAAGACAGCCGCAGAGAAAAACGGCAAAAAGGTTGCTGTTATCGGCTCAGGCCCTGCAGGACTTACATGTGCCGGAGACCTTGCAAAGCTTGGCTATGATGTAACTATTTTTGAGGCACTTCACGCTGCCGGCGGAGTATTAAGCTACGGAATACCGGAGTTTCGTCTTCCAAAGGACAAGGTTGTTGCGGCAGAGGTAGAGAATGTCAAGGCACTTGGTGTTAAAATCGAGACAAATGTAGTTATCGGAAAGTCGGTTAAGATTGACGAACTTATGGAGGAAGAAGGCTTTGAGGCTGTATTTATCGGTTCGGGAGCAGGACTTCCAAGATTTATGGGAATCCCTGGAGAGCAGGCCAACGGTGTATTTTCTGCTAATGAGTTCCTTACAAGAAATAACCTCATGAAAGCTTTTAAAGAGGGTTATGAGACTCCTATCTCAAAAGGTAAAAAGGTTGTAGTTGTCGGTGGTGGAAACGTAGCCATGGACGCAGCCAGAACAGCTCTTCGTCTCGGTGCTGAGACACACATTGTATACAGACGTAGTGAGGCAGAGCTTCCTGCACGTAAAGAGGAAGTACATCATGCTAAGGAAGAGGGAGTTATCTTTGACCTCCTTGAGAACCCGACAGAGATTCTTGTAGATGAGAATGGCTGGGTTAAGGGTGTTAAGCTTATAAAGATGGAGCTTGGAGAGCCTGATGCATCAGGACGTAGAAGCCCTATTGAGATTGCCGGCTCTGAGTATGAGATGGAATGCGATACAGTGATCATGTCACTTGGTACATCGCCAAATCCACTTATTTCCTCTACAACAATAGGTCTCGATACAAATAAGAGAAAGTGTATTGTAGCTACTGAGGATACAGGTGCAACCTCAAAAGAGGGTGTATTTGCAGGTGGAGATGCCGTAACAGGTGCTGCAACGGTTATTCTTGCCATGGGTGCAGGAAAAGCTGCAGCAAAGGGTATTGACGAGTTCTTATCTGCAAAATAATATAGAGCTTAAAGCATTATTTATGATGCTTCATACCAAAAAGCTTCCGGAAGGATTTAATTCTTTCCTGAAGTCTTTTTGGTTATATGTTATGTTTATATAAAGGCATTTAGCATCATTGTGTAAGGCAATTAATAAGACCTTGTGTTGTCCTCTGGCTTCATTATACAAAATACGTATGAACCGTTCCTCAAGCCCGGGAAAGGTAGAGCAGCCCTTATCATCATGCCCTGCCTTATGGCGCGCTCAAAGAGCATATGTGCATCCACGCCTTCATCAAGTATCTTAAGCAGATAGAAGTTGCTGTAGGATGGATAAAGCTTGAATTTGTGTGATTCTTCAATCAATTGCCTGCATCTGGTTTTCTCCGCAAGTATCAAGCTTCTTGTTTTATCTATATATTCTTCATCCAAAAACATGGTTTCGCCTGCAACAACGGCGAGAGAGTTAATCATCCACGGATTTTTGTTTGTGTTTATGTCTGTAAGGATTTGTGAATTTGATGTTATGGCATAGCCCAGACGAAGTCCCGGGGTGGCAAAAAACTTGGATGTGCCGCGTAATATAATCACATTGTCAAACAATTCAGTCAGAGGTATTGCTGAAAGCTCATCAACATCTGGCACAAACTCTATATATGTCTCGTCTATCATCACATAAGTATTTGTATCTTTACAGTGGGTTAAAATTGTTTTGAGCTTATCCGGTGTGATAAGACTGCCTGTCGGATTGTTGGGATTACAGATGATGACAAGGTCGGTATCAGCTGTGATTGCAGAGATAAATTCATCCGAATTAACTAAATCATCTTTACTAAGAAATAGTAGAGATATCACTGTCCGTTTATCCGTTAGGTCGCGCTCGTACTCAAGCGTAAGTCGGGACTAACTAGAATTTGTCTTTTTGGGAGCTGTAATCTGAATGAAAAGTGAGATGAGCTCCTGGCATCCGTTCCCGACTGTTATGTGATTGTAATCGCACTTGCAGTAGCTGCCGATAGCCTTTCTGAGAGAAGTATACTCCCTGTCAGGGTATTTTGTGATTGCATCAATGCGCTCAGACAGCGCTGTCTTTAGTTTACCGGATTCACCGAGTGGGTTGACATTTGCTGCAAAGCTCACAATATTTTCTTTCTTTATACTGTATATTTTTTCTATTTTTTCAAGGTCACTGCCATGAAAATGCTCCTTTTGTTCTATCATTAGCTGTAATTTCCTTTCTATTTGCATTGCAACAGCATTGCAAATCGTATATAATTTACATTATATAATAAGTGTATAAAAAATCAACATTTAACGTAAACGGGGTAACAATTGTGCGAGCACGTATAGGGCAGATAGCTGCCGGCAGATTTAATGGCACGAAACCGATTTTGGCGTTTTCAGAGGAGACAATAGACCTTTCGGTCATTGAGGGAAGAAGCGAAGCGGGAAGCTTTGTAATAGAAAGTACGAATCAGATAAAAATCTGTGGCATAGTTTATTCGACTAATCCAAGGATGGAGTGTCTGAATCCGCACTTCGAGGGCGAGAAAGTCAGGATTCGTTATCAATTTAACAGTAAGGGTCTCACGGAGGGCGATGCCTGCGAGGGCAAATTTGTGATTGTATGCAATCAGATAGAGTACAGTCTTTCTTTTTGTGCAAGAATCACAAGGCTCTATGCGGAAGCATCCACCGGAGCGGTAAAGAGCCTTGATGATTTTACAAGGCTTGCGGCATCTAATTGGGATGAGGCTTATCATCTGTTTTATAATCGCAATTTCTTAAACACAATTCCTTATGACAATGTATATGAGAGGCTGACCTATGAGGGCTTTGCCTGCGCCAGACCATCCGGTCAGAATATGGAGGAGTTTCTGATTGGCGTAAACAAAAAAAAGCCTGTTTCCATTAGTGTAGACAAGTCAGAGGAGATTTTTATGGCTTCTAAAGAGCCACAGAGTGGATGCTTTACCATAACAAAGGATAACTGGGGCTATACCGAGATACGCCTGCGCACGGATTGTGAATTCATAAAGCTGTCTAAGCCTGTTTTAACGCATGATGATTTTATAGGTAAAACTTATCTGTATGAGTATATCATCGATGCATCTGCAATGCATGCCGGACGTAATTTTGGCCGTATATATATTGATGGTGTATATCAAAGCTTTACAATAGATATCACGGCCGGTGTAAGAGATGATGATGGCAGCATAAGTGGTATAGCTGTGACAAAGGACATAAAGGAATGCATGGTCGGAATCATGGAGCTTTATACCGGCTTCAGGCTGAAGCGGATAGTGACCGGGGTATGGGCAAACGAGACTATAAGCATATTAAACCACCTGCATGCACTCGTGCCGGATGAGCATATGTATGAGCTGATGAAGGCTCAGGCATTTATTATCAACAGGCAAAGGCAGGAAGCTAAGTGGATTCTTGATGATTTCAAGCACAGTAATCCTGATAAGAAAGCTCCAATCTGGGGGCTATTATCTGTATCTGATGACGCTGTTAGAGAGAGAGCCCTCATACATTGACAATATGACACACGAAGTGGAGCTGATTTTTTATGAAAATCCTGACTCTGTGCTTTTGTTCTGGGTACTTTTATTTTTGAGGAATCAGTATTTTGATGACAATGCCGGTAAGCTTAAAGATATAAAATACTGGGTACTGCGAGGCTGTTCGTCTCCGTATTTGTATATTGAAGCTTATTATCTCATATCACAGGATCCTTATCTAATAAAGGAGCTGTCGGTATTTGAGCTTCGCATACTAAGCTGGGCCGTAAAGAAAAAGGCTCTGACAAAGGAG
>ENA-OQKI01000361-OQKI01000361.1-human-gut-metagenome-genome-assembly--contig:-NODE-361-length-10184-cov-2.369096_pt1 | contig 10184 bp, 12 predicted proteins | sample MGYA00242778_ERZ504798 | MGnify/ENA primary metagenome ERZ504798 (study PRJEB26092, sample SAMD00036414) | human gut metagenome | host: Homo sapiens | study: EMG produced TPA metagenomics assembly of... | reverse complement strand
GCCGCCGACGTTCGACAAGACGACTAAAGAACACCATACCTTCTCGCCCGAGAACGCTCGGTATTCATCAGATCAACACCTTCTCCGGCTGCCCCGGCGACCAGGAGAACGCGAAGTATCCCAATTGGGTCGTCTGCCCCTGGCCGAACGACTTCTCCGAGATACTCGAGTGGCAGTGGAACGAAGTACTCATTCCCTATTGGACTAAGACCGTCGCTTTCGCCAAGGAGCACGGCGTCGACAAGATAGCCTTCGAGCTTCATCCCGGCTTCTGCGTCTACAACACCGAGAGCATGCTCAAGATACGCAAGGCAGTCGGTCCCGAACTCGGCGCGAACTTCGACCCGAGCCATCTTATCTGGCAGGGCATGGATCCCATTGCCTGCATCAGAGCGCTCGGCGACGCTATCTTCCATTTCCATGCCAAGGATACTAAAATCGACAAGTACAACACCGCCGTCAACGGCGTGCTTGACACCAAGCCCTATGCAGACGAGATTCACCGCTCGTGGATATTCCGCTCCGTCGGCTACGGCAACGACTACGCATATTGGAAGGATATGATCTCGAACCTGCGCATGGTCGGCTATGACTACGCTATCAGCATCGAGCATGAGGATTCCCTCATGAGCCAGGACGAGGGCCTTTCAAAGGCAGTCGACTTCCTCAAGGATGTCCTTATCACCCAGAACACCGGCGATATGTGGTGGGTGTGATAAAACTTTTCGCGAAACAAATTTATATCGGGAGTATACAAAACAATGGATAAGAATAAGAAGATAGGTTTTGCTGTTATAGGCTACGGCGGAATGGGCAGCTGGCATGCGTCGACCTGCGCGGACGATTTCAAAGACACGGCTGAACTCATAGGCATCTATGATATCAAGCCCGAGAGGCGCGCGGCTGCTGAGGCTGAGGGTATTCACGCTTTCTCTTCGCGCGAGGAACTGCTCGCTGACGATAGAATCGACCTCGTCACCGTTGCAACGCCCAACGATGTACATAAAGAGATAGCCATAGCCGCCATGGCGGCGGGCAAGAATGTTATCTCCGAGAAGCCCGTGGCGCTGAGCCAAGAGGAGCTCGAGGAGATGATAGCCGCGTCCAAAAAGTACGGCAAGCTCTTCACCGTCCATCAGAACAGACGCTGGGATCCGGACTTCAAGTGCGTCCAGAAGATCCTCGCGGATAACGAACTCGGCAAGGTGTTCCGCATCGAGTCACGCGTTCAGGGCTCGCGCGGTATCCCCGGCGACTGGCGCAATCAGAAGGCGCACGGCGGCGGCATGGTGCTCGATTGGGGCATCCACCTGCTCGACCAGGCGCTGCGCATCGGCGAGGGCAGAAAGCTCATCTCCGTCTATGCAGAGCTGACAAATGTCACCAACGAGGAATGCGACGACGGCTTCAGAGTCACGCTTATCTTCGAGGCGACCTTTCGATGTATGTCGAGGTTACCACGAGCAACTTCATCGAGCTTCCGCGTTGGTATATCCTCGGCGAGAACGGCTCCGCCGTTATAAATGACTGGGATCTCAACGGCGAGATAGTCAAGGTTTCCGATTGGGAGAACCGCGACGCAGTGCCGATCCTCGCGGGCGTCGGACTGACAAAGACCATGGCTCCGAGAACCGACGATACTATCAAGCACTATCCGCTGCCCAAGGTCGATTCGAGCTGGACGCAGTTCTACGAGAATGTTTTTGCGACTCTCCGCGGAGAAGAAAAACAGCTTATAACCCACGACCAGCAGCGCAGACTGCTCAAGCTCGTTGACGCGATATTCGAGAGCGGAACCGAGAACAAGGTCGTTTTCTTCGACAAATAATATATTATAATTTCGCCGCGCAGCAAAAGCCGAAAGACTTTTACCGCACGGCGATTTTTGATTTGACAGTAATTCCTCTTTAGGTCTCGTTATATTGCATAGCGGGCTAAATTTTAGTGCAAAGTGCATAAATTACGGCTTTCGGATTTGGCTATAATAATCAAGAAGTAGAGATTTGTGAACAAAAAATTAAGATTTGCTTCCGGGGATTGACTAACGGTCATTTTTGTAGTAAAGTATCTCACGCAAAAGAAAGTGACCGGCAGTCAGTTCGGAGGTGAACACATGGCGACGGTTGAAGAAAACAAGACCGAGAAGCGGTCGAAGCTTATGGAAGCGGCTCATTCGCTCTTTACGAGCGGCAGCGCGCTCAAGCCTCCGACGATAGATGAGGTCGTCAAAATGGCGGGTGTCGCCAAAGGTACGTTTTATCTGTACTTCAAAGATAAATATGACCTTATGGATCAGCTCTTTTTGAAAAAGCTCGCCGAGTGCGTCAATTCCGCGCTCTTTAAAACGCGGCAGCAGCTCGCCGGCAGGCAGGTTGAAGACGCCGAGCGCGTGAACGCCTTTCTCGATAACGTTTTTATGTATATCGATGAAAACAAAGCGTTCCTGCCCCTCATCAGAGACCGCGTCTCCTCGTGCTACCGTCTGATGCTCAAGGGCAGGGAAGCGGAGCTCAAGGAAGCATACGACAGCCTCGTAAAGCTGTTCCTGCGCCACGGCTTCACGGAATACGAGAGCGAGATGAACATATATATGTTAGTCTCGATGCTCGCGCCCGTCAGTTGCGACAGCGCGATCCAGGGCGAACCGTATAAGCTCGATGAAATAAAGAGCGGAATGCAGCGCCTTACAAACAAACTTTTAGCATAATAAGGAGGAAAGGGATATGATATCTAAAAAGTTAGCAAAGTGGATAGCGTACCATCCCAAAACTGTTCTGATAGTTTGTCTTATCCTGATAATCCCGTCGATAATACGGATATTTCCTGACGGGCGTCAACTATGACATTCTGTCATATCTGCCGGAGAACCTTGAATCCGTTCAGGGCGAGCAGATACTCGATAAAACTTTCCACAATTCGGCGAGTTCATTTATTATAGTAAAAGACACCGAGCCCAAGGATATCCAGAAGCTCGAAGATCAGATCCGCCAGGTCGAGGGTGTCAGCAACGTTATCGGCGCCACTGATATCGCGGATGTGACGATACCGAAAGAGATTCTTCCCGAGGTTCTGACCAACGTCTTCTATTCGCAGGACGGCAGCTCAACGCTGATAATGGTTCAGTATAAGAACTCCGGTTCGTCTCAGGTGACTATGGACGCTATCGCCTCCATACGCAAGATAATGAACAAGAATATGCTCCTGAGCGGTCTTTCGGCGATAACCGTTGATACAAAAGACCTGACAAACAGCCAGGCTCCGCTCTATGTCGTGATCGCCATCGCCCTCGCGCTTATAGCACTGTCGTTCACGATGACCTCGTGGGTGCTCCCGTTCGTGCTTCTTGCGGCGCTCGGCACCGCGGTCATATACAATATGGGCACGAATATAATCTTCGGCGAGATTTCGTTCATAACGAAGAGTATCGCCGCTATCCTCCAGCTCGGCGTTACGGTCGACTACTCCGTCTTCCTTATGGACAGATTCGAGGAGGAGAAGAAGCACCATGACACGAAGAAGGACGCCATGGCTGCGGCAATCGATTCGACCTTCCTCTCCCTTATGGGCAGCTCGCTGACAACCGTTTTCGGCTTCCTTGCGCTGTGCTTCATGAGCTTCACGCTCGGCAAGGATATGGGTCTTGTCATGGCAAAGGGCGTTATCCTCGGCGTTATCACCGTCGTTACTTTCCTGCCCTCGCTGATACTCATGCTTGACAATGTCATTGAAAAGACAAGACATAAGAGCCTCGCGCCGAAGTTCAATAAGATAAGCGACTTCGTGATAAAACACAGAAGAGTTATGGCGATAATCTTCCTCGTGCTCTTCATCCCATCCTACTTCCTGCAAAACAACGTCAAGAAGTATTACAATATGGATAAGGCGATCCCGCAGGATCTGCCGTCAATATCCGCTCTCAATACGATGAAGAAAGCTTACAACATGGCAACGACCCACTTCATCATCCTTGACGATAAGATAACCGAAGCGAATATAAACGCGCTGACGAGCGAACTCAACGATGTCGAGGGCGTCACGAATGTCCTCTCGCTCAACAGCTTCATCGGCACGGCAATCCCGAGCGCAATGCTCCCGGATTCGATAAAAGAGATATGCGTTCAGGACGGTAAACAGCTCATGATGCTCAACTCTTCTTACTCGGCTGCGACCGACGAGGAGAACGCGCAGATTGAAAAGATAAACCTCGATAGTCAAAAAGTACGACGAGGGCGGAATACTGACGGGCGAAGGAGTCCTGACCAAGGACCTGATAACCGTCGCCGAAAAGGACTTCGTCGTTACCGGAGCTATCTCTATGCTCGCGATATTCATTCTTGTCGCGATAGTCTTCAAGTCCCTGTTGATACCGCTGATACTTGTCGCGTCGATAGAGCTTGCAATTTGGGTCAACATCAGTATCTCGACTCTGACTGGCACTACGATATGCTTCATCGCGCCGACTATCATCAGCTGCGTGCAGCTCGGTGCAACGGTCGACTACGCAATACTCATGACAACGAGATTCAGAGAAGAACTCCAGAAGTGCGGCGATAAGCTCAAGGCTATCAAAACAGCCGCGAAGGAGTCGAGCCGCTCGATATTCCAGAGCGCACTCGTGTTCTTCAGCGCAACATTCGGCGTCTACTGTATCTGCGATATAGATATAGTCAAGGGTGTCTGCCTCATGCTTGCAAGAGGTTCCGTTATCAGCGCACTCGTTATCATGGTTATGCTTCCCGGCATCCTCGCCATCTGCGAAGGCGCTATCAATAAAACATCCATCGGCTGGCGCGTTCCCCGCGTTAAAAAGGATCGCAAGAGCCGCAAGGCAAAGGCTTGAACAAGGAGGGCAATAAAATGAAGAAAAACTTTATTCTCAAATCGGCGCTCTGCCTCACTCTCGCGGCGAGCATACTCACCATGGGCGCCTGCAAGAGCACCGGCGACAACGGCGACACTACCTCGGCGTCCGGCGATGAGCAGGCCGCGCCTGTATATTACACCGATGTGCCCGGCTCCGTGAAGAAGAGCGAGACCGTGTATGTCAACATGGACAACAGCGGCGATGTCAAGGATATCACCGTCACCGACTGGCTCCACACCGACAAGGGTCAGGTCAAGGTCAGCGACACAAGCTCGCTGAAAAAACATCACCAATGTCAAGAGCAACATCAAGCCCGTCAGCGAAAACGGCGGCATCACCTGGCATATGGACACGACCGACCTCTATTACAGCGGCAAGAGCAACAAAGAGCTGCCTGTAAAAATCAACATCAAATACTTCCTCGACGGCAAAGAGATGTCCGCCAAGAAGATTTCCGGCAAGAGCGGCAAGGTCGAGATAAAGATCTCCGTTGAAAACAATCTCTACAAGACCGAGAAGATAAACGGCAAGCAGGTCAAGATCTACAATCCCATCGCGGTTGTCGGAGGCATGATTCTTCCCGAGGGTCAGTTCCAGAACATGACTCTCACAAACGGCAAGCTCGTCGGCGACGGCACAAAGGAAATCGCTCTTGTTGTCAGCATGCCCGGCATGAACGAAACTCTCGGACTCGACAAGCTCAATGTCGAGGATCTGAACTTCGCCACGGAGTTCACCCTCTCCGCCGAAGTTGAGAACTTCTCGCTTGGCAATATGTACTTCGCGGCAGTGCCGATCTCCATGCTCGGCAGCGAGATTCAGCTGCCCAACAGCCTGAACGATCTCCAGACCACTCTCGGCCAGCTCAAGGAGCTTGAAAAGGCTCTCAACTCCATGGATCCCAACAAGGTCATAACGAACCTTATGACCAACAAGACGAAGATAAACGAGCTTGTCAACACGATGAACGAGGCAGTTGAGCTCTATCAGAACAACCGCGTCCTCTTCGAGATTCTGCCCAAGTATATGACCGAAGAGAACATCGCGAAGTTCAAGAAGCTCTTCAACAGCCTTGACCCCAATGAGCTCAAGGAAGTCATAACCCTGCTCAACAACCCCGTGCTCCAGAAGTTCTTCAAGAACCTGCCCGAGATAGCAGAGAACATGAACGATGTCCTGCCTCTTATCGAGGAGTTCTCAAAGGATATGTCCGACCCCGAGGTTCAGAAGGCAATAAACAACCTGCCCAAGACTCTCGAGCAGCTCTCCGAGATACAGAAGACCATTGACGACAATCAGGAACTGATAAACGGACTCGCCAAGCTCATGAGCAAGGAGAATGTCCAGAAGCTCAATGACCTCATCGACAGCATCGATTCCGGCGACTATGCAGGCAAGCTCCAGAAGTACGGCGTGCTCGCCGAGGATGCCGACGATCTTATCGCGAAGCTCCAGTCGATGATTTCTTACGGTGCATCGTATGATATCTACACCGAGAAGACTGCGGGCACCGAGTCGAACGTCATGTTCATCTATCAGACCACGCCCATCGCTTCGAGCAGCAGCGCTTCGACCGCCACGACCGACACCACCGAGTCGCTTCCGTGGTACAAAAAGATATTCAAGAAATAAGATTCAATAATAAAAGACTGCGGACAGTGGATTGCTGTTCGCAGTCTTTTGCTTTTGGACAAAACCCAAAAAGTGTCCAAAAATGCGACACTCTCCAAAAGGTGAGATTTTTTGGCACAAAACTGAATTTTTGACCGTTTGAAAAAATGAAAAAGGCGGTTATAATATAGCCAAAGACCGACGGACGCGGCAGACCCTCTTTTCCATCTTTTCCCTTATTCCTTACAAATTCTGCCAAGTCTGTCGGTCTTATTTACAGCGAAAGGACAGTGTCAAAAGTGGTTTCTTTGACCCACAAAACCGGAAGAGCGGCTTTTTCTGTCGCTGCCGATGCCGTACTCAAACAGACAGATAAGGATAGAAACAAGGCGTTCCACTCCATTGTGGATCTTGCGGAGAAATTCATGGGCGATGCAATGCCGCACTCGTCTTATGAAGGCGCCAGAAAAATAATCGACGACCCGAACAGCAAATGGATGATTTATGTCAACCGTATACTCGACGAGGTCAGCCCCAATGTTATTAAAACCGCTGCCCTGAACTTCGGCTACGAGGCCGGACTCTGCGGCACGAAGAAAATAAGAAAGATGCGCGAAAAAGAGCAGTGCAATATCCCGTGGACGATACTTATCGACCCCACTAGCGCCTGCAACCTGCACTGCACCGGCTGCTGGGCAGCCGAATACGGCCATAAGCTGAATCTTACTTACGATGAGCTTGACAGCATTATAACTCAGGGCAAGGAGCTCGGAGTGTACTTCTATATGTATACGGGCGGCGAGCCGCTTGTGCGCAAGAAGGATATCATAAAGCTCTGCGAGAAGCACAGCGACTGCGAGTTCAACGCCTTTACAAATGCCACGCTTGTCGATGAGGAGTTCTGCCGCGATATGGAGCGCGTGGGAAACCTGACTCTTTCGATAAGCCTCGAGGGCTTTGAAGAGGTCAACGATATGCGCCGCGGCGAGGGCGATTTCCAAAGCGTCATGGCTGCCATGGATATGCTCAAAAAGCACGGCCTGATTTTCGGCACGTCCATCTGCTACACGAGGAATAATATCGAGACCGTCACCTCCGACGAGTTTCTGGATATGATAATCGACAAGGGCTGCCGCTTCACATGGTATTTCCACTATATGCCCGTCGGAAATTCGGCCTCGGTCGATTTGCTGCCGACAGTCGAGCAGAGAGAATATATGTATCACCGCGTGCGCGAGATTCGCGCCATGGAGGGCGGAAAGCCCATATTTGCCATGGACTTCCAGAACGACGGCGAGTTCGTCGGCGGATGCATAGCGGGCGGCAGAAACTACTGCCACATCAATGCCAACGGTGATGTCGAGCCCTGCGTGTTCATCCACTATTCGGGCGCGAATATTCGAGACATGAGCCTGCTTGACGCGCTCAAGCAGCCGCTGTTCATGTCCTACAGAGACAATCAGCCCTTCAATAACAATCATCTGCGCCCGTGCCCGATGCTCGAAAATCCCGAGCTGCTCGAGAAGATGGTGAAGGAGACCGGCGCAAAGTCGACTGACCTTGAGTCGCCCGAGTCGGCTGAGCACCTGTGCGGAAAATGCGTCGAATATGCCGCCAATTGGGCGGGCGAGGCGCAGCAGCTCTGGACATCATGCCCGCACCACGTCGCCAAGCACACGAACTACAAGAGCGACTACACGAAATAACCAACCACTTGCGATTACTATCCTCCAAAATAGTTATTGCCTTTCCAAATGACGGCGGGAGCGCACCGGATATCCGATGCGCTCCCGTTCGTTTCTTATTTTATTTGCTGTTCTTCTTTTCAAGAGCCTCGCGCAGAGCCTCCGCGAACTGGTCGGGGCATGAGGTATGCTTGAAGCCGCAGCGGATGCCGTCGAACCTGTCGATAACTTTCTCCGCGTCCATTCCCTCAACTATCGAGGATATCCCCGCGAGGTTGCCGTTGCAGCCGCCCGTGAAATGGACGTTGTGAACGGTGTTGTCATCGTCAATGTCAAAGTCGATTCGCCTTGAGCAGGTGCCGTGAGTTTTATATGAATATGTCATATGCGTTCCTCCGTTTTCGTCATACTTCCTCTATTCTAAACCAAAACGGAGCTTTTTTCAAGATGCGCCGCGGCAAATACATATATTACATCAGGATATACATCAGCGCGAATATCGTCAGCATATCCGCCCCATCCGCCGAGAGAATTATTATCAGCGCGATTATCAGCAACCTGTCGTCGTCGACCGGGGGAGCGGGCGGCCTCTGTGGCTTTGGCTTTTCATGCGGCTTTTCGGGCGGCTTCGACGTTCGCTCCGGCGGCTTTGGAGGCGGCTCGGGACGGTTCGGCGGCGGATTGGGACGATTGCACTGTTTCTGCTCGCCGCCCTTTATCGCCGCGCGCCTCTGCATCTCTCTGGCGCTCGCTATCGCCCTTTCGCGCATTCTCGCAAGCTCGTTTTCCGTATATGCGGGCATACCTATTTCCTCCCGAGATCCTCTATCATCGGCAAAAGGTCAATGAGCTTTATCAGCTGCATCGCGTCGTCCGCCCTGCGGCGGCGCGGCTCGCTGAGCAGGGGACGCAAAGCGGCGATGAGGTCGCAGCGGCTGTCATGGCGGTTCATCGCGCTCATTATCTGCGCTATCTTTGCCATCGTCGCCGGATCCATGGAAAAGCCCCGGTCGCTGTCATTTTGACACTGCTCCTGCTCCGATGAGCCGAGCAGGCTGCGCGCCGCGTCGCCGAGAGCCTTCATGTCCTCGTCGCTTAAAGAGGAGAGTATGTCGCCGATGTTGTCCATAGCTTACCCCTTGTTATCCACTCCGAATTTCTTCATCAGCCGCTGTGCTTCGGGGCTCTGAAGCAGCTTTTCGAGAGCCGATTTGTCGCTGAGAACTTCGTTCAATTTCTGCCGTTTCTCGTCGCTGAGCTGCTTCGATACCGCATTTATCGCCTTTTCGGGGTCTGCGGCGTCCTTGCCGCCGAACGATGCGGCGAGCTTCATCAGCTGTTCGGGCGTCATGTTTCCGGGGCTGTTAATATTGCTCATTGCAAAACCACCTTTTTTCATATATAATAAACTTATGCACGCGCTCCCCGCATAGAACCTGTTGGGCGCGCAGGCATTATACGGGTCTATGACCTGAAAACGGGGCGAAATAATGCGAATACTTGTTCTTTCCGATTCCCACGGTATGCCCTCGCGCATACTCGACGCGGTCGAAGCACATCCCGAAGCAGAGGCGCTGATTTTTCTCGGCGACGGCGAGCGGGATCTCGACACGGTCGAAAGTTATTATCATAGCCTGCCGAATGTAATAAAGGTCGCGGGCAACTGCGATTTTTCTTCCAGTCTGCCGCTTCTGCGCGTGGTGACCCTCGGCGGGAAAAAGATATACTGCACCCACGGTCACTCCGAGCATGTAAAATACGGCACGGACGAGCTCCTTCTCCGCGCAAGGCAGGAGGGCGCCGACATAGTATTATACGGCCATACCCACACGGGTGTTACTTGCTATGACGACGGGCTCTATATCATGAATCCCGGCAGCATACGCGACGGGCACTACGGCATGATCGATATCGTGCCCGGCGGAATAATGCTCAACGAAGCTAAACTCTGAAGGTGAAAAATGTCTGCTCGCTTTTGACGCCGTGACGGCGCAACGCAAAAAAGCAAAAGGTCAGTATGCATA
>ENA-OQKI01000360-OQKI01000360.1-human-gut-metagenome-genome-assembly--contig:-NODE-360-length-10196-cov-1.832357_pt1 | contig 10196 bp, 10 predicted proteins | sample MGYA00242778_ERZ504798 | MGnify/ENA primary metagenome ERZ504798 (study PRJEB26092, sample SAMD00036414) | human gut metagenome | host: Homo sapiens | study: EMG produced TPA metagenomics assembly of... | reverse complement strand
GGCAGCGCGCTTGCGCTGACGGAGAGGGCGGGCGACCCGAACGACAGGAGCATAACAATGAAAAAGAAACTGATCGCACTTCTTGCCGCTGTGGCAATGGTATTTTCCCTTGCCGCCTGCGGCTCCACCCCGGATTCGGTGGGCACCATCGGCACGGTGGACATCACCTCGGGCCTGTATCTGCTGGCCCAGTACGACGCTTACCAGAAAGCCGCCGATCTGGCCTCCTCGGAGCAGGATGCCACCGATGTGAAGGCCTTCCTGAAGCAGACCATCACCGTGGATGCCGACAGCGGCGAGACCGCCACCGTCAGCGACTATGTGAGCCAGAAAACCATGGAGAACCTTGAGACCTACGCCGCCATCGAGACCCGCTTTGAGGAGCTGGGCGGCCAGCTGACCGCAGAAGAGGAAGCACAGGCCGACAGCTACGCCTCCCAGCTGATGGAGCAGTACGGCGACACCTACAAGGCCAACGGCATCGGCCTGAACACCGTCCAGCGGTTTGAGCGCATCCTCATCAAGAGCACCGACCTGCTGGAGCTGGTCTACGGCGTGGACGGCGAGACCCCGGTGTCGGATGCCGACCTGACCAGCCATCTGGAGAACAACATGTATGAGCTGGCCTATTACACCATCCCGCTCTACAACACCAGCACCTATGCCTCTGCCGATGAGGACCAGACCAGCGAGATGTTGGATTTGGTACAGGATGCCGTGGATCAGACCAATGCCTACGCTGCTTCCTTGACCGGCCTGAGCGATTCCGATTTCAGCAGCGCCCTGCTGGGCTACTTCTCCAGCGTGGTCACCTCCGCCCTGCCGGAGGTCTACGCCGTGCTGGGCTCCACCTATTCCTCCGATTCCAATGCACCTTCTCTGGAACTGATCGGGGACAGCACCGTGACCTCTGCCTTTACCGCAGAGGGTTCCGCCGACACCATCCGGGGCCTGTCCATCGGGCAGGCAGCGGCTGTGAAGTACAACAGCTACGCCCTGATGGCCGCCCTGCGGCTCGACCCGCTGAGCCTGAAGGCGCTGGACGACCTGCGCGGACAGGTGCTCAACGATATGAAGGGGGAGGAGCTCTCCGAGGCGCTGACCGCCTACGGTGCTTCTCTGGAGCACAACCTGAACAGCTCTGCCATGAACAGGATGCCCGCTTCCAAGATCGTGAACAGCAGCACCAACTAAGTTTTTATTTCTATGCAAAAAGGCTGTTGCCTAAACTCCTTCCGTCATCGCTGACGCGATGCCACCTCCCTCTGAGAGGGAGGCTTTCACAGTTCACCGTTACGCCAAGGCTCCCTCCGAGAGGGAGCTGGCACGGCGAAGCCGTGACTGAGGGAGTTACAGGGTAACAGCCTTCTTTTTTTATTCTACGATCTTCTCAAACGCCGCTTCCAGCGCCTGGTTCACGGCACGCACGGCGGCGGGGTCGGGCTTGATGCGGCGCGGTCGTAGGTGAACAGGCCGTTCACCTCATCCTCCACATCGCTCACCTGGGTGTACACCAGGGCCGAAAGCCCCTTTTTCAGCTGGGGGAGCACCGTTTCCAATTGCAGCTTTTTCCAGCGGGCGGTCAGCTCGGCCCGGCTCTTTGCCGTGCCGTAGCCGTACGCCCTGCGGGGCGGCGTCATGGCCGGGCATGGGGCCAGGCAATGCCGCCGTATTCACTCAGGGCCACCGCCCGGCTCCGGGGCCTGACCCGGAGCGGGTAGAAATAGTTGTGCAGGGAATCCACATCTCCCCCGCCCTGATCGTACCAGCCGCTGGCCTCGTCCACAAGGCGGGTATCGTCCAGCCTGCGGACGGCCTCCACGGCCCCGGCGGCATCGAACTGCCCCCACCCCTCATTGAAGGGCACCCAGCAGCCCACGCAGGGGTGGCACTGCAGGGCCTTTACCGCGGCTTCCAGCTCCCGGGCATATTCTTCCCTGCCCGCTTCCGTTTCGCGGCCCAGCAGGCCCCAGAGGGGCCTTGCGTCGGGCAGGCGGCGGAGCAGCGGCTGGAACACGTTGGTCAGGTAGGTCACGAACCAGAGCTTGTAGGGCCCGCCGCCGTTCACCATGTCCTGCCAGACGATGAGGCCCAGCTTATCGCAGTGGTAATACCAGCGCTGCGGCTCGATCTTGGCGTGCTTGCGCAGAAGGTTGAAGCCCAGCTCTTTTATGGTCTGCAGTTCCCGTACCACTGCCCCATCGCTGGGCGGGGTGTACAGACCCTCGGGCCAGTAGCCCTGATCCAGCAGGCCGTTGAGCAGGATGGGCCTGCCGTTCAGGCAGAAGCGCATGATTCCGTGGGCATCCGGCGCACAGCTCCACTTGCGCAGGGCAAAGTAGCTGTGGACGGTGTCGCGCTGCTCTTCCTCTCCCTGCGTGGTGCCCACGGTCAGGTCGTACAAAAACGGCGTATCCGGGCTCCACGGGAAGAAATGCTCCTCCGGGATGTGCAGGGTCACCGCACCGTCCCGGTCGGCCTCGTCGCTGCCCCAGTCCTCGGCAATGGTCACGCCCCCGGCCCGCACCACGGCCCACAGGTTTGCCGCCCCGCCGGGCAGGGAAGTATGGGCTTTCACGGTCACGGTGCGGGCATCATAGTCCGGGGTGACGGTCAGCTCCGTGATGTAGTTTTCCGGCACACGCTCCAGCCAGACGGTCTGCCAGATGCCGCTCTGGGCCGGGTAGAACATTCCACCGGGCCGGAGGGTCTGCTTGCCCCGGGCCTGCACGCCGGTGCCGGTGGGGTCCTGCACGGCCACCCAGAGGGTGTTGCGGCCCTGCGGGCGGAGCAGGTCGGTGATGTCCAGCGTGAAGGGCCAGTAGCCGCCCCGATGGCCGCCCACCAGATGGCCGTTCACCTGCACCGCACAGGCATCGTCCACCGCGCCGAAGTGCAGCAGCACCGGCCCCCTTCTCCCGGAGGGGGAGCAAAGGTGCAGTGGTAGTGCAGCCACTGGCCGGGCTGCAGGGTGCGGCCCACGCCGGAGGCCTTTGTTTCCGGAGAGTAGGGCACCAGAATGCTGCCGTCCCACGCAGCGGGGTATTCTGCTGTCTGAGTAATGGCGTACTTCCACAGGCCGTTCAGGTTCTCGTAACTGTCCCGCCGCAGGGGCCGGGCGGGGGTATTCGGGCAGAGGATGATGCTGCATACTGTCACCGCCTTTTCTGCTCCCATTGTAGCACAGGCCAACCGCCTTGTATAGGCGCAAAAAGCCCCCGCGCCGGGTTCGGGCAGGGGCTTTGATGCAGCGCTTATGCCAGTTTTGCTTCCAGCCGGGTGCGGATGGCCTGGATGAATTCCTCGCTGTTCACCTGGGTGGGGGTGATGCCCTCCGCCAGGCCGCAGAGGTCTTTGGTCATAATGCCGTCATTGAGGGTCTGCAGGCTGGCGGCCTCCAGTGCCTCGCCAAACCGGACCAGCGCGGGCAGGCTGTCCAGCTCGCCGCGCTTTTTCAGGGCTCCGCTCCATGCAAAAATGGTGGCCATGGGGTTGGTGGAGGTGGCCTCGCCCTTGAGGTACTTGTAGTAGTGGCGGGTCACGGTGCCGTGGGCGGCCTCGTACTCATAGTTGCCGTCCGGGCTGACCAGAACGCTGGTCATCATGGCCAGCGAGCCAAAGGCGGTGGAGACCATATCGCTCATCACGTCGCCGTCGTAGTTCTTGCAGGCCCAGACAAAGCCGCCCTCGCTGCGGATGACACGGGCCACGATGTCATCGATCAGGCTGTAGAAATAGGTGATGCCTGCGGCCTCGAACTTTTCCCGGTACTCGGCATCGTACACCTCCTGGAAGATGTCCTTGAAGGTGTGGTCATACTTCTTAGAAATGGTGTCCTTGGCACCGAACCAGAGATCCTGTTTGCTTTCCAGCGCGTAGTTGAAGCAGCTGCGGGCAAAGCTGTAGATGGAGGTGTCCTTGTTGTACTGGCCCTGCAGGACACCGGCACACTCGAAGTTGTAGACCGTGGCGGCCTGCCGGGAGCCGTCGTCGCCGGTGTAGATCAGCTCCGCCCTGCCGGGGCCGGGGATGCGGAACTCGGTGCACTTGTACACGTCGCCGTAGGCATGGCGGGCAATGGTGATGGGCTTTGTCCAGTTTCTGACCACCGGTTTGATGCTGTCGATCATGATCGGCGCGCGGAACACGGTGCCGTCCAGCACGGCGCGGATGGTGCCGTTGGGGCTTTTCCACATCTGGTGCAGGTGATATTCCTCCACGCGCTGGGCGTTGGGGGTGATGGTAGCGCACTTGACCGCCACGCCATACTTCTTGTTGGCAAGGGCGGCATCCATGGTCACCTGATCCTGGGTGGCATCCCGGTTGGGCAGGCCCAGATCGTAGTACTCGGTCTTCAGATCCACAAAGGGCAGGATGAGCTCCTCCTTGATGATCTTCCAGAGCACACGGGTCATCTCATCGCCATCCATCTCCACCAGCGGCGTGGTCATCTTGATCTTTTCCATAACAGTTTCCCTTTCTCTGTTTCAAAAAATCTGTGACCCCCGGCGGCACTGCCAGATGCTCGTGCCGGGAGGTTCGGCTTTATCGATACGCGGCCGCCAGCTTTTCCAGCGCGGGCAGGCTGCGCTTTACCTTTTCGGTGTCGATGCAGTAGGCAAGGCGGACATAGCCCGTTACGCCAAAGGTATCGCTGGGCACCAGCAGCAGGTCAAATTCCCGGGCCCTGCGGCAGAAGGCGTTGGCATCCTCCTCCAGTGCCTTGGGGAAGAGATAGAAGGTGCCGCCGGGCCGCTCGACCTCAAAGCCCAGCGCTTTCAGCTTGTTGTAAAGCAGATCCATATTGGTCTCGTAGACGCTCAGGTCGCTGGTCACATCCAGGCAGCGGCTCACGGCGCGCTGGATGATGCTGGGCGGGCAGTTGTGGCCGGTAAAGCGGGAGATCTGGGCCATCATATCCACCAGCACCTCCTCGCCCTCGCAGCCGGGGCGCACGGCCACATAGCCCAGGCGCTCGCCGGGCAGGCTCAGGCTCTTGGAGAAGGAGAAGCAGGTCAGGGTGTGGGGGTAGAACGCCGCCGGGTAGGGCACAGCCCTGCCGTCAAAGGCGATATCCCGGTAGGGCTCGTCGCTGACAAGGAAGATGTTGTGGCCGTAGGCCCTGCTCTTCTCGGTCAGGATCTCCGCCAGCCGGGTCAGGGTGTCGGCAGAGTAGACCACACCGGTGGGGTTATTGGGGGTGTTGATGAGGACACAGGTGACCTTCTCGGTCAGCATCTGCTCAAAGGCCTCCAGATTGGGCTGGAAAGCCGGGGCCTGGGGCGGCACCACCCTGAGATGGGCACCGGTGCCCTCCACATAGGGGCCGTACTCCGGGAAGTAGGGGGCAAAGGTCAGCACCTCATCCCCGGGCCGGGTCACGGCGCGCACAGCGTGGGCAATGGCACCCGCCGCGCCCGTGGTGGGAAAGATATCCTTCTGCGCATAGGGCAGGCCGAAGGTCCTGTTCAGATGGGCTGCCACGGCGGTGCGGAACTCCGGGTCGCCCTGGCTGGGGCAGTAGCCATGCAGGGCCACCGGGTCCTCCTGTGCCAGCAGCTCCTGCATGGCGGCGGTGAACCGCTCCGGGCAGGGCACGCTGGGGTTGCCCAGCGAGTAATCAAACACGTTCTCGTAACCGATCTGGGCCGCGCGCTGCTTGCCGTACATAAAGGTCTCGCGGATGACGCTCTTGTGGGCCAGCATCCCGCGGTAAGTCTCGTTCAGCATAAGTTCCTTCCCCTCTAAAACACAAATTTATTTTTCGTGGGCAGCAGACGCATAGCTCTGCTCTACTTTCACCACACAGCTGTATTTCGGGTTCTGCTCATGGACGAACTGGCACATGGCGGCCAGCATCTCGTCCTTGTTCCCGGTATAGCCCGCCGGGAACTCCAGATCGAACAGGACATTCGTATGGGTATCACCCGGCACGATGCGCAGGTCGTGGATCGAAAGGCAGGGGTCGAGCTGGCGGGCCTTTTCCATCAGGCGGGTGCGCAGCACGCCCACCGCCGCATCGGTGGTGACGATGGGGTCATAGTGGATGGTCACCTGCAGGCCGTCCCGCTTTATAAAATCGTTCTCGATGTTGTCGATGACATCGTGGGCCTTGAGCGGGTCGGTCTCTGCCGGGAACTCGATGTGGAGGGATGCGAACTGATGCCCCGGGCCGTAGTCGTGGACCATCAGATCGTGGACGCCCAGCACCCCCGGGTAGCTCATGACGGTGTGCTCGATGTGCTCCACCAGCTCCGGCGAGGGGCTTTCGCCCAGCAGGGGGCTGAGGGTGTCCATCATAAGCCCCCAACCCGACCAGAGGATGAACGCCGCCACTGCCACGCCCATGAGGCCGTCCAGCACGTCCCAGCCCGTCAGGTGGGAGAGGACGGTGGACAGGAGCACGGCGCCGGTGGTCAGCACGTCGTTCCGGCTGTCGGCGGCGGTGGCCATCAGAGTCTCGGAGTTGATGCGCTGGCCGATGGTCTTGTTGAAGCGGCTCATCCAGAGCTTGACGCCGATGGACGCCGCCAGCACCCCCACACTGAGCCAGCTGAACACCACTGCCGTCGGGTGCAGCACTTTGAGCGCGGATTCTTTCAGCAGGGACAGACCGATGGCGAGGATGGTGACGCAGACCACGAGGCCCGCCAGATACTCGTACCGGGCGTGGCCGTAGGGGTGCTTTTCGTCCGGGCCTTTGGCCGCCAGACGGAAGCCCACGAGGCTCACCACGTTGGACGAGGCGTCCGAAAGGTTGTTCAGGGCGTCGGCCATGATGGCGATGGAGCCGAACAGCGTCCCCGCCGCCAGCTTGCCCAGACAGAGCAGGAGATTGCAGGCCATGCCCACGAGGCTGGCCAGATTGCCGTAGGCCGTGCGGACGGCGGCGTTCTTCGTATCGTCCGGGTGCCGGACGAACAGGCGGATGAGCAGTTGTGTCATAAAATTCCCTCTCAGCAGGTATTTCGATGCTACCAGTATAGCACTGCACTTTATGGTTTTGAAGTATTTCGGTAAAATTTTTCGGGTATGCAAAGCCCCCGGCGGGGAAGTTCCCTGCCGGGGGCGGCGTTTTTGGGGTCAAGCGCTCCTTACTTATCGGAAGGCTTGCTCAAATCGATGCTGCGGATGATCTTGCGCACGGGCAGCACGCTCTTGGCGTTCATGGACAGCTCGTCCACGCCCATCCGCAGGAAGGTCTCGGTGAGGGCGGTATCCGCGCCCAGCTCACCGCAGATGCCCACCCAGATGCCGTGGCGGTGGCCCGCGTCGATGGTCATCTTGATGGCCCGGAGCACAGCGGGGTGGTGCGGGTTGAAGAAAGGCTCCAGCTTTGCGTTCTGGCGGTCCAGAGCGCAGGTGTACTGGGTCAGATCGTTGGTGCCGATGGAGAAGAAGTCGCACTCCTCGGCCAGCTCGTCGGCGATGAGGACAGCGGCGGGCGTCTCGATCATGGTACCCACTTCCAGCTTCTCGTCGAACTTCTTGCCCTCAGCCCGCAGTTCCGTGCGGCACTCGTCCAGCACGGCCTTGGCATCCTGCAGCTCCCGCAGGCTGGTGATCATGGGGAACATGATGCTCATGTTGCCGTAAGCGGAAGCGCGGAGCAGAGCGCGCAGCTGGGTCTTGAAGAAGTCCTTCCGGGTCAGGCAGATGCGGATGGCGCGGTAGCCCAGCGCGGGGTTTTCCTCGTGGTCGAGCTTCATGTAGTCCACGGTCTTGTCTGCGCCGATGTCGCAGGTGCGGACGACCACCTTGCGGGGTGCAAGGCTCTCGAGCACCTGCTTGTATGCCTCGAACTGGTAGTCCTCCGTCGGGAAATCCTTGCAGTTGAGGTAGACGAACTCGGTGCGGAAGAGGCCGACGCCGCCGGCGTCGTTCTGCTGCACAGCGCCCACGTCGCCCATGCCGCCGATGTTGGCAAAGACGTTGATGGTCTTGCCGTCGAGGGTGGTGTTGGGCTTGCCCTTCAGCTCCTGCAGCAGGGCCTGCTTTTTCTGGTCCTCCTGCTGGCGCTTTTTCAGGCTCTTGAGCAGGTCGGGGGTGGGGTCAACGTAGACACAGGCGTTGTAGCCGTCCACGACCGCCATCTTGCCGTCCCAGTCGTCCTGGATGTCCTTGCACTGGATGAGGGCGGGGATGTTCATGCTGCGGGCGAGGATGGCGGTGTGGCTGTTGGAGCTGCCCTCCCGGGTGATGAAGCCCAGCAGCAGGCTCTTGTCCATGCGGACCGTCTCGGACGGGGCCAGGTCCTCAGCCACGAGGATGCTGGGCTCCGTACCCTGCAAAGTAGCATTGTCCACGCCCTGCAGGATGTCGAGGATGGCCTGTGCAATGTCGATGACGTCGGCGCTGCGGGCCTGCAAATAGGGGTCATCCATGGCGGCAAAAACGGCGGCCTGATTGTCGCCGGCGGTCTTGACGGCGTACTCAGCGCACTTGTGCTGGCCGTTGATGATCTCCTTGATGGCGTCCACGAAGTCGTCGTCATCCAGCATCATGGCGTGGATGTTGAACACCTCGGCGATGTCTTCGCCGGCCTCGGCCAGGGCCTTCTCGTACAGAGCGGTCTGCTGGTCGATGGCCTTGGCGCGGGCGTCCTCAAAACGGGCCTCTTCAGCGGCGGTGTCGGCCACTTCGGCGGCAGAGATGACGGCATCTTTTTTCTTATAGATCTTCAGCTTTCCGATGGCAATGCCATTCAGGATGCTTTTACCGGTACCTACCTGCATTGCAATTTCTCCTTATTCTTGCTGTTTGTGTTCTGCACAAAAGACCCCGCAGGACATTCCCGCAAGGGCTTCTCATCACACTGGGCGATCAGACGTTCTCGCTCAGGAATTTCTGGATCGCTTCGGCGCAGGCGGCTTCGTCGTCGCCCTCCACCTTGATGGTGACCGTGTCGCCCTGCTTGACGCCCATGCCCATCAGGGCCATCAGCTTGCGCAGGTCGCAGGTCTTGCCGCCCTTCTCGAGGGTGGCGGTGCTGGCAAAGCCCTTGGCCACCTTGACGAGCAGACCGGCGGGACGGGCGTGGATGCCGCAGGCATCCTTAACGGTGTACTGGAATTCCTTCATGATCATTTTCTCCTTACTTCATCCCGTTTCAGATCCGGACGGTCCTGCCACTCCGGACGCAGCCGATTTTGCTGCGGGATGCTACTATTATTATAAACCCGCTTCGTTATTTTTCATCATTTCATATTGCTGATTTTTGGCCAAAAATTTTGGTGCTATTGAACAGAAGTTTTACTATCATTTTTCCACCGGATTCATTCAACAGGGTACCCCTCGGCATCCAGGGGCAGGTCGGTGTACTGCGCCTCCTCGGGCACCACGGAGTCCGGCTCCCCGCTTGTCTGCTGGCTCTGCCCGGCCGCGCCCAGCTCCTCATCATGGCGCTCTCCCCAGTCGCCGCTGTAATCCTCACCGGACACCTGCTGAGCATCCTGCTGCTCGGCCTGTGCCATTGCGGTCTGGGCATCCTTCAGGCCGATCACCGTGCCTGACGGCTTTTCCAGCAGGTAGGCCCCCACAGCCTTTTTGCGGTAGACCAGCAGCACGCCGTAGCGGCTGGTCTCTCCGCTGCTGGCCGCCGGGATCAGGGCAGTCCACTTTTCCACGGTTTTCCCTTTGTAGCGGGTAAGATCCATTCCGCTTTGCTGCACCACCCCGTTGAAGGCCGAGAAGCTGTCGTCCCACTTGCGGGGGATCTTGACCTTATCCGCCGTGATGGACGTGCCGTCCACATCCAGCCCGTAGCCCGTGAACCAGGTCTGGATATCCTGCGCGCTCTCGATCCGGTTCACCCCGGCCGCTGCCGCCACCGTGCGGGTACTGATGTACCGCCCCAGAAAGGCGCTGAAGATCACCAGCGCACAGCAGAGCGCACCGGCCCCCACCTTTTTCAAGCTCGTCTTGTTCAGCGTTACCACAAACATGCCCGTTCCCTCCCACCCGTTTTGTTCTGAAAAGAATATATGGGGGCGGGCAGGCAGAATATGTTTGGCACCACCAAAAGAGCCCCCGCCGGAATAGTGATATGAACCCCAAAAGTTAGACAAAAAACGATTAAGCGGCCCAACGGTCTGAATCCTGTATTGCACAGGGCTCAGGTCCGTTTAGTTTTAATTTGATTCGGCGATTGTTGTAATAGTCGATGTAATCGATAATGGCCTTTTCAAGCTGGTCAA
>ENA-OQKI01000356-OQKI01000356.1-human-gut-metagenome-genome-assembly--contig:-NODE-356-length-10292-cov-4.797147_pt1 | contig 10292 bp, 9 predicted proteins | sample MGYA00242778_ERZ504798 | MGnify/ENA primary metagenome ERZ504798 (study PRJEB26092, sample SAMD00036414) | human gut metagenome | host: Homo sapiens | study: EMG produced TPA metagenomics assembly of... | reverse complement strand
GGGGGATCATCATCACAATGACCGCAATCAGACAGACGATCATCACCATCAAAATAACGTCCTCATGACCGCGCGTCTGCAGCGTGGCTCCAGTCAAAGCACCGAGCGCCAAAGCCAGCATTACAATCGCGCGCCGGCCAAGTTTGGACTGCTCATGACCATGCGCCGAAGTGTCAGCGATAATCCCAGTTAACGTCATCGTCAACACAGTCGTGGGCAAATCTGGCACCGAAAGCTTACGAGCAGTGGAATTCTGAATGCCCATAGCCGGTGCGAGCAGCACAATCAGCAGAATAATATGCAAATCAATATGCCGAGCAGTTGGGAAGTTCAGACTGGGCTGTGCCGTGCGGGCGATGGCTGAAGCATCAGTGCCACCCATCGACGGTTCAGGCGCAAACTGATTGAGCAGATAAATGCCGACGAGACGCAGCTGCCACAAAAGCCAGCTGGATTGACGTGGACACCAGCAGATGGCGCGCGCGGTTGGCGCCAAAGTAATGAATAATGCGTCCGCCGATGAACGCACCAATCATGAACGTGGCCAGCGTGAGCGCCGAAGTCCACCAGACGAAGCCCTGCGCGTGGGCGAATGCAAAACCAAGGAACACAATGTTGCCGGTCACATTGGCCACAAATACATGACCGAGTGCCAAGTAACTTAACGCATCCACCAGTCCGGCGACAAACGTGAGAATAACCAGAGCTGGGGAAAGCAGACCGTACCGATCATCCTTGCGGGGAATCAGTGTGCGTCCTGCTTCGGCAAGGTGTGAGGTCATGGTGGGAGAGGCTTTCCTTTGCTGTTTGGCGGTATTCAATAGCTGGCGCGCGGCCTTGCACATTATGAAGTGTGTGCCGGACGGTATATGTCAATGAGTCTGCGCTCGCATGCGGAGTGCGTGCAACAGTTCGCTATGAGTTCACCTGCGATTCGCTGAACGCGCATAGTTCGGTAACGCGATTTCGCTATATCTGGTCGTAATACCGATGAGGCTAGGAAAAGGAATGATTATGCAGTCAGATAACAGCCATCATGAAGCACATCAGAACGACCTGAACTACAGCAGTGAGTACCAGTACGATATGTATATGTATGCCGAGTACGGCATCGAGTGGTGATTGAGAGCCCCGAGTGAGAATTGGACTCACGACCTCTTCCTTACCAAGGAAGTGCTCTACCACTGAGCTATCGGGGCGATAATGTGCGCACGGCTTAGGGCCGTTGAACGGCTTGCACAACAATACACGCAATCGCGTATTACGCAAATCGACGGGTGTGCGAGGAAGTATTCGGGTGCTCTAAGTTGTACACATGAGCGCAATATTGGCTATTTTGCGCTCATGTGGCATTCGGATGTGCCACGTAATCGCATTTTCGTGTTTTTATGCGCTGTTGTGGCACGAAAATTGTGGGAATTCGGTCGTCTCGGAATATGTGCCATGCCACGCCACTGCAAAAACAGTGAATGTGCACGATTGTGCACATATTTGGACCGCTGCGTATATGCATGTGGGTGCGGATAACAAAAGGGTTTTGACAAAAGCCAAAACCCTGATGGCGGAGGATACGAGATTCGAACTCGTGAGGCTGTTACACCAACACGCTTTCCAAGCGTGCGCCATAGACCACTAGGCGAATCCTCCATGCACTGCAGTGCTTGCTAGAAGCAAGCTCCGTAGGCAACTCGAATAAGCTACCACAGCTTTCGGATAAATGCACATTCAGTGCCGGCTGCGGCGTGTCGCTTTGTGGACAAGGATCACCAATGAGTGCCTGCGCTGATGTGCAGGTCGTTCGTACGGCGTGTGCAACAGGTGATCTCACCGGGGGATGAACCAGTGCAAATCAAGGCGACTCAAGGCAAGTCAGAGCAAACCCGAGGCAAACCAGAATGAACATGCGCATGCCATCGCGTGAATTATTGCCAGCCTCTTGCCGTGATGCAACATAGTGGTTTTAGGCTATGAACCTTGGTGAAACAGTTGGTCATGCAATATGAGGGATGGGGAGTGGCCAGTCGCGGGGAGTTCATAATTCGGGAAGTCTCCCAGCTGTGAGCGGGATAATATCGAATATTGAGACAATCTGCGGTAATAATTGATCGAAAAACAGTGCCTAATACCTCTTAAATCCTAAAAAATCAAGACTGTTCCTCAAAAAAGTTTTTCTTTATATTGAGTAGTTGGTTTTTGATTACTTAGCCGCGCAGAGAGAGGGATAGGCATGGTTCGTCGCGCCCAGGCTGCTCTTCGGTCCGTTGAACACACCAGCGTGAGGCAGCTGCGAGTCCTGGCTGCGATTGTATTTCTGTTCGCCATGGTCATCGCCACTGTGGCTCCTGCAGTCACGGCTCCGATGGCCTTCGCCGACAGCAGCACCAGCTCGTCCAGCGTTGACTACGCCACCTGGGCCGAAGTCTCCAAGGCGATGGACAAGCAGCTGAACAGCGGTCTTGAGACGTACAAGGATGGCAACACCGCTGGCGCCACCTCCGATTTCATGGGCGCGTACAACAAGATTTACGTGGCCTCCAACTTCACCGCGGTCGTGCACGACACCATTGGCGCGGACAAGCAGCTCGCCCAACAGCAGGCATTCCAAAGCGTTCAGAATCTTTCCTACACGCCTAGCAACGACGATCAACTGGCTCAGCAGATTGATGCGTTGACCGCCGATCTTGACGCCACGGCCCAGCAGCTCGACGCCAACGCCGATCTCGCCAAGCCGAAGGCGTACGCCGAAGCGCTGCAGGCGCAGCTGGCCAAAGAGCGCAAGGAGCTCGACGCCAAGAAAAAGAAGAACCCGGGCAAGGGCAATCGTTCATGGACCGACGTGGCCAACGAAATGACCCCGATTCTCGACAATGCATACAAAGCTTACGAAAAGGGTGATGGTGCCAAGGGCGCCACGCTCGTGAACAACGCGTACTACCAGTATTACGAGAAGCTCGGCTTCGAAAAGAACGTGATGAACGCCATCAGCGGCAACCGCGTCTCGCAGGTGGAATACCAGTTCAAGATGTGCCGCAAGTCCATGAACGCCGGCGCATCCCTGAAAGACACCAAGAAGCTGATCGACGACCTCAAGGCCATGCTGATCAAGGACGCCGGCATTCTTGACGGTGGTGCCGCCGATAAGGAAGACGGTTTCACCAAGCTGGTCACCAGCTCCTCCGGCCAGGCGTTCCTCGTGCTTATCCGTGAGGGTCTTGAAGCTCTGCTGGTGGTTGCAGCCATCGTCGCCTACTTGGTCAAGTCCGATAACAAGCGCTTCGTCAAGTGGATTTACTTGGGTGTGCTCGTCGGTCTGCTCGGCGCCGGCTTGGTGGCTGTGATCTTCGTGTTCGCCTTCGGCGGCTCCGGCCCGATTCAGGAGATCATGGAAGGCACCTGCGCACTGATCGCTATGGGCATGCTGCTGTGGACGAGTAACTGGATGCTGAACAAGTCCAGCGTGGAAGCGTGGAACCGTTACATTCGCAAGAAGACCGAGGCTGCTGTGGCTGATGCCGAAGCCGCCGCAAGTGCCGACAACGTGACGTTGAAAACCGTGGTCTCGCTGGCTATGCTGAGCTTCCTCGCCGTGTTCCGTGAAGGCGCTGAAACCGTGATCTTCTACGAGTCCATCTACACGATGAGCCGCGATACTCGCGGTATGTGGATCGGTGGTCTGACCGCCGCGGTGGTGCTTGTCGGCATCTTCCTGCTCTTCCGCTTCACCTCCGTGAAGATTCCGATTGGTCCGTTCTTCCTGGTCACTTCGATTCTGATGTCTGTGCTGGTGGTGGTGTTCGCCGGCGGCGGCGTCCATTCGCTGATCGAGGGCGACTTGCTGCCCGCCTTCTACCTGAACGGTGTGCCGACGAACGATTGGCTTGGCCTCTACCCGTACGTCGAATGCCTAGTGGCGCAGGCCATCGCAGCCGTTGCGGTTATCGCGCTGTTCGTGGTCGGCTTCATCAAGCAGCGCAAGCTGAAAAGCGCAGGCTGCTGCCGAGGCCCCGGCCGTGAAGGCGTAGCCCGTCTAGCTCGCCCGTTTCCTCCCATAACTGCAGACAACTGACAGACTTGCGGCACGGCCTCGAATCGATGCCAATTCCTCCAGCCCACGCCGCACTTATCTCATAACTGAATAATTGCAATTATCTAAGCGTGAATCCTAATTCACCAGAGATAGAGAAAAGGAATAACAATGATGAAGAACAAGAAACTGGCCGCTCTGCTCGGCCTGCTGCTCGCCGGTTCCATGACCGTGTCCATGGCTGCCTGCGGTTCCACCAACTCCGCATCCGACACTAAGACTGACTCCTCCTCCCAGTCTTCCGACTCCTCTTCCTCCGATTCTTCCTCCGATTCCGGCGCCGGTTTCGAAGAGGTTCCGGTTGGCCCGTCCGGTACTGCTGAAGAGCAGGATCAGGACGCCGGCCCGCTGACCGTGGGCGCTGTGTACTTCCAGCCGATCGATATGGAGCCGTCTTCCATGGGCCTGAAGGCTGCTGACGCTTCCTTCCACCTCGAGGCCGACATCCATGCCAACCAGAAGGGCACCGAGCTCGGCTACGGCAAGGGCGACTTCGTGCCGGATCTGACCGTGAACTACACCATCATCGATAAGTCCACCGGCAAGGAAGTCGAGGGCGGCACCGCCACCTCCGGTACCTTCATGCAGATGAACGCTTCCGATGGCCCGCACTACGGCGCCAACGTCAAGCTCGACAAGGCTGGCACCTACCAGCTGAAGCTCTCCATCGAATCCCCGGCCTCCAAGGGTTGGATGCTGCACGTTGACCCGGAGACCGGCGTCAAGGGCCACTTCTGGACCGAGCCGATCGAGGTCACCTTCGACAACTGGGATTACACTCCTCGCCAGTGGTGATTGACTAAGCAGAAAGCCCCCTCGTCAGAGGGGGCTTTACGCCGCTTTAGGGAGATAATTCTTAGGACGGTCTAAAACTCCCCTCAGTCCGCTTCGCGGACAGCTCCCCTCAGAGAGGGGAGCCTAAGGTGAACAGAGAAAGGACGCGAATGCTTGAACAATTCGTGGCAGTGATGCCGGGCACTTTGGCCCCCGCATTGCTGGTGATGAGCCTGAGCGTGATGCTCACGGTCGGCGAGGGGCGAGATAAGCCGATAAGCTCGCATTGGCGTCTCATCGGCCTGATCGTCGGTCTGATCGCCGCCATCGTATTCGCCGGCCTGCGCGCCTCGGCCGTGATCAATCAGCGCACGTTCGTCAACTACCCGGTGTTGTGGTGCGCGATCATTGCCGACATCCTGACCATCGTCGTGGTGGTGTTCGCACGCCGCATCACCACCAATTGGCAGCAGCACAAGGTGTTCATGCACATCGCTAACGCCGTGGCCGCCATCGACATCGCACTCACCCTGTTCTACGCGCTGCCGGACGTGATTCTGCAGCTCACCATCTGGGTGGAACCAGGGGAGACCGCATTCACTTCGGCCATGCTGCTGCGCGCTCTTGGTTTCCTGCTTGGCGTGGCCATGTCCATTATTGTGGCCGCCATCTTCCGCACGATGCGCACCACTGCCGTGCGCTGGGCGTTCACCGTGGCCGTCGCGGCCATGATGGTGATTCTGCTGATTCAACACTTCACTGGTCTTGCCCAGATTCTGCAGGCGCGAGGCTTCCCGATGAACCATACGATGTTCGTGGCGCTGGCTTGGTCCATCAACCAGAACTCCACGATGATTATGGCGCAGGCGCTGGTGTTCCTGATTCCCGCCGTGGCCTCCATCGTGGCCGGTTTCCGTATGAAAACCCATGATGTGCCGGGAGCCAACGAGGCCACGTTGCGCCGGCATAAGGTATTCCGCCGCCACGCCATCGCCGCTGCCGTGTGGAGCCTTATCGCAGCCATCGGCGTCACAGCAACCCTGACCGTGGGCGTTGCCGCGACCCATCAGACCATCACCCTTTCGCCGCCGGAAGCCTACTCGCTCAAGGACGGCGTGGCCACCATCCCCTTCAGCCAGGTCGAGGACGGCCACCTGCACCGCTTCGAATACAAGGCCAAGGACGGCACCGTCATGCGCTTCATCATCATCCGAAAGAACGGTGGCGCGTACGGCATCGGCCTGGACGCCTGCGAGAACTGCGGCGACGCTGGCTACTACGAGAAGGACGGCAAGATCATCTGCAAGAAGTGCGAGGTGGCCATCAACCTGGCGACCATCGGCTTCAAGGGTGGCTGCAACCCGATACCATTCCCGTACAAGACCGGCCACGGCAAGATCACCATTCAAACTACGGATCTGGACGCGCTGAGCGCCCACTTCCGGTGAGTCAGGCAGGAGACAAGAATCATGTTCTTTCTGCGCATGATTACTCGCTCGTTCACCCGACAGCTGCGCCGGCGCCTGCTTATCGCGCTGACCGTATGCCTGTCGGCGACCGTGTCCGTATCGATGCTGGGCGTCGTGTTCGACGTGGGCGACAAGCTCAACGCCGAGCTGTCCACCTACGGTTCGAACATCACCGTGCAGCCCAAGGCGGATGCGGTCGTTTCCGACCTGTACAACACCGAGTCGGGCGGCGCGACGTCCACCAGCGACCCGACCGCTTTTCTGAAGGAGTCGGACGCGGCCAAGATCAAGACGATCTTCTGGTCGTTCAACATCACCAGCTTCGCGCCGCAGCTCAACATCCACGCCACGGTGAACGGTACCAACGTGCCGGTCGTCGGCACGTGGTTCAACAAGAACCTCAAGATCTCCACCGGCGAGACTACCGTCGTGGGCGTGGAAGGCATGCGCTCGTGGTGGCAGCTGGACGGCAAGTGGCCCAAAGACGATTCCGACCAGGGCGTGATCGGCAAGACGCTGGCCTCCGAACTCGGCGTGACCACCGGCGACACCATCACCCTCAACAAAACCACCGCCTCAGGCAAGAAGAACGAGCAGAAAATCAAGCTCACCGGTGTCTACGATTCCGGCGACGAGGACAACGGCTCGCTCTACATCGCCTCCTCCACGGCCCAGGTACTCGCCGACCTGCCCGATTCGGTCGACAAAATCGAGGTCAAGGCCCTGACCACGCCGGAGAACGACCTGGCCCGTAAGGCCGCCGCGAACCCGGCCGCGCTGAGCCAGGAGGAATGGGAGACCTGGTACTGCACCGCCTACCCGAGCTCGATCGCCTATCAGATCGAAGAGGTGATTCCGGGCGCGGTGGCCAAGCAGGTGCGTCAGGTGGCCGCGTTGCAGGGCAATGTGCTGCAAAAGACGCAGGCCGTGATGATTCTGATGACCGTGCTGAGCCTGATCGCCGCAGCCGTGGCCGTGGCCAACCTGATGGTCGCCTCGATCGGCGAACGGTCGGGCGAGCTGGCGTTGCTCAAGGCGCTCGGTGCCACCGATGCCGCGGTATCCCGCCTGATGCTGGCCGAAACGGCGGCAATCTCGCTGCTGGGCGCGATTGTGGGCGCGCTGCTCGGTTCCGGCGTGGCCCAGCTGATAGGCCGGGTGGTGTTCGGTTCCGGCATTACGATGCGGCCGATGGTGTTCGTGCTGGTGTTCGTGCTGCTGGCTGTCACCGTGCTGCTGGCGTCCGCCTCATCGATTCGTTCGATTCTGAATCTCAAGCCCGCGGAGGTGCTCCATGGTCGCTGAGTTTATCTACGTAGGTGTGGAAGGAGGGAACCGATGACCAACACCGGTATGTTCTTCAGAATGCTGTTCAGCGCCGTGTTCCGTCGGCGTTCGCGCGCGGTGATGGCTGTGGTGGCGTCGCTGGTCGGCGCAGCCACACTGTTCTGTCTGGCGATGATCTGCCTCGCCGTGCCGCAGCAGATGAACGAGGAGATGCGTGCGTACGGCGCGAACCTGATTGTCACGCCCACCGAATCGACCAATGCTGACGGCAAGGCCGGCATCGACAAGGCGATGGTGCAGCACACCACTGAAATGGTCAAGGCCAAGGGTTCCGCGAAATACGCCACCTACCGCTACGAGAACGTGCGCGTCAACGCCTCGCCGTACGTGATGGCCGGCGTGAATGCGGCGCAGGTCAAGAACCTCAACCATCACTGGGTGGTCGACGGCTCGTGGCCGACCGACGGCAAGGTGCTGGTCGGACGCGACATCGCCGACGCCATCGGCCTGAGAATCGGCTCCGCCATCACCATCGGCTACCGTGCATCCGATAACGCCAGCACCAACGGCACTTCGTCGAACTCCTCGATCGACCAGCAAACCAAAGACGGCCGTGTCTCCAGTGACATCATGGACACCTCCGGTACCGAATTCCGCGTGGCCGGCATCGTGGACACCGGCGGCAGCGAAGACTCGATCATCTACGCCACCAACGCCGACGTCAACAAGCTCACCGGCATCACGCGCGGCGTGGACGTCATCGAGTATTCGGCCGGCGCCAGCGACCTCGCAGGCCTGGTGTCCAGCATCAACGACATGACCTCCATGCACGTCAAGGCACAGCAGGTCACCAACGATCACCGCCTCCGACACCCGCATCATCACCATGCTGCAGACGCTGTTCTGGATCGTCTCGCTGGTGGTGCTGGTGCTGACGCTCGTCGGCGTCGGCACCACAATCAGCTCGATCGTCTCGCAGCGACGCAACGAGATTGGCCTGCGCAAGGCCCTCGGTGCTAGCTCGCGTGCCATCGGCACCGAGTTCTACATCGAATCGTCGCTCTACGGCCTGATTGGCGGCCTCATCGGCACCGCAATCGGCTACGGACTCGCCAGTTGGCTGTGCGTGGCGGTGTTCGAACGCTCCATCGTATTCAACTGGTGGCTGGCCCTGATTTCCGTGCTGTTCAGCGCGCTGGTCGCCATCGTCGCCTCCATCCCGCCCGTCCACCGCGCCACCCGCATCGACCCCGCCGTCGTGCTTCGCGAAGAATAAAGAAAGAGAAACGTCATGCTACTTGAACTCGACCACATCTCGAAGATCTACGGCGACCTGCGTGCCGTGGACGACCTCAATCTGACCGTGCCGGAAGGCGAATGGCTCGCCATCGTCGGCTCCTCCGGCTCAGGCAAGACCACGCTGATGAACATGATTGGCTGCATGGACACGCCCTCCAAGGGCTCCGTGAAGCTGGAAGGCCGCAAGCTGGAGGACCTGAACGCCACGCAGCTGGCCGACGTGCGCAAGAACCTCATCGGACTGGTGTTCCAGAAGTTCTATCTGGTGCCGCACCTGACCGCCGTGGAAAACGTGATGGTGGCCCAGTACTACCATTCGGTGGTCGATGAGAAGCAGGCCATGGAGGCGCTGGAAAAGGTCGGCCTGAAGGACCGCGCCCACCACCTGCCCGGCCAGCTCTCCGGCGGCGAGCAGCAGCGCGTGTGCGTGGCCCGCGCGCTGATCAACGACCCGAAGCTGATTCTGGCCGATGAGCCCACCGGCAACCTCGACGAGAAGAACGAGAAAATCGTGCTCGACCTGTTCCGCAAGCTGCACGAGCAGGGCACCACGATTATCGTGGTCACCCACGATGCGCTGGTCGCCAGCTGCGCGCAGCGCGAGATCATGCTCAACCATGGCGTGCTCGTCGGTGAGAAGTGGAATGACGAGGATGCGCGCAAGGCCTACGAGGCGGCCGGCGGCAAGCCCGCCTCCACGGGTGCACAGGTCGAGGGCGCGCAGAACGGCGAGACCGCCATTGGTTTCACTGACCCCACCAAGGCCGCGAAAACCGGCGGCGAGGAGTAGGGCCGTCAGGGGCATCGAGCAGTATGTGAGGAATACATGGCAAGCTGATGGTCTCTCCCCCAGTCAGCTTCGCTGACAGCCCCCCCTCCGTCTGAACCGCACCCCGATTGTTGGACTGAAGAAATTCAGATTCGATGATCGGAGGTGCGGTTCTCTCATATGCGCGAGGATCGGAGGAGACATTACGACGACGGGTTCCGCCGCGAGGCGTTGGAACTCATCAAGGCCGGTGCCGGCAAGGGCGTCCTCGCCGGTCGGCTTGCCATACCGGCGTATACCGCGAGAAACTGGATCAGGCTGTACAGGTCCGGCGGCGAGGAGGCGGTCATGGGAAGCAACGGCAGCAGAAGGTACGACTGGGAGACGAAGGTCGCCGCGGCGCGCGACCGCGTCGAGGGCGGAATGACCAAGACGGAGGTCATGGCCAGATACGGGGTCGCGAGCGTCACGGCGTTGCAGCGCTGGTGCCGCGAGTACCGGGCCGGAGGCGCGGAGGCGCTCAGGCCAAGGCCCAAGGGCAGGCCGAAGGGCGCGAGGTCCAAGCCGAAACCCAAACCGACGCGCGAGCAGGAGCTCGCCGAACAGGTCG
>ENA-OQKI01000355-OQKI01000355.1-human-gut-metagenome-genome-assembly--contig:-NODE-355-length-10296-cov-1.913659_pt1 | contig 10296 bp, 12 predicted proteins | sample MGYA00242778_ERZ504798 | MGnify/ENA primary metagenome ERZ504798 (study PRJEB26092, sample SAMD00036414) | human gut metagenome | host: Homo sapiens | study: EMG produced TPA metagenomics assembly of... | reverse complement strand
GTCAGCGTCCATGGACAGCTTGACGAAGATAGGACATCGGGTACTTGCTGGGGGTCGTGGCGTAAAGCAGGGGACCCATGTAGTCGTTGCAGCTCCACATGAACTGGAACAGACCGCAGGCCACCAGAGAGGGGCTCAGCATCGGGGCGATGATCTTGTACAGGATCTTGACCGGGCCGCAGCCGTCGATGGCGGCAGCCTCGTCCAGGTCGCGGGGGACGTTGCGCATGAACTGCACCAGCTGGTAGACGAAGTAGGTCTCCGTCGCAAACAGAGTGGGCACCCACAGGGGCAGGTAGAACGGGCTGTTGATCCAGCCGAAGGAGTTGTACATCAGGTACTGGGGAACGTTCAGAACGACCTGCGGCAGGAACAGGGTGGAGATCATGATGCCGAACAGCATATCGCGGCCCTTGAACTTAAAGCGGCTGAAACCGTAAGCGGCAATGACCGAGCTGATAACGGTGAAGATGACCTTGGGGATAACGAAGCTGTAGGTGTTGATGAAGGCGCGCCAGATGCTGATGTCGCCGCCGTAGTTCTGGGTGACGGCATCAATGTAGCCCTGCAGCGTGGGGTTCGCGGTCAGGAAGCCGATGCCGGCGAAGATCTCGGCGTTGGACTTGAAGGTGGCACCCACCATCCAGACCAGCGGGTAGATCATGATGACGCCGACAAGGATCAGCACAAAGTACTGGAAGAAACGGCCGATTTTATGGGCGGTAGAAAGTTTCATTTTTCATTCCTCCTTAATCAGCGTAGTAGACCCAGTGCTTCTGGCTGGTGAAGGCAATCACAGTCAGCAGGGCAACGGCAATGAACATGACCCAAGCCAGCGCACACGCCATGCCCATCTCGTTGGACTTGAAGGCGTAGTTGTAGACCAGCAGGGAGACAAGCGTCGTAGCATTGCGCGGGCCGCCCTCGGGTGATGATGTAGGGACCGTTGAATTCCTGGAACGCCTGTGCGATCTGGGTAACGAGGTTGTAGAAGATAACGGGGTGATCATCGGAACGGTGATCGAGAAGAACTGGCGGGTCTTGGTAGCACCGTCAATGGTGGCGGCCTCGTACAGGTCGGCAGGCACACCCTTCAGGGCAGCCAGGAACAGAACCATGGCAGAACCGAACTGCCACACACGCAGCAGGCAGATGACGAACAGCGCCCAGGTCTTGTCAGCCAGCCAGTCGGGACCGGCAATGCCGAAGAAGCCGAGGATCGTGTTGACGACGCCGGTGTCCTTGAACAGGGCACGCCACAGAACGGCAATGGCCACAGAGCCGCCCAGGATGGACGGGATGTAGTAGACGGTACGGAACAGGTTGACGAACTTGATCTTGAAGTTCAGAATGTAGGCGATGAACAACGCAAAGACCAGTTTGAGGGGCACCGTGATGAAAGCATACTTTACGGTGGTCAGCAGGACGGAGACCGTCTTGCGGCTGGTAAAGATCTCGACGTAGTTCATAAGGCCGTACTGGCTGATGCCCTTGAAGAAGTTCAGGTCAGTAAAGCTGTACACCAGAGAGCTGGCGAACGGATAAGCCTTGAAAATCAGGAAACCAAGAATCCAGGGAATCAGGAAGAAAAGACCGGTGTTTTCGTCGCACCAGCGCTTGAACGGGGTGCGCTGAACCGTTTTGGGGGCTGCAGAGCTCATCCAAAAACCTCCTATCGACAAATTGCTGTAATGCGTTTTAACATAAATAGCCGGCCCGCCATGCGTGATAACGGGGCAGGAGCCGGCTAAATCTTACATTTTTTATAAGGACGATTGCAATCAGGCGTTAGCGCTCAGAACGGAGGAAACGCCGTCCAGCAGGATCTCGGCAGCCTCCTGCGGGTCGTACTCGTCGTAGCTCAGACCATCAAAGACATCGGTGTAAATGCCGTCGGTGGTGTCCTTCAGCTTGCTGGACTCGAAGTAAGGATCGAGCGGCATGTCAACGAAGGCCAAGACCTTGGTGTTGGCCTCGAGGACCAGAGGCTTCACAGCGTCAGCAGCCTGAGCGGCAGCCAGACCGGCGGTGGAGGCGGGGATGCCGCACTCGGAGCCCATGATGGCAGCGCCCTCGCCGTTCCACAGGAAGTCGATCAGGGCAGCAGCCTCAACGGGATGCTGGCAGGACTTGGTGATGGCCATGCCCATGGAGACCTTGGAGAAGCCGCCGTTGGCCTTGTCGCCGAACTTGATCTCCTCACCGACGGTGAAGCCGGAGTTGTCAGCCAGAGCAGACTGGTACTTGGAGGGGGCAGAATCCCACTCGAAGATGCCGGCGTACTTGCCGTCGATCCATTCCTGAGACTTATCGATGGAGTCGAAGCCTGCAGCAATCATGGTCGGACGGGTGGGGATAACGTGGTTGTCCTCGAGGGAGTCGATGAAGTTCAGGCCGTCAACGATCTCTTCCTCGCTGTACTGGCACTCGTTGTTCTCGACCCAGGCCTTGCCGTACTTGGACTCAAGGTAGAAGGTCATCAGGATCATGCGGTCATACTGACCGATGGCCAGAGGATAGTAATCATCGCCCAGCTTCTCCTGGAAGGCCTTGCCGGCGGCGATCAGATCATCATAAGAGGTGGGAACCGCCTCGATGCCGGCCTGCTTGAAAGTGTTCATGTTCCAGTAGAAGATACGGCCGGTCATCGAGATGGGCACTGCCTGCAGGCTGTCGGCAACGATGCAGGCGTTCTTGGCGGTATCGCTCCACTGGCTCAGGTCGATGACATCGCTGTACTCGCGCAGATCGACGAACTTCTCGCCCGTGGGGCTGTACTGGTACAGCCAGTTCCAGTTGACCTGCATGACGTCAGAACCCTGATCGGCAGCCAGTGCGGTGGACTGCTTCTCCTCCCAGCCGGACCATGCGCCGTAGGTGGGGGAAACGGTGATGTTGGGGTACTTCGTCATGGAAAGCTTCCAGAGCCTTCTGGTAAGCCTCATGGCGGGAGTCGCCGCCCCACCAGCTGATGGTCAGCTCAATGGGATCGGTGGTGTTGATCTCGTGGGCCTCGCTGGGAGCGGCTTCGGAAGCAGCAGTAGACTCGGCAGTGGTGCTGTCCGCAGTGCTTGCGGCCTCGCTGGAAGCAGCGGCGCTGCTGGCTGCCGTGCCGCAGCCAGCCAGCAGAGTGGCGGCCATGGCGGCGGCAACACCGAGAGAGATTGCCTTTTCATGTTTTGTCCTCCTAAAATTGCTGTGCGATTTATTCTTGCAGAGCGTTGTGTGCGGGATACCGTACCACACCATCTGCTGTTCGCTTGTACTATATGATAACAAATCGTTCACAGAAAATAAACAGCTTTTTTGGCTCGTTACGGCAGGGAAACGCACAATTATTGCCATGTTGGCTGTAACTAATTTGACATCACCGTCAAAACTTACGAATACTGTCAATGCTGTTTGTGCATGTTGCTGGGTGCACCCCTGCATCGCCCGCGCGGGCACCGCAGCAAACGCAACTATCTTTACCTTGCAAAATACGCTGGAATACGCCGGAAACCGCAAAATATGCAGTATCGTTGCAAAAAACATGCGTTTTTGCAAATATGATTGCATCTGAATCTGTACGGTGCAAGATAAGTGCGCTATTTGCAGAAAAATGATGCGAATCACACAAAAAAATCCCACCGGGCAACACCCGGCGGGAAAATCAGCGCAAAATATTTACTTTTTGGGATGCCGTGCCAGAAATGCGCGGTACTCGCGGTACCAGCACTGGGGGCAGAGGCTCTGGTATTCCACATCGTCCACCGTGTCGATGGCGACCTGCGCACCTTCAAAGACAAACTCGCCGTTGACCTTGCGCCCGTTGCAGATGGCCTTGCGTCCGCAGGCACAAATCGTTTTGAGTTCCTCAATCGTGTGCGCAATTTCCAGAAGCCGCGTCGAGCCGGGAAAGCCGCGCATCATGAAATCAGCCCGCAGACCGTAGCAGATAACGGGAATACCCAGGTCCACCGTGACCAGAAACAGCTGGTCGGCCTGCTCGGGCGTGAAGAACTGGCTCTCGTCGCAGAGCACACAGGCAATTTTGCCATGGGTGGCCTCGTTGGCCCTGACCAGTTCAACAACGTCCATCTCGGGGGTGACCAGCTGATCGACCTTGCAGCTGATGCCCAGGCGGGAGATGATGGAGTCCTGCCCCTTGGTGTCAATGGCAGGCTTCAGGATCAGCACGCGCATGCCGCGCTCTTTATAATTGTAGGCGACCTGCATGAGTGCGGTAGTCTTGCCGCTGTTCATTGCGCCGTATCGGAAATATAGCTTTGCCATGATGACTCCTTATCGGTTTATTGATAACCGTAGGGGCCGGGCATGCCCGGCCCTCAACCTTCCCGCAATCGCGCGTCAACCAGTAGGCTGAGGGCCGCACATGTGCGGCCCCTACAAGGCGGTCTTTTTATAGAGATATTACTTCTCCTGATTCCGCAGCCGGTATCCAAGGCTCATCAGGCTGTCGCCAAGGTGGACGTTCTCCACTGTGACGTCGGGATACTCCACGGACAGATCGTAGTGGCTGAAATTCCAGAAGCCCTTGATGCCCTGGTTCACCAGTTCCCCGGCCAGATCCATGGCGCTCTGGCGCGGCACGCAGAGCACGGCCACCTCGGGGTGATGCTCCGCACAGAATTTGTCCAGGTCACTCAGCGGCAGAATAGGCACGCCGCACATTTTTTTCCCGATCAGGTCGGGGTTGACGTCAAAGACGCCCAGCAGCTTGTAGCCGTTGGCGTCGCGGCTGATGAAGCTGGACACCGCAGAACCCAGACGGCCGGCACCGCCAAAAATGGTAGGCAGCTTTTTCGCCGTCGCCAAACAGCAGATTGCCGATCTCGGCGCGCAGCACATCGACCTTGTAGCCGATGCCCTGCTGGCCGAACCCGCCAAAGCAGTTGAAATCCTGCCGCACCTGGCTGGCGGTGGTGCCCATCATGTGGGCCAGCTCGCTGGACGAAATCTTGTCCTTGCCGTCGGCAGAAAGATTGGTCAGATAACGATAATATTTCGGCAGCCGCTTAATGACCGGAAGCGACACCTTGTTTTGAACAGCCATGCTCGATTACCTCATATCTGCAATACTCATTTATGACTATTATAAAATGCGCAGCACCAATTGTCAATTTTTGTCTAAGTTTTTGGCTGATTTCCCAAATATTAGACGGTTGTACAAAAATAACCGGAAACTTTTTGACAACATCGACAAACACCATTGACCCGTCACCCGAAACCGCGCATATTTTGCAATGCCGCTGCGCAGACTTAGTCTGTGCAGCACTTTTGTTATAAGGAGAGCAGGAATGGAAGCGAACGCAAAAAAGCCCAAAGCCAAGGCCCGCCCCAAGCTAAACCCCACCGAAAACGCCGCGCTGAAGCGTCTGGAGCACGATTTGATCACCGACGATGGCATTGTGCCTGCGACGAAGGGCCGCCACGCCATCCACTGCCTGACGGTCATCGGCACGATCGAGGGGCACACCCTTTCGCCTGATGCGCAAAAGACGACAAAATATGAGCACGTCATCCCGCAGCTGGTGGACATTGAGGAGGACCCCGAGATCGAGGGGCTGCTGGTCATCTTAAACACTGTCGGCGGCGACGTGGAGGCCGGGCTGGCGCTGGCAGAGCTGATCGCGGGAGTCAGCAAGCCGAGCGCCACGCTGGTGCTGGGCGGCGGGCACTCCATCGGCATCCCGCTGGCCGTCGCAGCGCGGCACAGCTTTATTGTGCCCACCGCGACAATGACGGTCCATCCGGTACGCCACTCCGGCATGGTGCTGGGCGTGCCGCAGACGCTGCGCTATTTTGAGCAGATGCAGGAACGCATTGTCAGTTTTGTGACAGAGCACTCCAAAATAACGGCCCGGCGGTTCACCCAGCTCATGCACAATACGGGGGAACTGGTCATGGACATGGGCACGGTCCTGGATGGCCGGCAGGCCGTGGAGGAAGGACTCATAGACGAGCTGGGCGGCCTGAGAGACGCGCTGGGGTATTTATATAAGGAAATAGAGAAGTGAAGGCGGACGGGCAAATCCTGTTTGTCTGCCGATTCTGCGGTAACCGCGCGATTCCGGGCGTGCAGCCCTGTAGGGGCCGGGCATGCCCGGCCCGCGGCCTTCCCGTAAACGCGGCTATACCTTATAGCGCCAGGGCCGGACATGTCCGGCCCCTACTATGCGGCGGCGCGGAAGCGTATGTACTGCCACACGAGACCGGGGGTGAACCATGTCCGCCCCTACATAATTTTGTCGCGGCCTATTGCAATCTACAATATTATATGCTATATAATATATAACCCTATACATTATACACCCGGAAAGGGGGCACCCTATGGCCATCAACACCACGGCGGGGCTGCTGGATGCCATTGTGCTGGCTGTCGTCGGGCGGGAGGAAACGGGCACCTACGGCTATAAGATCACGCAGGAGGTCCGCACGGTGCTGGACCTGTCGGAATCCACGCTGTACCCGGTGCTGCGCCGCCTGCAAAAGGACGGCTGCCTGACCGTCCATGACGAAGCCTTCAATGGCCGCAACCGCCGCTACTATCAAATCACGCCCGCAGGCCGCGCACGGCTGGCAGAGTTTACCGCCGAGTGGGAAGCCTACACCACAAAGATCAACAAGCTCTTTAAGGGGGAGCAGCAATGAAAAAATACGAGTACTTATCCGAGCTGGAAAAGCGGCTGTCTGCCCTGCCTGCTGATGCGCGCCGCGACGCACTGAATTATTATGAGGAATACTTCGACGCCGCAGGCCCCGACAACGAGGACGCCACCGCCGCCGAGCTGGGCGACCCTGCCGAGGCCGCCCGCAAGATTCTGGAAGGGGAGGGGCTGACGCCGGATGCCGACTCTGACGCACCCGAGAGCGCACGCAGCGGTGCTGTGCCGCCCGCCGCCCCGGAGCCGCCCGCCGCCGACCCACAGCCCGCCCGGCCCCAAAAGCACGGTCCCGGGGCAAAAACCATGTGGCTGATTTTCGCCGTTGTCATTGTTGCGGCGCTGCTCATTCAGCTGGGCGTCCTTGTGCTGGGTTTTGCAAAGCCCAGCGGTGGCACAGCGTCGATGGTTGTTGCGCCGACGGAGGAAGAAACCGCTGCATCCGGTCTTGTCCGCACCGAGGACTTTTACAACGGGATCGCCGCCACCGAGGACGCGGACAGCGGCAGCCCATTGGAGAAGATGGATTTCACCACCGGTCTGGCCGACGCCAAAAAATATAACCTTCGACATCGACTACGGCGCGGTCACAGTCGTTGTGGACAGTGGTGCGGCGGAGCCGACCCTTTTCTGCACGAACCTGCGTCAGGACTGGTTCACCTTTACCAACACGGGCGACAACACAAGCCCGGTGCGTGTCAGCTACAAGGTGCCCGCCAACTACAACCTCGGCAAAGAGCTGGGGCCCGAGCCTGAGTTTGTCCTGTCCGTGCCGGATGCGAATACCTTCCATTTTAAAAGGCTCTCCATCACTGTCGCTATGGGCGATGCAGAATTTGACAACAGCAATACCATCGCCGCCGACAGCATCGACTTAGACCTGGCGATGGGCAACTTTACCGGTAGCACCGTGCAGGCAGAGCAGTTTACGGCGAATATCTCAATGGGCGATTTTGATTTGGGGCTGCTGGCGGGCGTTGAAACCGCTAAAGTCGAAGCTGCCATGGGCGATATTGGCCTGACGGTGGACGGAAGGCCCGACGATTACGCGCTTGACCTGCAAACGTCCATGGGGAATGTGATGTTCAACGGCAGGACGATGAGCAGCACCTACACCCAAACAGCCGCCGCGCCCCGCAGCGTGACCCTTACCGCGCCGATGGGCGATGTAGTGCTGACGACGACGCAGTAATCCCGTATTATAGGGGCCGATGCTCGCATTGGCCCGCCCGGCCACCACAAAGTCATACTACACACCCAATCCATTGTTCAAAATCCACAACTTTCGTTTTGACAGTGCAAGAAAGATTTCCGCAGAAAACTTTGTATTTTGTCCGCGGTTGTGGTACAATCTTTTTAATAAGCAAATAACATCGAAACAGGAAAGTCAGGAGCGTGTATTATGGCATATTATTTTTCCGAGCCGTCCCGTACCTTTGGTGAATATCTGCTGGTCCCCGGCTACTCCTCCTCGGAGTGCGTCCCTACGGCTGTCAGCCTGAAGACCCCGCTGGTCAAGTACCGCAAGGGGGAAGAGCCCTGCCCGCTGGAAATGAACATCCCCATGATCAGTGCCATCATGCAGTCGGTCTCCGGCGATAAGCTGGCCATTGCACTGGCACGGGAGGGTGGTGTGTCCTTCATCTACGGCTCCCAGAGCATTGAGAACGAGGCTGCCATGGTGCGCCGCGTCAAGAGCTATAAGGCCGGTTATGTGGTCTCCGATTCCAACCTGGCTCCTACCGCCACCCTGCACGATGTGCTGGAGCTCAAGGCCCGCACCGGCCACTCCACCATTGCTGTCACTGCCGACGGCACTCCTCACGGCAAGCTGATGGGCATTGTGGCCTCCCGTGATTACCGTGTCAACCACACCCCCGATGATGCTTCCGTTACCACCTTTATGACTCCCATCGAGAAGCTGGTCACCGCACCGGAGAACACCTCCCTGCACGACTGCAACAATATCATCTGGGACAACAAGATCAACACGCTGCCGTTGGTGGATGCTGAGGGCAACCTGAAATACTTCGTGTTCCGCAAGGACTACGATTCCCACAAGAAGAACGTCAACGAGCTGCTGGATGCCAACAAGAGCTATGTGGTCGGTGCCGGCATCAACACCCGCGACTATGCCCAGCGCGTTCCCGCACTGGTCGAGGCTGGTGTGGATGTGCTCTGCATCGACTCCTCCGAGGGCTACTCCGAGTGGCAGAGCCGTACCATCGCCTGGATCCGTGAGCACTACGGCGACACCGTGAAGGTGGGCGCAGGCAACGTTGTGGATGCCGAGGGCTTCCGTTTCCTGGCAAAGGCCGGTGCAGACTTCGTCAAGATCGGCATTGGCGGCGGTTCCATCTGCATTACCCGTGAGACCAAGGGCATCGGCCGTGGTCAGGCCACCGCAGTCATCGAGGTCGCAAAGGCCCGTGACGAGTACTACAAGGAGACCGGCATCTACGTGCCCATCTGCTCCGATGGCGGCATCGTCCACGATTATCACATCACTCTGGCTCTGGCCATGGGCGCTGACTTTGTCATGCTGGGCCGCTACTTCGCCCGCTTCGACGAGAGCCCCACGAACAAGGTGCGCATCAATGGCCAGTATATGAAGGAGTACTGGGGCGAGGGCTCCAACCGTGCCCGCAACTGGCAGCGTTACGACCTGGGCGGTTCCACCAAGCTGAGCTTTGAGGAAGGCGTGGACAGCTATGTTCCTTACGCAGGTCCTCTGGCCGATGGTGTCCAGACCACCCTGTACAAGGTCAAGAGCACCATGTGCAACTGCGGCGCACTTTCCATCCCCGAGTTGCAGCAGAAGGCCAAGCTGACTGTGGTTTCCTCTACCTCCATCGTGGAGGGCGGCAGCCATGACGTTGTGCTGAAAAATGCGACCCCCAATATTATAAACGGCTGAGCCTGAACAGGCTTGCAGGGCCGCTCCCGGAGCTTTCGGGGGCGGCCCTTTTGACAGTACCGGAAAAAAGATTTTTCTTTCTGCACGCAGGAAATTTACAAAAGCCCTTGCACCCGGGCGGCAAAGATGCTATCATGGTACAAACGTCCTGTCAAGACAGGGTGCAGGCCCACGCACTGCCGGAACAAAGGCAGGGGGAGAAGGGGCTGTTTTTTCAGCAGCGGCAAGGCTTTTTCGCTGCTGCGAAGTACAAGGAGAGGAAACTTTTCATGGACGAGATCAAAGTTGTTCCGTACATTCCGGACGAAGATTATGATAACCCTGCCATGGTGGTGGATTTCTACGAATTCACGATGGCAAACTGCCTGTTCCTGCACGGCTTTAAGAACACCACCCTTGTGTTCGATATGTTCTTCCGTAAGAACCCGGACAACATGGGTTACTCCATCAGCGCAGGCCAACGCAAGCTGACCCGGTTCCTGCTGAATTATCACTTCAACGAGCAGGATATCCGCTGGCTGCGCACCAAGGGTATGAGCGAGGAATTCTGCGAGTATCTGCGCACCTATAAGTGGAAGGGTGATATGTACGCTCTGCCCGAAGGCACGGTCTGCTACCCCCATGTGCAGATGGTCCGCATTGAGTGCGACCTGGTGGGTGCGATCCTGATCGAGACCTACCTGCTGCAGACGATGAACTTCCACAGCTTGATCA
>ENA-OQKI01000354-OQKI01000354.1-human-gut-metagenome-genome-assembly--contig:-NODE-354-length-10303-cov-2.937598_pt1 | contig 10303 bp, 10 predicted proteins | sample MGYA00242778_ERZ504798 | MGnify/ENA primary metagenome ERZ504798 (study PRJEB26092, sample SAMD00036414) | human gut metagenome | host: Homo sapiens | study: EMG produced TPA metagenomics assembly of... | reverse complement strand
TATCCGCAAGGAACTGCGCAACAACGCCAACCGCGCCGCGAACTGCGACAGCGCCAACGTGCAGCGCGCGGTGACGGCGGCTTCGCGGCAGGCGCAGGCGATGAACGGGTGCTGGCGGCCCATGGACGGGAGAGCCTGCCGCCGCTGCTTTGGGAAATGGCGGAACTGCGGCTGGCCCACCCGGAAATGTCGCTTGAAGAGCTGGGCAGGCTGTGCGATCCGCCGGTCGGTAATCAAATGGTACACCGACTGGCTGGCAGTGCGCGGGGTCAACCTGTTTATCCCGCACGCCTTTTATTACAGCATCCGCGGCAAGCGCAAGGACGAGCGCCCGCCCGATGTCGGCCCCCACAGCATCTGGTGGGCGCATTACGATGCGTGGAGCACCTACTGGCGGCGGCTGTCCTGGCTGATGACCGACATCGACCTGCATGCGGAGGTTGCCGTGCTTTGCCGCAACCGCGACCTCTGCCCTGACACCGTGCGCCCGCTGTTTGAGCGGCAAATCGGCTTTCAGTACATTCCCGAAAGCTATTTCCCTGCCTGCACGGTCGAGGACGGCGCGCTTTGGTTACACGGGCACCGCTACACCGCCGTGCTGGGGGACAAGGCGCTGTTCCCGGACGCCGCGCATCCGGAGGTCTCGGCGCTCGAGCCGGACTGCCGCTGCGACCCGCCGCAGCCCATGCTGCGCTGCGCCTATTTTAATAAGGAAGGGCGCGCCTGCTGGCTGCTGGTCAACGAGGGCAACACCCCCATCAAGACCCGACTGACCCTGCCGGTGGATGCTCCGCTTTGCCGGTACGATCTGTGGAACGGCCAGCCCTGCACCTGCCCGGCCGAGCGCACCGCCAAGGGGGCCTGCCTGCCGCTGGAGCTGCCCGCGCGCGGCAGCCTGCTGCTGTTCACCTGCACTGCGCGGGAAAGCGAGGCCTTCCCCTGCCGCCTACCTATCTGTCGCTGGCCGCACCAGCCTTTTCCCTTGCGGACGAGGACGCGGCCCATCTCACCAAGACCTACCGCGCCACCCTGCAGATCACAGCAACGGAGCTGCAGACCGCCACGCCGCTGCTGACCCTGCCCGGGCAGGAGATGGCCGAGCTGACTGTCAACGGTCAGCCGGCGGGCGTCTCCTTCTGGCCGCCGCACAAATTCCCGCTGGCGGGGCTTTTGACCCCCGGCGAAAACGCCCTGACGCTGACCCTGACCGGCAGCCCGGCCAACCGCTACGGCAAGCACCCGGTGCCCTACGGGCTGGAAAGATAAACCGATTTTTTCATTCAACAGGAGGTATTTTTATGTCTGTCTGCACACCCAAATCCTTTGACCTGACCGGCAAGGTTGCCCTCATCACCGGCGCATCCTATGGCATCGGCTTTGCCATTGCCACCGCCATGGCGAACTGCGGCGCCACCATCGTTTTCAACGACATCAAGCAGGAGCTGGTGGACAAGGGCCTGGCCGCCTACAAGGAAGCCGGCATCAACGCCCACGGCTATGTCTGCGATGTCACCAACGAGGACGCCGTCAATGAGATGGTCAAGAAGATCACCGAGGAAGTCGGCCACATCAACGTGCTGGTCAACAACGCCGGCATCATCAAGCGCATCCCGATGATCGAGATGACCGCTGCCCAGTTCCGTCAGGTCATCGACGTTGACCTGAACGCCCCCTTCATCGTTGCCAAGGCGGTCATTCCCGATATGATCGAGCAGGGCGGCGGCAAGATCATCAACATCTGCTCCATGATGAGCGAGCTGGGCCGCGAGACTGTCTCCGCCTACGCCGCTGCCAAGGGCGGCCTGAAGATGCTGACCAAGAACATCGCCTCCGAGTACGGCAAGTACAACATCCAGTGCAACGGCATCGGACCCGGCTACATCGCCACCCCGCAGACCGCGCCCCTGCGCGAGATCCAGCCCGACGGCAGCCGTCATCCGTTTGACCAGTTCATCGTTGCCAAGACCCCTGCCGAGCGCTGGGGCAAGGCCGAGGATCTGGGCGGCCCCGCCGTGTTCCTGGCTTCCGAGGCTTCCGACTTCGTCAACGGCCTGATCCTCTACGTTGACGGCGGCATCCTGGCTTACATCGGCAAGCAGCCTGGGTAAGACATTGCTCCGACGCTGTTCTGAGCCTTTCTGATTTTGTTTCTGGTTTAGCTGCTTCGTCCATCAAGATTTTCTATAGCCTTGTGTGCTGTTCGGGAAAATCTTGGTGGATTTTTTAATGAAAAGTGGATTTCCATTTATTTGTACAGAGTGAATCAGAACTGATTCACTTTTTCGTGTCAAGATTTTTGGATGAATCAGAAGTGATTCACTTTTGAGCGCATATACGAATTTGTGCGGGTATCGGGTTTGTTTGTCATCTTTTTAGGGGTAGACATGTTTTGCTAGCATAGCGTTTGGATATCCACAAACGCATTTCTGGGGTGTACCCCAGACCCCCCTGAGGTCGCTCTGCGTCAATAAAAAAGGCAAGCCGCAGAATAAAACGGCTTGCCTTTTATTTTGAAAAGTGTAAGTTTTTACCTTGGTGTTTCCCGTTCGACCACCTATCGGATATTTCACGACGCGACTTTTCCTGCGTTCCACATTGGAAACCGACTGCTGGTGCGGCGGGATGAACTGCTGGGCTGGCTGGAACAGCAAAAGGTCAATAAAGCCCAAAACGAGAACCCGAAGATTGTCGGGTCTGATGAATAGCTTTGTTGTCGTACCTGTGGTAGTCTTTGTGTCACGAAAGGAGACGATGCATCGTGAAAGACACATCTAAAAAAGCCCTGCGCCGTGGGCACAACGAGGGCAATATCCGTCGTCGCACAGACGGGCGGTGGGAGGTTCGGCTATCCGCCGGAATCGACTACAAGACCGGCAAGCCCAAGCGCACATCCACCTGCTGTAACACGCGGCAAGAGGCGATCGCCATTTTGCAGCAACAAGCCCACGAAGTCCGCACACAGGGCTGGCGCGATCCAATGTCGGTGACACTGGGAGAGTGGTATGAATACTGGCTGGAGACTTACATGAAGGATACCATCAAGCAGTCCACCTACGCCAGCTACCGCAGTTATCTCAACAAGCACTTTTGTGTGCTGGGGAAAATCCTGCTTAAAAAGCTGGAACCGCACACCTTGCAGGAATTTTATAACTACAAATTCCGCGAGGAAGGCTTATCCCCCAAGACCTTGCGCAACTACCACATGGCATTGCACAAGTGCTTACAACAGGCCGTAAAGGAACGCTTATTAGTGTACAATCCCTGCGATGCCGTGACCCTGCCCAGCGGCGAGAAACCCGAAGTCGTAGTCTTTACCAACGACCAGCAGCGGGCGCTGGTTCAGGCCAGCTATCGGCACCGCTATGGTGTATTTATCCGCTTGGATTTATGCACCGGCTTGCGCATGGGTGAACTGCTGGCGCTGAAGTGGGAGGACATCGACTTTTCCACTGCGCAACTTCATGTCAGGCGCACGATTAACCGCCTTGCCAAGTACGAAGCCCACGATGGCGAGAACAAGACCGAAATTGTATTTGGCACCCCCAAGACAAAAAACTCCCGCCGCACGATTCCGCTGACCCGCACAATGGCAGACGAGCTTGCCCGTTGGAAACAGCAGCAGGCGCAGGACAAGATTCGGGCAGGGGATAAGTACACCGACGATGGCTTTATCGTCACCAACGAGTTTGGACACTACTTTGAGCAGAAAACTTTCAAGGATTACTATGACCGCCTGTTGAAGGATGCCGACATCGGACACTTTACCTTCCACGCCCTGCGCCACACCTTCGCCACCCGCGCACTGGAACGCGGCATGGATTACAAAACGCTGTCGTCCATCCTCGGTCACTACTCGGTAGCGTTCACAATGGATACTTATGTCCACAGCATGGACGAACACAAGCGGCGCGAGATGGACAAGATGAACGATATGTTCGGGATGCAGTACAGTATCTCCGTAGAGAACCGGCCCTACCCTGTACTCTGCACCTTATCCCCGGACGGTTGCACCGCCCATGTTCCCGACTTCCCCAAAATCACCGCACAAGCGCCAACACTAGATGCCGCCCTGCTGGAAGTCAAGCAGCAAATCCAAAAAGCCCTGCGCCAGTACAAGAACCCGCCCATTCCCACCAAACAAGAACAAATTGTCGTACCGCAGAACAGCGTGTTGGTACTCGTCAAAGCGAGCTGACTACGCTGACCGCTCCTATTTTTACCTGCCAACTCCGCAAAATTTATCCACAAAAAGCGCCCGGACGGTTGAAAAGTTCAATCGTCCGGGCGCAGTCGTTTTGCCGTTTTGGGGTCATTTTGGGGGCAAAGTTACCAGAATGTTACCACTTTTGCCATAATGTAGAAAAAAGCTCGTTGAAACTTGTCGTTTCAACGAGCTTTTGTTGGTTGCGGAGACAGGACTTGAACCTGCGACCTCCGGGTTATGAGGGCGTTCCAACAGGTCTTGTTGCTTTCCGTATTTTCTGATTCTTTTCGATATTCTGTTGTATTTTGTAGTTTCACTTATTATAACCTGTCGTAACTTCCGTTCCTTTCTCGTTTACTCTTGTAAAGTACTGAATAAAAGCTGAATAAAATTATGCTGCCGCTGGCATTTCGCTGGCGGCAGTTTTTTGTTGTTGCGCGAGTAAAATAGGTTCTTTTGCGTTACGTTAGCGGACGTTTTAATCCGTTCGCAATATGCTATATTCTATGTACAGAACGAAATCAACCGAGGTGATTCCCCATGAAACGCATTCGCACGATACAGGGTGTCGTTGACGAGTTGCACCGAATCGACCCGGACTGCGCGGTGACGGAGCATTGTCTGCGCTCTCTGGTTCGTTCCGGTCAGATTTTCAGCAGCCGCTCTGGCGCGAAGTACCTCGTCGCGGTTGAGGATGTTCTGTCGTTTTTCGGTGCTGATTCCAGCGATTCCAGCACTTCCACCCATTAAAGAAAGTGAGAACTATTATGAAACTTTCAAACGAAACCGTCAAGCGCGTCGTTGTTTCGACCGCGACCATTGGTGACCGCCTGCGCCTGTGCGGCGTTCGCCCGTATTACGAGTACGTCAACGGCACTCGTACTGACACCATCGTGGGTTACGCTTACACCGTGACCTGCTCCGCTCTGCTTGGTGAGCGCTTGGACGTCAAAATCCCCGGCAAGCAACTTGTCGGTGAAGAATCCTACGACCATCTCGCCAAGTTCAGCAATCTGCAGCTGGGCATCTACCCCACCTACGTCAAGGGGCAGCGCGGCATTGATGCCATCAACATGAAGGCGTCAGCAGACGGCGTAACCATCGTCAACGGTTAATAGGTAAGCGGCGGCAGGAGGGGGATGCTCCAAGGCATCTCACACCAGTCGCCGCTATCGTTTTTCCTTTGGTCGCCCCGCTCCAGCGGGGCGATCATAATATGTTTGTTATGTGGTAGGTTTTCCCCATCATTATAATAGACCGTTCCGTACATCAACAAAGCCCGTCGTTACAACATTTTGAGCCAATCAGTGGGCTTGTCCTGATTGGCTCTTGACATACCTGTATGTGGTAGGTGTGTGGTAGATATAAAGGTGGTGATAATGCAAAATGGGTATGCGCAACTGTGAAATCGTCCAGCAAATCAAGTATCTGCCCGGCGGCTCGGACAAGTGGAAAGAGACGCTGGAAAGAAAAACTCAACTCCAACAAGCGTATCGTGCATTGGTGTTATATCGTGCATGACAAGGACACAGACGAAAATGGGAAATCCGAAAGAACCTCACATTCACCTGCTTCTCGTGTTGGACGATTCATACGAGTCGTCACGATTGGCGGCTACGTTGGCGTGGAGAAGAATTTCGTTCAGAAAATCAAGCAAAAGCAATTTGCTGGTAGGCGCATGAAGTCCGATATTGGTGGTGCAATCTCATATCTGACACATCGCAATGCGCCCGATAAGCACCAATATGATGACAGCGAGGTTGTCGCACAACCGGGCTATGACTGGCAAGCGATACGTGCAAAAAGTGAAGCCCTGCAAGCCGAAAACAAGTCATATCGAAATGTCCTCGAAAAAATTGAACAGGGCGAAATCCGCCACTACAATCTAATGGATAACGTCAGTATGGCAATGTACATGGCTCACAAGTTGGACTTCGAGCGTGCTTTTGAGTACCGCGAAGCCAAGTTGAAATCCAACCCAAACCGAAAAATTGATGTTATCTACATCAGCGGTGACCCCGGTGCAGGAAAAACCACACTTGCTAAGCAGCTATGTGAAAAGAGGGGATTAAGCTACTGTCTGTCTGGCAGTACACGCGACCCCGTGCAGGATTACGATGGACAGGATGCACTCATCCTTGACGACCTGCGCCCCGAAGCTTTTCCACTTAGCGACCTACTGAAACTCCTTGACAACAATTCAAATTCCTCTGTTAGCGCTCGTTATCATGACCGCTGGTTAGAGGTCAAACTCATCATTGTTACTACGGTACTTCCCATTCAACGTTTTCATGAACTCTATTGCAATCCAAGTGAACCAGTAGAGCAGTTGATGCGCAGATGTACCACCGCCATAGACCTCTCTATTTCTGAAATGTGCGTGTATTCATATGAACCAAAAAAACGTGAATACCGCCTAATCGGGAAAGGGAGAAATCCCATCCTGCCACAGTATAGGCAGGATGTGCAGGACAAGAAATCTCGACTTGTTAATCTTTGTAACGAATTGGGTGTCAGCTATATTGAGGACTATGACTCTGTACAGCCCTCTTTTAGCGACGTGACTGGAAAAATCGACCTCAAACTATTTACAGGCTAACCGTCAGAAAGGCAAGGTTCAGAAAGGCAAGGTGTTATTATGACTAATCCTAACAATAGCGACCTCAACGCTCGTACAAATCTCCGCAATTTTTTTCGCACTGTTTCAAGTGGCTTTCACGGCGCGGCCACCAATCCCGGCAAGCGCAAGGCTCTTGTTGCCCTGCTCCTGCTGGCCGCCCTGCTCTGCGCGATGGTCTATTGGCCGCGCAATATTCCAGCGGCACTCAATACCATTATGTTCATCTTTGCACTGATGACATTTTTCTTCCTTGTTCCCTTATGTGCTGCGGCCATAGGCTACGTTCCGGGAGCGCTGGAAATGCAGCAGGATTTCGTCCGTGTTGGCTTCGTCAATCACGCAGGGGAATCACCATACCTTATTAAAAAGAAGCGCATTGACAAAAACGTAATAGAACTTACATTCTATTGTATCGGCTTTCCTTTGCATACATGGGTTGATGAACAACTTGCTATCGAATCCGCTCTCAATCTGTTAATTGCATCAGTCCACGATGGCAAAGACCGCCGCACATTTACTTTGCGTTGTGTGCGTCCGGGTCACGCTTATGAGATTCTGAAATGGAGCGATTTGTTTGTACTCCGCAACTGTGACAACCTCATCATCGTTGGTCGTGGATTGACCGGGGATGTCATCATCGACCTTAATAAAACACCTCATATCCTGCTCGGCGGCAATTCTGGAAGTGGCAAGACCCTGTTACTGCGATGCATCCTGTGGCAAGGCATCCAACAATCCGATATTGTGTATATTGCCGATTTCAAGGGCGGCGTTGATTTTGGGCGGTTATGGCATCGCTTTGCTCATATCATTACAGAGGAAAAGCCTCTGCTGGAACAACTCAATCAGTTAGTTGCCATATTAGAGGAACGTAAAAAGCTTTTCCTTGATGCAGACGTTTCCAACATCAATGACTATTTTGCAAAGACTGGCTGCTTCTTAAACCGCTATATCTTTGCTTGCGATGAACTCGGCGAACTCTTTGATAAGAGCGGTGCAGACAAGGAGCGTAAGGAATTTTTATCTCAAATTGAAGCCCGTATTGCTACGATTGCTCGTCAAGGTCGTGCCTTTGGCATCCACTTGATTTTAGCGACCCAGCGCCCTGACGCAAACATTCTGCCCGGTCAGATTCGTGACAACCTTACCGTTCGTATCTGCGGACGTGCAAATTCAATTCTTTCGACAATCGTTATTGGTGATGGTCGCGCAGCGGAACAGATTCCATTTGACGCACAGGGTCGCTTTATTATGGAAGACGGTACTATATTTCAATCATATTATTTTGATGACTCCTTGATTTAAGAATTGAAAAGTTAACATCAACACTGAGGGCGCGATCTGCGTCCTCTTTTTTTGCTGGGAAAAAATGTATACCATAATATTCCCAGATTTATTGAAAAGCTAATTTGGGTATGCTATACTGAATCCATAAGGTACAATTTTTCCCAAAGAGGTAATAATATGGCAAAGCAAATACACATCAGACTTGAAGATTCTGTTTATGATGCGCTTTCGGAATACACAGTAGGCACAGGGCAATCCGTACAGGACTGTGTATCCGGGGCGTTACTTCAAATGTTAAAACGACAAAAGAGCGAGAGTGACGAGAATGCATCTTTCACATTCATTGACCTCTTTGCTGGAATTGGTGGGATGCGAATTGCATTTGAACGCACAGGAGGACACTGTGTATATTCCAGTGAATGGAACAAATATAGCCAACAGACGTATCGTGCAAACTTTGCTGAACAGCCAGAGGGTGATATAACACAGGTTAACGCCGAATCAATTCCTGACCACGATATTCTTGTTGCGGGCTTCCCCTGCCAGCCGTTTTCAATCGCAGGCGTTTCAAAAAAACAGAGTCTTGGCCGTGCAACGGGTTTTGAGGATAAAACACAGGGCACATTATTTTTTGATGTGTGCAGAATCCTAAAAGCCAAACGGCCAAAAGCCTTTATGCTTGAAAATGTCAAAAACCTTTGCAGTCATGACAAGGGGAGAACTTTCAAGGTCATTCTTGAATCTCTGGAAGAACTGGACTATCAGGTGTTTTATAAAATTATGGATGGCCAGAATTTTGTTCCCCAACATCGGGAACGAATTTTAATTGTTGGGTTTGACAGAAAGAGGTATGGTCGAGACTACAAGTTTGATTTCAATATTACTCCTGCTGATCCGAAACCTGTAATACGTGACATTCTTGAAAAAAATGTCAGTGAGAAGTACACCCTTTCTGATAAGTTGTGGCAGTATCTCCAAAATTATGCGGCCAAACACAAAGCCGCGGGAAATGGTTTTGGATATGGTATTGCTCCACTTGATGGTGTTTCGCGTACACTTAGCGCACGATATTATAAAGACGGTTCAGAGATACTAATTGAACAGCCGGGAAAGAATCCAAGAAGACTTACTCCACGCGAATGTGCTCGCTTACAGGGCTTCCCGGACGATTTTAAAATTCCAGTTTCTGATACACAGGCATATCGTCAATTTGGAAATTCTGTTGTTGTTCCTCTTATGGAGAATGTGGCCCAATTGATTATCAGGGAGATTAAACGGCTGGAATCCGCTACTGTTGCTCAAGCAGAGAAAAATTCTGTTCGGGAGGTTGTATAAATGCAAAATTATGCTGTTTCTGCAATACAAGCCGCCATGCACGGACAAAAGACATTCTGCAAATTTCTCTCTGCAAATGATACCGGCTTAACAGGTGCCATCAAGCAGGTATTTATGTCTCAAAGCCTGCTGTTCCTATCATGTTTAACGAACCAGGTGAAAGAGGGACCAGTAAAGACAGATGGGTCAATATTACTTGGCAGGATGATTATCAAACGACCACAAGATTTCTCTACTATGGTGAAAGGACGCGCAATGAATATCGCATCACAAATTTTGGAAGAGGATTTCCTTTTCTTCGCCCAGATTATACAGGTGCATTGTTTGTCCTTGTGAAAGATGATGATGAAGACTACCGCGCTTTTGTACTTAATACGGAAGATGACATCAATCAATTCCTTGATGCCTTTGGAATCAGCCCAACCGAGACAAATCGGCTTATTGAAACGGAAGCTATCGTACCTGAAGTTCAGGAAAAATTGAAAATAGATGAATTCATTTCAAATTTGACTGTCGATTTTCCGACTTCTGAAGAAATGTCCGCAGCCGCCAGACAAATTCAAAATGATGTTCATGACCATAATGAATACATTCGAACCGACCCGGACAGTAAATTGCTGGCATGGACGGACTTTGAATTCAAATTATTCCGAGCACTGGAATATGCCCGATATGGTGAGTTAATAACCCACGGATGTGCATCGGTAGAAGAATTCATCAATACTGCAAACACTATTTTGAACAGACGCAAAAGTCGTGCCGGTAAAAAGTCTTGAGAACCATCTTGCGGCCATATTTGACGGTAACAATATACAGTATAGCGCACAGGCCATTACAGAAGAACATAAAAAGCCGGA
>ENA-OQKI01000351-OQKI01000351.1-human-gut-metagenome-genome-assembly--contig:-NODE-351-length-10319-cov-2.348411_pt1 | contig 10319 bp, 5 predicted proteins | sample MGYA00242778_ERZ504798 | MGnify/ENA primary metagenome ERZ504798 (study PRJEB26092, sample SAMD00036414) | human gut metagenome | host: Homo sapiens | study: EMG produced TPA metagenomics assembly of... | reverse complement strand
TGGCATCGATGTCTCGGCGCTGAGCGTCGCAGGTAAAAACGCGGACGGGCGGTCGTTATCGGTAAGGCGACTAAGCTCACGCTCACCGTGGGCAAGGATAACAGCGGAAAAGACGCCTCGGGCAAGGCCATTGCCATCAAGCCCGCGTATGCGGTTGGATCGTCATCTGCCGGGACGTATGCAGGTGGCCTTATCGGCGACGCCTCGTTTGCCGACGCATTCACCATCAACAGCGGCATCTTCGACTTTGGCAAGGGGGTGGCGCTCAGTGTGTCCAACACGAGCGCTGCCCCTTCCGCCGGCGGACTGTTCGGCGTACTCGACATATCGAACGGCGATGTGGCCGTCAACGGCGGTTCGTATACAAGCACGCTGCAAAATGGCAAGGACGACAACAAGCACGGCAACTACGGCGGCTTGGTGGGCAAGCTGTGGGGGAAGAAGAACGGCGACGCGCTGCATGCCTTTACGGTGCAGGATGATACTGCGGTGTCGTTCGGCGTGGGCTCCAACGGCAAACTCACCTACGCGGGCGGCCTAGTAGGCTACCTTGGCGAAGGCGGCGGGAGTGCCAACGTGTCCGCCGTGGTCATCAGTGATGCAACAGTGACATGCTCAACCTCGGGCTACGCCAGTACAAATGGCAAATACGGCGGCGCCGTGGGCGTCGTGGACACAAACAACGTTCTAGAAGTGCGCGGCCTGAAAGTCAAAACCGCCAGCGGCGCTACCATCGGCGGCACAAACGGCGGCTTTGCCGGAGTCGTTGGGTCGTCGTGGCTCGGCATCGTCAAGTTCAGCGGTATCACCGACCTGTCGGATGCCACCTTCGTAGAAAATGATCACACTGCGCAGCTGATTTATGAGAACTTCAACTCGCTGATTTTTGCCGCCGGTAGCGGAAGCGATAGTGGCGCCGCCGCAGGCGATATCACGAAATGGCAATATAAGCGCCCCTCTACGCCCGTCAAGATCGATGACGTGTACAGCTACGGCCAGGTCATTCGCTTGGGCAACCCGTTGAGCGAGGACCTCATCTCCATCAACAAGCGCACCGGTGGAACTTTAGCTCTAAGCTCGTAAAAACTGGCGATGCATTTGCGCTGGCAAGTATCGACGATTTCGCAAAGCTGGCGATTACCTGGCAAACCAACGGCTACTACTCCATGGTCGAGGGCGTTTCTGAAAACAACCCGAACATCTTGCAGTCCTCGACCATTACGGTGAACGGCACTATTGATCTCAAGGGCACGGGCCTGACGGGTTTCACGCAGGATCGTGCAGACGGCTCGCAAGTTTTCTCGGGAACGTTGAACGGCGGCGGCACAAATGGCAACGGCACAATCAACCTTGCCGTCGGCGAGCCGTACGGCAAGCGTGGTGAAGCTGTGCTTGACGGCAATGACACGAGCAACGGCAACGGCAAAATCTACCGCCACGGCCGCTTAGGCTTGTTCGCGGCCGTCAACGGCGCAACCATCTCCAACGTCACAATCGCTGGCTCCATGAAGTTCGATAACGGTTCGGCTATCGATGCCGGGTCGCTGGCGGGTGCCATCGTCGGCAACCTGTCATTGTCTAGCGTAACGTGCAAAACGAATAACGCGTGCGATGATACGTTTGCCAATGACGTGAACATTGGTGGTATTGCGGGCAGCGTGTCGGCGGCTGCCACGGTTACGTTTAAGGGTAACAGCAAGGCGCAAACGACTATCACTGCAGCCGGATCGCTTAACGGCAATAGCCGTATTGGCGGTGCCATCGGCTATGTGAGCGATTGCGCTTCGACATTCAATGTTACGGGCCTCGAAGTCGGCGGCAAAATCAAAACCGGCGATTGCGCCGGCGGCAAGATTGCCCAAGTCGGTGGCTTTATCGGCTGCATTGTGCAGGGATCGAACGAGAAGAACGTTACCATTACCGGTCTTAGCTTTAGTGAATTCGCTATGACCGTGGGCAAGAACGGCGATAAGCTCAACGGCGCCGGTGGTCTTCTGGGCTACAGCTGGGGCAATGCCATCGTCACCATTGGCGATGCTGCGAATACCAGCGACAGCACCTACGCCCTCAAAACTACCAACAACACGACCGTGACCGCAAATAGCTCTACCGAGGTCGGCGGCCTCGTATACGCCGCTAGTGGACACTGGATCGTCAACGACTACGCCATCGATCTTTCGAACGCAACCATTAATGCCGATAAGGCAGCGGTGCTTGGCCTGCTCATCGGCCGAGGTGGCAGGACGGAGAATTCTTCAACATATGGAGTAGAAACTTATAGCGGCTTGTACTTGGAGAACAGGGCAAGTTGGGATACTGCATATAAGGTCAATGCTGCTGCAGGCAATGGCGTGAAAATCAACAACACGGCAATCAAAAGCGACGACAGTGATACTTCGTTTGATGAATGGGTTGGCAATGGCACTAAGCCTGCCTATGGCAACGAAGCCGGCAGCAAGCTTATTGATGGCGAATGGAACGCTGTCGTTTCGCTGCATACCAATGACGGTGCCAATGGCGGCAAGCTCAACATGAGTGGAGAGCCGGGAAGTGACAACAGCTATCACAATCGGTCGGCTTTCGGCAATAACCACAAAACGAATGCCTGGACGAGGTATTACTACAATCTTGACAAAGCATATGCGGAGGTGGGCAACAACGAAAAAAATAGCAGCGCAAGCAGTTGGATGGATTCCGCAGAGTACCTACTGCTTTGGTGCGCGTACCTGTATGCTCCTAGCGCGATTCAGGACTATATCATTCCGGGAAATCAGGCTATTTTCCAAGGAAACAATATTGGCACGAGCGACAGCGCGGGTGTGGAAATCAATTTAGATGGATACAGTTTCTATCCTACTGACCCCGCGAAGGGCTCAACGGTTACTGTGAATAATGCAACGATTACGTTCCATTATTCCGACATTAAAGCTGAGCAAGAAGGTAACAAAAAGAATAGCGAAGCCACGCAGCACGAAAATATGCACTGCGCTCTCATCGGAACCCATACGGGCAGCCTCAAGGTTAAAAATGTCACGCTTGCAGGCACCGTGGGCTCTGTTGTGAACGATGCGGGAAGTTCGTCCGGTGCACTTGTGTGCCGCTGTATTTATGGGCCCATCAATGAGACTAATGTGGCGCAGCTCGAGATAGATGGGCTGACACTCGACGGCTTGACGGTCGACGGTGTGAATGACAATACCAGTTACGCTCCTCTGCTTATCAGCGAGATGCAGACATGCGTGAGCCTGAGCGCTAAGAATATTTCAACCCGTAACTACGCGAATGGGGCCACGGCGGCAACCTCGCTCTTCGGCAGACTCGGCGTGGGAAAAAATTCCGATCAGGTGACGGCGAAGTTTGAACAAATCAGCTTGCCCAGCCAAAGGAACAAAACGATCTTCACCCATGCGAGCCTGCTGGAGAGTTTTGGCTACGGAAGCACGAGCACGGGCTCTGCGGACTATACCTTTACTAAGGACGATGCCGATGCGGGCAAGGTGACATATGGAAGCGAAATCGATGCCAAGGACAAGGAATACTCTGGCAAGCAGCTTTGGTATTACGATAAAGAAACCTATGCCACCCCTAATGGCTTGGTGACGGTTGATAAAAAGCCGGCAGATGCCAAGAATCCTCGGTTTGGTGACTATCTTCCTTATGTTTACAAGGGAAAAGCCACCGAGGATGGCGTCCAGTATCACGAAATCAAGGTTAACCAGCGCATCCCTAACCTGATGACGGGATGCGGTACGTATAGCGATCCGTACGCCGTTACGGACGCGACGGAAATGAACGCCATCGCTAACTACATCAACAACAGCGTGGCGTTGGATGGCTGGGAAGTCACTATTGCCGCCGATCAGTCCAGACTGTGCGAGCGGCGTAACAAAACGAAGATCGACAGCGCGAGGACCGACAACGAGGTCGTGTACGTCTATAAGCAGGCGAACGGTGCTGATAACAAATGGGAGAAGAAGAACGGCGATGCAACGACCGATCCCTCGCAGACGTTGAGCGACGAAACCATGCACCGCTATGTGCAGAGTGCGTATTACAGCATTGAGCCTCCTGAGGGCAATAAGATTACCGTCGATGCGGCCTCGTTTGGCGGATTTGGCAACAAGGCCAATCCGTTCCGTGGCGTAATTGTTGGCGACCTAGGCAAGTCAACTGCGTCAATTGAGATTGAAAATAACAAGGGCGAGCTTCGCGGTCTCATTCCCTATAGCTATGGCAGCGTGGTGCGCAATCTCAACATCAACTATGTGAATGCGCAGGCGACTATTACTTATTCTGAGAAGGATGCGGACGGCGTACCGACGGCGTTTTTCGGCGGCGTTATCGGCTGCATCCTTGGTGGCGATAACATTATCGATGGCGTGGTCGTAAACAACCCAAATAACGGCTCGTCGACGTACGGCTTTACGGTTGCTGGTGACGGGGATAAGCGTCATCTTGTCCCTATCGGCGGTTACGTCGGTGCCATTGCGGGCGGTGGCGTGATTTTCCGCAAAACGGGCGAATCGTGGCGCGGCGGCACAAAGAACAAAAAGTACAAGTCCTCTAAGGAAGATGCCGCAAAGTATGACCAGTACGACAACCCCTACGTTGGTCGTGTGATCGATGGCTATGCCTTTAGAGAGGGCTGCAATGTCGACAACGGTGACGCTAACTACAAGATCAACGAACTCACAGATAAGGGGACGCCCTGCGTCACCACTACGGGCACCGACTTGAAATACCTCGGCACTAACGCCGAGGCGCCCGTGACCACGGTCGAAAACGCCCAGGGCCTTTTGGTGCTCTCGGCCATCATCAGCTCGGGTGCGGGTGCTGGCGCGGCACATACCAACTACTCCAATAATGGCGTGTTCCGCGGTTCCAAGGCTTACTGGGGCAGCGATTCGCAAGACCCGGCGATATGCGGCTACCTGTTTGGCAACAAGGAATATGGCAAGGTGCGGAATGCTGACTACGCAAACGTGGGCAAGCCTGCGAGTGCTGCCAGCGATTTCGAAATCGCCAAAAACGACGATCAGAAGGCCCCCGGCAAGCAGGGGTGGCACGGCCCGCTCGACCATGATGACGATGTAAATTCGCCCTACCTGGTGGCGTCCTACGCTGCCAACTACCAAACGGGCTACGTGTGCGCGTCGAGATCGATCGGCATGAGCCTGGAGTTCAAGGAAAATGCCACCTACGATATGACCGGCTACGGCACGGGATACGTGGGCCTCAGTGGTCGTTACTATTCCAATGCTTGCAACTCGAACGATGCGCCCACCGACCGCGACCGCATCACGCCGCACGTGGCCACGATCGACGGCAACGGCGCCACCATCACGGTGGGTACCGAAGACACCGCCTACGGCGTCGTCGAATATGCCGATGACGACTATAAGGTCTCGGGCGTGGGCGGCCTGTTCAGTACTGTGATGTTCACCTCAAGCTATGTCGCCCCCAGCGTCACCGCGAACGGCGACGCACAAGTCAAAGACCTCACCTTTAGTAACTGCAACGTATCGCTCACCTATATCGACACCAACGGCGAAGCCAAACCGGGACAGGCATCGAATGACCTTATCGGCACCGGCCTTTTGGCGGGCGCAACGGCCAACTACGATGGCGGAACGTGCGGTGTCTACCGCAACGTGCGGATGAAGAACTGCACCGTGTCGGGCGCCAAGAGCGTGGGCGGGCTTCTTGGTAGCTCGGGCTGCGCCAGCCGAAGGACGGATAACGACATGACCTATATGGTCAATTTTGGCTCCGGCATGCAGGCCCCCGCGTATCTCTATGACTGCTCATACACTGGCCTCAACGTCACGGGTGAGAAGTATGTCGGCGGCTACGTGGGTACGGTCGCCTCGGCGTGTGGCGTGTGGACAACCGCAACCAAAGGGGTAAGCGAGAAGACTGTTGCCGCGAACTCGACCATAACCGCCACGGGGACAACGCCCTACGTGGGCGGTGTGCTCGGCTATGCCAAATCAAGCGATATCTCGGTCAACACTAACGTCGGCACCACCGTAGCGGTCTCGTCGAGCAGCACGGCAGTTATCTCTGGGGTAAAATGTGCTTGCTACCGGGGAGAACACCGATACGTGCATGGGCGCCGGCGGTGTGCTCGGAAGCGCCTATAGCGGAGTTATTTCTATGAGCAACGTGCGCATTGATGGCGGAGACGGCAGCAAGAATGCCCTCATCGGCGATGAGACCGGAAAGAACACGACCATCCGCAATGCGGGCGGCTTGATTGGCGAGGTTACGACCAGCATCTATAGATCCAACGTGTACTGGTTCGAGGGCTGCAGCGTCGAGAACATCGACGTTGCCGGCACTAACCAATGCTCAGGTGGGCTGATTGGCTACTTCTACAGCAACGATGGTATAACTTGCAACAATATCGCGATTGAGGGTGCTACGATCAAGGGCAGCTGGAGCGGTGGTCTGCTCGGTGCGATTCACAACGGTTCCGACGTCATCAACGTCACCAACACAAGGGTATCCAACACCACGTTTAGCGGAACCTCCAACGGCGGCATTGCGGGCGACGGACGTGGCCAGTTCCATCTGGTAAACGTGCTTATGGATGGCAACACCTACAAAAAGGACGCTAAGCAGGGCGTGCTCTTGGGCGAGGTTGACACGAGGGATAATCGGTACAGCCTCTCCGCAGCAGGTGTGGAACGTAAAGCCTGGCGACGGCAAGACCACGAGCGACCTGCCGCCGATGGTTTACACGACCAATGCGGCTGCGGTTAAACAAGAAAACCTACATCGCGTTCGGAGACTACAACGACAAGCTCGCCGTACCCGGCAAGGGCATCACGCTCTACGGTGCGGACGATACCGCTACCACGGCGGCAAGCCCGTACGTGACCACGAGCCCCGTGAGCACGCTGGCGGTGCGTGCCTCCAACGGCGACACCACTGATCGCTATCTGTTTGGCGACGGTGCCGCCATTGACACCGCGGTGACCATCCAAAGCCAGGCGGGTGCCCGCGTTCCCGGCCGCTACACCTACACCAACATCAGCGGCATCAATGATGACGGCACGTACCAAAACAAGAAAACCTACAGTGCGGACAGCTCAAAGAGCACTTTCAACGCCAACAACGTTACTTCGGGCAAGAAGGTTGCAACCGACTTCCCTGTACTCATGATTCCCGGCAACGACACGACGACGGTCGAGAAGTATCTGAACATCGTGACTAACGGCGGCTTTTCCGATGCCCGCCGCCTCAACGGCAGCGCCAAGCACGTGACCGCCACCGCTGAGGTCTTCTCGCTTGCCGATAACGGCGCCTTCGTCAAGGACGCAACCGCCTCGCAAACGCCCACGCTCAAGGTACTCAACAACGGCACGAGCTCCATGGTTTTCCGCGCGAGTACCGACTGGGACAACGAGCGGGGCCGCTTCACGCTGCTCACGGTCACTTTTAGCGAGGCCGGCCAGAGCTACCGCGTGCAGGTGCCCATCATCGTTAAGCGCATGCTCGAGATCGACTTCACCGCCACCTACTCCGAGGGCGCGAACTTCAAGGCTGCCGACTTTGCGACTCAATACGACAATCACGTGCTTGTGAGCAGCGGCGATACCATGACCGGCTACCTTACCTGGACCTATGGTAGCGCCCGGGGCGAGGCGGTCGCTTACGGCTGGAACACGCTGCTCGAAGCCGGTGGCTCCATGGGCCCGCTCAACAAGAGCATCACCTTCGGCGCCACGCTGCCCAAGGGCACGCAGCTCACGCTCGTGGACACTGCTCATAACAACCGTGAATATCACTGCACGGTGGGCGCGGGAGGAGCGGCGTCGGTCAAGCTCACCGACTTTGTGGATGCCGACAACAATGCCTACGTCGAGCCGTGGCTGAGCGAAATCGTGGGCGTGACGCACAAGGAGGACAAGGACGGTGCCTGGGTCAAGCTCACCGATGCCGAGGTCAAAGGCAAGAGCCAGGTCGAGCTCGAGAAGGCGGCCGGCGCCAAGGTCGGCGGTGCGTACTACCGCGCACGTACATCTTCCGACACGACGGGCACGTTCTACACCCTCTCCGTTGCCGAGGAAGAGCCCAAGAGTGAGAACTTCTACTTGGCGGTGCGCACGCCGGCGGGCTCTGCGGGTGTCAACGGCTACACCGCAACTACGGTGGACACGAGCCTCAACGAGCACATCAACTACCTGCTGCGAGGCAAGAAAGCAGCCGACGGCAAGGCTGCCGAGGATGGGCACCAGAATACGGCCTCGACCTACAGCGTGACATCCAACTACACGCACGGCCTCATCGATAACAACGAGGGCGGCATCAAACGGATGGAGCTTCACGATGTCACCTATCCGCTTACCATGAAGGTAAGCGACACCGTGAAGTTCGACTCGAACCAGCAATACACGAGCTCCGACGCGCTGTACTACCAGCTGGATTCTTCGCTCGTGAACTACGGGAAGAACGGCAGTGCTGCGGGCGCGCATGGCTACCCGACTGGAACCCAGGGTACGTATTCGTTCTACGTGACAGTGGGGGGCAAGTACTACGTCCCGCATGCCTCAACCGTGAACGGCAAGACGAAGTGGACATGGAGGGAGGCAACCGCTGAAGATCCTTGCGCTGCTTCGGCTGTATGGGCTGCGGATGGCGGGGACATGAAATTGACGCTGGCCGACGCGAATTTTGGAGCAATTGATCTTTCTGGCATTCGCGAGATCGCTAAGAACCATAACAGCCAGTTCACCATCACTATGGAGGCGAATCTCGCCATGACGGAGCCTGCGTGCCAGGCTGGTATTATCGCTTCGCAGAATGGCGGCACAGATAAGTACACAAAGCCCAACTACCGTGCGCACCTCTCTACGCATGCCGAAACGCTCAGCACCAGAGCAACTCGGCATACATCGACGGCATAGCTGGATACTACCGCATGGACGTGGGCTCCTCGACTATTGCGCTCGAGGCTTCAAGAAGTCGCAGCTGGGCATCAACATCGATGACCTCAAGTCCGCCGACGGCGAAATCGCTCTGGTGGGAACGTATGATTTGTCCAAGCTCGCGGGTGCCGAGGCCATGATCTCCAATGCCAGCACGGTGACGTACACGCTGAGCTTGCAGAAGCGCCGCCAAGATGATGGCAGTTATGATGCGGTCGACAACATCTCAAGCTACATTACGGTGCTCGGTAGCGATAAGTTGGCTAACGGCTCTTTGAGCGCCGATGGCAAGAACTACGTATTTACTGATAGCAAGGGGGCTGGCGGCGCGTTCGCCACGCGCGACGGCAACAGCCTTGCCTTTAAGCATGCTTTCCGCGTTAAGGTGAATACGAATGTTGAGGGCAAGGACCAAACTTATGCCAACTACCGCTTGGTGCTTACGGCTCATATGTCCGGCGTCGGTGTCAACGACACGCCGGTTAACGTTAGCAACCTTGATGGCTATTCGCACTCCGACTACGTGACGTACACGCTGGCGCGCATCAACACCGACGGCATTCGCCATGAGACGAAAACCAACTAGCCACGCGAGGGGCGGCAACCACCCGGTTGCCGCCCCCTTTCTTGTTCTCCTGGCCTGCTGCTGCCCCAGCTTCCCACCTAGCTTTCCAGCTTTCCACCTTAGGTGGTAAGTTAAGTGGAAAGCTGGAAAGCTAGGTGGAAAGCTGGAAAGTAAGTGGAAAGTTGACATGTAGGTGCGGGCTGAAGAGGGGTTAATAATTACACAAACCATACCAGCCAAACAAAAAGATACCAATCTGGTTGGTAAAACACCGTCAATGAGCCGCGAGCTAACTAGCTGCGTAAATAAAACCTAAAGAACTGTTGCAAATTAATGGCAAATGCCCAGATGCCGCCGTGCGATTTTCAATTAACTGTTACGCGCAAACAGCAAAATGCTACTATCTAACATGCACGTAAGAAAGCAGATTAACGGTTAAGGCTAAGAAGTGGCAGGTATGTCGGAAGCAACTAGGACTCGCACGCATGTCGCCCGAGGTTAGGCAGCGCGCCGTCGAGATCCTCCAAGAGGGGGTCGGTCATCGCGACCCTCGCCGCGGAGCTCGGCATTCCCCAGGCCACGGCTCGTCAGTGGGCCCGCGCATATGCCGTGGGCGGTGCCGACGCCGTTCTCAACGCCGGTTCGCATCATCACACCTATTCGTACGAAATTAAGCTCGCCGTGGTCAAGGACCGCTTGGAAAACGGCTTAACGGTTCGCGAGGCCATGATCAAGCACAAGATTCCTAGCGAGTCTTCGGTCAAGGCTTGGTGCCGTCAGTACCGCGAGAGCGGTGAGTCCGCACTGGTCGATAGCCGCGC
>ENA-OQKI01000350-OQKI01000350.1-human-gut-metagenome-genome-assembly--contig:-NODE-350-length-10340-cov-2.482718_pt1 | contig 10340 bp, 10 predicted proteins | sample MGYA00242778_ERZ504798 | MGnify/ENA primary metagenome ERZ504798 (study PRJEB26092, sample SAMD00036414) | human gut metagenome | host: Homo sapiens | study: EMG produced TPA metagenomics assembly of... | reverse complement strand
GTTTGTTGGCACTGGAAACACAGGCGTGCACGGCATCAACAGATAGCGTGCAATGTCGGGGGATGGGCGCGCCGTAGTAGTTGGCCGCATTGATGTATCCCACCAGCAATGGACCTTTCGAACGGCGCGCAGCATCATTGCAGCGTTCACGTTCTGCTCGGCGTCGGCCGACAATATCCTCATGCATAAAAGAGCTCATGGTGCGACCGTAAAGCTGATTTGGACTTGAATGCAAGCCAGGCAGGGCAATGTGGTTCCAGCTTATGGAGTTATCCACATTGTCTATTTGCGCAGAGAACGGTTCTCAGTAGTATCTGTGCGCTCAAATGAACAAGAACATAACAATCTCACATCATCGCAAATGGCGACATGGCAGTGATTAGGGCATATTCCATGTGTGCTTCGGGCGTAGAGAAGTGTGCACAGACATTATTGAGAACCGTTCTCTGCGCGCCTATCTGGCTACGACCTCGGTGGGCAGGAGCCCCGTGCGCTGGAACGGCCGGTCCTCAATCTGGTCAAGCACTAGGGTAGCCAAGCTGACGCCGAATGCGTCCATTGGCTGGCGCACGGTGGTCAGCTGCGGGCACGCTGGCGTCGGCGTCGACGTCGGCAAGTACGACGGTCCGATGATATAGGCGATTCGTCGATACCCGCGCCCCAACATATGCTCGGTGAGCTTGCGTGAAGCGAGTCGGTTGTCGATGTCGACGGTGGGGAAGGGGTGGCGCTGCCATAGCCGACGCCGGAAATGGCGACTGGCACGCTGATATTGGCGAATCCCTGAAATAGCGGGTCGTCCTTATGAAATGTGTTGAGAATCCACGGGCCGTATCGCATGGCGCAGCGCAGTCTGCACCGCCCCGCCGCCGAACCAACCCCGGCAAGATCGCGCGCCGCGCCGGCACCACTATCCTCGCCCTGCTGTTCTGCGTCGTATGGTTCTTCCCGGTCTACTGGATGATTATCACCGCCGTAAAGCCGCGCGATGAGATCATGACCACGACCCCCGTGTTCTGGCCCATGCACCTCTCGATCGTCCTGTCGATTATTGTCGCGTTCTTCGCGTGCACGGCCCTGACCCTGTACCGCTTCCGCGGGCACAAGCCGATCATGGTGTTCGTGCTGGCCATCCAGATGACCTCTGGCGGCATCATCCCGCAGATCATCATCTACAACCAGCTCGGCCTGCTCAACAAATACAGCGGCCTGATCCTGGCGTACATCGCCGTGGTGCTGCCGTTCGCGATCTGGAACATGCGCGGGTTCTTCCTGAACATCCCGAAGGACATCTTCGAATCCGCGGCCGTGGAAGGCGCGAACGACTGGCAGATCCTGTGGAAGATCACCTTCCCGCTGGCCGCGCCCGGCATCGTCTCGACCTCGGTGTTCGCGTTCATCAACGCCTGGAACGACTACATGATCGCCTATACGTTCATGAAGGACCAGTCGAAGTACACGCTGCCGGTATGGCTGTCGTCCTTCTCGACACCCACCATGGGCACCGATTTCGGCGGGCAGATGGCCGCTTCGGTGACCTTCTCGTTGCCGGTGGTGGTGTTCTTCATGCTCATCCAGCGCAACATCATGAAGGGTGTGACGACCGGTGCCGTGAAATAGCGTATGCCGCCGTACCTCACCAAACGATTCGTCCGCTGATGGCGGCGTGACCGCGTGTCGCCTGCCGTCAGCGGATGAACGATAATAAAAACAGTATGAAAGGAACAGCTGTGCCCACATTCGAATATAAGGCTGATGCCGCAACGCCGTGTCTCACCCTGATTCCCGCTCCGGTGACATTGGAATACACGCATGGCACGGCTATGATCGGGTCCTTGGTGACGATCGAGAAACGAATTCCCGAATATGCCGTCACCGAAGATGCCGATGAGACCTGGGAAACGCTGCCAATCGAGCAGCTGTCCAGCGAACTCGAGCGTTACTGCGGCGTCGCCGTCCGTACGCGCCGAGTACTCACAGCCACAGATGAAGCCGACGCCGGTGCCAATGCCGCCGAAAAAGCGCGAGATGCGGGCGTGGGTGCGGGTGCGGGCGCGGGTGCGCCGGCAGCGATGAACGGCACCGTCATATTGCTGTGTGTGGATGCGCGATTGGCGCATGACGAATACACGCTGGATGTGTTCGCCTCAGATACCATCGCCGTGCGTGGTGGCAGCGAAAGCGGATTGCGGTACGGCATGCAGACACTGCGGCAGATGATCAGGCAAACCTCGCGGACCTTGCCCTGCCTGCATATCCAAGACAAGCCTGCGTTCGCGGTGCGCGCCTACAGTCTTGACGTGACGCGCGGGCGTGTGCCGACGATGGCGTTCCTCACCTGGTTCATCGACCAGCTGGCGTTGTATAAGTACAACCAATTCCAGCTGTACGTGGAACATGCCTTCGCTTTCGGCGAGCTCAGCGAAGCGTGGCGCGGCACTGACCCGCTCACGGCCGACGACATCATGTTCCTGGACGAATACTGCGCACACCACGGCATCGAACTGGTGCCGTCCTTGGCCACTTTCGGGCACATGTATATGAACCTGCGCACCCGTGAACATCGTGGACTGGGAGAGTTCCCCGAAGACGCCGAACCGTCCGTTCAGTTTCATCGAACGAATGGAACACCACACACTGAACGCAGCCAACCCCAAGTCGCACGATTTCGCCTCGCGCCTAATCGAGGAATACGCGCCGCTGTTCCGCTCGCGGTCCTTCAATATTGGTGGCGATGAGACTTTCGACTTGGGCCGTGGCCGGTCCGTACAGGACTCGCCGGGCGCCAGTCGCGATGAGCTGTATGCCGATTTCGTCAAAGACCTATGCAGCACGCTTGCCCATCGTGGTCTACAACCGATGCTGTGGGCGGATATCGCGCTCGAGAATCCGCACACCATGGACTTGCTGCCCGGCGACATCACGATGCTCAACTGGATGTATGAGCCGGATATCGACGAAAGCAAGATCCAGACCATCGCATCACAAGGCCGCCGCCAATTCGTGTGCCCTGCCGTGCGTGCGTGGAGCCGGTTCTTCCCCGACTATGACGGTGCCTGGCTGAACACGTACCGCATGGCGGTGGCTGGGCTCAAATATGGTGCGGAAGGCATGGTGGTCACCGATTGGGGTGACTATGGGCATGTCAATGATCCGCGGTTGAGCGTGCCGGGACTGTGCTACGGTGCGCAAAACGCGTGGAACCCGGTTGCAATTGACGCATGCGAAATGAACCATCGGATTTCTAATCTGGCGTATGGCGACGAATCCGGTTGGCTTATGGATTCACTCGCTCGCATCGACTCCGATGGAGTGTCGTTCCCCTGGGACCTCGCCGTGCAAGTGCTGGAACTGGAATACGGTTCCGGCACCGGCATGCTGAATACGGATGTGGCATCGTATGTGGAACGGTCGTGCGGGGGAGAGCTCATGTTTGACCGTGCGCTGGGATGCGCCGACGCGCGCCGCCGATTGCTCCTGCGGAACCATGCCCGTCTCGAACGACGCCGGGATTGCGACCGGGCGTTGATTGATTGCGGCAGTGCGGTTGTCGCGGTGCTCGATGGCTCGGCACGAGGAGGATTGAACCCGGAGCTGCTGTGGGTGATGCTGGATGGGCAGCGGTTGTTCAATAGACTGGGTGAGGAACTGCTGGTATTGGCTGGCGGCGAGGACGCCTGTGACACCAAGGATGTGACCGGCCGTGCGCTGGATGCCTCGCGCCGCGCCCGTCTTGCCGCCGATTTGGAGTTGTGGTTCGAACGGTACCGTGTGCAGTGGCTGTCCATCGGCCGTTACGCCGAATTGGCGCGTATCGCCCATGTGGTGTGGTCGTTTGCGGACATATTGCGTAGGGGAGCGCTATAGGGGGGGCTCGCAGAAATTCGGTCCTGCTGAGAACAATGTGAGGCTTACGCGCCGTCAAACGCACATGGTGATTTCAAAAATGGCGAATTGCTGCCATTCTTGCACCTGTGCGTTTGATGGGAAATGTGCGTATGCCTCACATTTTTTGCATAAAGCATGAAAATGTGTGAGACCGGCGTCAAGGTCGAATTCGAGAAGAAGGCCTTCGAACAGATTCGCCAGAACGCCTCCCAGGTCCTCAACTCCGACGACGCTCCGGACGTTACGGAATACAACAAGGGCAACGCCACGTCCGGCCTGCTCGCCAGCCAAGGCCTGCTCACCAACCTCAACGATTACGTGTCCGAATATGGCTGGGACAAGATTATCACCGGTTCCTTGGCCGACACCGGCAAGTACGATGAGCAAGGCATGATGGGCTCCGGCGACTGGTACGGCATCACCACCGGCGCGGTGAAGTAAGGTCATTCGCACAACAGGCAATTCAATCAACAAGCAGCACATATTGATTTTGGTTTCGGCTGCCTTGTTCCCTGGCGGTCGAAACCACCTCTCCACCAAGGAGCAGCAACAATGAAGTTCACCAACGGCTACTGGATGATTCGTGACGGCGTCGACGCCCTCTACGCTCGTGAAGCCTACGAACTGGCGGCGGATGCCACCACCGAAAGCCTCAACGTCCTCGCCCCGACCTCCGTGGTGCGCGGCCGATACGATACCCTGAACCTGCCCACATTCAATGTGGACATCACCACACCTGCGGAAGGCGTGATTCGTGTGTGTGCCGAACACTGGCAAGGCGCCACCGAATACCCCGGATTCCCGCTCAATGCCGACGAACCCGGCAACCGTGATTACGTGACCGTTCAGGCGAACGGCAATGGCGACGGCGAAGTCGGCGTCAATGGCGCGGATGTCACGCTGACCACTGGCGGACTTACCGTGAAGGTCGTCAAGGGCGCCCCCTGGAACCTGACCTTCATCGGCGAGGACGGCAAGGTGCTCACTGAGTCCGCAGGCAAGTCGCTGGGCCGATTCAAGCTCGGTGCCGAATCGAACGTCACCGCCCAGCCGGTCGGCGAATTCGGTGTGACCATGGACGGTTCCGCCCGTGATGAATCCGACGTGTTCATTGCCATCCAGCTGCATCTGTCGGTTGGCGAAGACGTATACGGCTTGGGCGAACGCTTCGGCGCTTACGTGAAGAATGGTCAGAGCGTCGACATCTGGAATGAGGATGGCGGCACTGCTTCCGAGCAGGGCTACAAGGACATCCCGTTCTACATGACCTCCAATGGGTATGGCGTACTGGTCAACAACCGCGGCCATGTCTCCTTTGAGATCGGTTCCGAGAACACCGAGGCCACCATCAACTCCTTCATCGACGGTATGGCCGAGCGTGATATTCCGCTGGCCGCCTTCCACTACGACTGCTACTGGATGCGCGAGTTCCATTGGTGCGATTTCGAGTGGGACAAGCGTTTCTTCGGCGACATCGAATCCACGCTGAAGCGCCTGCACGAAGACAAGGGCTATCTGGTGCGCAAGCCCAATGGCGAAGTCTGGCAGACCGACTTCTGGCAGGCCGGCATGGGCTTGGTGGACTTCACCAACCCGGCCGCCCGTGAATGGTTCAAGGACAAGGTCAAGGCGTTGCTGAATCAGGGCGTGGACGCCATCAAGACCGATTTCGGCGAGCGCATCCCGCGCGACGTCGTCTGGTATGACGGCTCTCCGAAGCTCTCCATGCACAACTGGTACACCCAGCTGTACAACCAGGCCGTGTTCGAAGCCATCGAAGAAACCTACGGCAAGGGCAACGCCTGCCTGTATGCGCGCTCCGCCACCGTCGGCGGCCAGCAGCAGCCCGTGCATTGGGGCGGTGACTGCGAGTCCACCTTCAATGGCATGGCCCAGTCCTTGCGTGCCGGCCTGTCGCTGACCTCCTCCGGCTTCGGCTTCTGGAGTCACGACATCGGTGGCTTCGAAGGTGCGTTCCCGGATCCGGCCGTCTACAAGCGTTGGGTGGCGTTCGGCATGCTCGGCTCCCACTCGCGACTGCACGGTTCCACCGTGTACCGTGTGCCGTGGCTGTTCGACGAGGAGGACGAGAAGAACGGCGTCGCATTGGTGCCCGGCCAGACCGCCGTGGATGTGGTGCGCGAGTTCACCAAGCTCAAGCTTGAACTCATGCCGTATGTCTACCAGCTTGGCCTGCAGCCTCATGTGAACGGTACTCCGGTCATGCGTTCCATGTTCGTGGAGTTCCCCGATGACCCGGCATGCCGCACGCTGGACCGTCAGTATATGTTCGGTCCGTCCATGCTGGTCGCCCCCGTGTTCACCTACTCCGGTGAGGTTTCCTATCGATTCCGCTGTGGGTGCGTGATAGCAGCGTAACGACATGAACATTTCAGCGTGGTGCTGGAACACTTCGGTGTTGCGGCACCACGCTTTTGTGCTGATATGGGGATTTGTACTAGTCGAATCCGCGAAATGTTCAGTAAATGTTCACGTAGCGAAATCGGCATAGAATGCGAGCAAACGCATAACGGCACGGTGCTGTTCATGCGTACACCAACGCCAGACGAACCGCCGGAAAGAAGGGGTCTCCGTGATTGAGACAGTGGACGATATCAAGACGATTGCGAACGTCGGCACGGGAACCATGGGCCACGCGATCACGTTGCAGTTCGCGTTGTCCGGATATCCGGTGCATCTGGTCGGCCGCGGCGAGGCCTCGCTGGAGAAGGCGATGAAGGCGATTCGTTCGGATGCCGAGGACTTTGCCGAAGCCGGACTACTCAAGGATGGCGACACCTTGGACGCGGTGCTGGCCCGCATCACCGGTTACGCCGACTATGCGAGCGGCGTGGCGGACGTGGACTTCGTCATCGAATCCGTGGCCGAGAACCTTGACATCAAGAAGTCCGTCTGGGCCGAAGTGGAGCACGCCGCCCCCAAGGACGCGATTCTGTCCACGAACACCTCCGGCCTGAGCCCCACCGCGCTGCAGTCGGTGCTGAAGAAGCCCGAACGCTTCGTGGTGGCGCACTTCTGGAACCCCGCGCAGTTGATGCCGCTGGTCGAAGTGGTGCCGGGTGAGAAGACCGATCCGAAGGTGGTGGACATCACCTTCGACCTCATGGCCAAGATCGGCAAGAAGCCGGCGAAGATCAAGAAGGAATCGCTGGGCTTTGTGGGCAACCGCCTGCAACTGGCCGTGCTGCGCGAGGCGTTCTACATCGTCCAGCAGGGCATCGCGGACGCGGCCACCGTGGACGACGTGATGAAGTACAGTCTCGGCCGTCGCTGGAATCTGGTCGGCCCCCTCGCCAGCATCGACCTCGGCGGCCTCGATGTGTTCTATAACATCAGCACTTACCTGTTCGACGATATGGACAACGGCACCGGCCCGAGCCCGCTGCTCGCCGAGAAGGTCAGGGAAGGCAATCTCGGCGCCAAAACCGGCCAGGGCTTCTTCTCCTGGCAGGGCGAGGACGGCAAGCGCATCATCGAATCCCGCAACAAGGCCCTGCTGCGCGCGCTGAAGAACGACGCCGCGGATGCCGCCGCTGCGCAGGCGTGAGGCATAAATATCAAGGATCGGTGACGACGATGACGTCCACAGAACACAGCACGCGAGCCGACATGCTGGCCCATATGGGCAGCCTTCAGCAGGCCGCCTACGTGCGCCCGATCGAATACTAGGAAGGCCGAGCCCACGGCCTCAAGGCCATCGAGGTGAAGAACGGTCCGTTGCGTTTCGTGTCCATGGCCGACCGCGCCCTCGACGTCTGCCAGTTCGAATACCGCGGCGAGAACCTCGTACTGCGTCGCACAATCACCAGCGTGTACGGCCGGCTGTCGATCACGGTCGAGGATGAGGTGACCAACGAATCCTTCCGCGACGATCAGTCCCGAAAGCGTGTACCTGCACGAGCTCGCCGCCGACGAGAACGGCCGCAGCTTCGCCGCCGTGGTCAACCGCAAGCTCGGACTTGGAGTCGTCATCGACTTCGACGCCAGCCTCTTCCCATACTTCATGGAATGGAAGTCGATGGGTGCGGGCGACTACGTGGTCGGCCTCGAACCCTCGAACTCCAGCGTCCACGGCCGCGGCTGGCACGAGCAGCGCGGCGACCTGCACACCATCGCCCCGCAGGCCAGCGAACGCAAGTCCCTGACCTTCACCGTCATCGAAGGCGAGGCCGCGATTGACGGGCTCATCGCCCGCCGCGACGCCCTGCTCGGCTGAATTGTGAGATAATATCGGCCGATATGTGAATGGCTGATCAGCGTGGGGAGCATGGTTACCTGGGATTCGGAACAGTATCTGCGATTCAAACGGGAGCGCACACAGCCGGCGCGTGATCTGGCGATGCAGCTGCCGCCGGACGACGGCAGCGTCACGCGCGTGCTGGATATTGGCTGCGGGCCGGGCAACAGCACGGCCGTGCTGCGCGAGCGCTATCCCCATGCCAAGATTCTCGGCGTCGACAGCTCGCCGGTCATGATCGAGACAGCGCGCAAAACCTATCCCGACATCGATTTCCAGCTGTGCGACGTGTCCGCGCGGCTGGACGAGCTGCCGGCCGACTTCGACGTGGTCTTCTCCAATGCCTGCATCCAATGGGTGCCGGACCATCCGCATTTGATTCCCGGACTGCTCGCCCGGCTCAGGGTCGGGGGAGTGCTGGCTGTGCAGACGCCGATGAACTATGAGGAGCCGATTCACCGCATCATTGGAGGTATCGTGCACTCGCCCGCGTTCGCGGACAGCTGCCGCAGCAACGCGAGTTCTACAACCTCACGCCGCCCGAATACTGGGAGCTGCTGCATGCGCATGCCAGCGCCTTCCGCATGTGGAAGGTCACGTACATGCACACGCTGCCCTCGCATGAGGCGATTATGGACTGGTATCGCGGCACCGGCATGCGTCCGTATCTGCAGGCGCTTGACGACGCCAGCCGCAAGAAGTTCGAGGGCGAAGTGTTCGCCCAGGTCCGCGAGGAATACCCCACACAGTCGGACGGCAGCATCATCTTCCCCTTCCCGCGTTTCTTCTTCCTCGCGACTCGGTAGAAGCTCGCCGGATTCGCGTACTGGGCGGCGCGACCTGTTTCCCGCGCCGTCAGCTGTGGGTTGACCTCGCTACTGGGCTTGCGGTGATGCCGCTGGCTGCTGCGCTGCTTCCGATTGCGATGGCATTTGCATATGCGGCGCAATCCTCGGGACTGTTCGGCATCGGGCTTGGTGCGGTGACCATGATCATCGGCCTGTGGATGCTGCTGCGGCGGCGCTGGACGGTGCCGGCGTCGGGCGAAGATTCCCCGGACGATGCCGTTCCTGCAGTCGAGATCACGGCTGAAACCGAGGCGTAGGGCGTCGCAATGCCTGTTTACAATCGACCCGAATGGTCTTTGTGGTGAGAAGAGGCATATGGTGAGGCTGCCGACGTTGAACGTGAATTGGAGTCGCGATCGGGTCTACGTGATTCGGCGCGGAGTGGTCGCCTGCTGTATCCTGTTCTGCCTGATCGGCGCCGGAGTCGAGACCGCGGCGGCGCAGCGCAGCTGGCCGCGAGCCGACACCGCAACCGCCGCCGCAACCGCAGCGGCGAACGAGCCCACGGCCGTTACCCGCAAGCAGGTTCCCGATAGCGGCAAACAGGGCGGGTCGCGGAAGACGCAGAACACGCAGAACGGCGATGACAAAGCCGCGCAAAGCGTGGACTGGAAGGGACCGACCGGCAAACAGCCCGACCTATCCCAGTACTCCGACCTGAGCGTGGAGGTCAGTCTCGCCAAACAACGGGTGTACGTCAAGTCCGGTGGCCAGACCATTTATACGATGATCGCCAGTACCGGCGTCGACGACGCCACCCCGCACGGCTCGTACACCATCGATACGCGCGGTGAACACTTCTACAATGCCGAAGAAGGCATGGGCGCCGACTATTGGGTGCAGTTCTACGGTTCGTACCTGTTCCACTCGGTGCCGACCGGCGAGGCCTTCGGCGACTATCTGCCGGAGGAGGGTGCCAAACTCGGCCAGCCCGCCTCGCACGGCTGCGTGCGCCTGGCCGTGGCCGACGCGCAATGGTTCTATGACCAGGTGCCGGACGGCACGCTGGTCACCATCGCGTAGGGTGGTCTCTCGCTCAGTCTCGTTGCGCTCGACAGCTCCCTCGTCAGAGGGAGCTTATCAGAGGGAGCTTAGCTGATTAGCGCGCTTCGGGCGGGCGGTATTGGTCGTCGGCGGTGAAGCAGGTGCGGTAGATCATGACCATGATCAGGCCGTCGGCCAGCAGGGTCAGCGCGGCGATGGCGTCGAGGACCACGAACTGGTACTTGGCGGCGTTGAGCGGGTCGCCGCCGGCGATCACCTGACCGGCCATCATGCCCGGGATCGTCACGATGCCGCTGGACGCCAGCGAGGCGGTGGTGGGCAGCAGGCCCAGGCGAATCGAC